>Ga0055584_100001820_pt1 | contig 20976 bp, 13 predicted proteins | sample OSDHelmetaG_FD_58716 | JGI IMG/M metagenome (GOLD analysis project Ga0055584, IMG submission 58716) | Pelagic marine sediment microbial communities from the LTER site Helgoland, North Sea, for post-phytoplankton bloom and carbon turnover... | ecosystem: Environmental > Aquatic > Marine >...
CGTTTCAGGCCGAGACGAAGACAAACCTTTTGTGTTTTTTGAAGGACCACCTTCTGCGAACGGAATGCCGGGCATTCACCATGTGATGGCGCGGACGATTAAAGACATTTTTTGTCGGTACAAAACCCTGCAAGGCTATCGTGTAGAGCGAAAAGCAGGTTGGGACACACACGGATTACCTGTTGAGTTAGGCGTCGAAAAAGAGCTTGGCATTACCAAAGAAGACATCGGCAAAACAATTTCAGTTGAAGACTATAACGAAGCCTGTAAAAAGGCTGTGATGCGGTATACAGATGTCTGGAACAAACTCACTCAGCAAATGGGTTATTGGGTCGATATGGAAGATCCATACATCACCTACAAACCGAAATACATGGAAAGTGTATGGTGGTTGTTAAAACAGATTTACGACAAAGGCAATATCTACAAAGGCTATACGATTCAGCCATATTCTCCGAAAGCAGGAACTGGTCTTAGTTCGCACGAATTAAACCAACCAGGCACATATCAAGACGTTACGGATACAACCGTTGTGGCGCAGTTTAAATATTCGCCAATCAAAGGTGTATCTCCTCCTTGGTCGACAAATGAGGAGGTGTACTTTTTGGCTTGGACGACCACACCTTGGACCTTGCCGTCTAACACGGCATTAACCGTTGGTAACAAGATTGAGTACGTGTTGGTGAATACATTTAACCAATACACTTTTGAACCGATTCGTGTCATACTTGCCAAAAACTTAGTTGGCAAACAATTCACAGGCAAATACGAAGCAGTTGAAAGTCCTTCAGATTTAGCGAACTACGCTTCCACAGACAAAAAGATACCTTATAACGTTGAGGCGTCTTTTACTGGAGCTGACTTAGTAGGACTGAAATACGAACAACTGTTCACGTACGCCTTGCCTTATGAAAACCCAGAAAATGCGTTTAGAGTCATTTCTGGAGACTTCGTAACCACTGAAGACGGAACGGGAATCGTTCATACCGCCCCTACTTTTGGTGCGGATGATGCCAAGGCTGCGAAAGAAGCGACGCCAGAAGTGCCCCCAATGTTAATCCTCGATGACCATAACAATCCTATTCCTTTAGTTGATTTACAGGGTCGGTTTGTGAGCATAATGGGTGACTATGCCGGAAAGTATGTCAAAAACGAATATTACGACGATGGAACAGCTCCTGATAAGTCGGTGGACGTAGAACTTGCCATTGAATTAAAAACACGCAACAGGGCGTTTAAAGTAGAAAAATACAGCCACAGTTATCCAAACTGTTGGCGTACGGATAAACCCATCTTGTATTACCCATTGGATTCGTGGTTTATTAAAATACAAGCGGTAAAAGACCGCATGTTTGATTTAAATGAAACGATAAATTGGAAACCAAAGTCAACTGGAGAAGGTCGTTTTGGCAATTGGTTGAAAAACGCAAACGATTGGAACTTGTCGAGATCACGGTTTTGGGGAATTCCATTACCTATCTGGCGCACAAAGTCTGGCAATGAAGAAATCATTATTGGTTCGGTAAAAGAATTGATCGAAGCCATCGATGCTTCAATCGCTGCCGGAAATATGACATCAAATCCGTATAGCGATTTCATTGTGGACGATATGTCGGAAGCGAACTACGACAAAATTGACTTACATAAAAACATTGTTGACCAAATCATTTTAACATCATCCACTGGCGAGCCAATGATGCGTGAATCAGATTTGATCGATGTTTGGTTTGATTCTGGATCTATGCCTTACGCACAATGGCACTATCCATTTGAAAACAAAGAACGAATCGATAACAACCAATCCTTTCCAGCTGATTACATCGCTGAAGGAGTTGATCAAACGCGTGGATGGTTTTATACACTTCATGCCATTGGCACCTTGGTGTTTGATTCAGTCGCATACAAAAACGTAATTTCAAACGGTTTGGTGTTGGACAAAAACGGCAATAAAATGTCGAAGCGACTGGGCAATACGGTTGATCCATTTGAGACTATGGACACGTTTGGCGCTGACATTGTCCGTTGGTATATGCTGACCAATGCCTCGCCATGGGACAATCTCAAGTTTAGTGAAGACGGACTTGAAGAAACGAAACGAAAATTCTTTGGAACGCTGTACAATGTGTATTCCTTTTTCGCCTTATACGCCAATATCGATGAATACACGTTTGACCCAAATAAAGGAAAAGAAGGGTATCAAGAAATTGACCACTGGATAATTTCTAAACTCAACAGTTTAATTCAAACAGTTGAATCTTCAATGGAAGATTACGAACCAACTAAGGCTACACGAGCTATTCAAGAATTTACGACAGAGCAATTAAGCAACTGGTACATTCGATTGTGTCGTCGACGGTTCTGGAAAAACGATGATCCTGCAGATAAAGAAACGGCTTACACCGTATTGTATACCTGTTTAAAAGAAATAGCCGTCTTAATGAGTTCGTTTGCACCTTTCTATTCTGATAGACTGTTTCAAGACCTCACCGGAAACACAGCAGGGGCCTCGGTTCACTTGACAAACTTCTCAACTGCTAACGTTGATCTAATCGACAAAGAGTTGGAGGTTCGGATGGATATGGCACAAAGAATCACGTCGATGGTATTGGCTATTCGTAAAAAAGAACGATTAAAAGTGCGTCAACCATTACAGAAATTGTTGATTCCGGTTCAAGACGCTGCACACCAAAAGCGGATTGAATCCGTTCAAGATGTTATCAAACGTGAGGTAAACATAAAAGAGATTGAGTTTTTGACTAAGGATAGTTCCATTCAAATCATTCAAGAACTTAAACCAAATTTTAAAGTCCTTGGTCCAAAAGCAGGTGCCAACATGCGATTTATTGCGCAAGCTTGTGGAAGTTTAAACCAGGATGATATAAACCAATTACAACGTGACGGTGTTTACACCTTATCGTTGTCGAATGGAGAATCGTTTGAGCTGACCTTGGATGAAGTGGTAATCAATTCTACCGACATGCCGGGTTGGCAAGTGACTTCGGAAAACGGGATCACTGTAGCATTGGATTTGACCATAACCGACGCTTTAGAGCAGGAAGGAGTAGCGCGAGAAATTGTCAATAAAATTCAAAATTTAAGGAAGACAAAAGACTTCCAAGTGACTGATTATATTGACGTTACGCTATCACATAGCGACAAAATAAATGTTGCAATTGAGGCGTTTAATGATTACATTCGCGGCGAAATTTTGGCACAGTCGATAACGATACAGCCTAATTTTGAGGCGGAAGATGAACTAGACATTAACCAAGAAATTATACAAGTACGTTTAAGTAAATCTTAAAAAATTGAAAATGAAAGAAGTGGAAAAAACAAGATACTCTGATTCAGAATTACAAGAATTCAGAGAAATCATTGAACGAAAATTGAGTGAAACAACTGAAGAGTTAAATAATTTATTAAAATCTTTACAATCCGACAACGAAAATGGAACTGATGATACTGGTTCTGTTTACAAAACGTTGGAAGATGGCTCTTCTACTTTACAAAAAGAAAGCATTTCACAAATGGCTGCTCGTTTGAAGAAATTTATTCAAAACCTTCAAGCTGCCCTAGTCCGTATCGAAAACCACACGTATGGAATATGTCGTGTGACTGGAAAACTAATTGCAAAAGAACGCTTAAGAGCCGTGCCACACACCACGCAGAGTATGGCCGCTAAAGTGAACCAATACAAGTAATTGGACGCTTCAGACAAATCCATTATTCGTAACAAACTGTTACTGGCAACCGGCATTGTTTTGGCAATCTTGGCTGCAGATCAATTCCTAAAATTTTGGGTAAAAACTACCATGATTCCTGGAAGCATGGGAGAAATCTCAGTAATTGGAGATTGGTTTAAATTACATTTTACCGAAAACGACGGCATGGCATTTGGTTTAGAATTGCCTGGCACATGGGGAAAATTGGTCTTGACCTTGTTTAGACTTGTAGCCGTAACTGGTATCATTTATTACCTGAGGATGCAAGCCAAGGCAAAAGCCACAACCAGTACCATTGTTTTATTAGCCCTCATCTTAGGAGGAGCACTTGGCAACATCATTGACAGTGTGTTTTACGGTCAATGGTTTACAGATGGAGGTTTCGGTTTATCGGAATGGGCGTCAAACGGCAACGGATATGCGCCCTACTTTCACGGTAGAGTAGTTGACATGTTCTATTTCCCGTTGATTCATGGCACCTATCCAACCTGGTTCCCATTTAAAGGCGGAGAATCTTTTACTTTCTTTAGTGCCATTTTCAATATTGCGGATGCAGCTATTAGTACTGGCTTGATATCTATCCTAGTGTTCAAAAGAAGTTTGTTTAACGCTATGGAAAACAAAGCCACTAAAGAAGAAATAAAGCCACAGGAAGAAGTAGTCGCTAACGAAGAGTAAGTCAACGTTTAAATTTTAAACGGTTCTGGTTTTCCATTCGATTGCACTTGATTCATCTTTTTATATCATGCATTCCTTTAGTGACAAGTAATACCGTCGAACCTATGCGATATCTATTTAAGCTTTTTACCACTGTTTTGGCGTTTGCATATACCTGCCATTCGCCTGTCTATGGACAAGTTGTATTTGAAGATATATCGTTTGCAGAGGCTATTACAAAGGCCAATAAGGAAGGAAAATACATCATTGTAGACTTTAGAGCGGATTGGTGTAAACCTTGCATTGAAATGGAACAAACAACGTTTAAGGACACTTCCGTTGGCAATTACCTTGCTGCAAATGCTGTTTGTGTTAAAATCGATATTGATGATTCGGACGACAAGGATATAAAACATGAGTACAAGGTGGATCAAATTCCGACCATGTTGATTCTAAGTCCTATAGATACTAGTGTTCAACTGAGAATCATCGGCTACAAACCAGCGCGCATACTTTTAGGTGATTTACGCTTTGTAATGGATGTAGATGTCGAAACGAATGACACTGAAGCAGACAAAATGAATGCAGGTTCACCCCAAAAGAAACAGAGATTTTTACAACGCTTAGGAAGGAATCGTAAAAAGTAGTTACTCCGCGTTTTGGTCGTCTCGAATCTCTTTATTTCGTTTGATAAACGTCGGCTTAAGTATAAAGTACGCACCAACAAATACAATCACAGGAATTAATATTTCCGACGCGATTAACAGTATCGTAAATGATTGTGAGGCTTCTCCTCTCATTATTTTTTCTTTATTGCCGACAAATATCGCTTCAATTCTTCTCTTACTTTAGGAAACAGCAATAATAATCCTATCATATTCGGGAAGACCAAGGCAAGTATCATGGCATCTGAGAATTTTATCACTGCATCAAGCGTTGCGGCAGCACCTACAACGACAAAGAACAAGAAAAGAATCTTATACACCATGTCTGCAGTTTTACCTCTACCGAATAAGTATTTCCAAGACTGCAATCCATAATAAGACCATGAAATCATGGTTGAGAAAGCAAATAGTATAATGGCAATGGTCAGGACAATTGAAAAATGTGGTATCACTTTATCAAAAGCCATTGAAGTTAAATCAACACCACCAACAGCCTGCCCAGTAGCACTCATCACTACTTGACCCGTACCGTCTCCACCGTATACAAACGCTCCGTCCATATTAAAGAAAATGATAACTAAAGCAGTCATTGTACAAATTACTACGGTATCGATAAACGGTTCCAATAAGGCAACGATGCCTTCACTTGCAGGATACTTCGTTCTCACAGCAGAGTGTGCGATGGCCGCAGATCCTGCTCCAGCTTCGTTACTAAACGCAGCACGTTGAAATCCAATAATCAGAACACCTATTACACCTCCTATCCCGGCATTTAAACTTAGGGCTCCAGAGAAAATCAGTCCAAAAGCTTTACCCAAATGAGAAATATTCGCAAAAATGATAACGAGAGCAGCCGCCACGTAGATGATGGCCATAAAAGGCACAATCTTCTCAGTAATGTTTGCAATTCGTTTGATGCCACCGATAATTACGATGCCGACAACGATGGCCAAAATAATGCCAATGATTACGCCAGTAGCTCCACCTTGTAATCCAAGTAAGGAAGTTATCTGTTGCGTAGCTTGGTTGCTTTGAAAAGCATTACCACCACCAAAGGATGCACCCACGCAAAGAATCGCAAACAACCCGCCTAAGAATTTACCGAGCATGCCTTTACCGTTTTCGGTCAAGCCTTTTCTTAAATAGTACATGGGGCCACCATACACCGTACCATCTGGTCCGATATCGCGATATTTCACACCCAACGTACATTCAACAAACTTTGTTGACATCCCTATTAGTCCACACACAATCATCCAGAAGGTTGCTCCAGGTCCACCAATCGCAATAGCGACTGCTACACCAGCAATATTCCCCAAACCTACCGTTCCAGAAACTGCAGTAGCAAGCGCTTGAAAATGGCTCACTTCTCCTTCTTTACTTTCATCACGAATGGTATCTAATATGTCTCCATCTTGAATGTTAATCTCTGATTTTTCAACACCATGGTCATCAACATCATCGTATTTCCCTCTAACCACATTGATGGCTAGTGGAAACTTTCGAATATTAATAAACGAAAATCTTAAGGTGAAAAACAGGGCTCCCAAAACCAATAACAAAACGACGATTGGAACAGAAATGGTTTCAGTGAATGAAATAGGATATAAAACGATGTGCTCCCATTTATCTGCTATTGGCGCAAACCAATTATTAATCTTTTCATCTAATCCCAGTGCTTTTTCTTGGTTTACTTCTAATGCTTCTTGCGCGAATGTCATGAATGAAGTCAAACCTAAAAAGGCGGTTCCCAATAGTTGTTTCATATTTTTTGTTTAGGTCATGCAATATGACCAAAACACCATGATAATGCAAGTTTTATATCAACCTTCGGATTTGGTGATACGCGTGGGATTGTTTTCCAGTCTCTTTGTTGAAGATGCCGTCTTGAGTCAAAGTATCTATACGAATACAGCCAGCGGCATGAATTATTTCGTCCTTACTGACCATCAAGCCAACGTGATGAATTTTTCCGCTCTTACTTTTAAAGAAAACCAAATCACCTGATTGCCTGTCGACAAAATCTACTTCAACTCCTTCAGTGACTTGCTGAGAGGCATCTCTTGGCAACTTGACACCAGCAGCTTTGTGGACTATTTGAACAAAGCCTGAGCAATCGATACCCATAAAGGTTCGGCCTCCCCATAAATACGGGCAGCCCAAAAATTCCTTAGCCAATGTTAAAATATCTTGTTTAGTTGAAACCACTTTCTCAGGGATATGACCTCCAAGCGGTATGATGGTTCCTTGATAAGTAACAAACAATGCTTTCGTGAAGACTCCTTCAGGTTCAAAGATTTTTTCAGCAAATTGATTGGCGCTGATCCAACCTTCATATGCATCAAAATCAAGTGAAACCTTAATCCAATCCTCTGTAGATTCAAGAACGCGATACGTTTCTCCGTAAATAAGTTGTGTCACTATTTCAGCCTGACTCTTTCCTTCTGCCCTAACAGGAATTACAGAAAGTAAGCATTGGCCGACAGATGTTTTCATTTATAGGTGTAATCGGGCTTTGCGGTCTAACAATTCCTCTTCTGTTTCGACGTGGTCTTCGTCTGGAACACAACAGTCTACCGGACAAACAGCTGCGCACTGTGGCTCTTCGTGGAAGCCTTGACACTCAGTACATTTGTCAGGTACGATGAAATATACTTCGTCAGAAACAGGTTGATGCTTGGTATCCGCATCGGTTTCAACGTTGCCCATTAACGTATAAGATCCTTTAACACCGGTGCCATCAGAAATTGCCCATTCAGCTCCCGCCTCGTATATCGCATTATTCGGACACTCAGGTTCGCAAGCGCCACAATTAATGCATTCATCTGTGATGATAATCGCCATTGTAAACTATTTGCTGCGAAGATAAGGTCGATTTTTATTTATTGCCCTCCATTCAACTGTGAATATCTCTTCAGAGCAGCGTCATGTTTTGGATTTTGCTTCAAGATTGATTGAAGCCATACTTTTTCACTCTTTTCGTCTTTCAACAGACTATACAGGAGCACTAAGTTTTCTTTACCTAATACATTGTCAGGGTCCAGTTTTAATGAAGTGAGAAGCGTTGATTTAGCCTTACTGTATTGTCCTAAAATGATATACAAGTAACCAAGGTTGTTATAAGCCGGCACGTAATTGTCATACTGCTTCATTGCTTCCAACAACACAGTCTCCGCAGTTTTGTAATCTCTTTTCTTAATCAACTGAGAACCTAGCTCACTTTTGAACGCAAACTCACTTGGCTCTTTTAGAACCGCCAACTCAAGCCAGTTCACTGCATAATCAACCGAGTTTGATTCAGCGTATGCCTTACCTAATCGGAAACAGGTATGTCCAGTGATGTCATTGGCAAATTCATACCCATCTGCCAACTTGATGATTTTATCCCATTGTTGGCGTTGATAGTATAAGTGGATACGCAATTCATAATCATTTACCTCTTTTAGCAACGTTTCCGCTTTTTGTTGATAAACGGGTAAGGCATCAAACTTTTCGTAATACGTCAAATACGCTTTAATTAGCGTTTTTGTATCTGGGTTTTTATTGTTGACACTATACAGTCCGATTACAGGACCTTTTGCCTTGGTACCGTTATCAGAATACACCCCAATTTTATGGTCATGTACAGTCACATGAGGAATATCTTCGGTTCCACTTTTTGGCATATGACACGCCACACAATTGTCTTGTTTGATTTGCCGTACGGACAGCTTTTCAGTACAGTAATTCACTTGTGTTTTGTGACACGACAAACAGGCATCATTAAACTTTGTGATAGCCGTAGTAGTTACACTTACGTGTGGGTTGTGACACGTAATACAAGTAAATTTATTACCAGATTTATTCGATTGCATAAAGCATTGACTGTGCTGAAATCGATCTGAATGATTGGCCATGTTGAACAACTGGTCGTCGCCCGCATATTGCGGCAGGTATATTTCAAAAATGTCCGACAAAACCATGCCCGGTTTAAAATCATTGAAAGTTTTGCCATCTTTTAACACATTGTTCCCTTGTAAATGACAACGCTGACAAACATCTATTTGTCGTTCCCAGGTGAGCTTCGAAGGGTTTACAATGGAATAGTCAATATCCGTTTTGGGCTCAATTCCTGCTAATCGATTGGCTACATGAATACTTCCTGGTCCGTGACAACGTTCACAATCGATGCCATTCGGTACGTAACTAAACGCTTTCGTACTTCCTAGCTTCATGGTGGGTAATCCATTGTGGCAACTCATACATTCTTGGTCAATTACCCGACTAAACCGACTGTTGGCGCCGTTTTCAAATCCTGGCGGAAGATCTAGTTTCTTATCTTGTGCGTACCAAGTAAAAGGTGCTTGAACGATGTAATCTCCTTTTTGAATTAAATGACTATTGGTGTGTTGTCCTGAACCAATGATGTAGTTGATTCTTTCTTTTCTGGTATAGACGGTATCCGAACCAACCAACCGAAATTCAGTGACAAATAATTGGTCATTTTGCCAATGCGGATAGTAGTAGAAATCAGTGGCACTGTCGTACAACACATGATTCGTATGCAAATTCGCACTGCTTTTTTCTTTTGAAGCGGTATCGAAGCTCATGCCCATTCCAGTGTGAATAAAGGTCTCAGCTTTATCAAGATGGCATTGCGCACACGTGGTCATACCCACATATTTTGCGGTATCACTGTGATTCAGATAAGTATGTGTTTCTGTTGTCGAAGGCAGTGAGCAATATTGCGTCAAAAACACAATGGCGACAACCAATGTTCCAAAAACCCAAAAGGATTTTCGGCCAATCATTTATGAGGCGTTTTGGGCCTGCCAAGCCATCATACCGCCTGCTAAGTTTCGAGCGTTTTTAAATCCTTGACGCGTCATGTAATCAACAGCAGCAGCACTTCTTCCACCTGATTTACAGTGAACAATCACTTCTTGATCCTGCCATGCATCAAGGTCATCCAATTTGCCTTGTAAGTCCCCTAACGGAATCAATTTCCCATTGATGTTGAATTCCTCAAATTCCCAAGGCTCTCTTACATCGATGATGTTTAATCTTTCTCCAGCATCCAATCGCTGTTTTAATTCTGTTACGGTAATATCTCCAGTCATTTTTAATGTTTAACTACTTTAGCGTTTAAGATTTGATTTTGTTTGGTTACAACGGTTACAATGTACATTCCTGTTTCTAATGCACTTAAGTCTATTGAGTTTGAACTTACTTGTCTAAACGGAACCTTCTTCCCTTGCATATCCATCACAAACACCTCAGAAACTTCTGCTTCTAAATGAATCAAGCCATCTGTTGGATTGGGATAAATACCTATTGACTTCGGAATCGTTTTACTAATAGAAACATTCCAAGGAGTAGCACCTCCGAAAATTGGACGGATCATTGGCGCCCCAACTAGTGTTGAATTGTTGTTCTCTAACCAACCGTCTCCAACATTGAAATAAATATTTTTGTTTAACACCTTCGATCGGATATACCCATTGTTTTTATCAAAACCCACAGTCAAGTTGAAATTCCTTTCCTGGCTCCAACCCACATAAAACTTACCAGCAGGTAATGGAATGGCGGTGTCTAAACCAACTGTAAAAAATCCGCGATTATCGATGCCATCATAAATGTCATTGCCTACATACGCTCGCTCAAACAACAAGACGTCCTCTCCCCCATTATATTCAATGTCCTGATACACTTGAAAAACAAATCTTTGTCGACCCACGTCTTGTGTGTTGTACGTCAACATGAAATCCACGGCTCGAAGCGTGTCTGCCTTTTTTAAATCAAATGCCAATACAATACGTCCGTCACCCGTTTTAAGGTCATTGAATCCAAAACCAGATTCAGGAGTGCCGTCGTCATACGCATAGTGCCTTGTAAAGAAATGGTCTACCACAATGGAATCGTTACCTTGAAACAAGGGTATGTCGTTCACACTTTTACCACGTACATAGTACTGTCGAGTAACGTGTATTGGATAAGCGGTGTCAACGAAATTTGTTAAATCATAGGCCTTAACCTTCCTTTCCACATAGCCTCTTCCTGGCGTGTTCACTGCGTTTGTATCAAAAGGAGTATTGATGTAGATCTTATCGCCTTGACGCTCTTGGTATTTTACCAATGCATTAACAGCTGTTGGACTCAAGTTAGACACTTCAAAATAAAAACTGTCAGACGCTTCACTCGGATTAGCCAAAAAATGATCATAAGGCATGGAAAAGTAATTCTTCAACAAAGAAGTTGGTTTACTAGCAATGCTATTATCTAATTGAAAATCTTCAGATAATTTCCTATTCTTTTCGATATATACGTTGTCTAAATGCCAATGGTTATTATTCCCCCAACGATGGGTTAAATTGACGAACTGAAACTGGAATGCTTCAGTAAAGTAGATAGACTCAGTAATTGGGATTAGTACTTGAACAAATTTGAGATTTGAATTACCACGAACACCCCAAATGTGCTTCCATTTTCCGTTACTTCCTTTAAACAATAACTTAAGTGAATCTTCAAGCGTAATGAAATCTCCTAGTCCTTTTGGTTGGTAGTAGAAACTCATAAAGATAGAGTCTCCGGCGGTATAAGCCTTACCAGTGGCATCTTGCTTTAAATTGATGCATTGTGAGGTTAGTGTGTCACCATAGTCCAAATTCTCTCTCTCAATGGACTCATAAGGTTTGCCGTTTGCATCCAAATAATCGAAAGTTGCTACGCCGTAGCTCGGTGGGTGAATCGCAAAATCTCTATTGACATATACATCGTTGTCGAGCCACTTGCTTGAATCGGGATACATCAACGTCGAAGTAAAATCGTCGAAGAACGGCAAGTGAAGTGTGTCTTTCTTGCCCCATTTCGCATGTTGTTGGGGCGCGTTCCAAACATAATTGGGATGTTGTTTCAGATAGGATTGGATCGTTGGGTTTTGATTCAGTGGCTTCAGTCCAATTTGACTTAGCGCCGTACCACTTATTAATAGCACAAAGGCCATTAAACTCCCCATTCTTTTTAATTCCATTCCTCGTTTAATTTTGAATATCAACGCGTTCAAATCCAAGCTTATTGCGGCAAATTTATTGAAATAAGAATAAGACATGGGATTGACAATGAAGATTGTGGATTTCTCTTAACGTAAAACAGTTACAGTTCCTTTGTAGCCACGTTTAATATTATCAATACCTAAGCTTTCAATTATATATACATACGCTTCATTTTCGACCACGTTGCCTTCATACGTTCCATCCCAACTGTGGTAAAGCGAATTGCTTTCAAACAGCTTCTCACCCCATCGATTGTAAATGGTCAAGTGGTATTCCTTAATATACCAACCTAGCGTTGCGAAATAATCATTTAGCCCATCTCCATTCGGCGAAAACGCGTTTGGCACATACAACCAACTATGCACGTCTACACAATCCTCATTCGAGATACTAATGACTTGGTTTTCGTTGTTTTCGTTGACTTTGTATCCTACAACCCGATAACAATAATGTGGTCTTTGGTTTAACTCGGTTTCTTTATCGTAAAAGGTGGAGTCATTTCCGGAACTCGTGAAACCCAATGAATAAAAACTTCCGTCTACTTCCTTGCGTTGAATTTCGTATTTGTCAACGCCAACATCCCAGCCATCGTACGTGCTCCATCGTAAAAACGGACGTTGAAACTTGCCTGTATCCGCATCCAATAATATAGTTTTTGCAAAGTTGCTGTAAGGCGCCTTGTCCTTACATACGTCCACAGCTCTTACCCTATAAAAGTATGACTGACTATCTACTTCAACCAACCGATCATCGGCTTCAAATGTCGTTGGAGACAACTGATCAGTCACCAATCGATACGTATATCCGTCGTCTGATTTCTCTAACTCATAATGCTCAATTGGCATTTTGCTATAAGGCGTTGCTAGCCATTCTATCCGCACGTAGTCATCGTGCTGTACAGTTGCTCTTACCAATTCGTTTGGTGGAATTGAATTAACATAAATTGGGGTCGCCGCGCAGGTATCACTCCAACTCACCTGTTGGTTTCCGTCTTGCTCCACTGCCAAAATTCTATACCAGTGTTTGCGATAACACAACACGTTGGTATCGATATACTCTAACTGATTTCCTAAAACTGAATCCAATAAAATGTATTCGTTTTTCTCAACGTTGTCATGTCTAAAAATTAAATATTTCTGTACCGAGTTCCATCCGTTATAGGCATTCCAAGTAACCCTACTCTGGTTTAGTTCTCCTACGGCTTCCACCTCGACGGTACAGTCGTTTTCATCCCCTGTCGGTATACTTTCTAGTCCACAAGCATTTTGAATCGATACACGCGCACAGTACACATTGTCGAGCGTATTTACTTTGGGAATAACAAATCTTGTTTCATCTTGGTCTGTTATTTCACCAATTTTAACATCATTGTGGTAGATAAAATAGCTCCTAAAGTCCGTAATATCGCTTCGTTTATAATCCAGTAGATAAGAATGATCGTCTTCGACACTTACTCGTAACACAGGAGTTAAGACAGGTGGAATGGTGTCACCGACTCGCAGATCCCGCGCACTCACTAATGTATCTGTACAACCAATTTCATCTTGAATAATTAACTGAATTTTAACTGGACCAATCTGTGAGAAACTGAGCGTCGGATTGGTACCTTTATACGTAAACGTGTCGTTTATCGTCCAATCCCAGCTTACAATCTTTGCATCCGATTGCGATTGATCTTGTATCTGAATACTACTACCCACACACACTTCACTTTCAGCAGTCGAAAAGTCAGCGCTAATTTTCTTTATATCTACCTGTTTGGTGGTATCATTCGAACAGCCATGTTCGGTAGTTACCTTTAAAGTAACATCATATTTTCCTCCGGTTGCATAGGTGTGATTCGGATTCGCTTCATCGCTACTTCCTCCATCGCCAAAAGTCCATGAGTAATCGGTCAAGTTTGCTGGCCAACTATTGCTGGTGAAGGTCGTTGGCACACCGGGACACGGTCGAGACATGCCAAAGTCTGGAAGTGGTTGTGGATACACATATATCGTATCCACAGGTGGATGCGTATAGGTACACCCAAACGTATCCGACAAGGTCAATAAAGGTATGAACCTCCCAGTATCGTAATACACGTGCGTGGTTTTTAATGCGTTCTTTAGAATATTCCCGTCCCCAAAATCCCAAGTAAATCCGTTGCTTTTGCTGGTGTCAGCGGTAAAGTTTACCGATAGTGGAACACAGCCTTCCGTCTTATCAAACGCATAAGAACCAATTGGTCCTTTGACTAAAACAAATCCTGGATAGGTAAATGAGTCTTGGCAGCCCCATTCATCTGTCACTTTAAGCGAGACATCATAATCACCCGATTTTAAGTATAATTTGCTTGGATACCTTTCTTGAGAACCCGTTCCATCTCCGAAATCCCATTCCCATTTGACAATTCTTCGAAGAGAGTTTAAGGTTGACCTATCTTCAAAACTGACGTGTAATGGAGGGCAATCTTTAATTAAACTATCAGCAAAAAACTTGGCACGTAGGACTTCATCTTCCATATTGACAGTGTCCTGCAAGCGCGTGACACAGCCATTTTCATCGGTCATGAAGACCTTTACCAAGTACTTACCAGGTGTTTTAAAAGTGTAGTTGACGAGCTTTTGATCCGAACTACCAATACCATCCCCCATGTCCCACTTATACGTCCAACTCGAATCTTTTACTGGTGTTGCAAACAAAGGACTAAATATAAATTTACGTCCGCTACAATCCTTAAATCGAGTAATTTTCAGTGTGGCATTTTTGGTACCGAATACTTCTGTTTCAAAATCTTTGGTTCCTTTACAGCCGTTGGAATCGACTCCAATAAGGGATATAGGCCATTTCCCATCATTAGGTCCCGGTTTAAACAACTCAAATGTGTCTAAACCAGCACTATTTACTGGAACTGAATGGGGACCGATATTCCAATATAACTGGGCAAAATCTTTCGGTTTAGAAGTCGTTTTCAAGATGACATCCAACGGTCCGCAGCCAGGCTTAGCGATGATTGATCCGTCGACCGTAGGACCAGTAACATTGTACTCCACATTCATGGCACGTGCACATCCACCTGTGGCAGAAGTATCGGTTGCACGATAATACACGTCGTATTTGCCAGGCTGTTTGAACGGTACGGTAAGTCGCCGTGTGTGAAAACTATCCGTGCCATTGATTATCCATAAATACGAAAGGTATTTCTCGTTTGCAGAACCGGTAAAACTGTAGGTTGTTGGGGCGCAAAGCTTGCCATTTGCTGCAAACCCTCCACTAAATGTCTTTTTAGGTTCAAACTTGAACTCTACAGAGTCAATACATTTCGATTTGAAATTATATGCCCTTAATCTGGCAATTTCTGCAGTGTCGGTCCCGACTCTGATAATAGAATCAATAAACACGCTCTTCCGAACAACCCAATTAATACTATCTGCGTATTTTGAGATATTGGCCAAAATCATGATGTCATTGGCGCAGGTGTCGTGCAATGGCTTAATCTTTGCCACTGGTGGTAAGATGTAAATCCTATCTTTCAACATAATCGAATCATAGCAACCATTATCACGAGTTACCAGAACGACGTCATATAGACCGGTGTCTTGATCACGCACTTTATATTTATAGTGCCACAAATCTGGAAACTTTAGTTTGTCAACCGTATCAATAATGCCGCCATTACCAGTATGAGGCAATAACTTCCAAACAATTAAGTCTAAGCTGTCTTTTAGTTTGATATCGGTATTGTTGGTTAGGCTGGCCATTTGTGAATTACACAGGGTGTCGAGACCAGGTGCAATCGCAGGTTTCCTTTTCTTCCCAACTTTCACCGTAAGTGAAGTTTCTCCTTCACAACCTTTTGTCGTGGTTACTTTAAGCGTAACCGTATAAACGCCTCTGTCTTTGAATTCGTGTGAGACCGTTCGTGGTGTTTCACCTGAGATGCTCTTTGTACTTCCGTCACCAAAATCCCACTGTTGACTAGCAATAATGTTTTTTCCTAAGTCAGAAGTATTAGTAAAGGTCACAAGCATTGGCGCACACCCTTGCGTATCGATGGTTGCGGTCACATCTATTGGATGTACTTGTATGAGCTTTTTGACCGTGTCAGACACACAACCGTAGTTGTTTTTGGTTACCAATGAGATAACGTGGGCTGCATAATTGGTTATTCTAATACTACTCTTTCGGCCTTGCGTCGCAGAGGATCCATCCAACAACCAATTCCATTCCGAAGCACCAGTGCCTTGATCTTCTACAGTAACATCAAAAGGCACAAAACAAGACACGCTGTCACTCACCACAATTTTGGGCTCTGGAGTTGGTTTAACAATTACCGCGTTGGCGTATGTACGTGTTTGATTACATTTTCCATTTTTTGAAACCGTCAAACTCACCTTATACGTACCAGGCTTGTCGTAGGTTGTTGCTGCATGTTTGGTTTGTAAGGTTTTCCCATTCCCCATGTCCCATGAATACGACAAACCTGAAATATCTGGTTTCGTTTTATTGGTGAAGGTTACGTCTAATGGAGCGCAGCCGTCATTTTTATCAATATCAAAATCGACGTCTATCGGGTTGATGTTGATATATGACTTAATAGACTTAGTTGTTTTACAGCCATTGCTGTTGGTTACGGTTAGGCTGACCTGGTAACTCCCGTTTTTAGTGTATTCATACGTTGGGTTTTCTTGAGTGGATGTGTTGCCATCGCCGAAGTCCCATTCATACGTAAAACCTGTACCGCCTTTTTTGGTCAGGTTCTTAAAGTTTACTTTTAAAGGTGGATTACAAGCAAAGGTTTCATCCGCAGTATAGTCGACTTCGGGTACTGGATAAACCGTAATGATGTTATCTTTTTTAATCTTGTCTTTACATCCATTGGCGTCAATCGCCAGCATCGAAACGGAATAGGTTCCAGAGACTTTATAAACGTGATAACCTGAAATCGTATTGAGCGTATTCCCGTCTCCGAAATCCCAAGTCACATCGACAATTTTACCGCTCCCTTCCTTTGTTTGGTTGGTAAATGGCACTGCCAACGGAGCACAACCCGAAGTTTTTAGAGGTTTAAAATCCGCTTTAGGAATTTCGAATACCTCAATGTAAGCTGTTTTCGTTTTGGTTGATTCTTTGCCTTTATCATCCGTCACTTTTAACGTGATGGTGTATGTTCCTGGCTTATAAAATATTGCTGATGGATCAGATTTTGTTGATGTATTTCCGTTTCCAAAAGTCCAATAGCGTGAAACAATGTTGCCTGTTGATTGGTCTTTAAACGTAACGGTTACGGGGGTGCAGCCACTTGTTGTGTCAGCGGTAAAATCAGCCGTCACCTGTGCATTGGACAGAATCGAAATTCCAAAGAATAACAAAGCAATTAGGTAACGTGGCATTGGTTTTGGCTAACTCCTACAAATGTAAGACGAAAACCCCTACCTATTCGTTGCTCCTTTGAAAATAAAACTGAGCTAATTTTCAGTTGTTTCTACAGCTTCCGAAACCTCTTCCAAATCTTCAATATTTGCCTTGTTCATGACACCTACGACTAAGTCCACTGCTGTGTTTCTTTTGATTTTGGTTCCTTTAGGTATTTGCTTATTAGATCCTGCAAAACGCTGCTCTAAAACAGGTTCACTATCTGCGTCTTTTATCTCAGCCATTTGGATTTCAATTTTACGGCCCACAAGGATGCCTCGGTTCTTTAAAATTCGTTCAGCTTGTGTAAATGACGTTTTACCAGCTAAATCCGGCATTTCTACATCTGGAACTTGATCCGCATTTAACACCAAATATATTTTCCTTCCAGACTTCACTTCAAAATCGCTATCAGGAATTTGGTCTACAATCGACAACAGCGGCAAGCCATCGCGAAACACCGTATCCGTAATTTCATATTGAAAACCGCCTTCTTCTAAAACACGTATCGCTTTATCGATACGCAACCCTTCAATATGTGGTACCTTAACTAAGTCCTGACTATGCTTGGTATACGTACGAATAAAAAGCAATACTCCAGCAATTAGCACTACAGTTGTTAATCCAATAAATACTAAAGACTTAAGCGTTTTGTTCATACTGTTTTTGTTTTAAACGATTTTCGCCAAAGGTTAATATCTCGTCAATAAAATCAAATGGTTTATACCCATTTATTGCTGCTTGGTGGTAGATGCACGTCGCTGGTGTCATACCGGGCAGTGAATTTATTTCAATGATAATCACCTCAACCTTTCGGTTGTCGAAAATACGTACAAAAGCATCAATTCGGCAATAGCCTTCCACTTGTAATGTTTTGGCAACCGCTTCAAACACGGCACGAACCTCGTCAGAAACATAACGATTAAGCGCTTTATCAGACGAAAACCTAGCTGGTGTAATGTTTTGACCTTCTCCAGCTAAAAACTTTTCCGCTAATGACAGTATCTCCCCTTCAGCCAATGCCTCTGATGGTTCGAACACTTCGTAAACCACCTCGCCATTTTCATATTTGGTTACCAAACCTCCGGTAATTTCTATAAAATGATTGGCTCCTTCTCTATCAATAAACTGCTCAATTAAGAAATAATCCTTCGCTGGGAACTCCTCCTTTTCTTGAATGTCTAAAACCAAAGCAAGTGCTTGATCTATTTGGTCTGAAGACCTGAATGTGGCTTCCGCATACGCCTTAAAGGCATCTAATGACTTTAACTTCTTAACTGCACTACTACACCCTTCATCTGAAGGTTTAGCTATTAAAGAAAAAATCATTTTTTGTGCTCTTTCTAGCACTAATTCTTGATTTGAGAACCATTCATCTTTGGTAACCAGTGCTCCATTTGCGACTAAAAACCCTTTGTCTCGTAAGACATTGTTGGTTTTAAATTTATCGATGGTCATGGCCGAGGACTCGTATCCACTACCATTATAAGGCAAGCCTAGCTTATCCAATTCAATTTGAATTTGACCATCCTCTCCGGGTCGGCCATGTAGTGCAATAAATACTGATTCACACAAGCCAGGTAATTCGCTATACTGAATTCTGTGTGGTTCAAAGATCGGTGAACCAAACGTGTACTTTTCAGTAACCGAAGACGCTTCCTCAATGATTTTTGAAATAATTGGCGCATGGTGATAGGCCTCCACTTTAGCCTTTATGTCATCCGCATTGTCTTTGAGCATGACGTTTATAGGAATCACATATAATTCGTGTGCGTCATTATTTCCTGTTAAGAAAACGGGTATCGGTTGATACTTCCCTGACGAGGCTAACTTTTCATAAATATTACGACCACTCTCAACGGATATATGCCGTTCCGTTGAATATCCACCCATAATGATGGCTACACGTTTTTTTGATTGTGCTGCATCAGCGTTGCGTTTTAATTGTGCATCGAGGTTGTGGAGTAAAGCCGTTTTTTGCACCATAGCTGGAATCGTTTCAATCCGTTCAGCAATAGATGTTCGAATGATGTAGGTCAAAAATTGACTTGGGTTCAAACCAATCTCAGCGGCTTGGTGGAAGAAAAAAGAAGATGGCATCATTCCCGAAGTTGTGTTCGGGTCGTTTAAAAATATCTTACCATCGTTGGTAAAGAAACCATCTATTCTAGCGTATACATTGAATCCGAAATCAACAAACAATTTCGCACAATCTGTTCGGATAGCTTCAATTTGCTCGTCGGGCAACTGGATAGGGGTAATTTTTCGAGACAAACCAGGAAGGTATTTTGATTTGTAATCAAAGAAATTAGTGGATTTGGCTATTTCTGTTGGTGGCAATGCAATTACTTCACCGTCCTCGTCTTTTATAACGATACAGCTAAACTCTTTCCCAGTAATGAGTTGTTCAACGACAATCTCTACTTCGCCTCTAATGGCTTGCAAAGTGATTGTTTCGTGCTCTTCAAATAGTGTATGAAGCAGTGTTAGCGCATCTTCTGGATGGTGAACGATGGCATCATTAATGAGCAATGGAAAGCCCAATGAACTTCTAATATCAGATAATTCCCGTATGAAGGTGACTTGATCCGCTTTTTGCCATTCAGACTTTTTCAAGCGTTGAATGAACAAACTGTTATTGGTCGCCTTTTCGAACCTTTCAAAACCAGATTCTTTTACGATGTTTACCCCTATCGAAGAACCTTGGTTTGCTGATTTGACTACCAATGGAAAGCCAATCGCGTTGAGAACTCGATTGTAAAAGGCTTTCGGGTCTTTATCCCATTCGTTTTTGTGAATACGAGCATATCTCGGTCCATCAAATCCTCGAGAAGTCATCCAATCCTTCTGAATGGCTTTGTTCATGCCAATGGCTGACGGTAAAATACCTGACCCAGAATAGGGTATGCCATACCACTCCAATAAACCTTGTACGTTGCCATCTTCGCCTCGTTCACCGTGTAAGGCCAAAAATGCAAAATCGATGTATGTCGATAACGCACTTGGTTCTATGACTTCACCAACTTCCGAGAGCATCTTATTTCTTTCGGTGGCCGACAATTCTATACTTTCTGAATATATCTGATAATTGTTAGGCGAATTTGGTAAAAAGGAAACTGGCGGGTAAAAATCTCGGATAGTGCCCCTGTATATGAATTGCCATTGCAACAGTACTAAGTTGCCAAACTCATCGACAAATATGGCGACCGGTTCAAACAAATCTTTGTCTAAATTATCATACACGGTTCTCCCTCCAGCAAACGAGACTTCTCGTTCGCGTGAACTTCCACCAAAAAATATACCGACTTTAATTCGCTCTGAACTCAATGATTCTATCGATTAATGTGTTAATGATTATCTGATTATCAAACTGTTAACTTAAATCCAGTCTGTTTTGTTGTTTACCAATTCCATTTACCCTGATTTTGATTAAACTTGCAAACTTCTTTGTTGGAACAATAATTGAAATCTATCTTAACAAAAACAAGAAATGAAGAATATAGTTAT
>Ga0055584_100001821_pt1 | contig 20970 bp, 14 predicted proteins | sample OSDHelmetaG_FD_58716 | JGI IMG/M metagenome (GOLD analysis project Ga0055584, IMG submission 58716) | Pelagic marine sediment microbial communities from the LTER site Helgoland, North Sea, for post-phytoplankton bloom and carbon turnover... | ecosystem: Environmental > Aquatic > Marine >...
GGTACATCAGTATCTATATTAGGAAGCTTATTTACTAATCTTGTAAAGAATGGCACTTCTGTAGAATAATTTCCATTAAATCCAAAAATGGTATTGTTGATGGATTCAGAATTATAATTAGCTTTTTGGGTTATTGGTCGTTCTTTTAGATTAAGGATTGTAGCCCCTAACACAAAGTTTTCGTTGAATTGATGCTCTACATTAACTCCCATAAAGCGTCGGGTTTGCTGCCCAAATACTGCATTGTTTTCAACAGAGACATTGATAGGTGTATTAGATGCTTTTAAAGCTTCATCCAATATTTGTACACGTCCTAATTGATAGTTTACAGTATAATCAACACCTTCAACCAATGTTCTCCCTCCTGCCGTTACCACGACCGAACCTCTTGGCACATTGAATGCTCCTAATGGGATACCATCTCCTCCTTCGGATTTAAAACGTCCTTTGATTTGGAATTTGTTTTTTTCAGCTTCGTCTAACGCTGCTGTTTTGGTAGCTTTATACAACAAATCATAGACGTACTTCTCTTGATTTGGGTTGGTGTAGGTCTCCATTTCATAATCTGTATCGTTATTAGATGGGTTACCATCATCATCCAATACATCAAAAAGATACCGCCCGAAAGGTTCAACTTTTGTAAAGATTATTTTCCCATTATGCGTCATTACCGTTATTCCTGGCACAAAATCAAAGAAACCATCTCCATTGGTTTGAGGGTCGTTGTTGTAATTCAAACGATCTAAATGGAATAAACGAATTAAAGGAGTCTCACTTATTTCAGCATCATCATTAGGGTCAGATGTATTATTATCAAATAAAGGGAATGTCGTGCCTTCTACTGGTGTTATATAATTAACAGGAGAAGCCTCTGTATAAAAAATATTAAGTTTAAAATCTTCTTGACTCAATTGATATGCCCCGGTATCATAGATATTTTTCATCATCAAATCCCATATGGGTTGTTCGACACTTGTGATCGCACTTTTAAGCATTTTGAGTACTAAGCAGTTGTTACTTACCACATCGTTTTGGGAGTTAGGATCCTGTGTAACGGTTGTAGCCTCAACGCCATCATTAGCAAACTCTCCTACTTGGAATACCTTTCCTCCAAGGGTATATTGAAAGGCAACCGCTAAGACTTCATCATTTTGTAATCTTTGATTTAAGGAAATATACCCCAATTGAGGATTGAGTTCAAAATCAATACCTTCTTGAAGTTTTCTAGCGTTTTCTAACTTTCCAAAATCAAAGCCTTCATTGGCTGGTATAGTTATACCTTGTTCAACTGTTGTTATGTCTCTTACTTGCTGAGTCAATACCGAGTTTGCACCACCTATATTTAATGGATTAAAACCGTTGTTACTATTATCTGGTGGTGCTCCGGGATTGATAATATTGACTGATGAACCTAAGTTTTCAAGCTCTGATTCACCTAAATCTTGGAAAGCTACAATATTCCTAACATTATCTGTTGAATTGTTTCTATTGGTTACCCAAACTTCAATACGTGTTATTTGCACATTATTACTAATGTATGGGTAACGTTTCAAAGCTTCATCATAAGTATCTCTAAAATAATGTGCTAAAAAGAAGTGTCGATTTTCATCATAATCTCTTGCATAAAATTCAAACTCTTGCAAAGTTCCTCCTCCCTGAGCTACAACAGTTTGCGATTGTGATTTTTGTTCAGAAAACACAGCAGTTACTGTTGTTTTTCCAAATTGCAGTTGGGTTTTTACACCAAATAAACTTTGAGCTCCAGTAATCAGCGAACTGTTTAGCGGCATGCTTACGTTTCCAACTTCTATTTTTCTGACGATATCGTCTTCTGTTGGAGTATATTCTAGTTTAATAAGATTTTGAAAGTCAAAAGTCGATTCTGTATCGTAATTGGCTGTAACTTGGAGTCTGGTTCCTACTTTCCCTAGCATACTCAGACTAATCCGTTGGTCAAAATCGAAAGTAAAATTACTTCTATTTCTTGGAGAAAATGAAGGATTATCTTGTTTAGAAAACAACACACCCAAGTCCATCTCTACCGAACCTTGGGGCACTACCTCTATGGTATTCCCTCCAAAAAGAGTTTCAAAAAATCCTGAATTCACATAAAATTCTGGTAGTAGATTTTGTTGTTCATCTTCAGTGCCTTCTTTTTTTCCTTCAATGGCATCGACCTTTTCTTTATAATAGCTTTTTAATTGTTCTTTAAGTACCAAATCCTGATATTCTTCAGGAGTAAGGATAAGAGGGTAATTGATATTGAAATCACCTATTTTTTCGGTATAGATATATCTATCGGTAAGTGGGTCGTATGTATATTTAGAGACAACACTACTAGGATTAGGCATAGTGATGCTCCCCAATGAAAAACCAGTTTTCGTACTATCTTGAGTTGTTGGTGTTTGCTGTGCAAAAGTCACAGAAGCAATCAACAACATTATGTTGATTAGCAAAAATGATCGCAACGATTGATTGTTAAAAAAATTAGTTGTGCTCAAATCTTTTATAAGTTTTTTAAGGCTTCTTTAATAATAAATTCTACATCAGCTTCTGGTTCATTTTTCAATATTCTATCAACAACACGTTCCGACTGCTTTTTGGTAAACCCAAGAACTTCCAATGCAGATAACGCTTCATCTTTGTTTCTATTGTCTTGTTTGAGCGAAAGTTCATCAATATCATAAACTTTCAAAATTTTATCTTTTAAATCTAAAATTACTCGTTGAGCTGTTTTAGCCCCAATACCTTTTATGGATTGTATCAAAGCGACATCTTCTTTAGCAATACCTTCTCTCACTTGTTTAGGTGTCAAGGAAGATAGCATAGTCCTTGCTGTGCTAGCCCCAACTCCACTTACGGATATCAACAACCTAAAGATTTCTCTTTCTGCCAAGGTTGTGAATCCGTAAAGTGTATGAGAATCTTCCTTTACTTGAAGATGTGTAAATAACTTTAATTGCTCTGTATCAGAAATTTGAGAATACGTGTATAAAGATATGTTGATTAAATAACCTACACCATTACAGTCTATCACAACATCAGTAGGATTTTTTTCAACAAGTCGACCTTGAATATGTGTAATCATTAACTAACCCTTAAAAAACCTCTCAAATGTAATAAAATTATTCACATTATGAAGCAATTAGTAATTTAAAGCCCCTCAAACTTCTTGGTTTTTCCTTTCTTTTTGTTGTGCATCAATAACTGCAATTGCAGTCATATTAACAATTTCATCTACACTTGCTCCTAACTGAAGAATGTGCACTGGTTTTCTCATTCCCATTAAAATTGGCCCAATAGAATCAGCCTTATTCAATTCTTTTAAAAGTTTATATGTAATATTTGCCGAATCTAAATTTGGGAATATTAGAGTATTAACCTTTCGTCCTGCTAATTTTGAGAAAGGGAAAATCTCTTCAAGCATTTCTTTATTAAGAGCGAAATCTGTTTGCAGCTCCCCATCAACAATCATATCAGGATGGTAACGGTGCAAATAGTCAACAGCATCTCTAACTTTTGTAGCGCGTTCGTTTTCTGAAGAGCCAAAGTTTGAATATGAAGTCATAGCGATTACAGGTTCCATACCAAACATTTTTACAACTCTTGAGGTCATTTGTGCGATTTTCGCCAAATCTTTTGCTGAAGGATCAATGTTTATTGAGGTATCACTCAAAAACATAGGACCTCGTTGAGTCATCATTAAATTGGTTGCAGCTACTCTAGTAACTCCTTTTGCCATTCCAATGAGTTCTAACATTGGTTTTACAACTGAAGGATAACTTCTAGAATATCCGGAAATTAAAGCATCTGCATCGCCTTCATTCACCATCATTGCGGCAAAATAATTGCGTTCACGCATTATTTTTTGTGCAGCATATAAAGTGATACCTTTACGTTTTCTAAGTTTCCAAAACGATTCAGCATATTTATTTTTACGTTCAAATTCTTCATCTGATTTTGGGTCTATGATAAGCAAATCGGCCTCAAATTCTATCTCTTCCATTAATTTTTTAATGGTTTCTCGTCTTCCTAGAAGAATAGGAATTGCAATACTTTCTTCATAAGCGATTTGTGCAGCTTTCAGAACATCGAGATGATCTGCTTCTGCAAATACTACTCGTTTTGGGTTTATTCTAGCTCTGTTGTACAACAATCTCACAATCTTGTTGTCAGAGCCTAAACGTTCCAACAATTGATTTTCATAACGTTCCCAATCTTCAATAGGTTCTTGAGCCACACCGCTTTCCATAGCTGCTTTTGCTACAGCAGGAGGCACTTGGGCTATCAATCTTGGGTCAAAAGGTTTTGGAATAATGTATTCTCTACCGAAAGTCAATTTGGTTTCACCATAAGCAATGTTTACCTGTTCTGGTACTGGTTCTTTAGCTAAACTTGCTAAGGCTTTGACGGCAGCCATTTTCATTTCTTCATTGATTTTGGTAGCTCTTACATCTAATGCCCCTCTAAAGATAAAAGGGAAACCTAAGACGTTATTCACCTGATTGGGATGATCACTACGTCCAGTTGCCATGATAATATCTTCTCTAGTCTTTATGGCTAAGTCATAATCTATTTCAGGGTCTGGATTGGCCATAGCAAACACTATAGGATTGTCAGCCATGCTTTTCAGCATTTCTGGAGAGACAATATTGGAAGTTGATAGACCGATAAACACATCGGCTTCTTTCATAGCTTCTTCCAAGGTATTTAAGTCTCTATCTGTAGCAAATTCGGCTTTTTGTGAAGTAAGATTACCTCTATCTTTTCTAATAACCCCTTTACTATCAAGCATTACCATATTTCCTCTTTTAGCACCACATGCTTGGTACAATCTAGAGCAAGATATGGCTGCTGCTCCTGCACCACTAATTACGATATTGACCTCTTCAATATTTTTTCCTGCTATTTCTAGAGCATTTAACAATGCTGCAGCAGAAATAATAGCGGTACCGTGCTGATCATCGTGCATTACAGGGATATCTAATTCCTCCTTTAAGCGACGTTCTATTTCAAATGCTTCTGGAGCTTTGATATCTTCTAAGTTAATTCCTCCAAAAGTTGGTGCTATTCTTTTAACGGTTTGGATAAATTCTTCAACATTTTCAGTATCTACCTCAATATCAAACACGTCAATATCGGCAAAAATTTTAAAAAGCAGCCCTTTTCCTTCCATAACTGGCTTTGAAGCTTCAGGACCTATATTTCCCAAGCCTAAAACTGCTGTTCCGTTGGAAATCACGGCTACCAAATTACCTTTTGTTGTGTATTTGTAAACGTTGTTTTTATCTTTTTCTATTTCTAAACAAGGAGCTGCTACGCCTGGAGAATATGCCAACGACAAATCTCTTTGAGTTGCGTATTTCTTAGTTGGTACAACTTTTATTTTCCCTGGTGTAGGCTTGGCATGATAGACCAATGCCTCTCTTCGCTTTCTAGGATTACTCATAAAATCATTTTAAAATGAAATACAAATGTAGTAATACTGTAGAATTAACTCTAATCTTTTAAAAACTTAATGTTTCTGGTAAGACCTGAATATTTAGTTCGCTTCACAGCAGATTTTTTAAAAACTTTCCTAAAAGTTTCTTCTGTAAGCTCTTCCCAATCTTGTTTGTTCATATTCAACAAATCGGGATGTGGATTAAATAATGGTTCATTATGGGGCTTTGAAAATCGATTCCACGGACAAACATCTTGACAAACATCGCAACCAAACATCCAATCGTCCATTTTATGCTTGAATTCTGAAGGGATACTGTCTTTTAGTTCGATGGTTAAATAAGAAATACATTTACTGCCATCTACCACATAAGGAGCTTGTATAGCTTGCGTTGGGCAAGCATCTATACAAGCTGTACAGGTTCCACAGTGATCAGTTGTAGGTGTATCGTATTCTAATTCTAAATCTATAATTAATTCGGCTATAAAGTAGAAAGAACCTATTTTTTGAGTAATCAAATTACTGTGCTTTCCTATCCATCCCAAGCCACTTTTTGCTGCCCAAGCTTTGTCTAACACTGGTGCCGAATCTACAAAAGCACGTCCATTTACTTCTCCTATTTCTTCTTTTATGAAATATAAAAGAGACTTTAATTTGTCTTTGATTACAAAATGGTAATCGGTGCCATAGGCATATTTAGACAACTTATAACTTTCTGTATTTTGAGTTTCTGATGGATAATAATTGAGTAATAAAGATACAACGCTCTTTGAACCTTCAACCAACTTGGTTGGGTCTAAACGTTTGTCAAAATGATTTGCCATATAATGCATTTCTCCATTCATATTAGCGTTTAGCCAACGTTCTAAACGTGGTGCTTCTTCTTCCAAAAACTCGGCTTTGCTAATACCACAAGACAAAAAACCTAAGCGTTTAGCTTCAGTTTTTATAAGTTTAGTATATGTTGATTTGTTAAGGCTCAAATGATTCTTTTTTGAAATTTTACAATGGCGTTTTGGGGTTTTAAAGTTATTAATGGATTTACTTCAATAAAGTCTTTTGTAGGATGAACTGAAAATCTTAACAGCAATTCTGATACAGCTAATATCATTTCATACATTGCAAAGTTATTTCCTATACATTTTCTTGGCCCTGCTCCAAATGGGAAGTAATACGATGTATGCTCTTTAGCTTGTTCTGGTCGAAATCTTTCAGGATTGAAATCTTCTGGACACTTCCATAAATCTTTGTGTTTATGAATTTCTATAATTGAAAATAAAAAATTACTTCCTTTTTTAAAATGAAATTGTCCAAAACTATCATCTTCAATATTAACCCGATCAATAAAATAAACTGGCGGATACAATCTCATGCTTTCTTCAATTACCTGCTTGGCTATTTGAGACAAGCCAACGAGCGCCATCACATCCTGATTATTTTGTTTCAATATTGTTTGATATTCCTTTACAATTTTGGATTGCCACTTAGGATGTTGAGCCAACAATTGTACGACAAAACTCAAAGCATTGGCTGTAGTTTCGTGACCTGCAACAAACAATACCAAAATTTCGTCTATAAGCTGAGTATCGCTCATTGAAGAACCATCGTCATAACGTGCTGTTAGGAGCATATCTAACAAATCGTGTTGATGCTGTTGTGATTGTCTACGCCTTTGAATGATGTTTTGTAAAATACGTCTAGATTCTTTAGAACGGGACAAATGTTCATCTATGATTCCAAAACTTTTAAAATACCATTTCAAATACGGCTGCCGAAGTTCTTTTACTAGCATTTGTTGATTTTCTTCGGTCACTTTTTGAAGTGTTTGAATCTCTTGATTTGTGGCAACATCACTAAACAATGATTTCACAACCACTTTAAATGCTAAGTCACTAAAAAAAGGCAAAACATCTATTTCTGTATTAGGTTTAAGACGTTCAAGCTCCTCGATAATAGTTGCTTTAATGATATGCATCAAACATTCTAAATGTGTTTTATGAAAAGCAGGTTGAATAAGTTTTCGTTGAGTTTTCCAATGCTCACCTTCAGCGGTCAATAATCCCCTTCCTAGATACTTAGCAAGATCTTTGGTTTGAATAGTGGATTTGGTGTAATTCTTCCAATTTTTTTTCAATACATATTCTGCCAATGCAGCTTTTCTTGAAAAAATAGCGTGATTACCAAAACCAATGTTTAGTTTAAATGTATCACCATAGCGTTCAAAATTTTTATGGTGAAATGGCAAAGGGTTGTTCAGAATACTAAAGGCATGCTTTAAAAACGTAAATGTTGAAACCTCTGGTATTTTTCTTGAAGCTTTCATTTAAAATAAGCCTCCTTGTATTCCGCCTTTAATTTTTCCTAAGTGTTTATATGCTTTTTCGGTTACTTCACGTCCTCTAGGAGTGCGCATGATGAAACCTTGCTGAATAAGGAAGGGTTCATAAACTTCCTCAATAGTTTCTGCACTTTCACTCACTGCTGTAGCTAGAGTTGTAATACCAACAGGCCCTCCTTTAAACTTATCAATAATGGTTGATAGGATTTTATTATCCATTTCATCTAAACCATGTGCATCAACATTCAGCGCTTCTAAGGCAAATTTTGCTATCTTAATATCAATACTACCATTTCCTTTTATTTGAGCAAAATCACGTACTCTACGCAACAAAGCATTAGCAATACGAGGAGTTCCTCTACTTCGGCCTGCAATTTCTATAGCAGCTTCCATAGATATAGGTACTTTCAGTATTGATGCACTACGCTGTACAATAGTTGTTAATAATTCAGTATTGTAATATTGAAGTCTGCTTTGTATTCCAAAACGTGCTCTCATGGGGGAAGTCAACAAACCAGAACGCGTTGTGGCACCTACAAGAGTAAAAGGATTAAGGTTGATTTGAACAGTACGTGCATTAGGCCCTGTTTCAATCATAATATCGATTTTATAGTCTTCCATTGCTGAATAAAGGTATTCTTCTACAATAGGGCTTAATCGATGGATTTCATCTATAAATAATACATCTCTCTCTTCTAAATTAGTTAACAAGCCAGCTAAATCACCAGGCTTATCCAAAACAGGTCCTGAAGTAACTTTAATACCAACGTTCAACTCGCTAGCCAAAATATGTGCTAGTGTAGTTTTACCCAAACCTGGAGGGCCATGAAATAAAGTGTGATCTAAGGCTTCATTACGTAAATTGGCCGCTTTTACAAAAACCTGTAAGTTTTCTAACACTTGATCTTGTCCTGTAAAATCATCAAACGATAGAGGGCGTAGCTTTTTTTCTACGTCCAAATCTTCAGGTGTAAAGTTATTGTTAGTTGGATCTAGGTTTTCATTCATAAAACAAAGATAAAGAAAAAGCCTTTCCAATAGGGAAAGGCTTTTTAATATTATTAAAAAACAGTATTAATGCTGTAATTCTTCTTCGCCTTCTTTTAGTGGAACATTTTGAGGCACGAAATCCTCATCATGTCCTGGTTTACTATAATCATAAGCCCAACGATATACGTGAGGAATTTCACCAGGCCAGTTACCATGAATGTGCTCTACAGGTGTAGTCCATTCTAGGGTAGTACATTTCCATGGGTTTTGTACAGCTTTCTTTCCGTAGAAGATACTTACAAAAAAGTTGTACAAGAAGACTAATTGGAAAGCTGCTCCAACCAATGCAAATACAGTAATCACAATATTCACATCAGTCATATCATCAAACAATGGGAAACTAGAGTTTGTATAATAACGTCTTGGAAGACCAGCTAATCCTAAAAAGTGCATTGGGAAGAATACTCCATAAGCACAGATAGCAGTAAACCAAAAGTGTATATAACCAAGTTTTTTGTTCATCATACGTCCAAACATCTTAGGGAACCAATGATAAATCCCTGCAAACATTCCGTATAAGGCAGATATACCCATTACTAAGTGGAAGTGTGCTACCACAAAATAGGTATCGTGTACATTTATATCCAAAGCACTATCACCAAGCACAATTCCTGTTAAACCACCAGTTATGAAAGTAGACACAAAACCTATTGAGAACAACATAGCAGGGTTCATCTGTAAGTTACCTTTCCAAATAGTCGTAATCCAGTTAAACGCTTTAACAGCAGATGGAATAGCAATCAACAAGGTTGTAAAAGTAAATACTGAACCTAAAAATGGATTCATACCTGAAACGAACATATGGTGACCCCATACGATTGTTGACAAGAATGCAATTCCTAAAATAGAAAGAATCATAGCTCTGTATCCAAATATAGGTTTACGTGAATTTGCAGCCATTATTTCGGAAACTAATCCCATTGCAGGTAAGATTACAATATATACCTCAGGATGTCCTAAGAACCAAAACAAGTGTTCAAATAAAACAGGTGAACCTCCTTGATAATGCAACACTTCACCTTGAATAAAAATATCAGATAAGAAGAAAGATGTACCAAAACTTCTATCCATTATTAATAATAATGCAGCAGAAAGTAATACTGGGAAAGATACCAAACCAATAACAGCAGTAATAAATAATGCCCAAATAGTAAGCGGTAATCTTGTCATCGACATTCCTTTGGTTCTAAGATTTAGAACGGTTACAATATAGTTAAGAGAACCAAGTAATGAAGATGCAATAAAAATAGCCATAGATATCAACCATAAAGTCATTCCCATACCAGACCCCGGTTGAGCCATTGGCAAAGCACTAAGAGGAGGATAAATAGTCCACCCAGCGGCTGCAGGTCCTGCTTCAACAAATAAAGAAAACAACATGATAACACTAGATACAAAGAACAACCAGTAAGAAACCATGTTTAAGAATCCAGAAGCCATATCTCTTGCTCCAATTTGTAGTGGTATCAACAAGTTACTAAAGGTACCACTCAAACCAGCAGTCAATACAAAAAACACCATTATAGTACCATGAATTGTCACCAATGCCAAATAAATATCAGCATCCATAACTCCCTCAGGAGCCCATTTTCCTAATAGTGCTTCAAAAAGTACATTAGGTTGCTCTGGCCAAGCAATTTGAATACGAAATAACAATGACATCACAATACCAATAATCCCCATAATAGTACCAGTAATAAGGTACTGTTTAGAAATCATTTTGTGATCCTGGCTGAAAATGTATTTTGTAATAAACGTTTCTTTATGATGATGCCCGTGATTGTCGTGTGCGTGAGTATCTGCGTGTGCTGACATAATCTTATATCGTTTTAAATCTTTAGTTAATTAAGGTGTTTTTAAAGGTCTTTTGCTCTTTTAGCCAAGCGTCAAATTCTTCTTGGGTCTCAACTACTATTTTCATTTGCATATTGTAATGTGATTTACCACATATTTTGTTACAAAGCAATAAGTAATCAAACTCATAACGCAACTCTTGACCTTTAGCTTCTATTTCATCTTTATTCTCAAGACGAATCTGATTAATTTTAGCTACTTTATCAATAATATCAGGATTCTCTCTCATTTCGGCAGTAGTGACCGTTGGAGTAAAACCGAATTGTGTTATCATACCTGGCACACAGTTCATCTGAGCTCTAAAGTGAGGCATATAAGCTGAGTGCAATACGTCTTGTGAACGCATTTTAAACAATACAGGTTTTCCTACAGGTAAATGAATTTCTTTTGTAATGATATCATCTTGTGCATTAGGATCAGATGTATCCAGACCAAGTACATTGGCATTATCTATATCGATTAATCTAACATTAGCTTTACCCAAGACATTATCATTACCTGCATAACGAGCTGTCCAATTGAATTGCTGAGCATAAATCTCAACGATTAGAGGATCGTCTTCTTCGCTAATATTCATAATATTTGTCCATGTAAACAAACCGTAGATAATCAAACCTGCTAAAGTAATCACAGGGATAATTGTCCATATAGTTTCCAACGCATTGTTATCGGCATAAAACAAAGCTTTTTTACCTTTTTCACCTTTGTATTTAAAAGCAAAATAATGTAACAAAAACTGAGTAACAATCTGAACTATGAAAAGTATCACCAAAGTAATAACCATTAAATTATCTATTTGAGCTCCATGTTCAGAAGCTGCATTAGATAATAATGGTAAATCTCCCCATTTCCATACACTGACTATAGTAATGGCATAAATAAAGACTAAGAAGCCTATCATTAAATAGCCGTTAATTCTATTATCATTATCATCTGCAATTTGAGTGTTTGAAACACCTACTTGAGATAAATCAAATATCTTAACCATTTGCCAGATTGCAACAGCTACAAAAAATACTATTAAAAGTGTTAATAAAGCAGTCATCGTTGTATTTTATCTTTATTTATTTTGAATTAATAATGGAAATGTTCACTTTCCTTAATAAATGGATTTCTTTTTGCCAAAAGAGGTGCTTTAGAAAGCGCTGTGAAAGTTATGAATATAAACAATCCAGCAAACAATAAAACAGCTCCGATTTCAGGCAATCCGATAAACCATCTGTCTCCTACTGTAGCAGGCATAATCATATTGAACACATCCAAATAATGACCTGCCAATATTACTATTCCAGTCATAATTACAAACCAAGGTATGCGCTTATAGTCACTATTCATTAAGAGTAATAGCGGGAATACGAAGTTCAGAGCAACCATTCCAAAGAATGGAAGTTTATAATCGTTTATTCTTGATACAAAATATGTAACTTCTTCTGGAATGTTTGAATACCATATCAACATAAATTGAGAGAACCATAAATATGTCCAGAAAATACTGATAGCAAACATAAACTTAGCTAAGTCATGTATATGGCTATCATTTACGAATTCTAAAAGTCCTTTAGATTTCAAATAAATAGTTACCATAGCAATCACGGTAATACCGCTTACAAACATGCTTGCAAATACATACCATCCAAACAAAGTACTAAACCAGTGTGGGTCTACACTCATGATCCAATCCCAAGACATTATGGATTCTGTTACAATAAAGAATACCAAGAAACCTGCTGAGATTCTAAAGTTTTTCTTGAAGTTACTATCGTCATTAGCTTCATCTTGTGCCAAAGAAAACTTACGAGAGAAATATCTATACAAGCTCCATCCTGCTATGAAAAATATACCTCTTATAATAAAGAAAGGTACGTTCAAGAAGCCTGATTTTCCTTGAATAAGTTCGTCCTCTGCAACTACCTCATGATCCATCCAAATAAAAATATTGTTGTGACCTATATAATGAGATGCTAGAGAAATTAAAAATACGATTAGTGCTCCAGGAAAGACATAAGCAGTAATACCTTCCATAACTCTAAACAATACAGGAGACCAGCCAGCTTGTGCAGCATACTGAATAGCATAAAATGCTAATACCCCTAATGCTATCATAAAGAAGAAGAAAGCCCCCACATACAATGCAGCCCATGGTCTATTGGCCATTTGATGCATAACATGCTCTACGTGTTCTTTGTGTTCATCTACATGGTTTTCTGCTTGGTCATGGTGTTCAGCAACTTGAGCGTGTGCATCATCTGCATGCACAATATCTTGGTCGTGGCCACCGTGATGAGCAGATTCTTCAGCTAATATAGCCTCTACTTCTTCAAAGGATTTATGAGAATTCATAAAACCAGAGACAACCCCTACAAATCCTAATATGATTAAGACTATGGAAACTATCTTTAATTTATTTGAGAATGTGTACATATCTATATAAATAAACTTAATCTATCTTATTTTTCTAATTTAGCTTTCAACTCCATGACGTAGGAAACAACTTGCCAGCGTTCTTCTTCGCTAAGCTGGTTAGCATAAGAGCCCATGGCATTTTTCCCATAGTATATGGTGTGATAAACACTTCCTTCCGTAATTGCTCTACCAGCGTCGGCATAACTTGGAATACCAAGAATTTTTTCTCGTTTTACAAGATTACCTTGTCCATCACCTTTAGTACCATGGCATATTCCACAATAAATATCGTAAAGTTCTTTTCCTCTTTTAGGATCAATCTGGGTTGAATCCAATGGATTCTTTAATGTAGCTTTAGCCAACTCATACCCTTCAATTGTATTATCAATCTCAAAAGGCTTATGACCTCTTGGTACAGTTCCTTCAACAGGCAACTGCCCTTCCTTTCCATTTTGGAAAGCGTCGGATTCTGAATAGGTTTCGTAACCAACAGATTTATACATATTGGGCATAAACTGATAATTTGGCCTTGAGTCTTTTTTACACGACACTATACTCGTCAATACTAATGCTACAAACGATAATTTTATTAAGCCTTTCATATTAATGTGTATCTTCTTTTTCTACGATGTTTATTTCTACGGCTCCTGTTTCCTTCAATAAGGATTCTAACTCACTTTGATTTCCATAAACAGGGATTTCCATCAAAAAGTGGTCATCTGTTGTTCTTGGATCAGGATTTTCAGCTTTTTTGAATGGCCACATTCTACTACGTAAATAGAAAGTGATTACCATAAGGTGAGCAGCAAAAAACACTGTTAATTCAAACATAATAGGTACAAAAGCAGGCATATTTTCCAAGAAGCTAAAACTTGGTTTTCCACCTATGTTTTGTGGCCAATCTTCTATCATAATAAAATTCATCATTACAATAGCTACTGTCAAACCAACACAGCCATACAAAAATGCAGCGATCGCTATTCTTGTAGGTGCCAATCCCATGGCTTTATCCAAACCATGTACTGGGAAAGGAGTATAAACTTCTTCTATGTGGTGATTTGCTGCTTTTACTTTTTTCACAGCAGACATTAACACATCGTCGTCTGTATATATCGCGTGAATTACTTTAGATGCTTCCATTGTCTACGATTACTTTATTTATTATCCTGATCTGATTTGACATTGACTGATTTTCCAGATGTTCTTTCATCTGCTCCAGTTCCTACAAGACTTTCACCAGACTCTCTAATTCTTTTATAACGTTCTCCTGAAGATTTCAAAATAGTTTTTACTTCTGCTTGTGCTATCACAGGGAAAGTTCTTGAATATAATAAGAACAACACAAAGAAGAATCCAATGGTTCCAATAAAAATACCTATATCAATAAAAGTTGGTGAGAACATAGTCCAAGATGATGGCAAATAATCTCTATGTAGTGAGGTTACAATAATCACAAAACGTTCAAACCACATTCCTATGTTTACGACAATAGAGATGAAGAAAGAGAACATGATACTTGTTCTAAGTCTTTTAAACCACATAAACTGTGGAGAGAACACGTTACAAGTCATCATTGCCCAATATGCCCAAGCGTAAGGGCCTGTTGCTCTGTTTAAGAAAGCATATTGTTCATATTCAACTCCAGAATACCAGGCTATAAACAACTCAGTGATATACGCAACACCTACTATAGAACCTGTAATCATAATTACAATGTTCATAAGTTCTATGTGTTGTAATGTTATATAATCTTCAAGATTAGACACTTTTCTCATAATAATAAGCAATGTATTTACCATTGCGAATCCTGAGAAAATTGCCCCTGCAACGAAATAAGGAGGGAAAATAGTAGTGTGCCATCCAGGGATTACTGATGTAGCAAAGTCAAAAGATACAATAGTATGTACAGATAGTACAAGTGGTGTAGCCAAACCTGCTAATACCAAAGACACTTCTTCAAAACGTTGCCAATCTTTTGCTCTTCCTGTCCAACCAAAACTAACCAAAGAATATATTTTCTTTTGGAAAGGTTTTACAGCTCGGTCACGTATCATAGCAAAATCAGGTAGCAATCCTGTCCACCAGAAAACTAAAGATACAGAAAGATATGTTGAAATTGCAAATACATCCCATAACAGCGGCGAGTTGAAATTAACCCACAATGATCCAAACTGGTTAGGGATTGGTAACACCCAGTAACCCAACCAAGGACGTCCCATGTGAATAATTGGGAACAATCCTGCTTGAACAACTGAGAATATTGTCATAGCTTCAGCAGATCGGTTAATTGCCATTCTCCATTTTTGGCGGAAAAGCAATAATACTGCAGAAATCAGTGTTCCTGCGTGACCAATACCAACCCACCAAACAAAGTTGGTAATATCCCAGGCCCAACCTACGGTTTTATTCAACCCCCAAGTTCCAATACCTGTAGATACTGTATATAATATACATCCAATTCCCCAAAGAAACGCTACCAGTGAAATTCCAAAAACTATCCACCACTGCTTGTTTGCCTTACCTTCAATAGGTCTAACCACATCCAAAGTCACGTCGTGGTAGGATTTTTCTCCTGTAACTAAAGGTTTTCTAATAGGTGCTTCGTAATGAGACGCCATAATCTGTTTATAATTATTTCTTTATTAATTCCTTTTTTAAGCTTCTGTTGTGTTTCTCACCTTAGCTTGGTACATTACGTTAGGTTCCGTACCTACATATTCCAACAAATGATACATGCGTTTGTCTTCTTTTAGGTGAGCTACTTTACTGTTCTTATCATTAATGTCTCCAAATACCATAGCACCACTACCACAAGCAGCAGAACAAGCGGTTTGGAAATCACCATCTTTAATTTCTCGTCCTTCACGTTTAGCATCCAAAATAGTCTTTTGTGTCATTTGGATACACATAGAACATTTTTCCATCACACCACGAGATCTTACAGTCACATCTGGATTCAATACCATACGTCCTAAATCATCGTTCATATGGAAATCAAATTCATCATTTTCTGCATACAAGAACCAGTTGAAACGACGTACCTTATACGGACAGTTGTTTGCACAATATCTTGTTCCTACACAACGGTTATAAGCCATGTGGTTTTGACCTTGACGACCGTGAGAGGTTGCTGCAACAGGACAAACCGTTTCGCATGGTGCATGATTACAATGCTGACACATTACAGGTTGGAAAACAACTTGAGGATTATCAGCTGGGTTTTCTAATCTATTAAATGTAGAAAGAGAACCTTGACCTTCTTTATCTCCAAACAAGTAATCTCCAAGACCTAAGCCATCAGCACTTTCTTTTTCATTTAAATCACCTTCGAAAGTATCGTTTGAAGAATAATATCTATCAATACGTAACCAATGCATATCGCGGCTACGTCTTACTTCTTCCTTACCAACTACAGGCACATTATTTTCTGCGTGACAAGCTATTACACAAGCCCCACATCCTGTACATGCATTTAAATCTATAGAAAGATTGAAATGATGACCAATAGAACGGTCAAATTCATCCCACAAATCAACCTCTGGTGAGGTTACTGGAGTTTCTTGGTGATTTAAAGATACTACAGGAACAGCATTCCAGTAATCTTTATCTTTTGTATTGAATATTTCAAGTGTAGTTTCTTTAATGATATCTCCACGTCCCATTAGAGTATTGTGCAACTGAACACAAGCAAATTCATGCATTCCTGATGCTGCTTCTACTGTTACATTTTGAACATCATTAAATCCTTGATATAATGTATAGGCGTTAACGCCTGTTTTCATTTCATCTTTTAAGCCTTTGCTTCTTCCATAACCAAACGACAATCCAACAGAACCTTTTGCTTGTCCAGGTTGAATAAGAACTGGTACATTCTTTAAAGTTATACCATTTACAGTCACATTGGCATAGCTACCATCCAAAGCACCAGTAGCTACATGTTTATTGATTAGTCCAAGTTTGTCTGCATCAGCTTTAGAAATGGTTAGATAGTTATCCCAAGATACTCTAGTAATTGGATCAGGGAATTCTTGTAACCAAGGGTTATTGGCTTGCTGACCATCACCCATTCCTACTTTACTATACAAACTCAACTCAAGCCCTTTAACTTCTTTTACAGAAGAAGCTAATGCTCTTGCTGCATCTCCTGAAGGAGTCTCTATCTCTTCATTCTCTTGAATCGCAGCTGAGGACATTGAGGTTTCTGTTGTTTTTGCAACAAACACTCCATCATGTAAAGCTTGATTAAATGAAGTACCATTTAAAATATTGGATGTCCAATGTGCCTTAATATAATCAGAATATGTAGTTGAATTTCCTACCCATTTCAACATTACGTCTTGGAATTGACGTGTATCAAACAATGGTCGGATTGTTGGCTGCATTAAACCAAAATGTCCTTTTTTAATTTCTACATCGCCCCAAGATTCCAAATAATGAGGTGCTGCAGCAATATATTTTACCAATGTAGAAGTTTCATCTTCTTTCATTGAAAAGGCAATAGACAAATCTACTTTTTTAAGACCTTCTGCAAATTCTGAAGCATTAGGTAAAGTATACATTGGATTAACACCACTCATAATAATGGCTCCAACTTTACCTGCGTTCATATCTACCACTAACTTATCAACATCATTGGTATTCCCTTGTCTTATTTTTATAGGAGTAGACGCATCAAAAGCCTTACTATTAAGATATTCATTAATTTCAAAAACAACAGTCTGTGCATTTACATCTTGTATACCTGTAATTACAACACCGTTGCTACCTGCTTTTTTAAGTTCTGACGCAGCTTGTCTAACAGCTTTATCTATATGTTCTGGTAAGTTTCCAGAAACAGAACCACCTACAACATAGCTATACAATTTTGCTAAAGCAATTTTTTGTTGAGATGGAGTCAAAGGCACTCTTTTATCAGCATTAGCACCAGACAATGACATATTTGATTCAAATTGAATATGTCTAGACATCTTACCTTCTTTTGGTATACGTCCTTTTGCATATCCAGCATCAAAACCGCCACCTTGCCAATCTCCTAAGAAATCAGCTCCAAAAGAAACTATAGTTGATGCTTTTGAAAAATCATAATTTGCTAGTCCACGTTCACCATATTTTGCTTGGAATGCATCCAATGCTGCTGTTTGTGAAACAGAATCATATATGACGTGACGAACATTACTATATTTTTCTTTAAATTCATTTATAAGCTTAGAGGTAGAAGGGCTAGCGAAAGTTTGTGTAAACAACACAATTTCTTTTTGAGAATTCGCAACTTCATTTAATGCTTGAGTGGTTTCTAATTCAAAATCTCCCCAAGAGATATTACTTCCTTCTTTTTTAGGACCTTTAACTCTTAGGCTATCATAAAGTCCTAAAACCGAAGCATTAACTCTAGCATTAGCACTACCATTTGCAGCAGCTAAATTATTATTTTCAATTTTAATTGGTCGACCTTCACGTGTTTTCACTAAGATGCTTGCAAAATCATACCCATCAGCAATGGTTGTAGCATAATAGTTAGCAACACCTGGGATAATTTCTTCGGGTTGAACAACGTAAGGTATCGATTTAATAACAGGTCCCTCACAAGCAGCTAATGATGCAGCAGCTGTACTAAAACCAACATATTTTAAGAAATCACGGCGTGATGTTTTTGATCCTTCCAAAGAAGCTTTATCTCCCAAAAACTCATCAGTTGGTATTTCTTCAACAAATTCCTTGTGTTTTAGCGTCTCAACAATAGAGCTATTTTCGTTAAGCTCTTCAACACTTTTCCAGTATTTCTTGTTTGATGACATATATAATAGAATTACTCTTTGTTAAAATTTATTAATAATGACATTTTCCACATTCCAGACCACCCATTTGAGCTGCTGTTAGTTTTTCAACGCCATACTTCTTTGAAAGTTGTTCATGGATTTTCTTGTAATATCCATTATCCTCAACCTTAACTTCAGTTTCTCTGTGACAGTTGATACACCATCCCATAGTTAAAGGTGAGTATTGGTACATAATTTCCATAGTCTCAACTGGACCGTGACAAGTTTGACATTCAATACCCGCAACAGTTACGTGCTGTGAGTGATTGAAATATGCAAAATCTGGCAAGTTGTGTATTCTAACCCATTTTACAGGTTGAGTTTCTCCTGTATATTTTTGTTCTGTATCATCCCATCCAACTGCAGCATACAGTTTTTTGATTTCGCCATCATAAAATTCTTTTGAATACTCTTCAGTTGTTTCACCATTATATTCAAAAACAGATTTATGACAGTTCATACAAACATTTAATGAAGGAATACCTGATGTTTTGCTTACACGAGCAGATGAATGACAATATTTACAATCTATACCATTATCTCCGGCGTGAATTTTATGAGAGAAGTGAATAGGTTGCACAGGTTGATAACCTTGATCAACTCCTACTTGCATCAAGTAGCCATACACATAATACGCACTTGCCAATAATAAGAAGATACAAGTTACTAAAACCAAGAATTGGTTTTGAACAAACGCTTTCCAAATAGGGATTGTTTTATCCTCTTCGATTTCTACCCCTTTAGCTTCAGCAAAACGAATCAAAGTTCGTCTCACCAAAATCAAAGCAAAAGCCAACAATGCAAAAAGAACTCCCAGAGCACCCAACAATATTTCATTAGACATTCCAGAGCCTTGCGTAGACTGTGCCGAACCATCAGATGAAGCTGCAGCAGCATCTTCTTTCTTTGGAGCTTCTTGAGCCGTATACGCTAAAATATCACTAATATCTTGATCACTAAGAGTAGGGAAAGCGGTCATAGCCGCACCACCATATTCATTAAAAATTTGGTTAGCATAAGCATCGCCTGACTTTATTAGCCCAGAACTATTTCTAATCCAAGCATAAATCCATTCTCTATCCAAACCATGATCATCTGCTAGACGTTGCTCAACATTTCTCAATGCTGGACCAGTCATTTTTCGATCTAAATTGTGACAAGCCGCACAATTGGTATTGAACAATTGCTTCCCTTTGGCAGGATCGCCTTCTTGAGCGTTAATACTTATTGAAAACGTGAGTAAAATTAAAAACCCCAAACGAAGTAGGCTGGAGCTTAACTTTCGGTATATCACCTGTTTCATATCATTAGTAGAGTTATCGTCCGAACTTTGGTATGATTTTTTCATTAAAAACAAATAAAAAAAACAGTTATAAAATCTCAGGCAAAAGTAACACTTAAAGTCCATTTTATAAATGTTACATAAGTGTTAATTGCTAATTTATAAAGATTCTAAATAATTTTTTTACCCTAGAACAAGTTATATAAAATCAAACTAAAATATTAAAATTGAAATTTTATAATTTTGCATCAACTAAAAACAATTTTAATAAACTGAAAATCAGAAATATGATAAATAAAATGAATGAAATGTTAAAAACAACGTTTGTGATTTTATTACTCACACTATCTTCCAATGTTTTAAAAGCACAAGAGGAAAAAAGTTCTGTGATAATAGAACAAGATGAGAAAATCACAAAATTAATGGATATGAAAAAAGATCCAGAAACGAATCAGCTATACAAGATTCAGATTTATTCTGGGCGTCGTTCAGGTGCTGAATCGGCTATGAATGAATTTCGTAATATGTTTTCAGATTGGCCTGCTCGTATGGAATACAACACCCCATATTACAAGATTCAGATAGGTAATTTTAGAAGTAGATTGGAGGCAGATAGAGCGTTGATAAAAATCAAAAAAAAGTACCCCAATGCATTTATTTTCAAACCTAAAAACAATAGAAAAAAAGCATAAAAAAAGCGGTTCAGTGATGAACCGCTTTTTTTTATTTATTATCAAAACTACTTTAGTTTCTTTTTAACTTCAACTTCTTGGAATGCTTCTAT
>Ga0055584_100001822_pt1 | contig 20968 bp, 18 predicted proteins | sample OSDHelmetaG_FD_58716 | JGI IMG/M metagenome (GOLD analysis project Ga0055584, IMG submission 58716) | Pelagic marine sediment microbial communities from the LTER site Helgoland, North Sea, for post-phytoplankton bloom and carbon turnover... | ecosystem: Environmental > Aquatic > Marine >...
CATCCTCAACATGCAGCCAAAGGAAAAGCTCTGGCAGTTCGCCGCCGATACGCACATCACCGATTGGTTGGAAGCGAAGGGTATCGCCTACGATGTGATTACAGAGGATGATTTGGACATCCATGGCTATGAATTGTTACGGCCCTACAAATGCGTGATGACCGGCACACATCCGGAATATCCCTCGCTTCGCATGCAGGAAGCTTACGAGACATATAAGAACGAAGGCGGGCGGTTCGTCTATTTCGGCGGGAATGGGTTTTACTGGCGGGTCTCCTATCATCCGGAATTACCGGGCGTTTTGGAGATGCGGCGCGCCGAGGACGGAATCCGCTCTTGGATGGCGGAGGGCGGCGAGTATTATCACAGTTTTACCGGTGAGCTTGGCGGTATGTGGCGGCGCATGGGTCGAGCACCGCAATCGGTGGCGGGTACGGGCATGGCGGCCCAAGGATTCGATTTCTCGTGTCATTTCAATCGAACCGAGGCGAGCTTCGATCCACGCGCGGCTTTCATCTTCGATGGCATCGGCGCGGATGAGAAAATTGGTGATTTTGGCGTGCTCGGCGGTGGTGCCGCCGGCTGGGAGATCGACCGGGCGGATACGGCTTTGGGCACGCCGCCGCATGCTTTGATTGTGGCAACCGCGACCGATTTTACGTCTGCCTATCATTGGGTGAAGGAAGAATTGACTCATACCCATTCCGCCAATACCGGGGAGACCAGCCCGATGGTCCGCTGCGACATGGTGTTTTACGAGACGCCGAAAGGCGGCGCTGTTTTTTCGTCGAGTTCAATCGCTTGGGCGGCGGCGCTTTCGCACAATGACTACGATAACAACGTGTCGCGTATTTCGGAAAACGTCATTCGGCGTTTTTGCAACAACGAGACTTAATTAACCCGCAGAAGTTTATTCCTGCCAATCGATAAATCGGGTGTCAAAGCTCAGGCGAGGGCCTGAGCCGCTTGGCGGATAATAAGATCCGTGCACGGTATAGCTTGTAAAGAGAAGGACATCGCCGATCTCAAGCAACGGCGTCCAGGTCGAACCCGGGGGGATGAGCGCCGGGTCGCATTTATAGGTTCGTTCCGGGTCCGTCGTATTTGGAATGGTTGGGAAGAAGTGTTCGAACTTTTGAGGGACGATTGAAAGCCGTGCGCTGACTTCATCTATTGTCTGTAGTGGCGTCCATAGAACCAACGCCGGGTCAGTGAATTTTCCGAGCCGAGAATCTTGGTGAAATGTGGAGGAGTGTCCGTCAGGGAGTGCATGCTCGCCCGCACTGGAATGTGATTCGAAATTTCGGATTGTCGCATTTTGCCAACTGGGTACCACTGGTTTTCCGAAATATTCGCTGACCAATGCAGTAATACCAAATTCGTCAAATATGGCCTCGATGTCGGTAAACTGAACATCTTTTAGAATACTCCGGTCGAGGAGAGCCTTCGGGTTCCGTTGAATGAGTTCCCGCATTCTGTCGCGATCTTTCATCAACGGTAGAATCGAAAGGTTAATCAAAGGGAGGTGCGATATTTCCTGTTCGACCGATGCAAGATTAGTTCTAGTACGATTTCTGAACTCGTTAATTGTTTGAGTGTCGAAAACATTTCGAATTTGCGCAAAACCAAACTCACGGACGCCACTGACAATTTCAGAAGGTGCTGTTTCCCGCATATTAAAAACAGGCGGAGGCCTTCTGCCCGAGGGGAGTGATGATGATTGCGATACGTAGAAAAAATAAGCGGCCTCCGTCCAGTCCGATGCAATCTGATGACTCTCGGTCCAAAGTTGGCGCGCCGATTGCGGATTGCCGCTTTCCCAAAGAGAGTTCGCAGCCTCCAGGAGCAAACGCGGCATGCGTGGCAGGATTTCCAGAGCGGATTTGTAGGCCTCGGCAGCCTCGGCGCATAGCCCGTCAGCACGGAGCACTGCAGCTTGTTTGAAGATCGCTTGAAGTGCGTCGGCAACTTCGGAAGGAATGGTGTCAGATGGCTGATTCATTCTACGATAAGCGCGTTCCTGGCCGAGATGATAACTCAAATATAGGCTTAAACCGAAACTTTACCCAACAGCTTACAGATGGTTCACCCAGAAATGATGGCCTTATCTGAATCGAGGAGACTGACATGAATATGAAATCAAGTTCGCAGGAGTGCGGTCTTCATTTCAAGACAGCGGTCCAGCTTGCGGAAATGATCCAAGCCAAGGAGATAGGTTGCGTCGAACTGCTTGAGCAATTTCTGGCCCGCTGTGACCGATACAATGAGGCCCTCAATGCCATCGTCGTCTGGAAACGGGACGAAGCGCGGGCACGCGCTCGGCAGGCCGACGAGGCGTTGGCCAAAGGCGAAATGTGGGGGCCGCTTCACGGTGTGCCCATGACCATCAAGGAAAGTTACGATTGGGAAGGGACGGCCACCACATGGGGCGTGCCGGAATTGAAACATAATATCGCACGTAAGAATGCCGTCGTTGTCGAGCGTATGCTGGCGGCGGGTGTCGTGATTTTTGGCAAGACCAACGTCCCGTTGCTGCTCGGCGATTGGGAGACCTTCAACGAGATTTACGGCACGACCAACAATCCATGGGATGTCACGCGAGTGCCGGGCGGGTCCTCCGGCGGATCGGCGGCGGCTTTGGCGGCGGGACTTACTGGCATCGATTCGGGTAGCGATATTGGCGCTTCTATCCGCAATCCAGCGCATTACTGCGGCGTTTACGGTCACAAGCCGACCTGGGGCCTCGTTCCTTTGCGAGGGCAGGCACTGCCCGGGTCTTTGTCTCATGCGGATATCTCCGTTGTCGGGCCGCTGGCGCGGGGTGCGGAGGATTTGGCCGTGGCGCTCGAAGTTATGGCCGGACCTGATGCGCTAGAAGCTGATGGTTACAAGCTCGATTTGATCAAACCCGAGAAAAAGAAGCTCTCCGACTTTCGGATCGCCGTTATGGTGAGTGACGATGTCTGCCCGGTGGACAGCGAATATGCGGAGCGCATTCAAGCGGTCGCCGACGCTTGCGCCAAGGCGGGGGCAACGGTCGACGACACGGCGCGGCCGGCCATCGATATGGCGAAATCCCACGATATTTATATTCAATTGCTGCGCGGCGTCACAACAGCTCGCTTGCCTGTCGAGGTGTTCGAAGAGAACAAGCGACAGGTGTCGGTTCTCGCCGAAAATGACGAGAGCTACGAAGCGCGAAATCTACGAGCATCGGTCCAATACCACCGGGATTGGATGGCCGCGAACGAGTACCGCACCCACATGCGCTGGGCCTGGCAAGCCTTCTTCCAACAATGGGATGTCCTGCTCTGCCCGACCGCATCTTCCGCGGCTTTCCCGCACGACCAAAAGGGTGAGCGCTGGAACCGGACGATCTCGGTGAATGGTGGACCGCAAAGCGCGGTCGACCAATTGTTCTGGGCGGGTATGTCCGGTGTCGTGCTGTTACCCTCGACCGTGGCACCTGCGGGGCTAACCCGCTCAGGGTTGCCCACCGGTGTGCAGATTGTCGGGCCTTCCATGCACGATCTACGGACCATCGATTTCGCACGTCTCCTGGCCGAGGAGATCGGCGGCTTCCAACCGCCTCCGGGATACGATTGATGACGGATAAAAAACCGAAGATCGCCTTTATCGGCCTTGGTTTGATGGGAGCGGGATTTACGAAACGACTGACCGCGCTCGGCTATGAGGTGATCGGATACGATGCCGACCCGGCGAAGGTGGCGGCGGCGGCGGAGTGGAGTGTCGAGCCGGCCGGTTGTGCCGCAGAGGCGGCTCGAGAGGCCAATATCGTGCAAATTTGCGTACTGGAAACATCATCCGTGCGAGACATCGTTCTAGGGACCGATAGCATAGCGGAGACAGGACAGGCAGGGGCCGTGGTCGTCGATCATGGGACGACCGTATTGGACGCGACGCGCGAGATGGCGGAAGAGCTTGTGAGCCGTTGTGGCATGGCTTGGGTGGATGCACCGGTCTCGGGTGGCCCCTCCGCCGCCGAAGACGGCTCGCTCGCGATCATGGCCGGCGGTTCGGACGACGCCATTGTGAAGATACGCGGCCTAATGGAGGATTTGTCGGGAGTCTTCACGCATATGGGCGGTGTTGGTGCGGGGCAGATCACCAAGATGGTGAATCAGGTATTGGTCCTGACGAATTACTGCGTCATTGCAGAGGCTGTAAAACTGGGCGAAGCGGGGGGTGTCGACGTCTCGAAAATTCCACAGGCTCTCGCGACGGGGCACGCCGGCAGCAACCTGTTGAACGCCTTACTGCCGCGAATCGTTGAGCGCGATTTCGAGCCGATGGGTCGCGCCAAGCAGGTATTAAAGGACCTCGATATGCTGCACGACCTGACCAAGGGCTTGAAAGCGCCAACGCCGATGGCGGACCAAGCCCGGACGCTGTTCCGTCTTCTCTGCGCGCGCGGTCATCAGGATTTGGACGGCACTGCGGTCTTTAAGTTGTATGACGAGCCTCCCGTATAAGCTCACTCTTGAGACTCTGAACGAGCGTCTCCCAATCGGCCGGTGAGGATTGTCGAAATATCTTCATGCTGGGATACCAGGGGCTGGAGTCCTGTGCGAGCGCCCAGCGCCATTCTCCGCGATGAGGCAACATCAGCCAAACGGGGCAGCCGAGTGCGCCGGCGAGATGAGCGGGAGCGGTATCGACGCAGACAATCAGATCGAGCCGTTCCATAACCGAGGCAGTCACGCCGAAATCCGTAAGATGAGCTGCGAGATCGACAATGCCACCAAGGAAGTCTCCATCTTCTGCCCTTAAATCCTTCTGCAGGCTGAAATAGGTAACCCCTGGTAGGTCAAGCAAGGGGCGAAGATCGTTCGATGCGCAAGAGCGATGCCGGTCGTTGGTGTGATTGGCCCGTCCGGCCCAGATGAGACCGACCCGGAAAGTGTTGGACGTGTGATACAGCAGACGTTCCAAATCGGTTGGTAATGCACCTGGTGGCGATAAGTAAGGCACCTCGCTGGGGATCGTCTCCGGCAGGGTGCCGAAATGATAGGGAAGGCTCATCACGGCGACATAATAGTCGTAGGCGGGAACCTCCGGGCTACCGGCTGGAATTGCGCCCGTGATACCGCGCAATCCGGTGATGAGCGGGATTAATTCCGGTTGCGCGTAGAACACCACCTTGGCGCCGCGCGCCGCGAGCATCGGGACGTAGCGCGCGAATTGAATGGTATCGCCGAATCCTTGCTCCGCATGCACCAGGAGGGTTTTTCCGTTGAGGTTTTCACCCCGCCATTCCGTCCCCGCGATGTTGCGGCCGGGGAAATCGTTTGAAGACCAACGATTCTCATAGTCGGCGAAACCGAAGGGGAAGTTACCCTGTTCCAGATACACCAACGCGCGGGAGAACCGGGCGTCCGCATGGTTTGGATTCAAGGTCAAGGCACGGTCGAGCATGAGTTTGGCGTCTTCCAACCGCCCGGCCATGCGATGCGTTGTCCCAAGGCCCGCATAAGCTTCCGCGAAAGTGTCGTCTTGGCGCAAAGCGCGTTCATAGGCTTCGGTGGCTTCGACGAGACGATGATCCGCGCGATAGGCGTTGGCGAGGTTTGTGGCGATCCCGGGCTGGTCCGGATAAGCCTCGGCGGCGGCTTCCAGATGGGGGATGGCCTCGGCATAGCGTTTCAAGCGCCGCAGCAAGACACCTATGCTGTTGTGAATATCCGCGTTGCCGGGTGCGATTTCGAGGGCCCGCTCCAAAGGCGCCAATGCCTCCGCATCTCGCTTCGCCTCCAAAAGCGAATTGCCGAGGCCGAAAAGGGACGGCAGATGATCGGGTGCGTGATTCAAAGCCTGTTTGAAGGCTTCCGCCGCATTGTCGAACTCACGCGCTTGATAAGCAGCGCGGGCTCTTTCGATAGATTCTTCTAGGGCAGTCAAATATCGATCCGGTAGTATCGTTTCGCATTGTCGTGGAAGAGTTTGCGTTGCGCCGCTTCGCCAAGCTTTTCGGTAATCTCGCGAAATCCGTCGAAGATCGTATCGTAACTTGCGACCAAACTATCGACCGGAAAATTGCTGGCGAACATGCAGCGTTCGATTCCAAAAATAGCGATCGTCGTCAGCACGACATCCCGGTTGAGCTCGACGGTCCATGCTTCGCCCGGCATGCCGATACCGGAGATTTTAACCGCCGTGTTGTCCACATCCGCTAGCGCTTCCATCCCCGCACGCCAGTCCGATAGACCGCTGTCGGTGCGATCCGACGGCAAACCCGTATGGTTGAGGATTATTTGTGTATCCGAAAAATCACGCGCTAAATCCGCCGCTTCCTCCAAATGCCACCAGGGCACCTGTAAATCGTAATGAAGGCCGTGTTTCGCCATCAAGGCGTAGCCTTCGCGGAATTTTGGATCGCTCATCGTGCCGGGTGCGCCAGAGATGACGTCTTCCGGCGTCGCTGCCGCCATCGGCTTTTGCCTTATGCCGCGTATCAGGGGATAGGCCGCATGGCCCACTAATACGGCGTCAATGTCATCCCGGCAGAACCAAGCCTGGCCGATGATTGCGTTCGGCACGTCGTGGGTCTCGGCGATGCGGTGGAGCCATTCCGTCTCAGCGACGGGGTCATCCGTCGACCATTCAGCCTCCATATGTACGGAAGCGATGACGTTTTGACGGTTGTTGTCGCGCCGAAAATCAGCGGGCAGGTAATCACGGCGAATCGCGCTGTAGTCACCGTATCTGAAAGTTGGGATTGTTTCGTCTTGTAGCCAGGGATATCGGCCGTGCGCCAAATCCCAGAGGTGATGATGCGCATCAATGATGGGGAAGGGTGTGGGCACGGGGCGCGACCTCGATTGGCTGTGACTTCGCCAAGTGTAGAGGTGCCGTCCGTCCTAGAACAGAGTGCGCAATCCCCAGAACAACATGGCGGCGAGTAGCGCGGTCGCGGGGACGGTTATGATCCACGCGGAGGCGATGGTGACCACGTGTTGGCGGCGGACCAAGCGTCGGCGCTTCGCGCGTTCTTCCAGGTCCATCTTCTCCCAGAATTTCTTATCTTTGCGAAATTGGCCGTGATTGATGTGGGTTCGCCGCGCGGTTTGCCATTCGCGGAAAAATCCAACGCCAAATACGGCGCCGACCGCGATGTGGGTTGAGCTGACCGGCAGGCCGAGCGCCGAGGCGATTAGGACCGTGATGGCTGCGGAGAGCGCCACGCAATAGGCCCGCATCGGGTTCATTTTCGTGATCTGATCGCCGACCATCCGGATCAAGCGTGGACCGAATAGTGCCAATCCGATGGCAATGCCGACAGCGCCGATACACATGACCCAGAACGGGATCGCGACACTCGTCTCGATGGTGCCCGAGGATGCCGCCGAGACAATGGCCGCGAGTGGGCCCACCGCGTTCGCAACATCGTTCGATCCGTGGGCGAAAGACAACAACGCGGTCGAACAGATCAGCGGGATCGTGAACAATGTGCGGATAGATTTATTGCGATTCTCCATTCCCATCGCCTGGCGTTCGATAACAGGCTTCAGGATGAGATAAGCCGCGGCGCTGATTGCGAACGAGACTGCCGTGATCATCCAAGGTTCGGGCTTCCAAACTCTCTTTAGTCCCTTGAGCATCAGATAAGCAGCGAACACTCCGGCCATGATCGCGACGAGGACCGGAACCCATCTTTTCGCTCCCGCTATCTTGTCCTCGCGATAGACAATGAAGGTCTTGATGAAGGCCAAGAATAGGGCGGCGATGATGCCGCCCAGTACCGGAGAAATCACCCAGCTGGCGGCGATCTTGCTCATGGTAGCCCAATTAACGATGGCGAATCCGGCGGCGCCGATACCCGCGCCCATGACGCCGCCGACAATGGAATGCGTCGTCGAGACGGGTGCGCGCACATATGTGGCGATGTGGATCCAGAGAGACGCTGCCAACAAGGCGGATAGCATGGCCCAGATAAAGGTCAGCTCGCTGTCGAAAGAGTCGACCGAGATAATGTTTTTGGAAATCGTTTTGACGACATCGCCACCCGCGATCAACGCGCCGGCCGCTTCGAATATGGCGGCGATGGCCAATGCGGCACCTAGCGAGAGCGCCTTTGAGCCGACCGCCGGGCCCATGTTATTGGCGACGTCGTTGGCGCCGATGTTCAGCGCCATGTAGGCGCCGCACACGCCGGCGGCAATCACGAACGGACTGTAGACGTCACCGCCGCTCGTCACCGACGCGATGAGATAGACGATCACCAGAAAAAGAAGCGCGAAACCGGACTTGGTGAGGAATTGTCGGCTGGTCTGAGCTGCGGATTCAATGTGGCGCAGCTTTGCAAGATCTTTAGTCAGCGTTTCTTTATACACGGTTCGGAATTCTCGTCTGATGATGGGCTCGGTAGCTCGGCAGGTGCCTCACCATGGAGATGTCATCACGAAATAGTAATGCTAAATAAAACGTCAATGTAATGCGTTGTTTTAAAATTATAAAATGGCCACGCGCTCTGCGATTGAGAACGGGAAGTAAGGAATGAATTCGCCGAATCGGGGCATTAACTTTCCATGTCGATTGCGTAACCCGAACCGCGTACGGTGCGAATGATATCCCTGAACCCGTTGACGTTCAGTGCTTTCCGCAAGCGGCGGATATGGACGTCGACCGTTCGGCTTTCGACATAGACGTCCCGTCCCCAGGCGCGGTCTAATAATTGCTCGCGCGAAAAAACGCGACCAGGCCGCTCCATGAGGACACGGAGCAGACGAAATTCGGTGGGCCCGAGATGAATGGCCGTATCGTTCCGGCTGACCCGGTGGCGGGCTAAATCCATGCGGATGTCGGAATACTGCAGCGTTTCTTCCGCAATTTCCGGGTGAGAGCGCCGCAGGACGGCGTGGACCCGGGCGATCATTTCGTTCGGCGAATAGGGTTTGACCATATAGTCGTCCGCGCCGCTCTCGAGACCGCGGATGCGGTCTTCTTCCTCGCCGCGTGCCGTCAGCATGATAACCGGCGTAAGTTTCGTGCGCTGTTGGGCTTTCAGGCGCCGGCAGATCTCAATGCCGGAGATATCCGGCAACATCCAATCGAGGATAACGAGGTCCGGCTCCTCTTCTTCCGCCAGGATCAGAGCTTCTTCCCCGGCGAGGGCTACGGAAGTTCGGAATCCCTTGTTCTCGAGGTTGTAGCGTAGGACCTCGACTTGTGCGGGCTCATCTTCGACGATTAATACGAGAGGATTCATGGCTGGGCGCTTTCGCGGTCGTTCTTAACATCCTCGGGGGTGACGATGGTTGTGCTCGAATGGTCGTCTTTTGGGCGGTCGTCCGCCAGCATCTCTCCATGCACCATGAAATGTACTTGTTCCGCAATGCCTGTCGTATGATCGCCGATGCGTTCAATATTTTTCGCGACGAATAACAAGTGTGTGCACGGGGTGATGTATCTCGGGTCTTCCATCATATAGGTGAGAAGCTCCCGGAAGAGGCTCGTATGCAATAAATCGACTTCCCGATCGCGTGCTCGGACATCGCCGGCCTTGTCCGCGTCACGCTCGATATAGGCGTCCAAGGCTTGTTTTATCATGGCCTGAACTAGGTCCCCCATGCGGGAGACCGTGTTGAGCGCGCCGGTAAGAGAAGGGTTGTCCTTCAAGACAATCGTGCGTTTCGATATATTCTTGGCGTAGTCGCCGATCCGCTCAATCACGCTGGAAATTTTGATGGCGGATATGACAATCCGGAGGTCGTCCGCTACCGGTTGCCGGAGGGCCAGAAGCTTCACGGTGTATTCGTAAATCTCCTCTTCCAGCGCGTCGATCTTCTTGTCGGCGGGAATGATCCGCTCGGCCGCCTCGGTATCTCGTTTGCATAATGCCTCGATGCTGCGCGCCAATTGCGATTCCGCGAGCCCCCCCATTTCCGCGATCATATTATCGAGGCGGCTCAGGTCTGCATCGAAAGACGATACGATGTGATCCTTGCTCATGGTTCTCGTCTCCGGTTAGCCGAATCGGCCGGTGATGTAATCTTGGGTCCGCCGCTCTCGCGGATTGGTGAAGATTTGCTCCGTCTCGCCTACTTCGACGACGTCACCCAAATGGAAGAACGCGGTGCGCTGAGACACGCGCGCGGCTTGCTGCATGGAATGGGTCACGATCACGATGGTGAAGTTTTCTCGTAACTCATCGATCAATTCTTCAATTCTAGCGGTCGCAATCGGATCGAGCGCCGAGCATGGCTCGTCCATAAGGATTACTTCCGGGCTCACCGCGATGGCGCGGGCGATGCAGAGCCGTTGTTGTTGGCCGCCCGAGAGGCTGGTGCCCGGCTCGTTCAAGCGGTCCTTCACCTCGTTCCAAAGTCCTGCTCGTTGCAGGCTACGCTCGACGATGTCGTCGAACTCGTCTTTTGCCGCTGCCAGACCGTGAATGCGGGGGCCATAGGCCACGTTATCGTAGATTGATTTTGGGAACGGGTTCGGCTTTTGAAAGACCATTCCGACCAGCGCGCGGAGTTGAACGGCGTCGATCAAGTGTCCGTATATATCGTTCCCGTCCAGCAGAATTTGTCCTTCGACCCGGCATCCGTCGATGATGTCGTTCATCCGGTTTAAGCAACGGATAAAAGTCGATTTTCCGCAGCCGGACGGGCCGATGAGCGAGGTCACCATGCGGCTGCCGATGTCCAGATCGATCCCAAACAGCGCTTGTTTCGCGCCGTAAAAGACATCGACACCGCGCGCCGATATCTTCAAATTGGGAGCGGCATCCAACGCCGCGAGGGCCTCGTCTTGTAAGATTGGTTGCGCCAATTGGGACATTACCAACGCCTTTCAAATTTCTGCCGTAGTATTTGTGCGGCCAAGTTCATGCAGATCAGGAAAGCGAGCAGAACCATGATCGCTGCGGAAGTCCGCTCGACGAATGCCCGCTCGGGGCTGTCCGCCCAAAGGTAGACTTGAACCGGCAGGACGGTTGCCGGGTCGGTGGGGCCGTGCGGTACGTCGACGATAAAGGCGACCATGCCGATCATCAGTAGGGGAGCGCTTTCGCCGAGCGCTCTCGCCATCCCGATAATCGTACCGGTCAACATCCCCGGCATCGCCAATGGCAGCACATGATCGACAACCGTTTGCAGCCGGCTCGCGCCCACGCCGAGCGCGGCTTCGCGGATGGACGGGGGTACCGATTTGAGTGCGGCGCGCGATGCGATAATGATTGTCGGCAACGTCATAAGCGCCAAGACTAAGCCGCCAACGAGGGGAGCCGAGCGGGGTAGTCCGAAAAAGTTCAGGAACACCGCGAGGCCCAGAAGACCGAAGACGATGGAGGGAACCGCCGCGAGGTTGTTGATGTTGACTTCGATGATATCAGTCCATCGATTCTTCGGTGCGAATTCCTCAAGATAGACCGCCGCCATGATCCCTAAGGGAAAGGACAGCAACAGGGTGATGATCAGCGTTAGCGTCGATCCGACGACGGCGCCGAGGACGCCTGCCTGTTCGGGGTCGCGGCTATCGCCGGCGGTAAAAAACCGTGTGTTGAAGTCGATTGACACGGCGCCGGCGGTACGGAGCGTTTCAAGCCAACGGATTTCCTTGTCTTTCACGCGACGGTCGCTCTCCGGAAGATTGATGTCTATGCCGCCTTTGTTGAAGATGTCGATATCCGCGGATGCGGTCAGTGAGACCGCCACTGTTTGGCCAATTAACGCAGGGTCGGCGAGGACCATCTGGTAAAGTTCGAATGCGGCACCGCCGCTCACGAGCTTATAGAGAGCCTTCTTATCGCGCCGCTTGCGAACATCGGGGAATTTTTTGCGAAGGCTAGCCTTTATCAAGCCACCGTAATCGGCGCTGATGAGAGCCTTTGGGTCGCGGTGTCCTTGCGGGTCGATCACGGATTCGTCCAGATATATCTCTAGTTCGATGTTTGTTTGGACGAACGCGGAGTGGCCTTTGTAGACGATATTGCCGAGCATAATCGCGAGGAAAGCCAAGGCGGTACAAACCGCCGTCAGGCCGTAGAACTTAAAACGTCGTTCCGCCGCATATCGCCGCTTCAAGCTGTTACGGACAATGTCTCCCGTCGATTTTGCAGTATCGATCGGCGCTCTCGCTGCCATGTCAGTCATATTTTTCTCGGTATTTCTGCACGACCTTGAGCGCAATGATATTCAGGAAAAGAGTGACGCAGAACAGCACGAGGCCGAGGGCGAAAGCCGCTAGGGTTTTGGCGCTGTCGAATTCTTGATCGCCGACTAGCAGTGTGACGATTTGCACCGTCACAGTGGTGACGGCTTCGAAAGGATTGGCGGTTAAATTCGCGGCCAGGCCGGCGGCCATGACGACGATCATGGTCTCTCCGATGGCGCGGGAGACCGCGAGGAGCACGCTGCCGACAATTCCCGGGAGGGCTGCCGGGAGAATGACGCGGATGATGGTTTCGGACTGTGTGGCGCCGAGGCCGTAGGAGCCTTCGCGCATCGATTGGGGCACCGCCGTAATGACATCGTCGGAAAGGGACGAGATAAACGGAATAATCATGATACCCATGACGGCACCGGCGGCGAGGGCGCTTTCGGAAGAGACGGACAGGCCAAGAATACCACCACTCTCACGCAGGAATGGTGCGACCGTGAGGGCGGCGAAAAATCCGTAGACGACCGTCGGAATGCCCGCGAGAATTTCGAGTAGCGGTTTGGCGATGGCTCGGAACTTTTGGTTGGCATATTCCGCCAAGTAGATCGCGGTCATCAGTCCGATCGGGACGGCGACGATCATGGCGATTGCGCTGATCAAGGCCGTTCCGGCGAAGATCGGCACAGCTCCGAACGCACCGTCGGATGCGACTTGATCCTCGCGGAGGGCGATTTGCGGGCTCCATTCGAGGCCGAACAGGAACTCGACAGGTGATACTTTCTCGAAAAACCGGAAGGCCTCGAATAAAAGAGAGAGCACGATGCCGACTGTCGTCAGGATGGCGACTGTCGAGGCGGTGACCAAGAAGAACATCGCAACGCGTTCAACAGTATTTCGGGCCCGAAACCCGGTGGCAATAAAGCGTTGGCCGAGGACGATTCCCGCGATACCAAGACAAAGTACGAGGACGAACTTCGCCGCAGAGCTGGTCGCCACGAAGGCGCTGTATCGCTCTGCCGCGGCGCGGACGGCAGGGCCCGATTCGCTGCTGGCAATGTTACCGGTGGCGATATTGCGAATGTCATTCAACAGCAGGTTAAGGCGTGCTTCGGGGAGGTTTTGTAAATTTCGCGGCAGTTCGGAGACGACGAGGCTGGTGACGATCGTCGGCTCCAATGCGACCCACAGCGTGACGAGGAAAATTGATGGGATGCCGCACCAAATCGCGACGTAAAGACCGTGGTAGGAGGGCAGTGAATGCAGTTTGTTCAGTTGGCCGCCACTCGCGGCGACGGCACGGTTTCGACCGAGGCGGAAGCCGAAATAGGCCAAGACCAGCAGAACAATGAAGACGACGTAGGTTTGCATTATTTGATATCGATTGGCTGGTGTTTTGGGTTCGATTGATTATTGCAACGAGACGGCCGGTATGTTGCCGGCCGTCTCGTTGCAATTCTTACATTGATAGATTGTTCAGCGATGAGCCGTCGGTTTGAAATTTCTTCCGCTCCGTATCGGGCATCGGGATCAATCCGCGATCAGCGAGGTAACCTTCGCCGCCCCAGGCTTTTTTGCTGGTGAACTCGGCGACATATTCCTTGATGCCGGGAATTTTGCCGACATGGGCTTTCTTCACGTAAAAGAACAACGGACGTGAGACCGGATACTCTTGAGCCGCGATGTTCTCGAACTCGGGTGCCACGCCGTTGATCAGGCTGCCCTGGATCTTGTCGGCGTTCTGATCGAGGAAACTATAGCCGAAGACACCGAAGGCCTTCGGATTGGCTTCGAGCTTTTGCACGATCAAGTTGTCGTTTTCGCCGGCTTCGATATAGGCGCCGTCCTCACGGATGCCGCGGCAGAGTGCTTTATACGTCTTCTTATCCTTTTTCTTCATCGCCTTGAGCGTCGGGAAGGTCTTGCAGCCCCCCTCGATGGCAAGTTCATTGAAGGCGTCGCGCGTGCCGGAGGTCGGCGGCGGGCCCAGAACTTCGATCTTGGTGTTCGGAAGGGAAGGATCGATATCTTTCCAGGTCTTGTTGGGGTTCGGGATCAGCTTACCGCCGTCCTTGTTACCTTCCGGGACCTGTTTGGCGAGAGCCAAGAACATTTGCTTCAAGGAAAGTTTCATTAGCGCGGACTTCTTGGAATTCGCGAAAACGATACCGTCATAGCCGATTTTGATTTCGACGATTTCGTTGATCCCGTTTTTGGCGCATTTCGCGACTTCGGACTTTTTGATCCGGCGTGACGCGTTGGTGATATCCGGATGCTCGACACCAACACCGGCGCAGAACAGTTTGAGACCGCCACCTGAGCCGGTCGACTCGATTTTCGGCGTTTTGAAGTCGCTGGTCTTGCCGAATTGTTCGGCCACGACGGTTGCGAACGGATAGACGGTCGAAGAACCGACAATGTTGATTTGGTCGCGTGCCTCGGCCGCGCCGGTCATCGCGACGACGGTGAGGGCTGCAAAACCGAAAGTCTTCCTCATCATAGAAACTTGCTCCTGCATAAAAATTAAAAACCGCGGGCAGTCCCGCGAGACATCGAGAACCTATGCAGTTGGAGATTCATATTTATGACAGGTAAGTTTCAGTTTTATGACAATGTTTCCGAATTATTGATTTTAGGTTCTCTCGGCAGGAAAACCTTGAATTCGGTACCTTTTCCAAGCGTGCTGTCGACGGTGAGACGGCCACGGTGCCGATTCACGATATGCTTGACGATGGCGAGCCCCAGGCCCGTGCCACCCATCGTGCGCGATCGACCTTTATCCACACGGTAGAAACGCTCCGTGAGTCGCGGCAGATGCTCTGGCGGGATGCCTTCACCTTCGTCCGAAACCGTCACCACGATACCGGTGCCGCCCAGGTCCGGGATACGGTCGACTTCTTCCACGTTGATTCTGACTCGGGTATCTTCAGGGCAATATTTCACCGCGTTGTCGACCAAGTTATGAAAGACTTCCATTAGTTCATCGCGATTACCGGTGGCAAATACTTGCGTGTGTTTTTCCGGTAGTTCGATCGTTATTTGTCGTTCCGACGCACGTGCAGCCAAGGTATCGACGATCTCTGTAAGCAATGTTCCGATATCTACCTGGCCTTCCGGCAGGATATGTTCGTTGGCTTCCACGCGGGAGAGGGAGAGCAGATCGTCGATCAAACGCGCCATACGCTTCGATTCGCCATCCATGATTTCGAGGAAGCGATCTCTCGCGGATTCATCGTCGCGCGCGGGTCCACGTAGTGTTTCAATGAAACCAACCAAGGAAGAGAGCGGCGATCGAAGCTCATGGCTGACATTGGCGACGAAGTCGGCGCGCATTTGTTCGGCGTTATGCTCTGCTGTCATGTCATGCATGATTAGAACGGCGTCCGCTTCGTATTGCGTGGTCTCAGTCAACGAAGCGACCTGAATATCGAAGCTGCGGCGTACTGAATTCAATAGAGATATGCGTATTTGGCGTTGTTCCGCGCCGTTCAGCACCTCGTCGACCGCATCGAGAATATCGGGGTGCCGCAACGCTAAGGTCAAAGCGCGGCCTTCGATTTGGTCACCAAGGAGATTCTTGGCGGCGATATTCGCTGCCAATATCCGTTTTTCCGAATCGATCAGGAGAACCGGGTCGGGCAGCACATGAAGAATCGCGGTTGTGGCCGTGGTTTCCATCGAGTCCTGCTTACTTGACGCACCGTCGGGTAGGTTATGGTTGCTCTTTATCCAAATTCGAACTCAATGTCGAATGAATGTATCGGATTGTCCTGCGCTCTTGAGACGGCGGTACGTGGGCGCTAGATTGCGCGACCTTATTTTAGACCATCTTACCCTGGGAGATATTGATATGTCGGAAGTCGGCGGCGTTGCGGGCGATCGTTTGCGTTCACTCATTGAGCGAATCGAGCGCTTGGAAGAAGAAAAAGAGACGATCTCCGTCGATGTTCGTGAAGTTTATGCGGAAGCCAAGGCGACCGGATTCGATCCGAAAGTCATGCGCCAAATCGTTCGATTGCGGAAGATGGAATCCGACGACCGCAAGGAACAAGAAGCCCTGCTTGAGATATACAAGGAAGCCTTGGGCATGGAGGCGCCGGCGACGCCCGAACCTGTCGATATTTAGCTCGCTCTAGAGTGAGCCGGCGTCGGGGACGAGCCAGAACGTATCGGGCTGGTGAATGCCGAGATGCCCGCCGGGCTGCCAATTGTAGATTCCTTCTACGGGGACATTGCGCAGATGATTGCTGACCACGACAGGCTGTAATGTGCGATTGATGATGCCGATGACGAAGGTGCGGTCCGCATGGATTTTCAACATCTTGTGCCAAACCTTCTCGCGATCTTTCGGCAGCGGTGTTGACGCCCATTTACTCAACAGTACCGATAATTCCCGAGCCGCCGGCAAGTCGGGAGCGGTGCCGGCTTGACCGGCGGTTTCCGCAAATTGACCCCATTTCGGCCATTGATATTGGACCTGCCGCGTCGGCGCGAGTTCAGTCGGAGCCGATTCCGCCCGCGCCAAGCCGTTCTCCCATCCCGAGGAAATCGACATGATGGTCTGGCCGGCATAAATGCGACTTCGCAACACATCTCGATGCGAAGAACGCGTGTGCAGTTTCACGCCGATGCGTTTCCAGCTGTCCTGAATGAGCTGCAAGACATCGGGCTCTTCGGTGTTCTCGCCGGCCGTCTCAACGATGATTTCAATCGGTCGACCGTCATCCATCAATCGGATGCCTTGTTTATTACGGCGGATGAGGCCCATGTCGTCCAACAGTTTATTAGCGCCATCAATATCATAGTTGGCATGCGCAATCTGATAGTCTTCACGATAGAGCGGGCTGTCCGGCAGCAAGGTATTCTGCGCGGCGGCAGCGAGGCCGTAGTATAACGCCTTGTTAATCTCTTCACGCTTGATCGCTATCGACAGTGCACGCCGAAAGCGGACATCGCGCAACAATTGCCGCCAACCCTTATCTTTGGCATTCAGGTTGGGGAATAGCGCCAAATGCGATCCTTTGCCTACGCGCCAAGTGCGGACGACATAACCGGCTCGATCTTCCGCCGATTTTAGCAGCGGCAGATTGTCGAACCTTAGATACCGCGCCTGTAAATCGGCTTCGCCCGCACTGGTCTTCGCAGCAATCAAACGTTTGTTGGTGATGGTCATCACCACCCGATCGATATAGGGCAGCTGGCGGCCTTCCGGGTCGACCCGGTGATAGTACGGATTGCGTTTGAAGATGAAGCGGTCGGCCGGTAACGGGGTCGTATTCATCCAAGGCTGCAAAGTCGGTAGCTCGGGATTATCAAAGCGATAAGGATTGTCTTTTCGGTTATGCAAACCGGCCCAGTTCCGCATGCCCACGGCTTGCGCATTTGCATCAAGCGTGGCGCGGTCTTGGTATCGCGGGTGGAATTGTTTCAGGTAATGGGCGGGGCGATAGATGAAGATCGGTCGGCTCCGCGCGAGGGATTCTAAGAAGTAGGGATTGGCTTTCGGCCAACTGAATTCGACTGTTTGCTCATCGATAATGCGAAATCGGGGTAATTCGCCGTCGACGCGGAAGACATTGGGCGGTCCAACCGGGGAGAGTTCGGTATTGGTCGCCACATCCTCCCAATAATAGCGGAAATCCTCGGTCGTGAAGGGCGTGCCATCCGACCATCTGTGCCCGGCCCGTAAGTGTAAGGTAAACACCCGACCGTTATCGACCTGGATGCGTTCCAGAATATCGGGAACCACGCTGAAGCGCGCGTCGTAACGCATGAGACGCGCGTATCCGTAGACGGTCATGAGCCGCACGTCCTTTGGCCGCGCCATGAGCATTCTAAGCGTGCCACCGTAGAGGCCGGGAACTTTTTTAGTTCCCTTGAAACGAAGAATTAACGGCTTTTTGGGTAGGCGTTCCGAGACGGGTTTAATTTCGCCCGCCTCGACTCGTTTTGCGAGTATTGGCGATTCGGAATATGTGATCGCCTGCGCCGAAGATGCCGCAAGAACGAGTAGTCCAACTAAAAACAGAGATCGCATCTTTCGACAAATGGCCTCTTTAAGGAACGAATACAAAATCGGCACGTTCAAAGCATGAAACGTTTTAGCAGAATAAATTCTGGCTACATTTTCATGTCATCTTGCCACGGTTTAATCTTGTCGAATTTCTTCGCAGCTTCGGGCAGGCCCGGCGACTTTGTTTGAATGCCGATCGCATTGAAATTTTCGACGCTCGTCTCGTCAATCTTGATGTCCTTACTCTCGACGATTCGGGCGACGGCTTCGGCAATCTCGTTAAACCCATCGATGGTGGATTCGATTTTAATCTTCCCCGAATCGGTTAAAACCGTGAGTTCCATCCAACCGGCATCGCGGTCTCGCTTAATGGTAAAAAATCGCAATTTTGCGCCTGTGACGCTATTCCAATCCACCCGGCGACGGCGTAATCCGAAGACCTGGAGGCCATCCGGTTCGATTTCAATCATGGTCAAATGTTTTGACCACGTTCTGACACCAAACCCGGCAAATAGGGCAAAGAGCGGTCCGATAAAGAAGAACATGACAGGGGCCGAAAAGGCGCTAATCATCAATGCGCCGGTGATGGTAGTGCCCACGCCCGCTTGAATATAATCGCCCCGCAAGGACGCTACCGGATAGCGGAATCCGCTCATCGTAATTTCTCCAAAAGGTCCTCGGCGGAAATCCACCGCGCCGCCGGATGTTTCTGCGTCACCTCTAGCAGCCGTTCGATGAAGCGCCAAGAGGCAGGATCGTGATTTAGGTGGTGGGTCATCAAACCTGTTGCCTCGGGATTTATACCGTTTGCCAGTCGTTGAGAGGACAAATGGTCAATCACCGTGACAATCGCAAGCTCATCGCCGACAAAATTCCGTGATCCACGCCAATCGATGATATCGACGTGAACGTTGAGTTGATTAAATTGTTTGTCGGGGTCGGTCGGGCCGAAGGTCGAAACCGCCCGTAAACCAACCCGGCCGAGCTGTTCCGCCAAGGAACGATCGATTCGGTTCCAGGGTGGGACGAAGATCGCGGTCGCGGCGTGCCCCATCAACGTATGTAGACGCCGCCATCCTCGATCGATCTCGGCCAGCATATCTTCACAGGTTCGGTGCGGGCCGAATTCGGATTTCTTCTCTGTGGAAGGCGCGTGATTTTGATGTGAGTAACCGTGCGGCAATACGCTGACGCCGGTGTACTTGGCAAACATCTCCGCCAATGCTTCCGTGGCCGATGCGGGTATGGCGGCGATGGCGATGGGGGTGCCGGATGCCATGTCCAACAATTGCGTCAATTGAGCACTCGGTGCTGTTGCGTCGTCGTCGCGCCACCACAGCAAGGCTTCTCGTCCTGCGGTTGCCCAAGCGTCGAGTTCCGCCTCGAGCGCAACCCATGGATCAGGGCTTGTTGAATTGTCCGACATGCGAATCTTATATCTGCTCTTGGATAGAAAACCTAGTTTTCAGAAGGTTCGCAAGAATGTCCGCTGATTTCTCCGCACCGTTCGTTTTTAGTTCTGCCGTCAGCTGAATTTGACCATATTCCGCTTGTTTAAGCGCCGCGAGGAGAGTGCCGCCAGATACGTCCGCTTCTGGCACCAGAGCAACCCGACCCACCTCCGCCAGGCGCGCGGCCCGGAGATTCTGCTCGACCTGGCCCATCCCTTGATACGGCACCATGACCGCCGGAACCTCGCAGGTTACAACATCCATCGTCGTGTTGTATCCGGCTTGACTGATTGACGCATCTGCCCGACCGAGCAAGCCAGGAAAGTCGAGGCGGATGGACTCCACCAATACGTTCGGTTTGTTCTTCAGGAATTCATGAACCGCCGTCGGGCAACTCGGCCCCAGGAGAAATCGCCATGTGCGCCCGTCCTTCATGGCCGCATCCATGGCGGCCCGCATCAGTGGAGTGCATGTGGCACCGCCGCCCGCGGATACGATCACTTCGCCGCGGCCGTCGGTCTCGCTCGAACTACGCGCGACCGCCGCAGCGGAAACATAACCTGTGTAGCGGGTTTTACCCGCGATTTTTGATGCCAAGGAAAACGTCCGGTCCAGTCGTATGAACTCATCGTCTCCGTGGACTAGGACCAAATCGAAATAGCGCTCGATAAGATCGATAATTTGCCGATTGCGTCGATCTTCAGCCTTCGGCTCCAAAATATCGCGGACGGAACAGACAATGGCGCACTTGTTTCGGGCCGCGTCCAGGAGGGGCTCGAGCTCCCTGCGGAATGGCCACCGCCCGAAGGGGAATGTCTCGATCAATAGCAGGTCCGGTGCGGCGCTCTCGAAGGTTTCCATCAATGAATGACGTCGTCGATTCCAGTAGTTGGTATCGGGCGCGGATCCTCTCTCTCCGATTAAGCCGCCTTGTTCGGGGGTTCCTGACTTTATCGGCGGGAGCGACACATGCTGCGCGCCGCGCAAGCCGTGGCTCGAATCGGAAAATCCGCCGGAGACATAGGTGACGCCCCATCCGATATCGATCATCGCCCGTGTAATCGCCGCCGCACGCCGGTCGTGTCCCAATCCCCAAAGATTCTGAACGTAATAGAGGACGCTCGGCATTTTGGTTCAGCCGGATGTCAGCGGTACGTTTAGTTCCACGATTTCCGGGTGCCCGTGCGTTTGTAGCCGGAACAGATGGGTGCAGTTGTCAGCCAGTGTGTCCGGCCAAGGGGTCGTTTGATCCCATTTGGCGGCCAAGGAATAGGTCGCACGGACGACGCCCCGGTGACATACAATCACGGTGGGCCTGCCCGCGTCCGCCAATTCCCGAAAGACGGCGAGCAAACGGTCTTGCACTTCGCGTTGGCTTTCGCCG
>Ga0055584_100001823_pt1 | contig 20962 bp, 7 predicted proteins | sample OSDHelmetaG_FD_58716 | JGI IMG/M metagenome (GOLD analysis project Ga0055584, IMG submission 58716) | Pelagic marine sediment microbial communities from the LTER site Helgoland, North Sea, for post-phytoplankton bloom and carbon turnover... | ecosystem: Environmental > Aquatic > Marine >...
GTATGTTGAGAACTCATTAAAAATGAGCCGTAACAAAGAGGTCGTTTCAAAAGGACTTAATGAACTTTATGAAAATGGATTAGGTTTCCACTTAATGCATTTAGATGATATAATTGAGAAGGGTGAGCAACCACCTGTTTTTTACGATTTAGAAACCGGAAATCAAATCCCTAGGAAAACTACCCAAAAGGATGGTACGAGTGTACCAAACGAAAAGCATGAGCTTGCCGTTTCAATTGTTGAGAAAATGTATGATAAAATTCTCGATAAGCCGACTGAAAATCTAAAAGAACCTAGTGCAAAAGAAAAGACTGATGCTCCCGAAACTTTAGATGGAGAGGTAGATTCCGCGCGTGCTGAAGAAATGGCTGGAGAAGTCGGTGGAGGAGCAGATAGACGAGATTATCAACGTACAGAAGCTGATAATGTAACAATTAAAGAAGGAGATTCCATTGATTCTTATCCTCCAGCAGTTATTAATGATTTAATTAATGAATATCGCGATCAAGTTGCTAACGAAGACAGAGTTGATAAAAATATTGAAGACCTTTCTTCTGACAACTTAACCGATAGGTTTAGGTCTTGGGTTGATGACTCTGCTGATGCAGAACGAATTATTCAGGAACACAATGAAGACCTTGCTCCAATTCCAGATACTTTTGAAGTATTATCCGATGCTGAGAAAGCAGAGCTTCAAGAGTTAGATTACACCGAAGAAGATATTAATAATCTTTCTCGTGAGGATATTGATGCAATTCTTGAGAACAAAACAGAAGTTTCCGAAACTCAAGTTGAAGAAGAGGAAGTTCCTATGACTCAAGAGGAATATGATGCTCAAGTTGAAGAAATCAATAAAGATTTTGATACTCAAAAAAATACACATGATTTCGCAGGTAAGGTGGAAGGAATAGAGTATGATAAAAAACTTGATAGCCGTCGAGACGCAGCTCTAAAAGATCTACAAGAAAAATTTGAAAAGCAACAAGCTGAACAGATTCCAGATGTTGTGGGTGATGGTAAATCATTTGATGTAGATGTTCGTGAAAGAGATGAAAATGTAGATGTTCGTGAACAAAGAGCTATTGAATTAATTGCTTTTGCTGAAAAGCAATCTCCTGGTGAAGTTGATTCAACAGATTACTTTAATAGGGTTAATGCTATCCAAGATGTTATTCTGAACAATATAGGGAACAAAGTGGATGGTCATACTATTACCGAAGAAGTAATTCAAGACGTCTACGAAATATTAGCACGAGATCCTCAATTTGATAAAAATGTTTTGGATACCTCTAAGGAATTAGCAAATCAAAAAATATTTGATTACAACAATCCCGATGTAGAAAAAAACAAAAAAGAATTTGAGAAATCACAATATGACAAGATGATTGGGTTACGGTATACACCCGAAGATATTGCTGGTTTTAAACCAGAGGCTATTGCTAGTATTATAAAGCAGGGTAAAACAAAACGTGAATATGTTGCCGGATTAAAACGAATAAAGGCTACAGAAGTTAAAGAGGTTAAGGCAATATTTAAAACTAACGATACAAACCTAAGAAGTCAGGAGGATTTGACTAAATTATTAGCAAAAATTTCTTTAGAAAATCAAGAGTTATTTGAAAGACATACTCCAACAATTAATACAGAAATTGAAAAAATTAAAAATTCATTAGCCGATTTAAAAGGATTCTCTAATCTTAAACCCGGAGACATAGTTGAAATGAAAGATGGAAGCTTAATGAAGGTTGACAAATTAATGAAAACAAAAGTAGAACTTGTCAACTACAATAGCATCATTCAAAATAGAACCTCTATGACCAAGGCTCAATTTAATGGAGGTACAGGTCGTATCATAAATGATTTCAACAAAGAAAGTAAAGGTCTTGTTTCGGAACTAGAAAAACAAAACATCGTAGATTTATCTAAAGTATTAAGTAACTTTACGAATGGAGTATTGATGTCCTCAGAAAACACCCCAACAGAAGAGGAAATGAGAGAACACTTTAAAATATGTAAGTAATGAAGATTTGTATATCAGAACAATCCGTTAAGGATTTCAATGCTTTTTTTAAATCAAAAGCACTAGAGCTTCAAAAAAATAATAATTACAATGACGCTGGAGACTTATACAAAGCTTTGTATAATGAAGCATTGGCATTATCTGGAGATACAGAATCGATGGATAATCACGAGGTTATACTCCAACACTTGGCTCTTGCTCCAATGGCTTTAAATAATACTATTCCAACCTTACAAGACCAAATAGGTGCAGACATGTTGGAAAGTATGTCTGCCTTGAATGATCCTACAAAATTAGAATCGCTTGTAAAAAAAATTCAAACATCGGTGAGTACCCCCATCGATATTGTTGAAGAAGAAATCGAAGAAGTTATTACGGAGGCCGAGACGGAGGACTACGATCCAAATGAAGCTGTTCATATAAAATTTGAAACTACTCAAGGTTCTGAAACAATGAGTATTGAGAATGATGTAGATACAGATAAAGCTCCTGCGTATGCTGCTAAAAGAACTGTTTTAGATAAAGTAAAAAATGGTTCTAAAGATTTTCAAATACTTGCTATGCCTTATAGTGAATTGGAATCTAAAGTAAAAGGAGAGTTAGATTTCTCTATAGCATCTAGGCCTAAGAATCAGACTACTGCAAAAAACATGATTGTTTTTATTATTGCTGATAAAAATGGTAACCCGGTTCAATTCGACTCTAACGGAGCTGTTACTGAAAGTGGTCGCATACCAGTAATCTCAACTCAATCTCCAAGTGTGGTTAAAGATGGATACTTTAATTATACACATGGTAAAAAAGAAAAAGTAAGTGATACATTAAAGAAGAAGTTTGCAGCTTTTGAGGCATCTATGTTAAGAGATGATTTCACCCAGGATGAAATTTATGAAATCCTAATGGAGAATGCCGAGGATGGGAGAAGCTTATTTAAAGCTATTCGTGAACAAGGATCTATGTTATTAGAAATAAATCCTGCTAGTTCTACATTTGGATACAACGAAACTACAAAGAATAAAACTCAACTCTCAACGCTATCTAATATAGATAACCTTACTCTATCTACGGATGAAAAAAATGATGGTACATTTCATGTGTTAACGGGAGGTGACTTACACGAGTCAAAAGCTGCAATAATACCAAATGATATTTCATCGAATCCAGAAGTCGTAAAAACATTAGTTGAACTATTGACAAATAAGAATTTAGTTAATGAGAACGGCTCTAAATTAAATGCTAATGAAATAAGAAATTTGGTGTCAAACTATTTAGCAGTAAACGAAAGGTCACCTATTAGAGTTTCGGCTAATGGAGAGGTTACTATTTATAAAAAGAAAGTAAACGCAAAACAAGTTGAAAACTTCTTTAATACTTTCCAAGCAACTAAGCCGGTAAAAGATAATTCTGAAAATAGAATAATAACAACTAACCTAGCAGATCCAAATAACACATCTGCAATGCTATATCAAGATAGCAAGGGACAATTATATAGAATTTACAAACCTAAATTCTCATATAATAACAAAAACTTTGTAGAAATATCTATTAAAAACGGAACGGTAACGACCAATCCTATAGAGAATAAAGAACATGTTGTAAAGACTGGTTCAACAAAATCATTTGTAAATAAAGCAGGTGTGCTTAAAGTATATCATCCAAAATTAGGATACACTTTAAACCCTGCTTCATACGATAATCAACCAGGACTAAACAAGATAAAGGAGCAAAAGGGTGAGAATGCAGAAGTAACATTACTTGAGGAGCAACATGCTCTTAGTTGGTTTAAAGGCTCTCCTCTGAATGATATTATCGAATTAGAGAATGAGAGGCTAGACTCAAAGGATAGACCGAAAAGCCGAGTAGCAGTTGCTAGATGGGTTGAAAACGGAATCATTCTTTATAAAGGTTCGGACCTTACGGATATTTATCATGAGGCTTGGCATGCTTACACGCAAGGAATACTTTCTCCTGCAGATAAAGTAAAACTATACGACTCTGTAAGAAAACTTAAGGGTAAGTCAAATCATTCGTATAAGCAAATTGAAGAATTTCTTGCTGAAGAATTTCGTGCATATGCTATTGGAAAATCTAAAGTTAAGAAGACGAGTGTTATCGGGAAATTCTTTCAAAGAATTATGGACTTCCTCGATAAAATGTTTGGGAAACACTCTAAGTCTGACCTATCTAAAAATAGTGTGGTACAAGATATTGTAACCGAAAATTTCAAAAATCTATATACTGGAAACATTGATGTCACTCAGTACTCTTCGGAGAACTTTATGTTTGAAACATTAAATAAAAATATCAACTTCCCTAATGCAAGTAAGGGTGTAGCTAACAGGCTCTCTGCTCAACAAACATCGTTGTTAATGGGGACAGTTGATTCACTTGTGTCAACATACTTAGACCAACATAATGATGAAAAATTATCAAAGGGATATGCTTCTGTAGAGAGTCTTAAAGCTGCATATAACGGAGCCTTACACGAATTGATTAAGTTGCGTAATGAACAAGAGAAATTAAGGGATGCATCTAATCCTTTATCTGAAGAATTCGAAGCTCATTCAAAGAATTTTGAAATGCTCGATGCCGCAGTTGATAATTTTGGAGATGTCGAAAAGATGTCTAATAATATTTTTGCAGGAGAAGATCCAACAAATGTTATTGGTTTTCATCTTCGTAATGGTAAGGTTTATAATTATAATACTATTTCTGACATCATTCAGCAAGATGACCAACAAGCTGAAGAGGATGTTACTGGAAAATTATTTGATAGAGGTGGTAACGACCAAAGTCTTTTTGATATGGCAGATGAGCATATCGTATACATGCTGAGTACCATACATAGGCAAAAAACAGTACGTGGTAAATATACACTTCAAGAAGCTAGAAAGCTAGGTAATTTAAGACTCAAGGGTAAATTGAAATTTGGACAAGAAACAGAGAGAAATACGTTGGGAGTTCCTGTATTAGAGCGTTCTGTTGTAGTTATGGCAAAACTTGGGAAATTATTAAACTCTACACCAAATGGTGATATGATGTACCAAAAGATGCAGGAGGCTAAATCAAAAGATAAAGTAATTGCTCAGGTACTTGAGAAATTAGGACCTTATAAATCAGATAGTTTAGACCAAACATTATTATGGAGTAAGTTCATACAAACTTTTAGTAAGTCAAATAATAAGCTTCAACAGCTCATTATGGAAACCGAAATTGATAATGAAGGTAATCTTATAGTAAAAAGTAAATACGGAACTACGTTGGGTGGTACCAAGCCTGTTTCTAGAGCATGGGAGTCATCGTTTCCAGCTATGCCTTCCGAGTATTTAATAAGCACACCGGGAGGTATTGAGTTAAATGCTCAAGGAATACTAAATGATTTTCTTGTAGAAACTTCTGAAGGCAAATGGAAATTAAAAAAGAAAGATGATTATGTTAATTTCTATAGATCGCTTGGTATAAATATTACAGATACTGCAGAAATTGAAAAGGCATTAGCTACAAAATACGATGTGCTAAATGCAATAGCAACAAGATTGAAGAATCATGTTAAAGTTAATGCTCACAATGCTGAAATAGGACAAAATCTTAATAAGATAAATAGTTTAAGAAGTCTGTTTGGGGCTCATGAATCATTGAATTTTGATGAAACGGATACTCAAAACGAGAGTGGTCTTAATTCATATTATAATACTATACAAAAAGTTGAATTTGAATTATCAGATAAATTCAATTCTTTCATGTCTGTAAATGCTCCTGGTGATACGCAAAGTGAATTATCATTAAATAGTACAGCTTCTATTGTAACGAATGATATAAATGCTATCCCTGAAGGAATGAGCCTTCAAGATGCTATTACCAAGTTTCCCCACTTGAAATTTTTAGATCCTGCAAATGATCCGATGATCCGGGCCAACCGTTATCATAAATTATTATTTGATAAAAATGGATTACGTACAGATGTAAAGTTGACATTAAACAACTTCTCAGGCTCTACCTTATTGCAAGAAGATAATTTCATTGGGTTAACAAATATGGATTTAGATGTTAACTCTAAGTTCATGACTGACGTTTACTTAAGCTTCTTTAATAAATCCGAGGTGACAAGAATGGCTGATAAGTCTACGTCACTCCATATGGGGATTGATTTTAAACAAGTTTTTGGAACTGCTGAAATATTAGAAGCATTAAAAAATCCAAAGGATACGACAATGTTTAACGAGTTGAAAGATTACTTGGTAGCAGAAATCGTTAGGGTAAATATAATAGCTGACATCCAAAATAAAGGTGGAATGTTAGATAAAGGGTATCGTGAACGAGGAGGTAAACTATTTATCTTTGATGACATCTTTAACTCTAATACTAAAAAAGAACTATTATCCTTAACGGATAGTACAGATTTTGATACTGTAGCAAAAGCACTTTCGACATTAAAAACTTCCGACCTTGTAGAGCAAGTGAATGAATATTTCACAGAGAAGACTGATTACATGATGGAGAACTTCGCAACAGAATTATTTATTACAGACAGTGTAATGGATACAATCTTACGAGAACTTCCAGAAGAATTAGCAGAAACTGCCGACGAAGATACCATAAGAGAGATTATGATTGGAATGTTCCAAAGAAACAAGTTCCTTCATAATTTAGACTTTACGACATTACACCTTGGAGATCCTGCATTATTTGATGTAGAAAAAGAAGATTTCAATAAACGTAATGCAGGTTATATCTCTACTGGAGACATCTTTAGAACAGATCAAGCCTTTATGGATTTCATTAATTCCAAAGATGAAAATGGACAAATAAAAGCACGAGGGTGGTCTAACAAAGTAACAGGTGGCAAGTCCGAACATAAAGATTACGACGGTCGAATTAATACAGGAGTCATTGCTGACCATAAAGCAATATCAGAATACCTAGATGAAATCCAAGAAGCACTTCCGGGAGTAGATTTAAAATCTTACAAAGAGATGGAGGAGGGTGACGGCCAAGGGTTTATCGGATTCGATAGTTATAGGTTGTTAAGTATAGCTCAAGGTATATGGACTACCGAACAAGAAGTACAATACAACTATATTGTTGATAGAGCTACTGATGAAAACGGTAATATTATACCAGGAAAGTATGACCAAACAGAATTCACAGAGTTCTTTCCTTCAATGAAATTACAATCCTTTGGACCGTTGGATACAGACGCCCCATTAAGGCAACAAGCAAATCATAAGTTTAATTTAGTTCCTCTTATTCCAGGAATGATTAAGGGGACAAAACTTGAAAGTCTCAGTCAAAAAATGATGGAGCAAGGGCTAGATTACGTTACGTTCAAGTCTGGTTCTAAACTGTCTACATTATCTAAGAACGAATCTGGCTCTGACCAGTACTACAATAAAGATAGAAGTCTTAATGAGGATTTGGTTTTCGAAAAGAATGTAATCTTTGCAAAGTACTTGAAAAATCAATTAAAGATTCACAATAAGTACAAAGGAAAGGTTACTCTTCCAACTCAAATGAGAAGTATCCTTGTGTCGGATTTGAAAGATAAAGATGGAAACTATTTATCCAAAGAGCATGAGCAATGGCATAAGGATTACTTAAAGAACCTTAATGAAATTCGTAAGTATAAAGAACAGGAATTATACAACGAATTAGGGATTAAAGATGTGAAGTCACTCATACAGGATTCTTCGAAACTTGTGAATATGATCCGTAGAGAATTCACATCTAAGGATTATACTGAACGTCAAATAGAATTCTTATTTGACGGTGGAAATTTAAAATCGGATTTGTCAACAGCACTTACTGCTGACCAAGTTGAGAAATTACTTGTATCTCTTATTGATAAACGTCTTACCAAAATAAAGGTTAATGGTGAGGGACTTATTCAAGTAGCATCTACAATGAGTGAGAAGAAGGGTACCACTCAGATTAAGGGAGATAAAAATTCAGGAACAAACGGCTTAAGAAGTTATCATAATAAAGATGGTAAGACTGTAGGTATGCAAGTTAAAATTTCTTTACAAGGTAACTTTGAAAAACTACTTTACATCAATGGTAAAGACGGTAAAAGGATAGCAAAGTATACTACTCGTAAAAATGCCGACGGAACTACAACTAAGGAGTTGGATTATGAATTATCATTAGAAAGATTAAATGAAACAATCAAAGATGAAAACTGGCTTAATGAAAATAGAGATGCGCTCCGAGCTGTAGCTCCTCGTATCCCATCACAAGCTATGAACTCACTTGAGTTTATGGAAGTTGCTGAATTCCTTCCTAAGAACTCTGGCAACATTATGATTGTTCCTTCAGAAATTGTAGCAAAAGCAGGTTCGGATTTCGACGTTGATAAATTATTTACAATGTTCCCTAATATTGACATATACGATGGAAAGGTAGAACTTGTAAAATACACTACTATTAATACTGATGTCCAAGGTGTAAAAAATAAAATTAAAGAGACAACTAAGAAACTCAAAAAAACAAACGATGAACTTTCAGACTTATATACAGATCTTACTGAAACAAAAGAGCTTATTCAGATAGGTAAAAAGTTAGAATCTTTATATACAGAACGTGAAGACTTAGCAAACAATACAGATGCTTTAAGTAAACTCAGAGCAGAGCATGTTGAAAAAGAAATCGAGGCCTTAGTTGAAGAACAAGCTAATTATTATGAAGAAGTAGATGGTGAGTTTGAAGATGCTGCAGATAACGATATGCTTACTCAAGAAAAAAGAGAAATTTGGAATAAAATTAATCCTCTTAAAGAAAAGCAAAATTCATATCAAAATGAAATTAATGATTACAAACGTGAAATTAGTGGAGCATCTGTAAAGGGATTGGAAAACGAATTGATTGATTTAATTGCTAGACGATTGAGCATGGAGACTGTTTATCCGGAATTAGTTAAACCGAATACAAACGATATGGTTGAGCCTCTTGCTAAAGAATTATCAGAATTTGCAACAGACTACAAAAAATATGATCGAGTAAACGGCACACAGACATATAATAAGAATAACGAGAAGCAGATATCTCCTACTCAGATATTTGATCCTATGTATAATATTAACAAACAATTAGAAAATGCTGTTGGTATGGATACGTTAGGTGTAGGAGCAATTGGATCTAAGTTTGCATCTATATTCCAGTCAATAGATATGTACCTTAATCCAACAAACGGATTAACTCATACGGAATTCGATAAGCTGGTATCAGATAGAGATAATGAGGTTAGAGAATTATCTCCTTCTGAACACAAATCTGTCGATGAACATATCGATTATAGAATACAACTTGACCACAATACTAGAATGGAAGAAGTAAATGGTAAAGTTCAAAAAGTGATAGATTTATCAAAAACAGAAAATGTTTCTGGAGAAAGAGTTTCCGATTTATTAGGTCAGCTTATTAACGGATGGGTAGATGTTGCTAAAGATGCATGGATATTTAATATTCAAGGTAATAAAGAGGTAGTTCCTACACTAGAGTTCTTATTGATGGCCGGAGTTGACTTCAGACAAGCTGTAATGCTTTCATCTTCAAAATTGGTACGCGAGTACATCCAAACAAAAAGAAAGATGAACAGTGCATTCTATGGACTTAGTGAACTAGACCAAACCAATAGTGAAACTTTTGATTTAATACAGTTCCATAATGACATAGATGCATTAAACGAAGTGCTTGTTAATAATGGACAGGAAGAATTAAATAACATCGAGCAAGTATATGGAGAAAGTAGAAACTTCAGTAATCCATTAGAGATAAAAAAGAACGGTACGATCGAGAAGTTAATAAAAAATATGGGCAAAGAAAGAAATGCTCACGAGAAAGACCAGGAACTCCAAGCACTACTTCAATTTGTATCCTATGAGCAAACAGCAAAGCAGATTACAAACTTAACAATGGCTACAAAGTTTGATACGGCTACATCAGCTAGCCTTGCAGAAGTACGTAATATGCAGGAAAAATTCGATACTCTTCATGAAAATAAAGCTTTGCCCGAAAACATTAAAGACCGAATGTTGAAGGATAGTCCTATAGGAATGTTTAACACTAATGAATTACAACTTGAACTATGGGGACAATTCTTTAGTTTAAAAACACATAAGGTTATTAGCAAGACTGCTAATGAAGGTATTAAAGGTAGGTTTCAAAAAGGAAGAACCAAGGTAGAAAACGAAAAAGATTTTTCAGAAGAATTCATTTCATATCTATACCAAAACGAAAGTACTCGTATAGAAAATAATGTTTATCGAGGGTATACTATTTTTGAATTAGAGAACCCTGGGGAAAATGAAGAATACCGAGTAGAAGATGGGAAGTTCTTTTTTAGTAAACCTTTTGTTGAAGGTAGAGTTGCAGGATGGCCTTTGGGGAATAGCAATTCGGTTAAAAAATTCTATATTGAAAAATATATAGCTGAAAAGGATCTGGATTTAGACAAGGTTAAGGATACTTTATCATACAAGATGGCAGAAAAAGCTGTAGCCTTAGATCCAACAAAAGATTTAAAAGATGAATATTCAGATGCAGAAGCTATAATTAAATCTGGAAATTCCGAACAATTATTTGAGGGTGATCATACTTATTCTAAAAGATTACAAGAGCTTAAGGAAAAATTCCCAACATTGGCAGGGCAATTTACTTTAGTAAACGATTTGACTCCCGACACATCAAAGTATCATAGAGAAAACTTATACTTAATAAATCAAAAAGAAGAAGGGTATAAAGATATATACGAAGAGAATTTAGCTATTCTCAAGGAACATCCACAACCAGAAATAAAAGAATTCTTTAGAATGTTTGACAGATTTGCCGTACTGCAAAGTGGAGTTAAAAGTTATGGGAAATATGTAATGACAGGAGTGATTGATCAGAACCATGTAGATAAAATAGTGAGCCCTATAAAGAATGATATTCTTTCTCATTTTAATGCTTTGGAAAATGATACTGAATCAAGCTATCCTTTATTACAAGATTTTCAAACACAATTCTATAAAGGAGAGGCAAGTCATTTCAAACTATTTTTAATGAGTAAAAATAGAGGAGCTCAATTTGAAAGCGATGCTTATTTTGGAAATACATTTAGAGAACTAGACATGAGGCCGTTAAGTTTAAATTCATATCCTGGTAAAATTCCAGTGATGGACATGGAGATGGCAAACGCTAGTGATAAAGTGATTATCCATAAAGTAGGAAACTTCCCGGTTAAAAATTATAAAGAGTATAGCAAGATTAATAAATACTTTAGTTTTATAAATACGAATTACACAAACGCTCTTACTGAGGAATATAGTAAGGATGAACCTGTATGGGTTACAGGTGAAACTATGAATGATTTTGCTACAGGTGGTAAAAATAATGAAGCTGCATATCAAAAAACTCTAGAAAGAACTTTTGAATCTTACAAAACAAGCATCAACGATGCTATCGAACAAGGAGCCGAAGTGTTTAATGTAGGTATGAATAGTGGAATTGATTCAATGACTCGAAAGTTCCTTAAAAAAGAGAAAGGTTTAAAAGAGCATAAGATTGTTACGAAAAATGGTGTGTACATGCAATACTCTAAGGCTAATGAGGTTACACCAGAAAGATTATATTCTACTATCGGTGGTGAAGCAAATGTAAACGATAGGTTTACGACACCTATGAAAGACTTAAAAGTAAATCTATCAATAGGAACAAAACCTTATACAAATATCTTTCATTATTTAGCAGCTAAAAAATCACTACTTAGTGATAAAAATACTCGATTAATATTAAAAGAAAAGATCGAAAAAAATGGTACTAAATATACCGAAGCTGACTGGGTTAATTTAATATCAGGAATTAAATTAGGAGCTGATAAATCTAAGTATAACGAAATAGATACTATATTAAAGACTCTCATTCAGGTTGCAGAAACTAATCCAAAATTCAAATCGGAATTAGAAAAGTCTGGAAAAAGTTTATTGACTTTAGGCACAGGTCGTTCAGCTTTTGAAAAGAACTTCGGTCGTGCATTACTCGAGGCAAGAGCTGAATATAATGGTCCAGTTACGTCTATGGAAAATATTTCTATAGAATTACCTTCATACAAAATTGATACCGGCCTTTCTAATAAAGATGGTTCTAAACGATTCGCAAGTACTAATGGTACTACGATTAAAATTAATCCTGTAAAGAATGTAAAAGAGCTATTTGATTACATGGAAGGTAAAGAAGGTGGAGCTACTTCTCAACAGAAGCAAGAAGTCTTAAAGGAAATGGAAAAACAAGGATACGGAATGTCTAAAATTAAAGAATTACTTACGACTCCAGAACGTGCAGATATATTCTTAATCTTACATGAACAAGACCATATAGATAATAATGATAAAGATGTATATTGGGCCCAAGGTAAAGATTTAATGACGGAAGACAAGATAGCTATTGAAGCAAGAGCAAGTGTTAATGCTTTAATGAAAATCGAAATAGATAATTATACTGGTGAGGATCCAATAACCTGTAAAACATAATCAAATGGGATGTGATACTAAACAAAATAGCCTTGACTATTTAAAAAGGGAGAAGATTATAGATGAAACACGTATCATTTTAGATTACGAAACCTTCGACAAAGGTAATAGACTTGTTACCGGAATGGCTGTTGTAAAATATGGATTAAACACAGGAGGCAGAATGCTATTTCGTGCTGAAACAACATCTCATAAAGTTGTTGATAAAAATTATGCTACATCTAGGATTCAAAATGTAACTCGTGCAGTTCCTGTAGAAGAACTATTTGAAAAATTAGATGAACTACATAAGGACAAAACTGAAAAAGAAGAACAACAAGTTGAAGATGTATTAAATAGAGAACCTATAAATAGAGTTTTGGATATAGGATTTAGACACTATAATGAAGATGTTAATCATTATACCGAAAGCAAATCCGAATCGGTTAATAAGAATAAAAAAGTTCAAATTTCAAATGAAGGTTTCGTAAACCAAAAAGAAGACTCAAATTTATATAATAATTTGGTTAAAGAATTCAAATTTGAGACGGGCTATGAATTTAATATCAATTCTGCAAGCTTTGATAATTTAAAACATCAAAAAAAGTTTTACGATTTTGTACAATCGAAAGGACTTAAAGGAATGGAAGTGTACAACTCTAACGGTGAGCTCCAAATGATTAAATTTAATCAACGGGAATTTGTAGAAACAGAAGTAAGTACTGGTGAAATGCTTAAGCCAAAAGGACCGACGGCAATTAAGCAAACGTCTACGAAACCAGTTAAAACAGCCTTAGAAACAAAAGAAAAATATAATGCTGAAGAAGCTAAAACAATATTAAATGCATATACTCTGGAGCAAGTGAATGAAATGCTTGAAAAAGATAGAGATGGAGCAATAAAAATATTTAATGGACTTCTTTATGGTGAAGGATTAAAAACTGATATTTTTGTTTCCGATCGTGATGTGAATGAACAAGTAAATAAATGTAAATAGATATGAGCAGTTGTTTAAATATTTCTCAAGAAGAATTAAAAGATTATACAGATCTTGATATTAATTTATTCGAAATAAACAGAGACTTTTTGCAATACGGAGTACTTCGTTCTCCAAGAGCAATTCGTTATAAATTAGATTTAATTAATGACGAAACAAACGATAAGTATTATGAATTTAATTCTCAAAGAGATACGTTTAAAGATGAAGCAAAAAGTTTTGATAACAGAACTGCAGAAAATTGGTTGTTCCAATTATCAAAATCTATGAATGTTGAAGCTCAAGTAATTACTGAAGAAGTTGCAGAAAAAATTCATGCCGATAAACAAAAAAAATATTCAGGAGAAAATGCATTCTTTGCAGATGGTATAGTATATTTTATAGAAGGAAAACTTACTCCCGAATCTGTAGTACATGAATTCTCACACCCTATAATAAAATCTTTACCAAAAGAAATACGTGATAAACTATACAATGAGTTACTAGCTGACGGAAGCTTTCAAGATATTATAGATGATGTAAATGAAATGTATCAAGATGCTCCAGAATCGATACAAGAAGAAGTTTTAGTACGTGCTCTTACAAGATTGGTTGAAATGGAGGAGTTATCTCCAAAACTTAAAAATTGGTTTGATAAATTAATGTACCAAATCAAGCAAATATTAAGGAAGCTACTTGGTAGAAAAGTGAATGTTGGAAAACTACAAGCTGACACTACCCTTAAAGGACTCGCAGAGATGGTTGCAAAGGGGGATGTTCTGGAACTCCAAAAGGAAATGATTACAAGTTCAGATGTAATTGAATATTTCAAAGATAAAGAAAAGTTTATTGAAAGTTTTGATACTATTTCCCCTAACAATAAAAAGGAGATGGGTATTATGTTTGGTACTATGGGTAAAATATTCTCTGCTGTAGCAGAACAAAAAGCCGATATACTAAATAGTGAGAAGGCAGGAGATATAATGCTTAGTTTGAATGGTATTTTTGCAGACGAATTGGAGTTCCGGTATATGCAAGAAATCGAAGCTCTTAAAGAAAAAAATCCATCCTTATCTAAAAATGAAATCATTGAATACTTTTCAAAAAAAGATGACGGTACTTTTACAGAGTTGAATGATGTGATCCATGAACGAATGGGCAACATGATGCATGCCTTATATAAAGTAAATGATATTCTTACAGAAGGAAATAAAAAAGTAAAAGCTATTGATAAATTAAACAGTCGTGAAAAACTTGATAGGCTTATTTACTTTAAACGTCATATGCTTAATTATCAAGAGGTAATTAATGATTTCAATAGAATAGGCTCTAGGGAAGAGGCTTATGTAATAGAAGATGGTAAATTAAAGTTAGATGCCCAAGGAGAACCTATTAGAAATCCAGTTAGTAAATTATCTCAAGATTTAAAAAATAACTTGACAGAAATGCAAAATGAAATTGCTAGGATTCAAAAAGAATCCGTTCGTGATATTTTTGTTGAGTTAACTGCTCCGATGGCAAAAGATGCTTTGGATAAATTTAATGCTGAAATGGATGGTCCTAAGAAAGGGGCTCCTCAAAAGATTAGGGATGCCGCATACAAGCGTTTTCATTCAATGACTGAGGCTGAATACAAACAATATAAAGAACTTAAAGCTAAAGGAATTAAATCTGATGATTATAATAGGCTTCACGAACTATGGTTAACCGGATTGGAGTTTGACGAATCTAAAGCCGATGCTATACTAGATGGCTCTGCACAAGATGCCAATTGGTCTAATGGATTTTTAGAATCTTTATCTAATAATACCGATCCAGCTATCGAAAGTGTTTATAAGCACATTCAGATGATGACTAACATGTACGAAACAAATGCTCAGTCCTGGATGGCTAATTTTATTACGGTCGTTAGTCCGAACATACATATTTTTTCTGGTCAAAAAAGAGGAGGTATAGGTTTAAAGCAATCTTTTAGAGATAGGATAGCTACTATTGAGAATGGAGCTATTGTAGAACGTGAAGAAATTGTATTCCTTAATCCTTGGAAAAATTATAGATATGACCAGACGGTTCATAAACATAAAATCGAAGAAGCTAAAAAGGCATTTGATGCCGATGGGACAGATGCTAGTAAAAAGCTCTGGAAAGAAGCTAAACATGATTATCAGAAATGGAAAAATGTCTATATGAATCAGGATTTCGATGCCGGTTATTATGCTGCCAACGATCTTCTTATGAAGGATGATATAGGATATGAAGCTGGTGAACGTAGAGAAGCTATATTTGATGAAATGAATAAGCTTCAAGAAGATAATTCTGACGGAAGGCATAATGAAATTATAGATGGTCTTAAACATGACTTAAAGCAACTTCGTTCAACTACTGATTTATTCGGAAATAAAAAGACAGGAATGGATTTGGCAGTTGCAGAACGACTTCAAGAGTATACTCAAGCACGGGCTGAATATTTTATAGAAGATGAAATACCAGGTGCTTTTCAAGATGCCTACGATGAGTATAGTGAATACGTTATAGCTAATGGTTCTAAGATGGGAGAGCCTGCTTATAATGAAAAAATGGCAGAGTGGTTGGATCGTAATACAAGAACTGTTCTTAAAAACTCTGTTTATACACAACGAGAAAAGTTAATTGCCGAAAAGGAAGAACTTCTTAAGTTACTTAATGAAGAAAACAAAAAAATATTCGATGACACTCAGGAACAAACATTAATTAACGAGCAGTCAAATCAAGTAAAAGATAATGGTAATCAGCCAGATGGTAATGAAGCAACTGCCAAATCTAGAAAAGCTGTATTAGATGCTCATATTGAAGTTGAAAAGAAACGTCAGGACATGATCACGCGTAGTGGTCTTAGCAAAGCTAACAAAGCTCGTTTTGACGAACTACGACAAATTTATAATGACGATGGTGGAGTATGGAAAGACAATTCTAATGAACAAGAGTATAACAAACTGGTTAAAGAAAAAACAGAAACTTCAGAACGTCTTGGATTAAATTCGGTTACACTAGCAAGATTGTCGGAAATAGATGCTATCCTAAGTCAAGATAATATTCCTACGGATTACTATAAGAATACTATAATTACATTATTAAATACTCCAAAACTAAGAACCTTATTTCAAGAATTTATTGAAAACCAAGGGCATGAGTTTACCTCTATGGAGGAGGCATACAATAATGATTTTACTGCATTTGTTCAGAGTGCTCAAGGTCAAGAGGCCGTTAAAACCGATGATAATTTTAAAAAGTTTGTTGAGCAAAACCATTATGAGAAAGATGGGGTACTTACTCCTACAAAATTATGGTTGGTCAATATGTCTAAAAACCCATATGATTATCGTACTAAACGATTAATGTCTCCAAAAGACAAGGATGGCAATCGTAAAAAATTAGATCTTATTAAAATTGATGACCAATATAGAATTCCTTCAGCAGAATTTTTTACTCGTGTTGTAAAAGAAAAGTATGAAACCAAAAAAGTAATTGGTGAAACAGTAGATAATAGAGGTAAGTGGCTACCTAAAGAAGAACCGGGTAATACTTATAGAAATGAAAAGTATTATCAACTTAAAGAAAATGACCCAAAGACTTTTGAATTCATGGAAAATGTAAAACGTGAATATATAAAAGGTCAGGAAGTTGGTGAGAATAATGATAAGATGTGGTTGACTTTTCCTAGAACCAGAAAGACTAGGCTTGAAAATGTTGTTACAGGAAACGTAATGAAGTTTACAAGACGTACTCGTGAAGCATTCATGGGAGCCGAAGATGATGTGTTTGATTACAAAGGAAATGATGAAACTAGAGATGAATTGAAACAAGATTCGGAGCATCTTAAGTCTTATTCATTAATAAACACTGGTGTTAAAATGCCAGTAATTGGTGTTTCTGAAAACGCAAGAGGAGAACGTATGCATATCGATGACGTATCTACAGATTTTCTTAAAACCATTCCTGAATACATTGCTTCATTAAACCATAAAAAAGGATTGAAAGAAGCAAACAGCTATGCTAGAATGATGCAGGATGAAGTTGGAAAAGTTGAAATTGATAAACGTAACTTCATTACTCAACAAAAAAGCAATCGTAAACAAGATTCTAATTATGATAATTTAGACGAGAGTTATGTAAAGCATAAAAGGAAAGAAGGTAGAAGCAAAAGAGATAAAATTCTTGAAGCTTTAATAGAACGTGACTTAGACGGTATCACATTAACAGGAACTGGTTCTCAAGCTCGTTTGGTGCATAGAGCTTTAGACTCTATGGTAAAACGTTCTTCTAAAATGAATTTCAATTGGAACTTATCGTCAGGTGTTATCAACTTTGGGCAAATGAAAATTACATCTCTCACTCATGTTCTTGCTGGACAAGAAATGTCGTATAAAAATTATGTACTTGGTGAAAAATGGGCAACACAAACTGCATTCAAGGTAAGCCGTGATATCCGTAGAAAAGGTCATAAGTCTTTGGATGAGCAAATATTCACATTATTCGATGCTATTTCTGGTAGAGCAATGGAAACAATGGGTGATCAACTATCTCGTACTTATATAGGAGATGTTTTAGATAATAAAAATCCTCAAAAGGTAAGGAAGTGGTTAGAAATGCAAGGAGCTCTTCAGAATTTTGGTGGAATGATGTATGAAAAGAAAGTTAAAATTACAGATAGTGCAGGTAACACTAAAGAGATTCCATACATTAAAGCATTTGAATTAGTTGATGGTCGTATTCAAACTAAAGAAGGTGTTGAAGAAAATTATGCCGTTACATACGACAAAGATGGTAATCCGTCCTTGGGTGAAGGGTTTACCGAGCAAAAATTACATATGCAAAATGTTATTATGAAGTGGAACGGTGCCTTTGCCAAAAAAGACCAGGCATTAGTAGGACGATGGGTTATAGCAAAACAATTACTATTCCTAAAGAAGCACGTTATTCCAATTGCTTCGAAACAGTTTTCATTTGGATTAGGAATGAGTAGACATAGCTGGTTACCTTCTATGAGAAAACGTATGAATTGGTCAACAGGAGAAGCCGAGTGGGGACATTGGGTTGGTACTGCTATGGTATTACGTGACTTTTTTGCATCTGCTGCTAAAGGACAAAACTCATTAATGTACCTAAGTAAATCTGAATTAAAAGGGATGGGATATGTAGCCTTTCAGCTTCTAATAGGATACTTATTAAAGTCTTTGTGGAGGTTATTAACTCCTCATTTTACAGACGATGACGGGATAGAAAAGACAGATTTTATGGCAATGCACGATCGTTCTGGATGGTATGATGAAGGGCTGTTTGGTGCTTACGACCAAGACGGTGATCCAGAAACACAAGAAGGATTGGGGCTATACGCAGACCAAGATTATCATGACTTTCACTTTAAAGGATTTATGCTGAATCATTTAAGTATGGTTACTGCTAAATTAAACGATGAGTATAACTCTGTTAATTGGCTAGGAAGTTGGTCAGGAGTTAAAGATGTTATTGGTCAAACTACTTCTCAAAGTATTGCTTTAAGTCAAGTATTTGATTACGGAACCAGCCTTATAGATATGATGTCGGGTGAGTCTCCAACATCACCTTCTCAAGTAGGTGGTCCATATTTCTTTGAACAACCTGATTACAAATATGAAAGCCCCTTTGGTGATATAGGTGGTAATTATTTTAGATGGATGTTTAGATTCCATGGATTCAACAATAAGATGCTTAACCCTACAGGAGCCGAGGAACGATTTGAAGCTGGTAAACGTATGAGGTAAAATCGGAAGAAAAAAAAATAGGGAACCCGAAGGTTCCCGTATTTTATGCTAATGTTTCTTTTTCGAAATCCGGAGGACTTAATGTTTCGTGTACTTCAGATAGTGTCTGAACATCACTCTTAAGTTCCTTTGCAAATAACTCGTGATATTTCTCAGGGTTTAAGTGAGTGTCCACAAGTATAGGACCGATAGTGGTCTTACTATATGAGTCCAAAATTATCTGCTTAGTCTCGGGACTGAATTTGGAATAAGAACCCTCTAGGAAATGTAAGTAGTCTACTCCGTATTCCTTCAGGTCAAATACGGCATAGTCAAATTCAAGACCTCGTATGTGTTTTACAAAGTACTCGTTATTGAATACAATTTTATTACGAAACTCGTAATAGTTCTCCTCATTCTGTCTTTCGTAAGCACATATAATGCTCGGATGTTTCGACGAAAACTCATCTTTATATGCAATGTAAGTTTGCTTTGGTCTGATAGCATCGTGACCGAATTTTAATAATGGATAGAGCATGAGTTTGCTCTTTTGCACGTAAAATGAATTTAGATACATATGGTTGGTTTAAATGATTACTAAGGCCCGAATTCTATTTCTCTAAGCTCCTTTTCGGTTGGAGCAATTTTATATCCGGGATCTACCTTTTCTTTTGGTGGAAACCCAGTAATGAAGCACCACATAACAAAAGCTATGAGTAGTCCTGTCATAAATAATAAGCCCATGAAGTTAATGAATTTTCTCCACATAATCAATGCTGTCAACCAATGTTGTTTCATCCTTACAGTTTCCAAAGCACCAGTTTAAATCGGTACCATGAAAATGGTCTAGAACTTCATTTTCGTTGGGATTTACAAAACGTGTAGTACCAACGTTATCGGTTCCACATTCTTTACAAACATATAACGTACCGTTGACCTCAAGCTGAGGATTCTCTACGTCTTGTGTATTAATTAAGGCTTGTTTCGCATCCTCAATTGATTGATGGGTATAATATGGTCGGGCAGGTCGTAAACCACACCCGTCCATATATACATGCACTTTATCTGAGCACTCAAATGTTATTACCCTCATGCTGCTAGTTTTTCGTTTTTAGCTTTGATCATCTCCTCGGCTAATATTTGAGATGGTTCATCTCCAGATGCTAACATACCTTTTATGGTCGTATACTGTTTACGTTCTAGTGAACCTTCAGCACATAAAACAGCAGCTTCGGTTTCCAGTTGCTTAACATAAGCTTTATTGAACCTGCTTTCCATATCACCCGGTTGAGTAATATCTTGGTAATTCTTTCGCATTTTACTATTACAAATGCTGGTAAATTGAGTACGTGCCTGATTTACCTTAGTGTATACTTTCGGTGGATTAACAGTCATAGCCCGTCCTCGTCTACCATATTCAGAGTGTACTTCATACGCTCTTGTTTGTGGATTTTCGTATAGTCTTACAATGTACAATTTGTCGGAAGTTCCGGCTATACAGTGTAATTTTTTTATGTCGATTAAAATCATAATTAAAGTATTTTAGATATTTGGTTACGGATGAGTTTTAATGATCTACCATCCCACGGACCATCTTTGAATGTAACAGAAATGTCGTCATCCTTAGAGGGTAGCTGTTGCACAATGGCAGTTCCTTTCATACGTCTAACTTTTAATCTATCGCCTGGTTCTAATTCACTAAACGATTCTTTAGTTATCCACTTAT
>Ga0055584_100001824_pt1 | contig 20962 bp, 19 predicted proteins | sample OSDHelmetaG_FD_58716 | JGI IMG/M metagenome (GOLD analysis project Ga0055584, IMG submission 58716) | Pelagic marine sediment microbial communities from the LTER site Helgoland, North Sea, for post-phytoplankton bloom and carbon turnover... | ecosystem: Environmental > Aquatic > Marine >...
CGGAGCAGGAAGATGCCGACGCAATCGGCCTCTCTATGCACAATGCTGGTCACATGACCCTCGCCCCGGCCATGGTGAAGGCAGTCGAAGAAGCAGAGCTGGGTACGCCGGTTGTGGTTGGTGGCATCGTTCCCGATGCCGACGTACAACCATTGCTCGACGCTGGCGTCGCCGCGGTTCTTGGCCCAGGCGCATCAGCCGAGCAGGTCGCGCAGACGATCCGCGACGCTGTCGCCGCCTCAGGCTGACGATGCCACGCGCCACGCTGTCCATCGACGATCTCTACGACGCTGCTCGGGCAGGCGAGCGCCGCGCGCTCGGACGACTTCTTTCGGTCGTGGAACGCGGGGGACAGGATGCCGATCAGATCGGCGAGCTGGCACACGCCGACTCGGGCGTGGCACACATCGTGGGCATCACCGGATCACCGGGAGCAGGCAAGTCCACTCTCGTCGGCCAGCTCGTTCGCGACCTCGTCGCGTCAGGCCGGAGACCTGCTGTCCTCGCCGTGGATCCCTCGTCTCCACTCACCGGCGGAGCGATCCTCGGTGATCGGATTCGTATGGACGACATCGTCGAACCAGGCGCGGAGCGGACAACCGCCTTCATCCGGTCCATGGCTACGCGGGGTCATTCGGGCGGTTTGGCCTTGGCCGTGCCGCTGGCAGTGCGCTTGTTCGATGCGTGTGGTTATGACCCCGTGATCATCGAGACCGTCGGCGTTGGCCAGGTAGAGGTCGATGTCGTCGGTGCTGCCGACACCGCCGTCGTCGTTGTGACTCCTGGAATGGGCGATGCAGTGCAGGCGAACAAAGCAGGGCTACTCGAGGTGGCCGACATATTCGTGGTCAACAAGTCGGATCGGCCCGGGGCAAACGACGTTCGACGAGATCTCGATCTGATGCTCGACCTCAGCCACATGACCGGCCAGGAATCAGACACCGGGTACCGACCACCGATCGTCATGGCCTCGGCGCTCACGGGCGTTGGGAACCAAGCCGTCTGGGAGGCGATCGAAGCACACCTGGTTCATCTCGATCAATCAGACCAACGGTGTTTTCGTCGTCAACACCGCATCCGTACCGAGGTTCGAGCCCGGATCGCCCAGTCGATGTCGGCGGCTGCCGATGCGATGATGGACGCATCTGGGGCAGAGGTACTCCGTCGCGCTGAGGCTGCCGAAATCTCTCCGAACCAAGCCACGAACGAGCTTCTCGTGCAGCTCCTCAGAGATGTACAACCGCTCGACGATCCAACACTCACGTTCAACCACGAACAGGAAAACACGTCATGACATCGACACCTGACCTCAAGCCGAGCGACATCGTCATTCTCGACGGTGCACGAACCCCCATCGGGAGGTTCAACGGTTCCTTGACCGGGTTTTCGGCTACGGATCTCGGAGGCATCGCCATCGATGCCGCGCTCGGGGCTGCTGGCATCGCAGCGGAGCAGGTCGACAAGGTCGTCATGGGTCATGTGCTCACCGCGGGCGAAGGACAGTCGGCGGCGCGTAACGCGGCGGTCAAGGGTGGCCTCCCGCTCCACGTCGACGCCGTCACCGTGAACAAGGTGTGTTTGTCGGGCTTGCAGGCGATCAACTACGCCTCGATGCTGCTGCAGACGGGCCAGGCCGAAGTGGTTGTCGCTGGTGGCATGGAATCGATGAGCAACTCGCCTCACCTGCTCATGAAGAGCCGTCGCGGCTATGGATACGGATCGGGGGAGCTCGTGGATTCGCTGCAGTTCGATGGTCTGACGTGTGCGATCGAATCGAAGATCATGGGCGAGGCGACCGATCTGTACGCGATGGCCAAGACGATTGATCGTGAAGCTCAGGATGCCTATGCCGCTCAATCCCACGATCGGGCAGCGCGTGCACTCGATGGCGGGATCCTGAAGAGCGAGATCGCCGCCGTCTTGGTCCCGCAGCGCAAGGCCGACCCGATTGAATTTCGAGCCGACGAGGGTGTGCGCGTCGGAACAGACGCTGCATCGCTCGCGGGCCTTCGGCCCGCCTTCAACAGCGACGGAGTCATCACCGCCGGAAACGCATCACAGCTCTCCGATGGGGCCTCTGCGATGGTCGTGACCACACGGGCGATGGCAGATTCCCTGGGAATCGAACCCCTCGCCACCGTGCTGTCGTATGGGATGGTGGCCGGGCCGGACAATTGTTCGCTGCTCCATCAGCCCTCGCGGGCGATCGCTGCGGCAGCTGAACGTGCTGGTGTCGAGATAGCCGACATTGCGCTGTACGAGATCAACGAAGCGTTTGCTGCCGTCGCACTCGGATCGATGGCCGAACTGGGCGTCAGTGATGAGATTGTCAACGTCAACGGTGGCGCCATCGCGATAGGGCACCCGCTCGGCATGTCGGGCAATCGTATTGCGCTCACGCTGGCCCATGAGCTTCGTCGTCGTGGAGGTGGCGTCGGCGCGGCAGGCCTGTGCGGCGGCGGGGGTCAGGGTGACGCGCTGCTTCTTCGGGTCTGAGGCGAGGTGTTATCGACGATTCCGTCGCCGATCCAGCCACGCTGCTCGAATTTGCGACCTCCAGCCCGTGCATCGAGCCACTGTTCGATGACTCGCATGAACTCGAACGGCGGATCTTCGAGTTGCACGCTGAGCATCTTTTTGTCGGAGTCGTTGGAGAGCACCGTGCGCACGCGAGCTGGGCTCGACTGATCAGCAAAGACAATTCGGCAGGACGCGCCGACCGGAAGATCGACCGAGCGTGCGACGAGAAGCTTGGCGCCCTCTACCGAAAGATCGACCGTCATCATGTTTACTTGGTGTTGTTTGACGCCACCGATTCGTCTCTTGACCGCCCATTGAAGCGTGCCTTGAAGCTCTACATCGGTTCGCGCAAAGATGCGACGTTCAAAAGCCATTGTCATGTGTATCGGCAGGCTCGCCATGGAATTGAGGATTTTCGTCGAAACCGCGCCCAGCTCATGGTCTTTGCCCGCCGGTCGATGGTCTAGTCCGAAGGCGGACCGTTTGAAGAGTGAGGGTCAATGTTGCTGATAGAGGTTGTTGCGAACTCGATGATTCTCGCGCTGACGCTGATCGTTGTGCTCGTGATACTGAATCGATTGCTCCAGCGCGTCGTTGATCTTTCGTTTGCGCGAACGGCGCGCGCTGAGGCATCCAATCTCGACGAGCAACTTCGTCAGCTCAACAGCGATTGATCACCTGAGATCGGCGCAAGCCGTTTTCGAGGGGAAAGGAAAGGCGTTCATCGCACAGGATCGCTCCTTTGTGGACGTCCCGCTCCCTCGAATTCGGATCCGGACACAACGGGGCTGGAGCTCGGGCGCTCTGGGACAACGCCCGTCTTGTGCGATTTCGAGCAGTCGAACATACTGGCGCGAAGGGGACCGCGATGTCGGTCAACCGACGACTGCATTCTGCAGACGCGATGAACGTTTCATCTGACGAACAGGGAGTCAAGTCCGTGTCAAACACCGTGAGGGCAGCAATCCTTCAGACCGCGTGGACGGGCGACAAGGAGTCGATGATCGAGCTACACGAGCAGTACATGGCCGAAGCGGCCGAACAGGGCACGCAAGTGATCTGCTTTCAGGAGCTGTTCTACGGCCCGTACTTCTGTCAGGTGCAAGAGACCGAATACTACGGATACGCAGAGGCGATCCCTGATGGCCCAACGACCAAGCGGTTTCAGGAATTGGCGAAGAAGTACGAGATGGTCACCGTGCTTCCTATGTATGAAGAAGAGCAGCCGGGCGTGCTGTACAACACCGCTGCGGTCATCGATGCCGACGGTTCGTACCTCGGCAAGTACCGCAAGCATCACATCCCGCAGGTCAACGGGTTCTGGGAGAAGTTCTACTTTCGACCCGGAAACCTCGGCTATCCGGTGTTCGACACCGCAGTCGGAAAGGTCGGCGTCTACATCTGCTACGACCGCCACTTCCCGGAGGGTTGGAGAATGTTGGGCCTGAACGGGGCGCAGATCGTGTTCAACCCGTCTGCGACGAGTCGAGGGCTTTCGGCGTACCTGTGGCAACTCGAACAGACGGCGGCGTCGGCGGCCAACATGTACTTCGTTGGAGCGATCAATCGAGTCGGTGTCGAGGAGCTTGGTGACAACGACTTCTACGGAACGAGCTACTTCTCGAACCCGCGCGGACAGTTCGTCGACGGAACAGCGTCAGATCAAGACGCCGAACTCGTCGTGCGCGACCTCGACCTCGATCTGATCGGTGAAGTTCGCAACCAGTGGGCGTTCTACCGAGACCGCCGGCCTGATTCCTACGGAAAGATCGTGGAGGCCTAGCTCGTGGCAACCGAGACAGCCGCCGAGCTCCACGCTCGGTACAGACAGTTTCTCCCATCGTTCCTGAGTCCGTATTACGCGGAGCCGATCGAGATCGATCACGGTGAGGGCAGCTACGTCTTTGACTCCGATGAGAATCGATATCTCGACTTCTTCGGTGGCGTGCTCACGACGATGATCGGCCACAACAACCCTGCGGTGACCGCGGCGGTGCAGGAACAGGCCGGCAAGGTGATGCACACATCGAGCCTCTATCTGTCGAAGCCGATGATCGATCTGGCCGAAAAGATCGCCGGGTTGTCCGGCATCCCCGACGCCCGCGTGTTTTTGACACCATCGGGTACCGAAGCCAACGACACGGCCATCTTGTTGGCCACCGCCTATCGCAAGTCCAACCAGATTCTGGCGATGCGGAACAGCTATCACGGGCGCTCGTTCACCACACAAGCAATCACGTCGCATGCATCGTGGTCATCCACGAGTCTGTCGGGGCTTCAGGTCACGTTCGTGCAAGGGCCGTACAAGCTCAGAAGCCCATTCCGAGACCTTGACGACGATGCATACACCGATGCATGTGTGGACGACCTCGCCCAGCTATTAGCGATGACCTCTGCCGGAGATGTCGCCGGGCTCATCGCCGAGCCGATTCAAGGTGTAGGAGGCTTCGCGACGCCACCTGACGGTTTCTTCGGGGCAATGAAGAAGGAGCTCGACAACCGAGGAATTCTCTACATCTCAGACGAGGTCCAGACGGGCTGGGGCAGAACTGGTGATCATTTCTGGGGATATCAGGCGCACGGTGTTGTCCCCGACATGCTCACGTTCGCGAAGGGCGTTGGCAACGGCATCACCTTGGCCGGCATCGTTGCCCGGGCCGACATCATGGACACGATCAAGGTGCTGAACTTCTCGACCTTTGGAGGGAACCCACTGTCGGCAGCAGGTGGGCTGGCCACCATCGCAGAGTTGCTCGACAACAACCTGCAGCAGAACGCGAAGGTGATGGGTGATCGTTTCCGGGCTGGCCTGGACGCGATCGCTGCGGAGACACCGTGGATCGCCGAGGTGCGAGGCAGAGGGCTGATGCAGGCGATCGAGACAGTGGTGCCTGGTGGACTCGAACCATCACCGTTTCATGCCACCGCGATGCTGGAAGAGACCAAGTCAAGGCGAATGCTCGTGGGCAAGGGCGGTCTGTATGGCAATGTCGTACGCATGACTCCGATGCTCAACGTCACTGCACAGGAGATCGACGAGGGGCTCCACGCCTTGCGAGAAGCTGCAGCAGCAATCTCAGAACGTGAAGGAACATCGTCATGACCATGTTGATCAAGGGTGGAACAGTCATCAGCGCGACAGGAGCAGATCCTGCCGACGTCTTGGTGGACGGCGAACGAATCGTCGCACTGCTCGCTCCTGGCTCCGACGTTGCCCTCAGCGCCGAGAGTGGATCAACACAGATCATCGATGCCACGGGTAAGTACGTGATCCCCGGCGGCATCGACGCACACACGCACATGGAACTGCCATTCGGCGGGACCGCGGCATCCGACACGTTCGAGACCGGCACGCGCGCAGCCGCCTGGGGCGGCACGACCACCATCGTTGACTTCGCCGTGCAGAACTACGGCCGTCAAGTGCGGGAGTGTCTTGACGAGTGGATGGCAAAGGCAGAGGGCAACTGTGCCATCGACTACGCGTTCCACATGATCATCGGCGACGTCAACGAGGCGTCGCTGAAAGAAATGGACATCCTCGTCGACGAGGGCATCAGCAGTTTCAAGTTGTTCATGGCGTACCCAGGCGTCTTCTACAGCGACGACGGGCAGATTCTGCGTGCCATGCAGCAGGCTGCTGGCAACGGCGGGATGATCATGATGCACGCCGAGAACGGCATCGCGATCGATGTGCTCGCTGAACAAGCAGTCGCTCGTGGCGAGACCGATCCGATCTATCACGGCATCGTTCGCCGAGAAGAGTTCGAGAGTGAGGCAACCCATCGTGCGATCAAGCTCGCGAAGGTTGGGGCAGCCCCACTGTACATCGTCCACCTTTCGGCCTCGGGTGCTCTCGAAGAAGTGGTCCGAGCACGAGACGCCGGGGCAAACGTTTTTGCTGAGACCTGTCCGCAATATCTCTACCTGAGCCTCGAGGAGCACCTCGGCGGACCCGGATTTTCGGGCGCTGGGTACGTATGTTCCACCCCATTGCGGAGCAAACACGAACACCACCAGGCCGACTTGTGGAAGGGGCTGCGGACCGACGACCTGAGCGTCGTGTCGACCGACCACTGCCCGTTCTGCATGAAAGACCAAAAGGAGCTCGGCAAGGACGACTTCCGGGCGATCCCGAATGGTATCGGCGGAGTCGAGCACCGCATGGACCTCATCTATCAAGGCGTCGTGACGGGTGAGATCGGGCTTGCCCGCTGGGTGGAGCTCTGTTCGACCACCCCGGCACGAATGTTCGGAATGTACCCGCAGAAGGGCACGATCCAGCCGGGGTCCGATGCCGACATCGTCCTCTATGACCCGAATGCATCGTGGACGATCAGCGTCGACAACCATCACATGAACATGGACTACTCGGCGTACGAAGGTTTCAACATTCAGGGGAGAGTCGACACCGTGATCTCTCGCGGCCGTGTGATCTTGAAAGACGAAGAGTATTCGGGCAATCCAGGACACGGCAAGTATGTGAAGCGGGGCCTGAGTCAATACCTGATGTAGATCCAGGCACGCGCTGGCGGAAGCACAATTGAATCATCGAACGAGGGGAAATTGTTCACATGGATTTCGGAGTTGTTCTTCAGACCGATCCACCCGCATCTCGCGTGGTCGATCTCACCCGCAAGGCCGAGACCCTCGGCTTCTCCCATGCGTGGACGTTCGATAGTCACATCCTGTGGCAAGAGCCCTATGTGATATACGCCCAGATGCTCGCAGCAACCGACCGAATGATCGTCGGGCCGATGGTGACGAATCCTGGGACACGGAACTGGACTGTCACGGGTTCACTGTTTGCGACGCTCAACGACATGTACGGTGAGCGAACCGTGTGTGGCATCGGGCGTGGTGACTCGGCGATGCGTGTCCTTGGGCATACACCGGCCAAACTGGCCACGCTGAGCGAAGCGATGAAGGTCATCAAGGGACTCGCTGAAGGCGAAGAGGTCACGTACAACGGGACGCAGCAACGTCTTCCCTGGGCGAAACCAACACAACTCCCGATGCTGATGGCCGCCTACGGGCCCAAAGCGCTGCACCTCTGCGGCTCCGAGGCAGACGGGTTCATCCTTCAGCTCGCGGACACACAGATCGCGAAGTGGACCATCGAAGCGGTCAAGACCGCCGCCTCCGATGCTGGCAGGGATCCCGATTCCCTCTACTTCTGTGTTGCCGCGCCCGCATATGTCGGCGACGACATCGAACACCAGCGAGATCAGTGCCGCTGGTTCGGTGGCATGGTCGGCAATCACGTAGCCGATCTCGTGGAGCGGTATGGAGGGGCAAGTGGCATGGTCCCGCAGGCCCTCACGGACTACATCAAAGGTCGTGAGGGATACGACTATTCCGGACATGGCAAAGCGGGGCATGATCACACCGATTTCGTCCCCGACGAGATCATCGACCGATTCTGCATTCTTGGTTCCGAGGAAGCCCATGTCGAACGGCTCGAGGCGCTACGCGAGCTCGGGGTTGATCAGTTTGCGATCTATCTGATGCACGATCAGAAGGACGAAACGCTCAACGCCTACGGCCAGCGGGTCATACCCCACCTGAAGTGATCGATGCGGAGCAGCTCATCGCCGAACTTCGGCCATTGGCATTGAGTCACCGACGTCGGATCGTCGCTATTGCAGGTCCACCAGCTTCGGGAAAGTCCACGCTCGCAGCGCTAGTGGTGGACACATTCAACGATGAACACGCTGGGACTGCGGCGCTGGTGGGAATGGATGGGTTTCACCTCGACAATCAACTGCTGGACGCTCGTGACCAGCGCAGCCGCAAAGGCGCGCCGTTCACGTTCGACACGGGAGGTCTCACGTCCACCCTCCGGCGCCTGCGGGCGAACGACGAGGCCTCGGTCGTCTTGCCGGTGTATGACCGTGCGTTGAGTGTCGCGCGCGGTGGTGCGGTCGAGGTCGCCTCTTCGGTTCCCCTGGTGGTCGTCGAAGGCAACTACCTGCTTCTCGATGAATCCCCCTGGAGGGGGCTGTCGTCACTGTTCGATGTCACGGCGTACCTCGAGGTCGAGGAGCGCATCCTCGAGCGCCGACTCGTCGATCGGTGGGCGACGTATGGCTTGACGCCCGCGCAGGGCCGCGAAAAGATCGATGGCAACGACTTGCCCAACGCTCGCTATGTGGCGGCGCACAGTCGACCGGCTGATTACCTGATCGTCAATTGAGTCGTCGGAGAACTCGGAACGGCAGCGAGAACTGGCAGGAGCAGCAATGGCGAAACATCTAGGAGCGGTCGAAGCGGGAGGCACGAAGTTTCGCGCCGCCATTGTGAGCGACTCCCTCGACATCGTCCACGAGGTCCGGATTCCGACGACCACGCCCGATGAGACGTTGGGTGCGGTCGAAGCCTTCTTCAGCGGCCATCCTGCAGTCTCGGCCCTCGGAATCGCCTCGTTCGGCCCCTTGATCGTCGATCGGACTTCGCCCGACTACGGGTCGATGGGCGCTACGCCCAAGCCCCATTGGTCCGGAGCGCCACTGCTGGGGCGGTTGCGGGCCGCGCTCGGTGTCCCGTCTGACATTCAAACCGATGTGGAGGCACCTGCGGTTGCCGAGTGGAAGCTCGGCGCCGGTGTCGGCTTCCGCTCTGTGGCTTACGTAACCGTGGGGACGGGCATCGGTGCCGGCGTGGCCCTCGATGGTGTGCCCTTTCGCGGTCGAGACCACACCGAGCTCGGTCACATCCCGGTCCGTCGGATCGACGGCGATACCTTTGCTGGCCGATGCCCTTTTCACGGAGACTGCCTCGAGGGAATGGCATGCGGTCCTGCCGTTGCCGAACGATGGGACGCGGACCCAGAAACGCTCGACGACCGAGATGATGTGTGGGATCTCGAAGCGGCGTATCTCGCGCAGCTCGTCCGGAGCTATACGTATTCGTTTGCTCCAGACATCATCCTGTTCGGCGGGGGCATCGGAGTTCGCCCTGATATGGCCGACCGAATCGGTCGAGCGGTCGAGCGGGACACCGCGGGCTACTCGGTCTCCGGATCCCCAGTGGTGGCAAGCGCAGGACTTGGAGCAGAGGCGGGTCTGATCGGCGCAGCGCTCATCGCTCGAGGGCTTGTGTAGCCATCTACGGCCGCGGCTCTTCGTCGGTTTCTTCTGTCGTTTCGGCTTGTTCGGTCGCCAACACCTGGGCGTCCTTCCAATTCGCGGCGGCGTGGGGAGCCATCAGCTCCCTACGGCCGCGCCGAGCGAGGGTTGACGACACACCCTGCAGCTCAGTTGGCGTCTGCATGGTGAGCGCCTCTGGGGCAGCGAGCCCATCACGCGGGGCAACTGCCACCTGCGGCAATCGCGCAAGTGCAGCGTCTCGTTCGTGCGTCGACCGGTAATACGAGTCATCGTTGACCTGATGCCACTTGTCCGCTCCCATGATGACGATGTCGTAGCCCTCGGCGATGTCGACGATCAACTGTTTCGCGGTAGTACCGACGAACAACCAGTCGACGTCGGCGGCGTCGGCTTCGAGTAGAGCGATGCGCGCCTCGAAGGATGGTCCTGGGGGAGCGGGTTTGTCGAGTGCAACGGTCGAAACCACGAGATGAACCTCGTCGAGGCCGTGTTCTTCGCGAGCGCGTCGAGCGATTTCGAGGTGGGCAATCGTCAAGGGATTGAACGATCCGGGAAACACGCCGCGTCGACGCTGGCTTGAAACCATTGGTTCATGTTGCCGTACCGACAGGGATGGGGGCATACTCACACTCGTGAATTTCTCCGAAATGATCGTAGTAGTACTCGTGTAGCATTCGACCAACGTCGAGTGCTCACAGCCTTCCCAGCCGGGAAGGCTTCTTTGTTTTTCGGATACGTTCACGGTGCCTCGGCACCCCGCTCACCGCACTAGGAGCAATGACATGCAGATGGATGGAGGACAAGCTCTCCTCAAGGCCCTCGAGCTCGAGGGTGTCGAGGTGGTGTTCGGGTATCCCGGCGGGGCGATCCTGCCCGTATACGACTCGGTACTGAAGGCGGGCCTTCGCCATGTGCTCGTGCGACATGAGCAGGGCGCTGGCCACATGGCGTCGGGCTACGCCCATGCGACTGGCAAGCCAGGGGTGGTCATCGTCACGAGTGGCCCAGCGGCAACGAACATCGTCACGCCGCTCGCCGACGCGTACCTCGACTCGGTTCCCATGGTGGCGATCACCGGCCAGGTCCCCTACGGACTCATCGGCACCGATGCGTTTCAAGAGACCGACACGACAGGCATCACCATGTCGGTGACCAAGCACAACTACCTGGTCTCGGATCCAAATGACATCCCTCAGATTGTTCATGAGGCGTTCCACATCGCAACACACGGACGACCAGGTCCGGTGCTCATCGACCTTCCGAAGAACTTCACCGATGCAATGAACCCCGACTCGCGCATGACGTGGGCTGATCCGATCGCCGTTGATCTTCCCGGCTTCCAGCCAGTCCTCGACGGTGAACCCGACGACATCCAAGCCGCTGTTGCCCTGATCATGGCGGCCGAGAGGCCGGTCATCTATGCAGGTGGTGGCATCTTGAAGTCGCGCGCTGCCGACGAACTCCGAGCGCTCGCTGAACGAACGAACACACCGGTCGTGACGACGCTCATGGCGCGAGGTGCACTTCCCGACAGTCACGAGTTGAACCTGGGAATGCCGGGTATGCACGGCAACTACACCGCGGTCATGGCGATGCAAGAAGCCGATCTGTTGATCGCATTGGGGAGCCGTTTCGACGATCGGGTCACGGGTCGCCTCGACGGGTTCGCCCCGGATGCGAAGGTGATCCATGTCGACATCGACGCTGCTGAACTCGGGAAGATCCGCCAGCCCGACGTGGCAATTCGTGGTGATGCGAAGCGGGTCGTCACCGCCATGCTCGACGAGATCGGCGCTGCGCCGACTGCCGACCACGGAGCATGGCGTTCCCGGTTGAGTGGCTGGCAGGAGAACTATCCGCTCGCGTACGAAGCTGCGGCGCCTGGGGGAAAGCTGAAGCCACAGATGGTCCTCGAGCGATTGCATGCGCTGTCTCCCGAGGACACGATCGTCGCCTCTGGCGTGGGCCAGCACCAGATGTGGGCAAGCCAGTACTGGAAGTTCGAGCACCCGTACACATGGCTGAACTCGGGGGGACTGGGAACGATGGGATATTCGATTCCCGCTGCCATCGGAGCAAAGGCAGGCATGCCGGACCGAACGGTTTGGGCCGTCGATGGCGACGGCTGTTTCCAGATGACCTGCCAGGAGCTGATCACCGCGTCGGTCGAGAGGATCCCGATCAAGGTCGCTTTGTTGAACAACAGCTTCCTGGGCATGGTTCGACAGTGGCAGGAGATGTTCTACGACAATCGGTACTCCGAGGTGGACCTTGGTGGTCCCGTACCGGACTACATCAAGATGTCCGAAGCGATGGGTTGCGTTGCGATTCGTTGCGAGGACACCGACGAGGTCGATTCCGTGATCGAACGTGCGAACTCGATCAACGATCGACCCGTCGTCGTCGAGTTCGTGACCGAATCCGAGGAGAACGTCTATCCGATGGTTCCGGGCGGCAAGAGCAACTCCGACATCGTCGTACCGCCATTCCAGAAGAAGGAGACGGCTCGATGAAACGTTCACAGATGTTGCACACGCACACGCTTGCGGTGCTCGTCGAGAACAAGGCGGGGGTTCTTGCTCGTGTGGCTGGGTTGTTTGCTCGGCGCGGGTTCAACATCGAGTCACTCGCCGTCGCTCCCACCGATGATCGGTTCAGTCGCATCACCATCGTTGTCGATGCCGAGAGCGCGCCCCTCGATCAGATCAAGAAGCAGCTGGACAAGCTGGTGAACGTTGTTGATATCGCTGAGCTCTCGCCCGAATCTGCGGCCCTTCGCGAGATGCTGCTGGTTCGGATGCGGGTCGGCGATGGTGAGGTCCCGCGGGTTCAAGAACTCGTCGCTGGCTTCAGCGGTAGTGTCATCAACGTTGTGGGTAACCAGATGATGATCTCATTGTCGAGCCACCCCGAGGACCTCGATGACCTGCTGTCACAGCTACGGCCGTTCGGCATCGAGGAGCTACAGCGGACCGGTGCGATTGCAATACCACGTATCGAGTAGCCTCAGTCCGTTCTCAGACAACCAATCGATCCATACCGACGTCAAAACAAGGAAGAAAAACCAGTGGCAAACATCTACTACGAGAAGGACGCCGACCGTTCGCTCATCGCGGACAAGAAGGTCGCCATCCTCGGCTACGGCTCGCAGGGCCACGCTCACGCGCTCAACCTCAAGGAATCGGGCATCGACGTTCGAGTGGGACTACGCGAAGGTTCGTCCTCAAAGGCGAAAGCTGAGGAGGCAGGACTTTCCGTCCTCTCGATCGCTGATGCGACCGCCGAGGCCGATGTGATCATGATCCTTCTTCCTGACACCGAGCAGGCGCAGATCTATGAGGAGCACATCCTTCCCAATCTGCAACCCGGGAACGCTCTCGCGTTCGCCCACGGGTTCAACATTCGATTCGATCTGATCACTCCGTCTGACGATCTGGACGTGATCATGATTGCGCCCAAGGGTCCAGGTCACCTGGTGCGCCGCACGTACGTCGAAGGTGGCGGAGTGCCGTGCATCATCGCCGTGGAGAATGACGCAAGCGGCTCGGCGATGGGCCTTGCTCTGGCGTACGCAGATGCCATCGGTGGCGCCCGTGCAGGCGTGATCGAAACCACGTTCACCGAAGAGTGTGAAACCGACCTCTTCGGGGAGCAGGTCGTCCTGTGCGGTGGAACAAGCGAACTCGTGCGTTCGGGTTTCCAGACCCTGGTCGACGCCGGCTACCAACCCGAGATCGCATACTTCGAGTGTCTTCACGAGCTCAAGCTCATCGTCGACCTCATGTACGAAGAGGGCATCAGTGGCATGCGCTACAGCGTGAGTGATACCGCCGAATACGGCGATCTCAGCCGTGGCCCCCGCATCATCGATGATGGCACGCGTGATCGGATGAAGCAGATCCTCACTGAAATCCAGGACGGCACGTTCGCCGATGAATGGGTCAACGAGTCCCGATCCGGTCGCAAGAACTTCCTAGCTATGGAAGAGGCCGGCAAGGACCACCTCATCGAGAAAGTTGGCTCCGAGCTACGCGGCATGATGCCCTGGATCAGCGCAGGCAAGCAGTCGGTCCAAGACGCTGCCGGCGGTCAAGGCTGAAGCTCCCCCATCTCCAAAATTCCTGCGCTTGGCGTCGACTATTGACGTCTAGCGCAGGAATTTTCAGGTTTTGGCGAGGAATCGTTTCGCCATCTCGACCAGTTGCCGAGGGTTGTCGACGTACATCGACCAAAGGATCTCCTGGATCACCCATCCCTCGGCTGCTGCAGCGTTTCGTTTCCGTCGGTCTCGCTCGATGTCCTCCCGCCCGAAGTGCCATTGCAGACCATCGAGCTCCCATGCCTTCTTGAGTCTCGGCCATGCAAGATCGACCTGGAGGATGTGGTTGCCGTTCCGATCCACGATCTTGTGCTCAACGACCGGTGTGGGGATGTTTGACTTCACGAGGAGCTGAACGATCCGGCGGCTGAAATCAGAGAGAGGAACTGCTCCGATTCCAAGTCGAACCTGTAGAAGTCGACGAAGCGTCAGGCAACCGTTCCTCCCACGAGCAGAGTGGGCGCTGAGACTGTCTGCGAGCAGCAGCCAGGTCGTGAGCTTCTTTCGGATCGCCGCCTCTGCCAGCCGCTCTGTTCGGTCGATCCCGACGACGCCAGCACAGTCCAATATCGTGCGCTCGATCCCTGTCGTGCGGATGCCTTGACGGGTGGTCTCGTCTCGGAGGTTCCATTGTCGAGACTGGTGGACCCGGTCGACTCCGAGTCGAACCGACTTGCCCTCATCCACCGTGATCTCCAACGGCGGCTCGTGATAGAGCTCGAGTCTCCACAAGGAAGCTGCGCATCGGTGAGAAGCCACCCCGCCCGACCGAAGGGTCGCTGCAAAAAGGCCGGATTCGAACGTTGGACGAACCGCGGCGCAGCGGTAGACGCCCGGGTGTTCAACGAGCCAATCCTCTACGCGTACCCGATAGTCGATCTGCGCGGAGGACATCCCGTATGCCAGGGCCTGAGCGCGGGTGATGATTCCGTACTGTTTCTGAAAAGTGTTGTTGACGCCCACGGTCGAAATCCCGATGTGAGAGATGACGAGGGAAGCGATGCCAGTCTGTCCACCTCGTGTGACACTCCAAAATTCTTGCGCCCGACGTCAACTATCCCGGTCTAGCGCTGGAATTTTGGAGAGAGGGAGAGGGAGGGTTTAGTAGGAGCCCTTTTGGAGGATGACTGCGGGAATTGTCCGGAGGATGATGGTGAGATCGGTGACCAGCGTCCAATTGTCCACGTAGTAGAGGTCGAGTTGACCGTAGTCATCAACTTCGTTGTCGGCGCCGTCGAGGCGTCCGTTGACCTGCCACATGCCGGTGATACCCGGTCGAACTCGGAGACGGTTCTGCAGCACCGGACGCCATTGCTCGACCTCGGAGGGCAATGCTGGCCTCGGACCGACGATGCTCATCTCTCCGCGAAGGACGTTGATGAACTGAGGGAGTTCATCGATCGAGGTCTTGCGTAGAAGCCGGCCGATTCGGGTGATTCGTGGATCGTCCTTGATTTTGAAGAGGGGGCCTTTCGCCTCGTTCAGGTGACGGACGTTCTCGAGCTGTTTCTCGGCATCGACGACCATGGTTCGAAGTTTGTATACCTCGAACTCGTTACCATCGCGACCAATTCGTACTTGTTTGAAGAAGACTGGACCAGGGCTGGTGAGTTTGACGCCCACCATCGCCACGAGAAGAATCGGTAGCGTCGCGATGAGAAGCACAGTACCGAGGACGTAGTCGAAGGTCTGCTTGGCGTACGCTCGCCAACCGTTGCGCTCCACCGGCTCGATGTAGACCATCGGAAATCGACCCAGTGGGCGGATGGTGAGGCGGTCGGATGCGATATCGCACAGCGTCGACGAGAGCTCGACATGGATGTCGTTCTCGGTCAGCGTGCGAATCAACTGGTTGCTCGTGCCGACCTCGATTCCGGTCGCAGCGATGATCACGCCTCCGGCATTGGCGGCCTTGATCGCATCGAGCGCTTTCCCAGTGTTGTTGAGGTCGGCCACACCGCCGTCGAGTTCGTCTTCGAGATAGCCGAGCACGCGATATCCGTGTGAAGCATCTCGATCCAGCATGTCGCGTACGAAGGCTGCCTCGGTGTTCTTGCCAACCATGAGGACGTTGCGAAGGTTCTGACCGTTCGATCGAGCGCGCTTGAACATGTATCGAGCGATTCCCCGTTCGATACCAACGACGATCAGCATCACAAAGAAGGCGATCACGACGAGCGCTCGGGAGAGAATCACCTGCGCGAAGATCGAGATTGCGAACACACCCATGAATCCGTAGAACAACGCTTTGACCACGCGTTCGGCCTCGTCTGCGCTCCGTGCAATATGTCGCGATCGATAGAGGAACTGACGCGTGAAGCTGATCGGCCACACCGGGAACGTCGCGGCAAAGAGCCAGAAGTAGGTCGACGGGCCAACCGGATCCTGAGGGTTGACCCATTGGTGGAACACGTTGGCAATGAGAAGCGAGAACGCAACGGCGTTCATGTCTGCAATGAAGACAGCGGTCTTCCGGGCGTTGAAGCGTGAGGGACGATCAGTTGGGTCGGCGAAGACTGCAGTTGTCGGGTGAAGAACGACGTTACGATCGTTTCGCCCGTTACTGCTCGTGCTGGTATTAGGGGGCATTTGTTGGGCCGCTTCGGTCACGTTCGTTGGTCCTGCTCAGCCTAGGCGGCAGCGCAATTGAACACTGTCGAAAAATGGGGGCTGCTCGGTCTGGTGTACCTTTCGGCAGGTCGGACACGCACCTGACCAATTCTCGCGAAGAAAATCAGTCGGTGGGGATCCAGATCATCGTGAAGTCGTCTACCAAAATGTCAGTCTTTTCAAGGGGGACAGCGATGGCCTCGATGATCTTTGCGCGATCATCCCAGTCGGACTGAATGTCGAACAACGCATCAGTGAGTTCGGTCTCGAGTTCGTCGAGTTCATCGACTGATTCTGCGAGCCTGTTCTCGGCAGTGCGAAGTCGCTCTTCGGCGTTGCCCTTCACGCGCCCTTTGGAGGACGCGCGTCTCGCCCCGCCAAGAATGCTTCGTGTTGACCGCCTGCCGCCGAGAACACCATCGAGTACGGACATGCCGATGTCGATCAGTTGATCTCGTCCTCGGGATTGCACGTCGCTTTCGAGCTCTCGTATTCGGTCCTCGGACTTCTCCATGGCGGCTCGAATTCGGTCCGCCTTCTTCTCCAGCGTATTTCGCAGTTTCGCGACATCAGCATCTGCTCGGTCTTCAGCTGCGGCCGCGCACCGCATCCCGAAATCCTCGAGCGATTCACCCACCCGCGATGTCAGTTTGAGTTCGGGGTTCGTGTGTAGCTCGAGAGTTTCACCCCGGTAGAGGCGGTCCTTCAACCGGGTTTGGGCGGTCGAGAACAGTGTCTTGGTATGGATCTTGGCTTCGGGAAGGAGAAAGACAGGGTTGTCGGCGACGGGCTCGGAACGAAGGTCTCGATCGTCGTAGTCGACTTCGATCGCGACGTCGACGTCGAGCTCGTCATCGATTGGCGAGATGATCGCTTCCCATTCAACCTCGTGCCGGAGATCGGCCTTTGTGTCGTCGAACAGGAGACTGACTCGCGTCGCGACCCCCGCCGTGAGCCGTGTTCCGGTGGGACTTCCGCCGACATCGGCGAGCCACGGAGCCGACGGATCGACGTATTGGACTTCGACACCAGCAGCCACGTCAGGAGCCAGCGTGGACTCGTTGTCAGCCAATTCCTGCTCGTGTTGCGTGTCTGCAGGACCGGAACGTCTGTGCGTTTCCGGCAGACGGTCCGATGTTGCATCACGCGGCGGGCCGCTCGACGAGGACTCGTGGTCTGCGGCCGTTTCGGCTGGGATGCTGTTGATCACGTTGGCCTTGGTTTCGGCCATCAGCTCAGAGATCTGGGTGCGAGTGAGTGGGCCGGGCAGGTAGCTCATGGCCCACCTCGTTGCGAACACCGTGGGTGCGTCAGTGCGAGTCTGGTGGAGCAGGAACTGACGTTTGTCGAGCGCTGAAATCATCGTGGACATCGTTGATTCGTCGGCGCCGCCGCCAGCAGCCGACATGCCCTCGAGGAGGCGGGCCTTGTCACGCTCGGTCTGGAGCCGCCCGACCATCCAGGTGCCTGCGTTCGAAAGTGCCTTGTAGTCCAGGTCCACCGGGTTCTGGGTGGCAAGCACGAGGCCCACGCCGAATGCACGAGCCTGTTTCAAGATCGTGAGAATCGGTTTCTTGGATGGCGGTTGCGCGGTGGGGGGTACATACCCATACACCTCGTCCATGTAGATCAGCGCACGTAGTTCGGGTGTTCCCGGCTGCTGGCGCATCCAGGTGACGACCTTGGAGAGGACCAACGTGACAACGAACTGACGCTCGGTCTCCGATAGGTGGGCGATCGAGATGATCGAGGCGCGGGGGCCGTTGTTGAGCATGTCGTCAACGTCGAGTGGTGCACCTTCGGTCCACGAGGCAAACGACGGGGACGCAAGCAGCCCGTTGAGTCTCATGACGAGCGCAGAGCGATCCTTCTCAGGGTAGAAGGCATCGAGATCCAAGACTCCAAGCTTTCGCATCGGCGGATTCTGGATTTGGCCGAGCAGCGTGGCGAGGTCGAGGTCCTCTCCGGCCGACCAGGCTCGATGCACCAGATTCGACAACAAGATGTGCTCACGGCTCGTCAACGGATCGGCATCGACATCGATCAGGGCGAGGAGCGATGACACAAGTCCTTCGACCTCGTCGGCGAGGGCCTCTGAGTCCGCGTCGTCAGGAGCCGACAGATCGCCGATGATGTTCAGCCCGATACCTGCATTCGATCCGGGGGTGTAGATCGTGAAGTCAGCCGCCGATCGGAGTGCGTCGATCCGAGCGCCATCGATGCCCCAACGCTCGAGTCCGGTCTTCCAGAAGTCGGCCGTCGCAGCCGCATGCGCGTCAAGGGAAACACCGTCGCGCTCAGCGTCGGCGGCGTTCACCCAGGGGGCAAAGTCTGGGCCGCTCAGCTCGGGGAATGACAGGAGAAGGTTCCCCATGTCCCCCTTCGGGTCGATGATGATCGTCGGAATGCCCTGAAGGAGGGCTTCCTCGAGCATGATCACGCTCAGCCCTGTCTTACCCGAACCGGTCATGCCGACGATCACGCCATGTGTAGTCAGATCGCTCGCCTCGAGATGCACCGACTCGCCGGTTCGCTCTCCGGTCGCAGTATCGAGGACACCTCCCAGATACAGATGCCCTGCAGGTACGTCAGTCATGGAAGCGCATGGTAGTCCGAAGCGGCGAAGCCGGATCAGCCGCAACTGGGTCAGCCTCCACAGGGCGTTGGAGGAAACGTCAGGCGACGGATCCGACCCTGACGCAAGTTAGAGCCGCTCGATCACCATGGCCATACCTTGACCGCCGCCAACGCACATCGACTCGACCCCGTAGCGTCCGTTGCGGTCTTCGAGTCCATTGAGCAAAGTGGTCATGATTCGGGCGCCGGTCATGCCGAATGGGTGACCAAGCGCGATCGACCCGCCGTTCACGTTCAGTTTCTCTTCTGGTATCCCGAGCTCGTCTGCCGAACCGAGAACCTGAACGGCGAATGCTTCGTTGATCTCGAACAAGTCGATGTCGTCGATGCTGAGTTGGGCACGTTCGAGCGCTTTGCGGATGGCTTCGATCGGGCCGAGTCCCATGATCTCGGGGTTGAGGCTCGAAACCGAACTCGCAACGACACGTGCGAGTGGCTTGATCCCGAGTTCGGCAGCTCGCGTGTCGGACATGACCACGACTGCCGCAGCTCCGTCGTTCAGCGGGCAGGCGTTGCCGGCAGTGATCGTGCCATCGGGGCGAAATACTGGCTTGAGTTGGGAGACGCCTTCCATCGTTGTGCCGTCTCGGATGCCGTCGTCCTGAGTGACAACGGTCCCGTCCTCGAGCGTGTACGGGGTGATCTCTCTCTCGAAGAAGCCCCGATTGCGAGCTTCCTCGGCACGGTTCTGCGATCGAACACCCCACTCGTCCTGGCGCTCGCGGCTGATCCCGGTGAGCTGGGCGACATTCTCAGCGGTCTGACCCATCGCGATGTAGATGTCTGGAGTTTCTTCGGCTCTCCACACCTCGGCGCCGCCACCGGCTCGTTCTGCAGTCCGGGCTTCAGCAGTAGCGAAGGCCTCGTTGTGTGGGCCGACGTCGGATGCGCCACTCGCGTACCGGCTCACCGTCTCGACCCCGCCCGCTACGAAGACGTCCCCTTCGCCGGCCTTGATTGCGTGCGCAGCCATCCGGATCGTCTGCAACGATGAGCTGCAGTATCGGTTCACGGTCACTCCCGGAGCTTCGAGGCCCGCCATGATCGAGGACACACGGGCGAGGTTGTAGCCACCTTCGCCGGCAGGCTGGCCAATTCCCCAGATGACGTCTTCGACGTCTTCACGTGGAAGGTCTGGAACCTTGTTGAGCACGTCGTTGATGATGAAAGATGAGAGGTCATCGGTACGTGCTGTGGCGAGCGAGCCCTTGACGGCTCGTCCGATTGGGGTACGCGATGCGGCGACGATGACAGCTTCAGCCATGGGTGAGTCCTCTCAGGGGTTCGTTGCTGCCCGGTAGCCTACGCCTAGTTGTGTGGAGCGACCCATGAGGTCAGCCTCAGGCGGGCGTATTCGACAATGTCGGAAGGGTGTGCTAGCGCTGTGCAAGTGACCCCATCTTGATTACAGATACGCCTTCGCAGGAAACTATTGGAATCGCGGCTCCAGCCGCGCGCATCATCATGGACGGCAAGAGTGGAGTGAGAGGGTCTTACGGGCGCGTGCAGTTGAGTTTGGGCTGTCGATGTGTTCTGCCCTCCAATGGACAAGGACAACAATGATCGATTCACTTGCAGTAACAAGCGAGACGACCTCATGGATGGGCAAAGGGGCGTGTGCTGGAGACAGCGATCTGTTCTTTGCTCCGTTCGCGGAGCGACCCGAAGCTCGGGTGCGCCGGGAGGCCAAGGCTCGTGTCATCTGCGAGACGTGTAATGTCATTTCCCCGTGCCGCGCATACGCACGCGGCAACCTCGAGCTCGGATTCTGGGGCGGAGAATCTGAGTCTGAGCGGGCCGCAGCGGGTTTCGCTCCAACCACACCGATCATCGGTCGGCGAAAGGTGGCAGAAACCCGAGCCGCCGCGGCACTCGTCCGGGCGGTCTGAGCCGGTAACGCTGATTCAGCTCCGGATGCGCTCGATGACTGAGCCGCTGGGTGTTGCGCGCACGCGGTTTCTCAGCCCCGGCGTCTCGGCGTCACCTGTCT
>Ga0055584_100001825_pt1 | contig 20962 bp, 26 predicted proteins | sample OSDHelmetaG_FD_58716 | JGI IMG/M metagenome (GOLD analysis project Ga0055584, IMG submission 58716) | Pelagic marine sediment microbial communities from the LTER site Helgoland, North Sea, for post-phytoplankton bloom and carbon turnover... | ecosystem: Environmental > Aquatic > Marine >...
GCAGACTTTGCCATAGCAAAAGCAAAAGATGAAGATAAAATATCGTGGTGCGAATTGAACAAAATTGATATAATAGTATTGAAGTACTCTGATTCAGATGAGCAATGGAGAGACCAAATTGAAAACGGCTAGTGAGCAGTTGGCTGACTTGAAAGCTATGATTGATGACTTCTTGAATGCTAGTCATGCTAGGTTTAATAAAAATTTTAACGACGAATGGACAGCAGCGGCTGATGCTGACATGCAAACTATTAAGTCACTTACCCAAGAAGAATGTTTTACTTGGTCGTATACGCTCTACAGTTACTCTACATTTTTGCAAGATGAATTGAACATGCAAAAAATTGCACTTGGCTGGTGTAGCGACAAGCTAGATAAAATGGTAGCTAAAAATATAAATGAATTCAACCCCTACACAAAACACGACATGAGAAGACAACTAATTGTAATGAATGATGAGTATGCGGCAGCTATTGATCACTATAGAGAAATTGCTGAAGCAAGAGTTCAGTCGCTTGAAGGTAAAGTATATGAGCTAAAGCGTAAAGCAGACATTCTAATGGAAAAGGGGAAAAGATCATGAGTATGGATGAGTTTATAAAAACGTTGACAGAAGAACAAAGGCAGGCTTTATTGAAAGCATTATCTGGAGGTAGTTTTGAACCAGAGGTTTCAGATAAGCCTCTTACTACACATCCTCCTTTCATAGATGGCTCTAGGTGGCAACACGAAGAACCCGTATCGCAAGCAGTTGATGGTGATTTTAGCATGAAGCCAAATGAAGCTTTAGTTTCAAAGAGAAGAAGTCCAGTACGTGCTGGAAAGAACACATGGATTGACCAAGGAGAGTGCAGAGGTAAAGAGGTAGAGACTCCAGACATTAAGCCTACGCCCAGAAATAGAAAGCCTCCAGCAATGAAAGAAGTAATATGTCACGTTTGTGGAAATAAAAGCAAAGTAAACGCATCGCTGGTTCATGGTGAGTTTTATCGCTGCGATAGGTGTTCAGGTAATAAATAATGGAAGAAAAACTTTTAGACGTTGGATCTGAAAGAGCCGTACTAGCTGGCTTGCTACAGTACGGGATTGATGCATACGTTGCAGTTTCAGATCTAATATCAGTAGATAGCTTTGGTAATAAGAATAATAAGATTATCTATAGATGTATAGATGATATCATATCTAATGACCAAGTTCCAGATATAGCGACTCTATTAGCTTCAGCAGAACAGTTAAACTGCATTGAACAAATTAGTACAAAGCAGGAACTAAGCTATATAAAATCTCTGTACGATTTTCCAGTGAGTCAGCAAAATATATTTAGCTTTGCTGTGCAAATAAAAAAGTTTGAATTTGCTCGCAAAATTAAAAAGCTAACAATGAAGATTCACAAAGATGTGGATAAAGTAAATGGAACAGAAAGTGTCAATGATATTATACAGATACTTGAAAATCCAGTTACAGATTTCCTGAGAGAAGACGATGGTGGAGAGAACCCAGAAAAAATAGGAGAGGGTGTAGAAGATTATGTCAAATTCCTCGAAGAAAATAAATGCGATATCATTGGTATACCCACGGGATTCCCTAGATATGACGAAGCCATTGGGGGTGGTCTTAGAAGAAAGTGCGTTGACCTTGTATCTGCAAGACCAAAAGTTGGTAAATCAGTATTCGCTGATAATGTTGCCCTTAACGTATCTTCCACGGGAATACCCGTCTTAGTGCTAGACACCGAGATGTCTAAAGAGGATCATCTTAATAGATTAATTGCCAACATCAGTGGCGTACCTATAAATGAAGTAGCAACTGGTAAATTCACAGAGGATTCTATCAAGAATGAAAAGGTGCAAATGGCGGTGGAAAAATTATCTACCATACCATATAGCTATGTAAGTGTAGCTGGAAAGCCATTTGAGCAGATATTAAACATAATTAAAAGATGGATTGTACAGGAGGTGAAGACAGACGAAACAGGGAAAACAAATGATTGCGTAGTTGTTTACGACTACCTAAAACTTATGTCTTCATCTTCTATTAACAACAACTTGCAAGAGTACCAAGCCTTGGGGTTTCAAATAACTTCTCTGCATAATTTATGCGTAAAGCTAGACATACCATGTCTATCCTTTGTGCAATTAAACAGAGATGGCATCACTAAGGAAAGCACAGATGCTGTAAGTGGGTCAGACCGTTTGATATGGTTGTGTACATCCTTTAGCATATTTAAGTCTAAATCCGCAGAAGAGTTGGCAGAAGATGGGCCTCAAGCTGGCAATAGAAAGCTAGTACCAATCGTATCACGACATGGGGCTGGTATGGATGATGGAGACTACATTAATATGCAGATGCAAGGCGCACACGCCAAGCTATCAGAATTAAGAACTAGGAATGAATTTAAAAATCAACCTGTTGGAGATACAGGATTAGTGGACAATGACTCTATTAAAAAAGTAGCCAATGAACTTACAGCAGATCAAGAAGAAACTGAACAATAACGCTGAAGCTGTATTTAAAAAGCTAGGCATGAAGTGTGAAGTCTTTAATGACAATATATACTCAACATGTCCAGTTCATGAGGATAGCGATAACCCAAGAGCATTTTCGTTTTCGCCAGAAAAAGGCATATGGAAATGCTGGACTAGAGATTGCCAACAAGAACATCATAATGACATATTTGGACTAATACAAGGCACACTATCTAATAAAACTGGAACCAATGCAACATTTAAGGATGTCTTGAAATGGATCAGAGAAGAGTTTAATATCAGCTCAACTCACAGCAACCAAGATGTTAAGATAACAGAAGATGAAGATGGAGACTTTGCTAGCATAATTAAATTCATGAATCAGACCTGCACATGCACACAAGACAAGCCTATAGACATGGAGTACCAACTTAGTAAACCTTCAGAATACTTTATTGGCAGAGGGTTCAAAAAATCAACATTAAATTATTTTGACGTGGGAGATTGCTACGAACAAGGTATAATGAAAGAAAGGTCTGTTATACCCATACATAACGATGATGGAGAATCATTAGTTGGGATGATAGGAAGATCTATAAAAGAATATCGTATGCCAAAGTTTTTAATATCGCCAAAGGGGTTTAATAAAAGAAGTTATTTCTACAATTATCACAGAGCAGTAAAGAAAGCGGAAGAAACGTCTTGTCTTTATGTTCTAGAAGGACAGGGGGATGTGTGGAAACTACATGAAGCGGGCGTTAGGAACGCAGTAAGTATATTTGGTAAAAGCATATCTAAAGAGCAGGCAAATAAAATTAAAAAGCTATCCGTGACACATCTGATAGTATTAATGGACAATGATCAAGCGGGCAGAGAAGCGAGGGTGCAGATGCAAAGAGAATTTGGAAGAATGTATAAGCTGACTTTTCCAAAGTTGTCAGATAAAGATGTTGGAGACATGTCTGTTTATAAAATCAAGAAAGACATACTTAGCAAGTTGAAAGGTACATACTAATGAAAATCATTGGAATATCTGGAAGAAAGCAGGCTGGTAAAAACACAGTAGCTAATTATATCACAGGCTGTATCATTAAGAATCTTAACATGGTTTCAGACTTTGATATTAGTAACAAGGGCCAACTAGAGGTAGAGACCTTAAACGGTAATGGAGAAAAGGGCTGGGGCATATTCGACATTACGAGAAAAGATGTAGACTTTGTATCCTATGCAGAACAAGAACTGTGGCCTCATGTTAAACTATACCACTTTGCAGACCCCTTAAAGGAATTGTGTGTCAATTTATTTGATCTCAGTCCTAGTCAAGTATATGGCACTGATGAAGACAAAAATACTAAAACTCCATATGCTGCCCAAGGATCAGCACTTAAAGGCAAGGATGTTTTAGAAGACATAAATATGACAGCTAGAGAGTTCCTTCAATATTTCGGCACAGACGTTATGAGGTCAATAAAAGATAGTGTGTGGGTAGACTATACGCTAAAGGTTATCAAGCAGGAACAGCCTTCTGTCTCGTTGATACCAGACGTAAGATTTCCTAACGAGATTGATGCTATACATAAAGCTGGTGGCATAGTTATAAGATTAACAAGAGATATATATTCAGACAATCATAGATGTGAATCTGCTTTAGATCCTGAAAACTTTGATTGGTCTAAATTTGACTACACTATAGATAATCATACCAACGTTGCTGATTTAATTAAAATTTTAGAAGAACATAAACATATATGGAGTGAAACACATGCTAGTAACCTATATTAGATCTTCAAGTTACAATAATTATGCTTACTGTCAAATGCAGTACTTCATGACATATGTTCTTGGTTATCAATCCAAAAGTGGTAAAAAGGCTGACATGGGAACGATGGTTCATAAAGTCATGGAAGTCTTGGCGGGTCTGAAAAAATATGAACAAGACAAGCCTAAAGTAAAATTTTTAAAAGTTGATGATGATGCTATAGGTAAATTTAAATGTAAGAAAGAAGAACTGTATACAGACGATTTAGTAAATCAATTAATTGATCTAAGTATAGATTCCTATTCCAAAAATTCGCCACATAAATTTACTACTAAAGATAGAGAAGAAATAGCTACAACAGCATGGTGTTTTCTCAACCATAGCGACCGACAGTTTGACCCAAGGCTAAGAAATATACACTTCCCAGAGCCTCACTTTGACATTCCAATTGAAGAAGATTGGGCTAAGTTTGAGTACGAGAGGGACGGAGAGGTTGTTCAGGGACAATTGGCAATTAAGGGTACAATAGATCTTGTCACTAAGATTAACGACGAAACTATAGAAGTTGTTGATTGGAAAACGGGCAGGAGAATGGATTGGGCTACGGGAGAGGTAAAAGATTATAAAAAACTAGAAAATGATCCTCAACTGCTTCTATATTATTATGCAATATCTAAGCTATATCCTGAGTTTCCTAACAGGATTATGAGTATATTCTTTTATAAGGACAAAGATGGAGATCCTGACCCCTCTCCGTTTAGCATATGCTTCGCTCCAGAAGACGAAAAAAGATTCCTAGAAATGCTAAAAAACAGGGTTGAAGAAATTAGGGAAAATATAGCCCCCAAACCCCTAGACCATTCAAGAAAGCACTGGAAATGCACCAGATTGTGTCATTTTTGCAAGACGAATTGGCGCGACACAGACCAGAATATGTGTATTTATATAGAGAACCACATAAAAGAGCATGGTATGGAAAAAACAGTTCAAGACTGTACTAGGGAAGGATTTGATGTAGGTTTTTATGAAGCACCCGGATAAAACATTAACCATAGGAATGGCCTGCTACGACGACTACAATGGCGTTGTTTTCTCCTGCCAGAGTCTCAGGATGTATCACGACCTCGTTAAAACTAGCGAGGTGGAAATTTTAGTATTAGATAACAATCCAGACAGTGAGCATGGTAAAGAAACTAAGAAGTTCGTCAATAATGGGATGAAAAACAAGGGCAGGTATATAGAAAAAAGAGATCGCTGTTCAAGCTTTAACAAATACGATATAGTAGAACACGCTCATGGTAAATATATATTAATAATTGATTGCCACGTTATGTTGGCTAGTGGAGCTTTAGAAAGTCTGCTTACATATTATAGACAAAACAAAAACTGCAAGGATCTAGTTCAAGGACCATTAATATATGACAATATGATAAATGTTTCAACACATTTTGATAAAAAATGGCGAGGCCATATGTATGGCGTTTGGGCTACAGATAAAGAACAATGTAATAAAGGATTACCCTTTGAGATAGCAATGCAAGGAATGGGCTTATTATCTTTTGAAAAAAAGAATTGGCCCGGAATACACAAAGGTTTTAGAGGATTTGGTGGAGAAGAAGGATACATCGCACAAAAATTCAGAAACAATGGCGGTAAAAATATATGTTTACCACAATTGCAGTGGTGGCATAGATTCGGCAGGCCAGATGGAGTAAAGTATCCGCTTACTATAGAGGATAGGATGTGGAACTACTTTCTTGGCTGGCTTGAAGCTACAGGTGATGAAAAGTGTGAAGTTATTCGTGGAGCAATAGATCATTTCTCAGAAGACGTAAATAAAGAACGAGTTATTTCTACATTAGAAGAAGTGAAAACATACTTAAAAAAGGAACACAAACATGTCCAACCCTGAAGATCAAAAAGATTTAATTGCACAGGTAGACTTAGAGTTTACTGTAGACGCTTACGGTTTTGAAGAAGAACTAACAGAAGAAAATTTTTATATCCCGGCAGAAGCAGAGTATGAAGATTTTGGTGAAGAAGTAGAAGAATATGACGCTGCATCACTATGGGAGAACATTCGCAAAAAGAAAGAAAGAGAAGGTAAGAACTACAAGCCAGCTAAGAAGGGTGATAAAGATAGACCAGATCCAGACGCTTGGAAGAAAGCACAGAATGAAGAAACTGAAGCGACTGAATATCAAGGTCGAAAAGTTAAGCTTGGAAAACCGTTTTTAACTCCCGATGGTCCTAAGAAGCGAAGCGTATATGTAAAGAATGACAAGGGTAACGTTGTTAAGGTTAACTTTGGTGATCCAAACATGAAAATCAAAAAGAATGATCCGGGTAGACGCAAGAACTTCAGAGCAAGGCACAACTGCGACAATCCCGGCCCAAAATGGAAGGCTAGATACTGGTCATGCAAAGCTTGGTAAAAAGATGGAAACAACATTTAAGCAATAATCATATGACCTACTGGAATCATTTTAAGTTTGCAGTGGGTCATGGGTTGTGCTGCATAAAAGCTGGTATATACCTATGTATACATGGGGTTTTACCTTGTTTTAGACGAAGGGCTGGTAGCAAATTAGTTCGCAGATTAAACCAAGACTTTACAGAGCATAAGAAAAATGTCAATCATAAATAAAATAGACCATATTATTAGATCAGAAAAACATATAGATGACGTTGGTTATCTACAGAACAAGATATCATACCAAGATGATATAAAAAACAATATCGTTAAGATTGATTGGCTAAAGATTATTGATGCACCTCCTAAAAACAGTAGCGTAAAAACTAGCAGGGAATTAGGAGCTGTGAGTAAAGCCACTATAAACAGAACGCAAAAAGAAATAGATTTAGTTATAAAGGTTGATAAAGACCCCATTGGTCTATTCATTGACTTTCTGGAAAAACATAATCTTAAATTTCCTAAAGCTAAGTTTTGGACGTTTTACGATTTTGTAGAGCCTTATATATATGGCCTTAAGTATCACTTCAACAGGGCTAGGCCAGAACAACTTGCTCCGTACTATAATATAAACTTAAAAGTTATGTACACGGATACTCATCATACCCCATCTTATCCAAGTGGACACGCAATGTACGCTGAACTTGCAGCGCGTATATTATCTGATGAATACCCACAGCATAAGTCTGAGTTTATTGAGATATCAAAATTTTGTGGATTGGCTAGAGTTTTGCAGGGTGTACACTTTCCTTCCGACAATGAAGCTAGCGTTCAGGCTATTAGTGTACTATACCCATTAATAAAGAAAGGTATAGAAAATGTCAGAGACAGTAAAGAATTCTCCTTTAACAAGTAATCCAAGACCTAAAGAACCTGTCAGGCGACCTTTACCACCGTTAGAAAAACCAAAACTGAATGAGTAATTTTTCTTTCGTTGACATAGGAACTTCAGACTTTAGGTATACTATACCAAACAATAATGAATTTGGTATATATGTTGAGCCTATAGATTTTTATCTAGATAGCATAGAAGATTATCCGAATACTATAAAAGCTAGACTAGCTATAACTGATAAAGATGGTACAGTTCCTATATACTTCGTTCCTCCAGACGCAATCAAGAAGTATGATCTTCCATTCTTCATTAGGGGTTGCAACAAAGTAGGAGAAATACACAAAGCAATTGAAAGAGAATGTGTTAAAAGAGGTATACTAGTAAGCTCAATAATAAAAGCTGAAGAAGTTGAGTGTACGACATTAGAGACGTTTGTTAATCGGTATAATATATCTCACATAGATAATTTAAAAATTGACACAGAAGGTTTTGATTGTAAAATTGTACAGCAGATGGTACAATTAGTTAAGGGAAAAATTTGTTCAGTTAGTAATGTTGAATTTGAAGTCAACCCTCTATTTGCAACCCCACAAGAAATTGAAGATGCTAGGTGTACTTTGGTTAAGAATAATTATTTTCTTTTACCAAGGCCAGAGCAAGATGTCACACCTTCAAATAAGTATGATATAAGATTTTGTTTTGGATCATATAAGGAATAAGGAGAACGTATTGAATTGGTTTCCGTTGAAGAATTTTACACATTATAGTTTGCTAAAAGGATTTTCAAAACCACACGAACTTGCAAAAATATGCGCGGATAATGATTATCCAGCCTGTGGTATAACTGATTACAAATCTATATCTGGAGCAGTATCTTTTCACCAAGCTTGCAAAAAGGTAGGTATTAAGCCAATTATAGGATGCTCTTACGATAGCACGACAGTTTACGCCAAAAATAAAGATGGATGGCACGACTTGATACAAATGGTTTCTATGACAGATGACGATGGTAGGATGCCTAAAGACATAGCTAAAGATATTATTAGTAGAAATAATTTAGTCGCAATACAGCAGTCCAAGGACGATATCAAACCGTCTTATTACGTTAAGAAAGAGCAAGCTGTTTTACATAGAGTTCTACTATGCTCTGCACTCAAAACCACTTTGCCTAAAATAAACGCAAAAATTAGAAACAATAATCTAGAGCCAGAAATTTTAGAATACTTTGAGAAAGATAACAAATGTGTAACAGAGGGTAAGGTAACTAAAGAGTTAGAGTACATATACGACTCTTGCGAGGACTACGAAATACTAAACCCTCCCATGCTTCCAAAATTTGTATGCCCGGATAATCTCTCTCAAGAAGAGTACTTAACCAAGATGGCAAGAGATGGCTACACAAGGCTCGTCAAACAAAAAGTTGGCAGGGACAAAGTAAAACAGGACGTATACGGAGATAGGTTTAGAAAAGAACTTCAGGTTATAAAAGATGCTGATCTGTTTGGATACTTTTTAATTGTACAAGATATTATAAGACACGTTGAGCAAGATAAGGGATGGCTTGCTGGACCGGGGCGAGGATCTGCTGCCGGTTGTTTGATATCATATCTTATTGGTATCACTAAGATTGATCCTGTAGAACATGATTTGCTATTTGAGAGATTCTATAATGCAGGACGAAATACTGGTGGTCATGTTTCATTGCCAGATATTGATATGGACGTTCCGGGTAAAAAACGTGACGATGTTATAGATTATTTAAAAACAAAGTATGGGAAAGAGCATGTAAGCCAAATGATTACTTTTGGAAGACTGCAAGGTAGAAGCGCAATAAAAGAAGTTCTTCGCATAAATGAAGCTTGTTCTTTTAGTGAAATGAATGCTATAACAAAGAGTGTACCAAACGAGGCCGACATATCCGATCAACTTGCAGAGATGGACGACGAGGACAGGTCTATCATTAGATGGGCTTTGATGAACCGTGCTGATGAATTGAGAGACTTCTGCCACGTAACAGATGATGGAAAACTTGAAGGTGACTACGCTGAATATTTCCAGCAAGCTATAGACATAGAAGGAACTTTCAAAACGCAGGGCAAACACGCCGCTGGTGTTGTGATATCAAAAGATAAACTTAAAAACGTATGTCCAATGGTTAAGCAGAAAGGATCTACTGAGAATATAGCGGGACTAGAAATGGCAGACTTAGAAGCGCTAGGTCATGTTAAATTTGACGTTCTAGGAATTAACCTCCTAGATAAACTCATGAAAATTAAGGAATTAACTAATGGCAAATAGAGACTTTATCGTATTCGACTTTGAAACAGGAAGTCGGAATCCTCATAAAACACAACCAACACAGATTGCAGCCTTAGCTTTAGATGGTCGCAACCTTGCAATGAAGGGAACTTTTAACAGTGAAATCAGACCAATTTTAAATGACGACGCTGCCATACAAGCTGGTTTAGATCCGATTGAAGACGGGGCGCTCAAAGTTACTGGAAAAAACAGAGATGATTTAGCAAAGGCTCCAACTCTGAAATCTGTATGGAAAAAGTTCTGCACCTTTGTAGATAAGTATAATTGGAAAAAAGACCCCTTCTTTAATCCTATTCCAGTAGGCTTTAATATTATTGGGTTTGACATGATTATAATTAACAGGCTATGTAAAGAATACGGGCCGTTTGACGAAGGTAGAAATCAACAAAAGATCTTTAGCAAGATCCATAAATGTGATGTCATGGACAATATGCATATGTGGACTGAAGGTGATCCTAGTATTAGATCAATTAGCATGGATACCTTGCGTGAGCGTATGGGATTGTCTACAGAAAATGCACATGATGCGTTGCAGGATGTGAAAGATACAGCTAATATCTTTATAAAGCTACTTAAAACACACAGGGCTGTCTATCAAAATATTGAACTGGACAAGGCGTTTGCAAATGGAAACCTCTACGTTAAGTAAAACGTGCATAAAGTGTGGCGAAACAAAGCCTTGCACACTGTTTGTTGCCTATGGAATCTCTGCCAGATTGGACAAGGGCTATAAAAACGTATGCAAAAAATGCAGCAACGACGCTACGAAACTTAGAAAAACATTAGCAGTAGATAATCCTAAACCTAAAGATAACAAATGTCAAATATGTGGCTCAAATGAAAATAAGCTTGTATTAGATCATTGTCATGACAGTAAGAGGTTTAGGGGTTGGATATGCAATTATTGCAACGTTGCTTTAGGTCAGGTTAAAGATAATATTGACACTCTTAAGAAAGCTATTAAGTATTTAGAAAATGCAATATAACGACGAAAAAACTTGGAAGCTATTTGAAGAAGGTAAAACAAAGGGTGTATTTCAATTAGAAAGCAACCTCGGAAAATCTTGGTCTAAAAAACTTGCTCCCAATAATATTGAAGAACTCTCTGCACTAATAGCAATCATTCGACCCGGATGTTTGAAAGCATTCGTAGATGGAAAGTCTATGACTCAACACTTTATTGACCGCAAACATGGTCGTGAAGAAGTAACTTATTTACATGAGTCACTGGAAGAAATTCTTGCTCATACTTATGGAGTACTTGTCTATCAAGAGCAATCTATGCGTATCGCTCAAAAAGTTGCTGGGTTTAATTTGGAAGAGGCAGATGAATTACGTAAAGCTATTGGTAAGAAGAAAGCAGACCTTATGGCTAAGGTAAAAAAGAAGTTCATTGCTGGAGCTAAAAAGGTAAAGATTGTAAACAAAGAAGAAGCAGAAGAAATATTTAGTTGGATAGAAAAGTCTTCAAGATATGCTTTCAACAAGTCTCATAGTATATCTTATGCAGTATGCTCGTACTGGAGTGCTTACCAAAAGGCTCATAATCCAGAAGAATTTTTCTTATCATACCTATACTATGCAAACGAAAAACAAGACCCACATCAAGAGATATATGAATTAATATCGGAAGCTAAACTGTTTGAGATAGAAACTAGAACTCCTAGCTTGGCAAATTTTGATACTAAATTTAATGTCAAGAAACACAAAGTTTATTTTGGAATAAAAGATATTAAATCTCTAACAGGTAAAACCGGAGAAAGGGTTGTTGACTCTATAAAGATGTCTGAGCAAGAACTTAAAAAGCCAATGAAAAAGTTTACATGGCTAGAAATACTTCTTTTCTTTGCTCCCAAAATAAGTTCTACAGCTTTTAAAGCTTTAGCTTCTATTGGTTTCTTTCGTGATTTTAATGGCAGGGTCTCTAGAAATAAAGCAATGTACGATTATGATATATACAGAACATTAACAAAAGCAGAGCAAACTTGGATTCAGTCTAACTACAATGACAAAAAATGGAATGACTTTATAGATTGTCTTAAGTCTTTAGCTCCTACTAAAAAAGAGGGCGGTGGAACTAGCAAGGTAGCAAGGAAGCAAATTGTGGAAAACGAAATACAGCTTCTTATAGATCCACCATACGAACTAGAGGACGATCCATCTTGGATAGTAGATCAAGAGACTAGGTTTCTTGGGTGTCCTGTAACACTGAACAAGGTTGATACAGCCGACAAGTCTGCTGCAAATACTACGTGTAAGGATATAGTCAACGGCAAAAAGGGTAAGGGTTTGTGCGTGGTAGGCAACGTACAAAGACTGTCAGAATATAAGATATCAAAAGGTGAGTCTAAGGGGCAAATGATGGCTTTTCTCACCATAGAAGACGATACATGTATACTTGACAGTGTTATTATATTCCCTAAAATTAAAAGTAAATATAAATATATTTTATATGAAGGTAACAATTTGATATTTTGTGGATCAGTCAACAAGAACGATACGTCTTTTATAATTGATAAAATTCATGAAATTTAGGTTGTTGTTTCTGTTTGTACAAGCTAATATACTAAGATAGGAGGAATTATGAACAATTGTTGTTTTACAGGATATTTGGTCGAGAACCCAAAAACCAGTACGGTTAATGGTGTAGTTTTTGCAGAGTTTGTAGTAGTTGTTTACAATTACAGGAAGACAAAAAGCACAGGTGAAAAAAGCAGAATCCCAACATACTTACATTGCGAAGCTTGGCACACTGGCGCAGAACTATTGGAAAGGTTTGCGGGCAAAGGTGCTAAAATAACTTTTCATGCCACAGCGAAAAATACAAACAAGGAAAGCGACGACATAGTTTTTAGGATTAACGAGTTCGACCTGTGCCATCCAGAGTTTGAGGACTAAAATGCGTAAGAAAAGAATATTATTTTGTAGTGAAGCTACATTTTTAAATACTGGATACGCCACCTATACAAGAGAAATACTTAACTATTTAAATAGTACTAATAAGTATACCATTGCTGAACTAGCCGCTTACGGAACTCCAGAAGACCCAAGAGCTTCGACGATACCTTGGAAATATTATCCCGGCGCTCTGCCAGCAAACGCTAACGACAGACAAAAGCAAGCATTTGCATCGAAGAATACTAATCAATTCGGAGAATTTTTCTTTGAATCTGTTTGTCTCAATTTTCAGCCAGATATAGTATGCGACATCAGAGACTTCTGGATGTTAGATTTTGCAGAACGATCTCCATACAGAAACTTTTTTAATTGGTGTTTAATGCCAACCGTGGATGCTGCGCCACAAGCTAGACAGTGGATAGCCACGTACCAATCAGCTGATGCATGTTTTACATATTCTGATTGGGCTGGAAAAGTTTTACAACAACAATCAGGCGGGAAGATTAATTATTTGGGAAGTTCGCCACCCTCGGCCCATCCAGCTTATTCTCCAAGCGAAAACAAAGATGCTGTTAAAAAAAGTTTGGGCATGGACCCAGATTGGAAAATAGTTGGAACGGTGATGAGGAATCAAAGAAGAAAGTTATACCCAGACCTGTTTGAAGCTTTTAGATTACTACTAAATAAAGTAGATAACGATCCTACTTATAAACTTTATTGCCATACAAGCTATCCAGATATGGGGTGGGATATACCAGAGCTTCTACAACAATATAATTTATCATCCAGAGTTTTATTTACATATGTGTGTCCAGAAAAAAATCAGCCTTTTGTTTCATTATTTAAGGGTGCTGTAGCCCAATCTCCTTTTACTGGTAAGTACAACTGCCCTCTTTCTAACGTGAAAAGGGGGCTAACGTATGAAGCTCTAGCAGATATTATCAATACGTTTGACATATATATACAACATGCTAACTGCGAAGGGTTTGGTCTACCGCAGGTAGAAGCAGCAGCGTGTGCTGTGCCTGTTATTGGTACTGATTATTCTGCTATGGAGAGCGTTATTAGGCAGCTAGGTGGGATACCAATTAAACCCAAAGCTCTCTACAAAGAAATGGAAACTGGATGTATGAGGGCTGTTCCAGATAATGAATTAACAGCAGAAGAATTGTACAAGTTTTTTAGTCAACCCAAACCGATTCGCAGAAGGATTGGTTTTGATACTAGGCAGAATTTTCTAGAACATTTTCAGTGGGATAAATCTGGCAAAAAATGGGAAGATTATTTTGATAGTGTAGATATCATACCAGAAAAAGATTCGTGGCTATCTGCTCCTGATATAAAATCACCAGCCCCAAAAGAAGCAATAGATTTATCTAGAGTTAGCCACCAAGAATTAGCTGCTTTTCTTATAGGACATGTATTATGCAGGCCCGATAAGATAAATAGCTACATGATGTCAAGACTAATAAGAGATTTGCAGTACGGCTGTACAACACATGTGACAGCGGGCGTTTACTTTAATGAAAGCTGTGCAGCTTTTGAAAATATTTCTCAAAGAGCAGCATTTGATTATAATATCGCTTATAATCAGATGGTTTCAATGAGACATAATATAAATCTTTGGGAGCAAAAAAGAGCGGAGGTCTTCAGCTTAAAATGAAAGTACTTTACATAGGTCATTACAGGGAAGCTACTGGTTGGGGTATTGGAGCATTACATCATATGATGGCGCTCAAGAGTGTTGGCGTTGACGTTGTTAGCAGAAATGTACAACTGACAGAAAATATGTTGCCAGCAAACGCAGATGTTGAACAGATGGAGAAAAACTCTTTAAATAATATTGATTATTGTATTCAGCATATACTTCCCTTTCATTCCGTAGGCACTAAAAAATTTAAGAAAAATGTTCTGTTTATGCCTTTTGAGAGTAAGATTAAATCAAATAATTCATTTTTAATCCACACGCAAAATGCAGACGAGCTATGGGTTCCTAATAGTTACAACCAGCAAATGCTTCGAGAAGCAAAAGTAGAATCGACAGTCGTGCCTTATGCGTTTAATTTAGAAAACTATAAAAAGGAACGAGAATTGTTGAATTTTGGACAATCTTCAAACAAGTTTAAATTCTACTTTATAGGAACAGCAGATCATAGAAAAAATATTGAAGGTATAGTTAGATGCTATCTAACAGAATTTGATGTATCTGATCCTGTAACTTTAATGTTAAAAGTTTCAGACAACAATGCGAGTCCAGTAGAATTAAAGAATAAGTTTATTGCTACTATAAATAATATGAAAGAAAAGCTAAGAGTTAAAAGACAAAAAGAACATTATCCAGAAATCAACATACTAACAGATAAACTTCCTGAAGAACTAATTCAAAGCTTACACAAGACCTGCGATTGTTATGTTGGCATTTCGCATGGTGAGGGCTGGTCTATTCCTGCTTTTGAGGCGATGTGTTATGGCAATACGCCTATCTGTACTCAAGAAGGTGGGCCTATGGATTTTATTGACAAAAATAATAGAAATACAGGACATTTGGTTTCGTCTTCATACTCTGTGTGCGATCACCAAAACCCAGCATTTAACACAATCTTTACAGGAAATGATTACTGGATGTCGCCAGACGAGCTAGAAACAAAGAGAGCAATGAGATGGTATTATGAAAATAGAAATTCTGTAGATAGAACAGAAGGAATTAAACATGCAGAAAAATACGATTACGAAGCAGTCGGAAATAGAATTAAGGAAGCGTTAAATGCATAAAACTAGAAAAATTATATACAAAGCAAATGCTCCTGAAGAAAATAGGAAATGCAACATTCTTATATTCACAACTGACGAAGAATATGAAACAATGTTGTGCGAAACTGGGCATAATTTTTATGCCTTAAACTCTACTGGCCTCAAAAAATGGGATGAAGAAGAATGCAAGATACCAGAGAACTATTGCGTATTGGGAGAGAATACAATACCTTTTTGGTTAGATTTTGATCTTGTATTGATACAGCATAAAGCGACACAATATAATCAAGCTATGAAAATAAAAGAAGCTTTGCAGATACCCTTGGTAGTTGTCGAAAAAGCTATGCCTCAACACATAAACAAATTGGAACAACAGTTAGAAATGTTAAAAAGCTATATTGGAGATTTAAATGTTTTTACCACACAGGAAATTCGTGAAGCTTGGGGTATAGAACATAATCCATATGTCTTGACAGAGGAAGACTGTGTAGTAAAGTGGAAAGTTATATTTGATCAAATTTATGAGGGAGTTGTATGAGATTACTAATAACAGCAGATAAAGAATCATCAGTAGACGGGTTCCAAACTCTTCTATTAGACGACAAAGAAAGCTACAAAGATATAGATAAGGTAGTAGATAGTTCTTGTACTATGATCGTTATGGAGTCAGCAGCGGATAATTTAGAATATGAAGCAGCGGTAGAACTAATCACCAAAACATTCAGGAAAGTTAGGCTTAATGGAACTGTGATTATTAGGGGTGTTAGTTTTGACCACGTATGCGGTTTATACAAAGCAAACGAATTAAACATAGAGGGTGTCAATAAAGAGCTATTTAAATACAAATCTGTTCAAGATCATAGGAATATAGTCTATATATTAGATAGTAATAATTTTACAGTAGATACGATTACATTTCAAGGTTTGTTATATGAGATTAAAGCTATAAGGAATGAATAATGTCTATTACTTCTACAAAAAAGAATAATCAATCTTTTTCAGAAGATATGTATAGCTTTATACTTCTGTGCGATTTTGCTGGACATAGACTAAAAACGCCCAACCTTTACGCGCCTTTGTTAGACTATAAGATGTGTCTATTGGATAAACAAATTAAAGTCATAAACAAAAAATTTAAGAGAAATGAAATATTGCTATGTGTGGGTTTAGAGTCTGGCAAGTTAATAAAGTATATAGATAATAAGTACCCTAATCAAAATATAAGGATTGTAGAAAATGTAAACTATTTAGATAGCAATTCTTGCGAAAGCTTAAGATTGGCACTAAACAATACGTACAATAAAAAATTAATTATTATTGATTCTTCTATGGAAATAAATGCGAGAATGCTTAATAGGATTAAGACTGATAGTTGTTATGCGTTTGTATCTTCTTTAAAATATGGCAACGTGGAGGTTGGCGCTAACATAACTAAGAACAAGCAAATAGAGTATTTTTCTTTTGGGGGATGCCAGCAGTGGAAAGAGATGCTAGTGCTTTGCGACGAAAAAACAATAAGGTCTTTAAAAGATATATTATTATCTGGAAAGTACAGAAGGAAATTTATATTTGAGGCGCTAAACGATCTTATTATGCTCAAACACGAAATCAAAGCAATAGAAGTTAAAGACAGTACAACTAAAACACAAAAATTCAGGAAGTTAAAATGAAATTTGTAATAGACAATTACGCAGACTACAATAGCTCTCAGGCTCTTTATTTTCAAAAGCATATAGACAGCTCTGAAGAGCATCAATGTATAACTGTAAGTGAAAAAACAATGAGTCTATTTGATTTTTTCGACAAGTCTCTTCCTGACTGTTATATATCTTCTGCTAATAAATTTTCAAGAGACGCACTATTATACTTGACGGAAAATAAAAACATACAACTAATCTTATCTGTATCAAATAGTAATAATAGCGAGGTGCTAGAACTTGAAAGTATACTACTGGAATCTAAAGTAAACTGCCCTTTCTTTATAACAAACACTACGGATGAAAACATGCCATTCACTAAAAAGATCAAAGTTTTAAGGGTAATGGAAGGCACTGATGTCAATCTGGACAATGATCTTGGCATTGACTATAATATAGAAAAAGCAGTTATAGTTACAACAGACTCTGAGAAAATCAGAAGATATAATTCTACTTTCCACGTCATCTCCTCCAATACACAACTGTCACAAGTGGTAGACATAGTGCTTCCTGTACATATGATGAGAGCGTCATTCACTCATTACAATGAAGTAATCTTTCAAAATTTCGACAAATGCCTACCGCAATCATTTTTTGAATCTTTAGCTATGGGAAAGAAGACTTATTACGATCTACACGATAAAGATAAAGCTGACAAAGTTGACTCTATGATGGAAAAGATTTTTGGCATAGGCAACTCTCTTAACTATTCAAAACCAAACAAGTTAGAAGACTTCAAGGAAATACAAAAAAAAGTTTTAGAAAAACACACTTCTAAGAATAGGGTCAAAACATTACTTTCACAGATACCCAAAAATGACAAAACTAGATAACGTAACAATAGTTGCAATCTGTCATTCAGATAGATTTACAGAAACCGTGAGAGCTATGGAATATTCTATAGGTCAAATTGGTTTTGCTAGACATTTGATAATCACAGAAGATAACGATATTCCCGCGCCTTCAAGTATCGAAAAACAAATCGTAAAGCATAAGATTACTTTAGAAGAATACAATAGAATATGCATAGAAGAATTAAACAACTATATAGACACAGACTATTGCTTAGTTATACAGTGGGACGGATTTGTTATAGATGGTAGTAGGTGGAGAGAGCAATTCTTAGATTATGATTATATAGGATCTCCGTGGATCGTACCTAAGATTAAAAATCATGTTGGAAATGGTGGGTTTTCTCTCAGAAGCAAAAAATATTTACAAGCATGTTCTAAGTTTAAGTACAACCCAGATTCACAAAAATGTGAATGGATGACATCTCAACAGCCAATAGATATGCCTATAGCACCAGAAGATTGGTTTATGTGTTTCAATCACTACGAAGAACTATTAGAGCAAGGGATTAATTTTCCTGATCTTCGTATGGCTTATAAGTTTTCAGTTGAGCATTCATCCTCGCTGAATCCTTTTAATTATAGTGATATAAAAAGTTATAAATCTTTTGGGTTTCATGGAGATTTTAATACAGCAGGAATGGAGCTATTAAATGTTAGATAAAGATCTAGTTTCAGTACATGCGCACATGTTTTATCTAGAGCCGTCAATATATCTTCTAGACAAAATAGCAAATTATTACAAGGGACATCTATACATATCTCTTAATGAAAACGGTCAGCACAATGAAGATATTGAATCACATGCTGCAAAGAAATTTAAGAAAGTAACTATAACTACAATAAAAAACAAAGGCAATGATCAGTATGGTTTTTATACTAGCTTCAAGGAAAACGACTCAGACTCTCCTTGGATTTTGTACTGTCATGATAAAACTATAAAAAGAATAGATTGGTTAGATAATATATTAGATCCTATTCTTAATTATGAAGACCTAGAGAAAGTTTTACTTGATGATAAGACAGGAATGGTATCATCAGGAGACCCAAGATATTATTTTAAATTAATGAGCGAGGAAGATCTAACAAGCTTGTCTAAAACTAAGAACTACTCTGGCAGGCTAAAAATAATGCAAGCTAGACACACCCTTACTTGGTTTAGGGAGTTGCAATATATTCTGTTGTCTGACACTGGATTTATTAATGCTGATAATTTGAATCCATTTTTTACAGCTGGCAACATGTTTTTAGCCAAAAGACCAGTAATTAAAATGGCTCACCAGTGTATACATGAATCGTTCTTTGAAAGTTACTACAGAGAAGACGGCAACGTAGAACACGCTATGGAAAGATTTTATTTTTATGTATCAGAGTGTCTTAAATACAAGAACTTATTCATAGGTTTGGAAGAAAAACCAGATACTAACAGGGAGCTAGACAAATGATAAACTTTGGTATATATTTAAATACCGTGTCAGAGCCACAGATAATGAAGAATGTTTGTGATGAAATACAAAGAGGGCTAGATGAGAAGCTGATTGTAGATGGTAGTATATTTTACGATCAAATATCAGGGATAGAAACAAAGTTGCCTTGTGGATTATTTCACTCTTCTGAGCTTTGGAATTTCAAAGGACATTTATTAGTTCTTTCTATACAGTCAGCAGCAAAGGTAAACAACATAGTTAATGATATTGACTTATATCTTGGATATGGGTGGGGCGATAAAAATATATTATCAACGCTTAAAATACTAGAAGAAAATGACATTGAAACAATATGCTACTCAAAAGAGATGGCAGAAGACTTTCATAGAGTAACTGGAAGGCAGTCTATAGGATATTCTCCTACATTAAAAAACACTATAAACTTTATACTGGAATCTAAAAATGAATGAAAAAGAAATAGTATCCCAATATACAGATAATAATAAAAGCACATATGACTTGGCTAATATGTATAATACATATCCAAATAAGATACGCAGAATACTTGTCAAGCATGGTGTGCAATTGAAAACGAAAAGCGAAGCACAGAAGAACGCTCTTAGTAATGGCAAGTCTCATTTACCCACTCAGGGTAAGACGAGAACTAAAGAGGAAAGATTAAAGATTAGTTCAAGTCTTAAGAAGAGATGGGAGAATATAGACAAAGAAGCGTATGACGAGCATGTTCAAAGAGCAAAGAAGAGATGGTATGCAATGCCTGAACAGGAAAGAAAAAGCATGTCTCAGGCAGCTATGAAGGCGATTAGAACAGCAGGCAAAGAGGGTTCTAAACTTGAAAAATTTTTAAGAGAAGAAATATCTAAAGAAGGATATACAATAGAGACACATAAAAAGAACTTGATACCAAATGAAAACCTAGAAATTGACATGTACTTTCCAGAAATAAAGACTATAATAGAAATAGATGGACCTTCTCATTTCATGCCTATATGGGGAGAAGAGAAACTGCAAAAACAAATAAAAGCAGATGCTCACAAAACAGGCTTGATTTTGAGTAAGGGTTTTGTTATAATAAGAGTAAAGAATCTTGCAGACGCTTTATGTCTTAGCAGCAGAGAAAGTCTTAAAGATAATTTAGTAAATTTGCTTAAGTCTATAGAGACTAAGTTGCCTGCTAAGTCAAAGCGTTATATTGAAATAGAAGCATGAAAGGACTAATATGTTTGATACCGATGAAAACCTTTTCGCAGGAGTAGAAGAATTGCAAACACCTTCAAATACTGACACATCAGTTAAAAATGTGGTTTCGTCTGATGTACCATCTATGCTATCACCAGAATGGCATGATTATGCAATGACGCTGTTTGAAGAAAATGAACTGGTAAATGGACACCCGCTAGTTGCCGGTTTACGCAGAGTGTGTGAACTTGTACTTGGGCCTATGGCATTTAGCGGTCCAACTTGGG
>Ga0055584_100001826_pt1 | contig 20961 bp, 16 predicted proteins | sample OSDHelmetaG_FD_58716 | JGI IMG/M metagenome (GOLD analysis project Ga0055584, IMG submission 58716) | Pelagic marine sediment microbial communities from the LTER site Helgoland, North Sea, for post-phytoplankton bloom and carbon turnover... | ecosystem: Environmental > Aquatic > Marine >...
AACAAGGCAAACACGGGCATACTGATATTGATGGCTGCCAGTGCAGTCGCGCCGATAAAATTACCGACGAAGATTCCGTCAATCACGCCTGCGGAGGTGACCGCCAGCATGCCAATAACTGACGGAATGGCGTAGTGAAAAAACACCGTGATGACTTTGCCGGTGATGGGATCAAATCTGTCGGTCATGTTCTGATCATAGCCGTGTATGGCGTCGCTGGCCCTGATTTGAGTAAAAAATGAAAAATTGGGCGCTAAAACTCCAATTTTTTAGTTTCGGTCTGTTACATTCTTCCTGGTGGAAACTGGCCAGGCAGAGAAAACCAAAAATCAACCATGAGCGAATCGCATCAATCCGGATCTTCCAGCCACCTGGTCAGAAAGCTGGGCCTGATGGGCCTGGCCGCGACCGGCATCTGTTCCATGTTGGGAGCCTCGATCAACGTGGTCCCGTTCATGATTCAACGGAACGTGCCCGGTATAGGCGAGTATGTCTTGCCCGCGTTTCTGTTTGCCGCCGTGCCCGCTTTGCTGGCAGCTTTTGCTTACGCCATTCTGGCATCGGCCATGCCGCGAGCCGGTGGCAGCTATATTTATGCGAGCCGGGGCCTTAATCCATACCTGGGCTTCATAGCGAGTTTTTCGCAATGGTTTGGCCTGTCCATCGTCATCGGGGTCATCGCGTATGTGATTGTCCCCTTCATTAGAGACATTGCTCTGGGCATGAACTGGACCGTGTTGGCCCAGTTCCTGGAAATGGGGCTGGTCAGAGTCGCCCTGGCGCTCATGCTGATTTGGATTTTTGTTTACGTCAATGTTCGCGGAGCGAAATTCTATGAGCGGACTTTGATTCCGTTAATGTTCCTTATGTTCGTATTAGGCGCCATTGTCATTGTCGCCGGCCTTTCATTTGACCATGCCGATTTCGCACGGGGGCTGATGGAAAAAGAAGGGAGAATACATCAGGCCGGAGAATCCAATGGGCTCGACTGGAGGGTTTTCCTGTCTGCCTCGGCCCTGCTTTTTTCCAGCTTCATTGGTTTCGATTCGATCGCGCAAGCCGGTGGGGAAGCGAAAAATCCAACCCGGTCTTTGCCACTGGCCATTGGACTCGCCATTTGTATTGTGGGCAGTTTCTATTTTCTTTTTACCTATGCCGTTTATCATGCAGTGCCCTGGACATTCATAGCCCAGGAGGCCATGAGCAAGGATATCTCAGCCCCTGGTATGTTGAGCTATTTGCTCCCCGCCGGACTTTCCGTCGCGATTCTGGCAGGTGCTGCGATTGCGCTGATCAATGACCTGCCTGCCATGTTGCTTTCGGTTTCCCGCCTGATGTTCGCATGGGCTGAAGACGGCATCTTCCCGGCCCGGATTGCAAAAGTCCACGGCCGCTATCACACACCACATCTGGCCTTGTTTGTCAGTGGCTTGATCGCCAGCCTGGGGGTACTCGGCAGCCATTTCGCCGGCGATTTTTTTCTGGGGATTGATATCATGGTCACGGCAATGATGGTCAATTTTCTGTTGATGTGTATTACGCTGATCACCTTACCCCGAGTCAATCCGAAGCTGGCTTCCAGAATCGCCATCCTGAGAAACAGGCGGCTGCAGCAGTTGCTGGGCTGGTCTGGTGCGTGTCTGCTTTCCGGGTTCCTGCTGGTTCATGTCTGGAAAGATCTGACCAGCACGGCGCAAGCCTGGTACTTTCACTCCACGCCGGTCTGGCTGATCGTCATGGCCCTGGGTTCTGTATTGTTTTTTGTAAAACTCAGGTCCCTGAAGCGTTCGGGGACGGATACAGAAGCATTATTTTCTAATCTTCCGGGACAATAGTACTCATGACTGAATTCCTCGAATTGGCACCTGATCTGAAAATCTCCCGGGTTCTGACGGGCCTCTGGCAGATAGCAGACCTTGAACGAAGCGGCACGACACTCGATCCGGCTGCGACCTCGAAGTACATGATTCCCTACGTTGAGGCGGGATTCACCACGTTCGATATGGCCGATCACTATGGATCGTCGGAAGTGATTGCCGGTTATTTCAGAAATCATCAGGAAGCGGGCTCCAGGGCCCAGTTGCTGACCAAGTGGGTTCCTGAACCCGGATCTGTGACACGGCAGGATGTCAGGGATGCGGTACAGCTTTCCCTGGATCGCATGCAGACCGACCGGCTCGATATGCTCCAGTACCACGCCTGGAATTATTCCGATCCCGCCTGGCTCGATAGCCTGTTTTGGCTTCAGGAATTGCGCGAAGAAGGCTTGATCGGCCACCTGGGCTTGACTAATTTTGATGCGGCTCACTTGAGAGTGGCGGTTGCAAGCGGTATCGGGATCCTGACCAACCAGGTGAGTTATTCCCTGCTGGACCAGCGTGCAGCAGGTGATATGGCAGCCGTTTGCCAGCAATATGGCGTCAAAATTCTGGCCTTTGGGACTGTCGCCGGCGGCTTTCTGAGCGAGAATTGGCTGGGCCGGCCTGAACCTGCGCCGGAACAGCTCACCACCTGGTCGCAGATGAAATACAAGCGCTTTATCGATGCGGCCGGCGGCTGGTCCCGACTGCAGGATGTGCTGCTTGTGCTGGACGGTGTTGCCCGTAAACACGGGGTTTCCATGTCGGTCGTATCCAGCCGGTTCATGCTGGACCAGGCAGCTGTTGGAGGCATCATTCTGGGCGCGCGGCTGGGCCATGGCGATCATGTGAAAGAGAATCTGGCCATTTTTGATTTCGCGCTGGACGGGAAAGACCGGGATCAGATAACTCAGGCAGTGAGCCGCCTGGACCCCATTCCCGGAGCTTGTGGAGACGAATACCGTAAACCTCCTTTTCTGACTGCTTCCGGAGACCTGAGCGATCACCTGGAAACAGTGCCAGCTGTTTTCTCGCCGGTGACTGACGAGAGCGGAAAGAGCCGGGTTTTCAGTGGGACGGTATGGGAAGATTTTGCCGGTTACTGCCGGGCCGTCCGGAGTGGTGAACGAATTCTGGTATCAGGCACGACAGCCGTACATGGTGAGCGTTTGATCGGTGGCAGGGACCCAGCTGCGCAAACCCATTTCGTGATCGATAAGATTCAGGCGGCGATAGAGTCACTGGGCGGAAAGCTGGAGGATGTCGACCGGACAAGAGTATTCGTCAGTGATGTAAAAATCTGGGAAGAGGTAGCCCGGGCGCACGGCGAGCGCTTCCGGAAAATTCAACCGGTCAATACACTGGTCGAAGCAAAGTTGGTCGGCGAAGACTACCTGGTGGAAATCGAGGCTGAGGCGCGAGTCCCATAATTCCTCCTCTCTTGAATAGCCCCTTTTTGGGGAGTATCCGGATGAAAACCCATGTTGGTGGAGCCATAGTGATGACAATCCTCAGCCTTCTTTCTGTTTCCTGCGCAGTGAATCTCGGAGTTGATTCAACCAGCGTCCCGGTCTTCTCGCTTAAATAGAATGCCACACTGTCGGACGCCGTACAGGGCGGCCGGCCGCTATTACGTGCAAGCAGTGCTGAACCGCTACACCGATTACAAGCTGGCCAATGGCAAAGTGGTGAGCCTGCCGCCGGATCGTGGCGAAGGCCAGCAGTTCGATATCTGGGAAGCCACCTATTCACCCATGGGTGAAGACGGCTATCCGCTCCGGCTGTGGGACAAGGAGACTGGTGAAATAGACCCTGAAGTCGCCACCTACTGGAAGGAGAATTTCGATCTGCGCCACATCCTCGAGCGGGATTGGGCCACGCTGGGTCCCAAACTCGAAGGGAAGTTACATATTTATGCCGGCCTGATGGATAACTACTACCTCAACAACGCCGTCTATCTCGCCGAAGAGTTTCTGGAGAGCACCAGTAATCCCTACTAAGGTGGCGAGGCGGATTATGGTGATCGCGCGGAGCATTGCTGGAACGGAGATCATGAGAACGGCAATCATATTTCGAGATTGCGCTACAACAGGATGTATGTTCCCAAAATTCTGCAGCGAATCGAAGAGACGGCTCCCGCTGGTGCGGATTTGACCAGCTGGCGCTACTCCTGAGAAAAGTCCCTACCAGTGGATGTAAGAGCGAACCTTGTTCGCGAACAATGCTCGCTCTTACAAACCATTCGGGACTGCCAGAAGAACACTGAGGCTAGTTACTTCCTCCGCCCTCCAGTTCGTCCCAGCGCAAAAAAGCCACCGCAAGCTGATCCTGAACTTGTGTCAGTTCGCGCGTGGCCCGCTGGACTTCCTCGTAGTTCGATTGATAAAAACCGGGCGCCGACATTTCCTGCTCCAGTTGAGTCTGCTGTTTTTCCAACTTCTCGATTTGCGCGGGGAGGCTTCCCAGTTCTCGCTGCTCTTTATAGGAGAGCCTGGGTTTACGAGGGGGTAGCTGTTCTGGTTTGGTGGCACTTTTAGCCTGCCGGGCCTTAGCCTTCTTCTCCGGTGGAGACTCCAGCGTATCGGAAAGACTGCCGCCGCGGGCTTCCCAATCACTGTAGGCACCCACGTGTTCGCTGACCCCTCCCTTTCCATCCATCACGATCAGGCTGGTGACCACGTTATCCATGAAATCCCGGTCGTGGCTGACCAGGAGTACGGTTCCCTCAAAGCCCAGCAGGATTTCCTCCAGCAGCTCCAGAGTCTCGATATCCAGGTCGTTGGTCGGCTCATCCAGAACCAGGAGGTTCGCTGGCTTGCTGAACAGCTTGGCCAACACGGCCCGGTTCTGTTCGCCACCGGACAGGGCTTTGACCGGCATGCGCACCCGCTGCGGACTGAACAGGAATTCACCCAGGTAGGAAATGGCATGGCGTCGCCTGCCGTCTATCTCGATAAAATCCTGGCCGCCGCAGACATTGTCGATCAGGTTTTGTTCAGGATCGAGTTGCTCGCGTAACTGATCCGAGTAGGCCACTTCCAGTTTGCTTCCGGAAATGAGCTCGCCCGAGTCGGGCTGCAGTTCGCCCAACAGGATTTTTACCAGGGTGGATTTGCCTGACCCATTGGCGCCGACAAGGCCAATTCGGTCTCCGCGCTGAATAATGGTGGAGTAGTCGCTCAGAAGCTGCTTTTCGCCAAAGCCATGGCTTACGTGCCTTAGCTCGGCCACGATTTTTCCGGACTTACGTGCATCTTCTACGGCAAAATCTGCCGTGCCCATACGCTCCCGGCGCTGCCTGCGTTCCTCCCGCATCGATTTCAGGGCTCGCACCCGGCCTTCATTACGGGTTCGCCTGGCTTTGATGCCCTGGCGTATCCAGACTTCTTCCTGAGCCAGCTTTTTGTCGAACAGCTCACTGGCCCGCTCCTCTGCCTGGAGCTGTTGCTCCCGGTGACGCAGAAATCCCTGGTAGTCCCCTTTCCACAGCGTCAGGTGGCCCCGGTCCAGTTCGGCCATTCCCGTGGCTACATTTTGCAGAAAGCGCCGGTCATGGGTGATCAGTATCAAGGCTCCGGAAAAACTTCGCAGTTGCTCCTCGAGCCAGTGGATGGCAGGTATGTCGAGGTGGTTGGTCGGCTCGTCAAGCAGCAGAATGTCCGGTTTGCTGACCAGCGCCTGAGCCAGCGCAACCCGCCGCCGCCAGCCGCCGGACAGCTCTTTCATGGGCGAATCGGCCGGCAGCTGTAACTGGCTGATGGTGGTTTCCACCCGCTGCTGCAGCCGCCAGCCATCCTCGGCTTCCAATTGATGTTGAACGCGCGACAGGGCGCCCATATCGCTTTGTTCTCCGGCCTGCAGCAAGTGGTGATATTCGGCCAGCAGGCGGCCGACCTCCGCCAGTCCGGATGCAACCACATCGTAAACCGATTGCTCGTCAGCCTCCGGCAGCACTTGCTGCAGGCTGGCCATCCGGGTGCCGGGTCTGAGCCAGCGTTGACCGGACTCGGGCAATAGCTCTCCGGCCAGGATTTTCAGAAAAGTGGTTTTCCCCGCTCCATTGCGGCCCAGCAACCCGATTTTGTCGCCTCTGGATATACTGAAATCCACGGCCTCCAGCAGAACAAGGGTTCCATAGTGCAGGGAGGCGCCAGTGAGGCGTAAAAGGGGCATGGTTAAACCAGTACGATCTCTCCCCGCATACTGTAGAGAATGAACAGGACCTCTTCCTGCTCTCGTTGGCCCACACCATTTTTTTCCAGCGCCGCCAGGGCATCGTCCAAAACCGCCATGAACTCGGTGGCTGAAATGTTCATGCCCTTATGGGTCGACAGCATATCCTTGCCCCGGTAAACGTCCGGGCCACCTGTGCCGCTTATAAAAAATGTGGCTGCCCCGTTTTTGAGGATGTCTGCGTCTTTTCCTTCATAGCGTGGAGCAATGGCCGGATTAGCCAGGTGAATATCAACCAGGTCTCCGGCAATTTTGGTAATTGATTCAGTTCCGCCCAGTCTCTCGAATAGTGATTCGCTCATATTTGTTTCCTATATGTTTGTAAATAATTTGGATATGGTTCGCACTGTTATCCGCAGTGCCGGCCAAATTTAGCATTGAATGAATTTCTGTTGTAGCCTGATCAAAGAATTTTGGCAACCTGTTCCGGTTTATTATTTTAAATCTGCGAGTTTTTCAGACATGATTTTCAAAAAGATCCTGATTTTGCTGGCTTGTGGGCTGAGTCTTCACACAAACCTGGTGCTGGCTGAACAAACTGGCCACAAGCGTGTCATCTCGTTGCTGGGAACGCAAAACACACGCGATATTGGTGGCTACGAAACCGCTGACGGCCGGCAGGTCGGCTGGAGTGTGATCTTCCGTTCCGACAGGCTGTCCAGGCTGTCGAAAAAGGATTTCCAACGTCTCGAGGATATGGGATTGCGAACAATCATAGACCTGCGGACGTTGGATGAGGTGAAGGATTCGCCTACGGTCTGGAAAGGGGAAAATCCCCCTCAAATCTTCAATTACCCCATCGGACAGGATGACGGCCAGTGGTTCAAGGACCAGGATCGGATGTTGAGTTCCGGCCGCTTCAACGCGGAAGACTCTCTCAATCACTTCGTGGAAGGCTATCGCTCTATGCCGAAGCATGGACTCAGCAGCTACCGCAGCCTGATGGCCCTGGTTCTCGATGAGTCCAACTGGCCTTTGCTGATTCACTGTACTGCCGGAAAAGACCGAACGGGTATCGCGATCGCCCTGATCCTGGAAGCAGTCGGCGTTGGGCGCGAGACCATCATGGAAGACTACCTTCTGACTAACAAGGTGGCCAGGACACCGGAACAGGCGGATATTCTGGCTAAAGAGCAATACCTGAGAACCAGGTCGGCCGGAATGCGTGTGGGTCGTAGCCGGGCACCTTCTGCGGAAGCCTATTTCCCGGTGGTGGGCGTCACGCCCGAAATGCTGAACGGGTTTTACGATGGAGTTAACCAGGAATATGGCTCGATGGATCAATATCTCACCGATTTGGGTGTCGACCAGGCCGCACGTGATGTGCTGGTATCGAAGCTGATGGAATAGTAGAGTGATTTAGTCATGCACAAGGCAGAAAACAGCCCGACCGCCGCCTATCCGTCGCCGCTTGACGCCATCGTCCTGGCGGGTACGGACAGCAACCCACGCCGGATGATTCTGGGCAAGAACAAGGCATTTCTCGAACTGGGCGGGCAGATTCTGGTCAGGCGGGTCGTGCAGGCCCTGCTGGACGCCCCATCCATCGGCAAGGTATTCGTCGTCGGACCGGCGGAAAGATTGCGGGAAGCGCTGGATGGCCTGCCTGCAGACGTGATCATCGTCGAGCAGGCTGGAAAAATGCTGGCCAACACCTGGGCGGCGATTCATGCGGCGGAAGCGCGGTATTTTGCGCACCATGGCAGCCATGACCCGGAACGGCCGATGTTGTTTATATCCAGTGATCTACCCTTGATTAGCGCCGCGGCGGTTGACGATTATGTCAGCCGTTGTGCCCGCGAAGAAAGCGACTCAGGCGTCGATTACGCCATCCTGGCCGGTGTAGCAGAAGAAAGTTCCCTGAAGCTCTATTACGAGGATGCTGATGGGGAAGGGATCATACGGCCGTGTGTGCATTTCAGCTCTGGCCTGGTGCGCCTGGCAAATATATACGTGGGGCGGCCACGAAAACTGTCACACCAGGAATTTCTGCAAACCGGTTTCTCCTATCGCAAGGCCAAGGACTGGCATAACGTGATGTCGCTGGTGTGGAGCTTTTTCAGGTCGGCGGGGGGCTGGCAGGCTGCCTGGCTTACGCTCAGGTTGCAAGCCACCCTGATGCTGGCGAAGCGCAAGGGCAGGCTGTACCACCGGATGAAGAGGTGGAATACGCCGGAGCGGGTGGAACGGGCCTCCGGCACGGTGTTGGGCGGTACGATTCGAATTATCGTCACACCTTACGGTGGATTGAGCCTGGATGTGGATGAAGAGGAAGACTACCGGATACTTAGCCAGCAGTTCAGTAACTGGTCTGCAATTGGACCAGCTCCTGAGCATTCATCTCTGCTTCAATCCCCGTAAAGGCCATTTCCCAAAAAGTGGTCGTCAATTCATTGATGGTGTTGGTTTCCGCGTTCAGCAGTATGGCGAAGCCCAGACCGTATTCCTGAGACCAGGCCACATCGGCACGATAGCCTGACACCCAGCCACTGTGATAGGCAATCTGGTGCTCTCCAATCTGGTAGATCCGCCAGCCGAGACCATAATGGGCGTCGGTCAGCAGATTTTTCCAGTGACGGCGATAAACCTCACGGGTGGTCTCCACCCTGGGCCGGGTGAGTGTGTCTACAAGCTCCGGGGTGATGACTTCAGGGTGACTCCCCAGTTGCGCCATCAGCCATTTTCCCATGTCCAGTACACTGGCGTTCACACCCGCAGCCGGCGCCACGCGATAATAATTGGGAAGAACCGGCACTGTTTTCCAGGTGCCGTCCCGGATCAGAACGTGAGGCTTGGCATGATTCGGATTGTTGACGAATGCCTCGTAGCCGACCGATGCGTTTCTCATATCCAGCGGCTGAAATATTTTCTGCACCATCAGCGAAGCATAGGATTGCGATGTCGCTTGCTCGATAACGGGTTCGATCAGGCTGAAGACGCTGTTTTGATAGGAATAGCACTGACCGGGAGAACAGATGTACGAGAGCTTCCGGAATTGCTTCCGAATTCTGTCCATGGCCAGCCCGTCTTCGATGAGATTGTCATAAGCATGTGGCATCAGGCCGGTGCTCTGGCCCAGTAAGTGGCGGATCCTGACCTGGCTGCTGTCGCCATTGATGCGAAAATCCGGAACGTATTGCGTGACGGAGTCATCCCATTGAAATTCACCCTCACTTACCAGTACCCCCGCCAATCCCGCGGCGAAAGTCTTGGAAACGGAGGCGACCCGAAACGCGGTGTTCTCATTGATAGGCTGGTTTCTTCCAGTATCAGTATGGCCGATGGTGCCGACATGGACGATTTTTTCATCGTTCACCACAACGTAGGCTCCACCGAGAATGCTTTCCTGGCTGATGTGATTGCGGAAAAAGGATTCGTAATCGCCAAGGAATTGCCATTCCGGAGAATCGGCGAAAAGGGGAGTGATCTGGATAACCAGGCCAATGTAAGCTGTCAGTCGCAGGATTCTTCTTTTCATCGAGCTGGACAGTCCATGTTCAAAACGAAATTTGACGTTATTCTAGCCCAGATCGTTGCTGAGAGTATTTTTCATCGGGCCCGCGATTTGGGTATTCCTGCCCCTGTATTTCTCGATTCAGGGCCAGACTGTGAGGGGCTTTTTGCCTTTCGCGGAAATTCCGGGTACAGATAAGGGGAGAATCAGGGTGAATGCAAATTTTAGCGCTGAGGAAAGAATGGAAAAAATCATCCTTCAATGCCTTTTGGACCACTATGGGATCGAGGGCTCCGTTTCCCGACTCCCGGGGGAGAACCTCAATTACCTGGTCAGCTCTATGGATGGAAGCCGGTTCGTTTTCAAGATTGTGGATGATGACATGCCAGCGGCTATTGTGGTGCTGGAAAATGAGATTATCGAACACGCAATTTCCGGTGGTTTTCAGCTTAAATTACCGAGAATTCTAAAAAACAGGTTTGGCGATATCGAAACGCGAATTGAAATTCGTAGAAATACTGAAAATAGGTCAAGATTAATAGAGTTTATAAGTGGTGCTCTTTTAGATGATATGTCTGATATATCATTAGAAACGAGAAAAAACCTGGGAGTTTCCCTGGCAGAATTCGATCTTGTGATGCAGGATTTTGATCATCCCGCAGCCCATCGAAATCACCGCTGGAATTTGGCTGAAGCCGGCCAGCACAGAGCCAAACTGGCTCTCATCGAGGAACCGGCTCGACGCGAATTACTGGCCTGGGCATTCGATTTGTGGGCGAGCGACGCCAAACCAATGCTGGCGGAACTGCCGCATCAGATCATCCACGGTGATGCCCATGGGGAAAACATCCTGATGTCAGGAAACAGCCTGGTCGGCCTGGTTGATTTCGGAGACTGCTGCTTCAATCCAACCATTTGTGAACTGGGAGTCTGTCTGCCTTACATGATGATGGGGCGTGATAACCCGGAACAGATCGCCATGGATATCGTTTCTGCCTATCACGGGATCAGGCCTCTGTCTAAAGAGGAGTGCGCGGTAATTTTGCCATTGATTTGCGGCCGTCTGGCTGTAACAGTCAGTGTGGCGGCTGAACGTAGGCGAATTGACCCGAGCCATCCGAACTGGTTCGATGGCGAAGAAAATGCCTGGAATTTTTTGCATTATCTGTTTGGAAACTACTTTGGGCGGGAAAATGAATTCTTCCAATACGAAAAGATATAAAATTATAAAAAACAGGTAAATATAGTCTTTTATTGACCTATAGTATTAAGTAAATTTGACAAAAGAAGGCGGTATCTCACTTGGGGTTACCGCAATTTATACAGCTTCCGGCTTGCTGTTTAGATCTGATATATCAGGCGTTGCAAGATGGTCCGTAAAAAAAACGGGTGCCGAGGCACCCGTTTAGATCTATCTATGAATTTGTCAGTCGTCGTCTTTCTTTTTGTTGGCCGCTTCCAAATCCCGCTGCACTGCGTGTGGAACCGGGTCGTAATGGCTGAATTCCATGGTGAAGGTGCCCTGGCCCTGGGACATGGATTTCAACTCGGTATGGTAGTCGCTGAGCGAACTCAGAGGCATGTCAGCCGTCACCGTGACCAGACCGCCGCTGAGACTCTCTGTGCCGCTGATGCGCGCTCGCCGGCCAGCGAGATTACCTGTTACATCACCCATCACCGCTTCGGGCACAGTAACATCGACACTGACGATAGGCTCCAGGATTTGTGGGCCTCCGTTGTGAATGGCATCGAGAAAAGCGTTTCTGGCTGCAATCACGAAGGCAATTTCCTTTGAGTCCACCGGGTGAAATTTACCGTCATAAACAGTGACTTCCATATCCTGCATCTGGTATCCCGCGATGGCGCCTTCGGCAACGATCTGGCGAACGCCTTTTTCCACGGCCGGAATGAGGCTGGTGGGAATGGCTCCGCCGACCACTTTGTTGATGAACTCGAAACCTTCACCACGCGCCAGGGGCCTCAAGCGCAGGAATACTTCGCCAAACTGACCCGCGCCGCCAGTCTGCTTTTTGTGACGGTAGTGGCCTTCAGCCGGACGCGTTACGGTTTCGCGATAGGCAATTCGAGGAGGCCGTGTATCGACTTCCACGTTGTAACGCTTACTCATGCGCTGAAGCATCACCCGCATGTGTAACTCACCCAGGCCCCGAATGACGGTCTCATTGAGTTCCTGGTTATGCTCAACCCTGAAACAGGGATCTTCTTCGGTCAGGCGGGTGATGGATTGCGCCAGTTTCTGTTCCTGGCCGCGGCTCCTGGGTTGTATTGCCAACCCGTACATGGGTTGTGGAAAGCCCAATGGTTTGAGGTGGTAATTGTCTTCATCATGCGAGTCGTGAAGAATCGCGTCGTAATGAATTTCGTCTACCTTGGCCACGGCGCAGATATCGCCGGGTAGGCCGCTGTCCACTTCTTCGTGCTTGCCACCCTGAACTTTGAACAGGTGTCCGATCTTGAACGGTTTGCGGGCATCACCAATGAACAACTGGGTGTCGGGTTTCACCGTACCCTGATAAATGCGGAAAATACTGAGTTTACCGACGAAGGGATCGTTACTGATTTTGAATACATGCGCGATCACATGGCCATTCGGATCCGGTTGTATATCGACTTCTGTGGCGTCTTTCCCTTCGCCTTTGAAAATCAACGGCGGGTTGCCTTCGGCCGGATTCGGCAGCAGGTGCTTGCACAGTTTGAGGAATTCACCCAGTCCGGCGCCGGTGCTTGCCGACGTGAAACAGATGGGTACCAGGTGACCCTCGCGCAGCGCCTGTTCAAATGCATTGTGCAGGTCATCCCGAGTGAGTTCTTCACCCTCGAGATATTTTTCCATCAATTCTTCATTGACTTCGACAACCTGGTCGATGATGGCTTCATGCGCCTCTGCCAGTGAAAAGACATCCGTTTCCCCTTCAGTACCGTAGAAGCAATCCTTCACGGTGCTCAGGCTGTCCGCCGGGAGATTGATCGGCAGGCACTCTGGCCCGAACTCGTGACGTATGTCCTGGACCAGTTTTTTCAGATTCACACCGGGCTGATCTATTTTCGAGATTACAATCAGGCGGCACAGCTGGCGTCTTTTAGCACGGCGCATGAGCCGACGCGTTGAAAGTTCAATGCCGTTGTGCGCATTGATGACAAGAGCCGTGGTTTCGGTTGCTGCCATACCGGTCAGAGTCGGTCCTCTGAAATCCGGGAATCCCGCCGTATCGATAAAATTAATATGAATGCCGTCGTAGTCCAGCGAGGCGATGGAGGAATCCAGTGAGTGCTGAAATTCCTTTTCGAGTGGATCGTGATCGGTAGTGGTGCTGCCGCGCTCGATGGTGCCCGCTTCACCAATTTGTCCCGACTTGGCCAGGAGAGATTCCAGCAGTGTTGTTTTGCCTGATCCGGTGTGCCCGACCAGGGTGATGTTGCGGATGTCTTCAGTGCGATATTTCGGCATTCGGTGTTCCTGAAACAAAATGTGGGACGGACATCCTAGTACAGATTGCCGGATGCGCCAAATCCAAGGGTGATGCCTATCGTCCGCTGCCGTTCAGCGGGGATTCAGGCGGAATGTTTTAATCTGGTTCCTCGTTGTGAAAACCGCTTCAAATAGTAGGCAGGATTATTTTGATCGGCGATGATTTCAATCAAGGGAAGCGGAATCGCACCAAAGCAGGCCGGATGAAAATTAATTTACAAAAATTTTTAATTTCAGGGAACCAGTTCTTCCATGGTGATGTCATACCTGACAGTTGTGAACACATGAAGTAAACACTCCAAAGGGAAGTCAGACAACTCTGTACGACCCCTCCTCGATTCGGCGCCCTCCAGGGCGCCGTCTTTTTGTCCGGAATCGGCCGGAATTGTGGCGAAAGCGGGCATTTGGTCTTCTGACTCTGAAATCGGCTGTACAGCCTGCAGTTAATTCGGGTAACGTTTCCGGAATCAATGAGCGAGCGCCGCTGCGATGGCTGAAAAATGGGTCGTATTGAAATTTGGAGGCACCAGCGTGGCCGGCCTGCGGCAATGGGAGACTATCGCATCCCTGGCCAATGCCCGGGCCAATGAAGGTTACCGTGTTCTGCTGGTTTGTTCCGCCATTGCCGGCGTGACCAACCGCCTGACCGCCCTGGCCGATCAGCCGGAATCCAAATTCCATCTGGACGAACTTCTGCAGCTGCACCGCGCGCTCTCGACTGAACTCGGTCTCGACTTTGAAAGATGGTTGCCGGATGCGGCGGACAATATTCGCATCAGCCTGGACAGAATTGTTCAACAGCCCGGTCCTTCCTCCACCGCCCAACTGATGGCGCTCGGGGAATGGCTTAGCACGCGCCTCGGCCTTGGTTTCCTGCAGAAATATCTTGAGGTTGCCTGGGTGGATGCGCGGGATGCTTTGGAGATTTTGCCTGAGCCTGATCTGTCACCGGCGCGGTATTGGCTTTCAGCCAGCTGCGAGCCGGGACAGGACCAGGAACTTGCAGAGCGTTGGGGTCGGTTAAATCCCATCCTGATAACGCAGGGATTTGTCGCCCGAACGCCACAAGGTGAAACAGCTCTGCTTGGCCGGGGAGGGTCTGATACATCCGCCGCTTTACTGGCCGGTCGCCTCTCAGCTGAGCGACTGGAGATCTGGACCGACGTTCCCGGCCTGTTCAGCGCGGACCCACGACTGATTCCGGAGGCCCGGCTTTTAAACACCGTGGATTACGCGGAAGCACTGGAGATCGCCGCCAGCGGTGCGAAGGTCGTTCAATCCCGTTGCATCCGCGCTGCAGCATCCACCAGCACGCCGATCTTGATAAAAGACGTCAATCGCCCGGATGTCGAAGGAACACGCATCGGCGACAGCAGGAATGACCTGACAGGAGTCAAAACCATCACCTGCCAGGAAAACATGGCGGTGATTCTGCTGCAGAATCTGGACGCACGGCATCAGGTCGGTTTTCTTGCCAGCGTTTTTGAAATATTCAGACGCAGTGGCATTTCCGTTGATCTGGTCGCGACCTCGGAAACCACGACCACAGTGGCGGTGAATTGTGGGGCCAACCATCTTGGTGCAAATGAAATCAGCAAGCTTGTGGATGAATTGACGGAACGTTGCAAGGTCAGGCTTTTTGACAACTGCGTTTGTGTCAATCTGGTAGGGCATGGAGCCCGCACCGCGTTGGCGCGACTGCAGAGTACAATGGAAATCTTTGAGCAGTTGCCCCTGTTGATGTTGTCGCAGTCCGCTAACGACCTGTGCCTGAGTATACTGGTGCGTTCAGGCGATCATGAGGCGCTGCTGAAGAGCGCGCATAGTGCCTTGATTCCGCAAGGTGACGACAGATCCGGAGCTGTGTTTGGACTCCGCTGGCAGCAGATGCAATCCGTTCATGAATCAGAATCTTCCTGATCCCCGCCAGGCGGCCTGGTTTCAATTTTCATCCTGTGACTATGACAACGGGCGGGGCGAGCTGCGTCTGGCCTATCGTTTTGAGCAGGGGCCGGAACTCGTTGAGCGAATTCGCTTTCCGCATGCGCCCTGGCCCCCGGAGGCCAGCCGGCAGGCCGCATTCGAGGATTCTTTAAGGCTTCTGCACCTGGTCGCGGGCGTGAGTTACTACAAGGCAGGACTCAGCCGCGAACTTCAATTCGTTCAGCAGATTCCTGACCCGGGACTGGCAGGATTTCTGACCGAACTCTACGTTCAGGGTCTGGCGGAATTTGCCTATGTCAACCAATTGGACGTGCGTGGCAGATTCCGGGTTTGCGGGCAGGGTTCGCCGAGAGCGCCTCATTCACTGATACTCCCTGAACGGGCACTGGTGGCCATGGGTGGCGGTAAGGACAGCCTGGTTGGACTTCGAATATTGCAGGATGCCGGGCTTGAAGTATTACCGGTTTGCATCGGAAATTCGCCACTGATTGGCGAAACCGTCAGGGCAGCCGGCCTGCCACTGATCCGCATCGAACGATCACTGGCGCCGGAACTGCTTGCCATGAATCAGGCGGGCGCCTGGAATGGACATGTCCCGGTGACCGCGATCAATTCGGCCATCCTTTTGTGCGCAGCGATACTGTATGGCCATCGTTATATCGTTTTCGCGAATGAGCGATCGGCTGATGAAGCCACGCTGATTCTGGCCGACGGAACTCCCGTTAATCATCAGTACAGCAAGAGCTCTGATTTCGAACAGGCATTCCGTGATCTGATCGCCTCCCATGTCAGCCCCGACATAGAATACTTTTCAATTCTGCGGCCCTGGTCCGAACTGGAAATCGTGCGGCGTTTTTGCACATTGACCGAGTTCCACCAGGTGTACTCGAGTTGCAACCGCAATTTTCATATGGAAGGGTCCAGGATCGACGGAAGGTGGTGCCGCGATTGCCCCAAGTGCCGATTCGCAGCACTCTCCCTGGCCCTGTTTCTCCCGCCGGCGGAGGTGAAATCCATACTGGGGGAAGACCTGCTGGATTGCGATGATCAGGCTGAAGGTTTTCGTGCCTTGTGTGGCCTGGGCCGGGAAAAGCCCTTCGAATGTGTCGGGGAGGCTGGAGAGAGTAGGGCCGCACTGGCCGCATTGGCTCAAGACGTGCTGTGGAAAGATCATGCTGTCGTGCGCGCCATCGCCCCGGAACTGGAGTCCGTGAGAGTGCCGGAATTGAACGAGCTGCTTCAACCCGGGCCCAGGCATTCAATTCCCTCGACGATCCTGGCCGCACTCGGGGACAAGGGGTGAGGCAGGTGGACGTAAACAGCCTCGAAGGCAGAAAAATCGGGATTCTCGGCGTCGGCAGGGAGGGGCAATCGGCACGTGAATTTCTACGAACGCTTTACCCCGGGATCGGGTTAGACCTGATCTCCGAACAGCAACCGGACCGGCTGTTCACCTCACAGTTGGTCAATCAGGATCGATTGCTAATCAGCCCCCTGTCGGAACTCAGGCTGGATGAATACGATCTGCTGATCAGATCTCCGGGAATCAGCCCCTATCGAAAGAGTATCCGGCGGGCAAAGAATGCAGGCGTCGAGATCACGTCTCCGAGCAATCTCTGGTTTGCTGGCCACCCCCACGCGAAAACCATTTGTGTCACCGGAACCAAGGGTAAAAGCACGACTTCCGCACTGATTGCGCATGCCCTGGATTCATGCGGCTACCGTGTCCGCCTGGCGGGAAATATCGGTTTGTCCCTGTTGGCCTGTGATGACCGGAACGTGGATTGGTGGGTGATAGAACTGTCCAGCTACCAATTGGCGGATCTTGAGGCCGCGCCCACTGCTTCGGTCATCCTCAACCTGTCATCTGAGCACCTGGACTGGCACGGAAGTGAACAGGCATACCGCCAGGACAAGTTGCGCCTGGCGATGCTGGCGACTGGTTCTATTTTGGTGGCCAATGCGGCGGACGAAGTGTTGAAGACCACTCTCTCCGGTCGCCGGGATGTCACCTGGTTCAATTCCCCTTCAGGCCTTCGTGTCGAAAACTCCAGTATCCTGGACGGATCGAGCGTTCTGCCGGTCGTACTGCCGGAGGGTTTGCCGGGAGCACACAGCCTTGCCAACACGGCAGCGGCCCTTACTGTATTGCGTATGATCGGTGCCGATATTGAAACGGCAGTCCAGGCGATTTCCTCATTCCGCAGCCTTCCGCATCGCCTCCAGATCGTTGGCGAGCAGTCAGGTGTGCGTTATATAAATGACAGCATTTCCTCAACCCCGGTGGCGACGGTGGCTGCACTGGAGGCGCTGGCAGGGCAATCGATCACTTTGATCGTGGGGGGGCTTGATCGGGGGCTGGACTGGAGCCCCTATGTGCAAGCGTTCAAAAAACGGCCACCGGAAGCTGTCATTGCAATTCCAGAGAACGGAGCGCGAATATTAGATACAATGCGCAGCGCGAATCTGCAGCCCGGAGCGGGGCTGCACCGTGCAGCGGACCTTGCCGAGGCCGTCAAGCTGGCGCAGAAAATGACGCGGATTGACGGAACGGTACTGTTATCGCCCGGTGCGCCAAGCTTTCCGCAGTTCGAGGATTATCGTGATCGCGGCCGCCAGTTTGCCCAACTATGCGGCTTCGACCTGCAGGAACATGAAATATGGTAAGGCCGCGGGTCAGGGGTGAGGAGTGCAGTATTTGCCCTGTGTGGTTTGAGGGAGAGACCATCCCGCGGCCTTAAATGAATAGACCCTGGAGTTGGGCAAAAAGTTTCAGATGATTTTTTACTAAAGGAGAAATACAGAGTGAACGAAGTAGCACAGGAAATTGGCGCAGTGATGCACACAAGTAAAGGCGATATTAAAATCCGCTTATTTGCAGGTAAAGCACCTGTAACGGTGGCCAATTTCGTTAACCTCGCGAAAAGGGGTTATTACGATGGTTTAAGTTTTCATCGCGTGATTCCCGATTTCATGGTCCAGGGTGGGTGCCCTCATGGCAGCGGAACGGGTGGCCCCGGTTATCGTTTTGAAGACGAATGCACTGCGGAACTGCGGCACGACACACCGGGTGTGCTGTCCATGGCCAATGCAGGGCCAGGCACCAATGGCAGCCAGTTTTTCATCACGCACATAGAAACACCGTGGCTGGACGGGCGTCATACGGTGTTCGGCTCGGTGATTGAAAGCAATGACCAGAATGTGGTGAATGCCATTGTGCAGGGCGATACAATCGATTCGATAGAAATCAGTGGTGAGGAACAATTGATGGAAAGCCAGGCAGACCGCATTTCCGCCTGGAACGAAGTTCTGGGCTAGGACTAATGATCCCGTGAGACGCTGTAGCGGGCGAGGCTTTCCATGGCATCCTTCCAGGTGGATGGCGCCAGGGGCTTCAATGCGGCCAGCGCGGCCTCAGAACGGTTTCTGGCCATTTCCATCGCCTGTTCAATTGCCCCAGCTTCACGGATCATGGCGATAATCAGGTCGAGTTGGTCCAGGTCACCCTGCCGAATGGTTTCATCAATCAGCTGCCGGGATTCTTCATCAGCTTGTTCACGGCACAGAATCAGCGGCAAAGTCGGCTTGCCTTCTGACAGGTCGTCCCCTGAATTCTTACCCAGGGTGCCGGCGTCGGCTACGTAGTCCAGCACGTCGTCGGCCACCTGGAAAGCCGTGCCCAGCTCGCGGCCGAATTCTGCCATGGCCGATTCGAGATCAGGCCGCCCGGCCAGCACAGCCCCCAGCTGGCAGGCCGCCTCGAACAGCTTGGCCGTCTTCTTCTCGATAACGCTGAAGTAGCGCTCCCGGTCGACCTCGGGGTCGTGCATGTTCAATAATTGCTCCACCTCACCTTCAGCGATGGTATTGGTGGCGTCAGAAAGAACTTCCATTACCCGCATGGAATCAATTTCAACCATCATCTGGAAACTGCGCGAATACAGGAAGTCCCCAACCAGGACACTGGCCGCGTTGCCCCAGACAGCATGGGCCGACTCCTTGCCCCGGCGCCGGTCGGACTCATCGACCACATCGTCATGGAGAAGCGTGGCCGTGTGGATAAACTCAATGATCGCAGCCAGGTTGATGTGATGATTTCCCGGATAGCCGCAGGCGCGGCTGGACAGAATGACCAGCATGGGCCGCAGGCGTTTTCCGCCTGAGCCGATGATGTACTCAGCGATTTGCCGGATGAGTATGACGCTGGAGTCAAGGCTGCCCCGGATCAGTGAGTTGATTTCAGACATTTCGTCGGCACACAGATCGAAAACAGATGCTATATCCGGTTCCCGCTCTGCGGCCACTTTAGCCTGCGCTCCGAGCTGATCCATCCTGTTCCTTTGTATAGGGGGTTTTTCATTATAGGTCCCGCTAGTATGAACACAAGCCAGTACACCCTATAATCTCGTCTTTTGTTTTACTGCCCCTCCTGAAAACAACAAGGCAACCGGATGGAAGCACACGCTTGACAACTGACCAGAACAATTCCAGAGAGGTAAGGCTTGCGCTTACCTTGTCCAGTGTTATTGCGCTCCGCATGCTGGGCCTGTTTCTTATTTTGCCGGTTTTCATGATACTGGCCCGTGACATTCCCGGATTTACTCCTCAGCTGGGAGGGCTTGCAGTTGGCATTTATGGCCTGACGCAGGCCATCCTTCAGCAACCTTTTGGCTGGCTTTCAGATCGTTGGGGGCGGCGGCCGGTATTGTTGCTGGGCCTGTTTCTGTTTGCGCTTGGGGGGGTCGTTGCTGCGCTGGCCGATTCCATGTCCATGTTGATCGCCGGCCGGGCGCTCCAGGGTTGCGGCGCCATTGCCGGCGTGGCTATGGCATTTGCCGCCGACTTCACGCGCCCGGAGCGGCGCCCGATCAGCATGGCCATCATCGGTTTGGGTATCGGTGGTGCCTTTTTGTTGTCCATGATGCTGTCGGTGCCGCTGGCGCTGCTGCTGGGTCTTAAAGGACTGTTCTGGTTGACTGTTTTATTTGGGCTGATGGGTGTGTTGCTGATCCTGAGTATTCCACGCAGAACACCTCTGACAGAGGAGCCTCAGGCCGATGTCCGGATCAGCATGGGGCCAGTCTGGGTTCTTGCCCTGAGCGTTTTCCTGTTGCATGCAGCGATGACTCTGATGTTCGTGGTATTGCCTCCGATGCTGTTGGCTGATCACGCTTTCATGCTGGCTGAGCACTGGAAACTTTACGTGCCGACGATGGTGGGCTCGGTGCTGATCATGTTTCCCATTCTGAGAAAAGTAGGTAAAAACCTGTCCGAGCATCGCATGTTACCGCTGGCATTCATGATCCTGGCACTGTCGATGGGCATGATGGCCTTCGATGTTCCCGTTGCTGGTTTGGGTGTCCTGATGACAATCTATTTCCTGGGATTCAACCTGCTCGAGGCGGGCATGCCATCCCTGCTGGCCCGCGTCAGCGGAAGCCGTGGCCGTGGCCGCAGAATGGGGGTGTACAGCACTTTCCAGTTCCTCGGCGCATTTGCCGGTGGTGTCATCGGCGGGGGAATGCTGGCCATGCTCGGCAGCGCTGCTGCACTGATCGCCGCAGCCGGCGCCTGCCTGACCTGGGCAGTCGTATTAAAAGCAGTGTCAAAGCGCTTTTTTCTGACAAGAGCAGAACTCTGACTGTGATAAACTTTGTACATTCTTAATAGGGAGATGCCTGATGGCACGTGGTGTTAATAAAGTCATATTGGTGGGTAACCTGGGCGCTGACCCGGAAACCCGTTACACGGCGAGTGGTTCCGCCGTTACCAACATCCGGATCGCGACCAGCGAATCCTGGAAAGACAAGCAAACCGGCGAGAACCAGGAGCGTACCGAATGGCACCGCGTGGTGTTTTTCAGTCGCCTGGCGGAAATCGCCGGAGAGTATCTGCGCAAGGGCAGCCAGGTTTACATCGAAGGCGCTCTGCGCACACGAAAATGGCAGGACCAAAGTGGACAGGATCGTTATTCGACTGAA
>Ga0055584_100001827_pt1 | contig 20956 bp, 21 predicted proteins | sample OSDHelmetaG_FD_58716 | JGI IMG/M metagenome (GOLD analysis project Ga0055584, IMG submission 58716) | Pelagic marine sediment microbial communities from the LTER site Helgoland, North Sea, for post-phytoplankton bloom and carbon turnover... | ecosystem: Environmental > Aquatic > Marine >...
GGGCTCTCGACGTCATAGGTCGTACCGTAAGGGATGCCCAGAATGGCAATCTCGGCCTGTAAGGCGGCGAGATCGTTCGCCACCGGCACGCCGCAGAAGCTACGATTGTCGGTGGGAGGTTTCGTTAGATCCTTGACCATGAGCAATGCTCCAACGCTGTTGGTGCCATGACACTACGAAACCTGACCGGACCGGTACAGATTCTCCACCAATCGAAAAGTGCGCCTGCTATCGTGGGCGACCTGATTGAACACAACCGTCTGGAGACAGCCCGTGCCCAAACCCACATCCGTTGCCGAACTGACCAAGTTGGGCCGCGAGCGCCTGTCTGATCACGTCTTCATGCGCGAGATGCTTTACAGCGAGGTCGCCAACTTTCATGGGCTTTCCAATCTGCCTGAAGACCCAGAGCTTGCGCTCCATGTCGGACGCAAGATCGCGACCGAAATCATTGAGCCGCTCAAATCAGCCTTTGGCCACGTCGCCATCCGCAGCGCCTATCGCTCGCCCAGCGTCAATCAGTTCTGCCACGACCGGCACAAGGAACTGATGGCAGGCGGCGATCAGGACGGCGCCTATTACTGTTCCGACAATACCTACAGCGCGTCACGCCATATCTGGGATCTGCGCGACGCCGACGGATTCTGTGGCGGCACTGTCTCGCTCGTCATTCCCTGGTACCTGGAGCAGTACGAGAAGACCAACGACGCCCACCCGCTGGCATGGTGGATCCGCGACAATCTACCGGGCTATGCCGAAGCGATCTTTTTCCCCTGGCTCTGCGCCTTCAATATCCGCTGGTACGAAGGGCCCAACAGCAAGGCGCTCTACATCGATGGCGGGCCCGGTGCCGGACATGATGAGCAATTCACGGACGCCACAATGGACAACTTTGCCGGAGACCACAGCGACCAATACCCTGGCTTCCCCAAACCATGAACACAATCAAGATACGTTCCGCGCGCAGGGCCGATGCCGAGGCAATTGCAGCGCTTGCCAACATTCTGGGCCAGTGGATTCTCGACTGCGACAGCCGCACCACGGCCAGAGATGTTCTTCGCTATGCCTTCGAGCCCAAGCGCTGGTGTGACATTCTTGTGGCCTGCGATGACAGAAAGATTGTGGGTTACGCGCTTTATCGCCACTTCTTCGAAGGTTTCACAGGCGAGCGACGCATGTTTCTGAGCGACCTTGCGGTTGCGCCAGACGCCCGGCGCAGCGGCGTTGGAGAGACTCTTATGCAAGCTGTCGCGCGCGATGCCCTGAAGCTCGATTGCGACGTCATCACCTGGGAATGTTCTGACCGGAACCAGGTAGCCATGAGTTTCTATGACAAGCTGGATGCCGACCGTATCGACCAGGTCGTCACCCTGGCCATCGACCGCAATCGAATCGAAAGCCTTGCCGGCTGACACAAGGCCGCAGTTGTCGTGTCGCGGTGCAGCGCTGACTCATTGGTGGCGACCATTCGAGCTTCGCCATACGATAAAAATGTCCGCAATATCGCGGTGTGTTGACGAGGCACCATGACGACAGAATCCCACGCACGCATTCGTTCCGTCTTTGCCGGAGAAATCCCGGACCGTCCGGCATTTGCACTTTGGCGCCACTTTCCCGGAGCAGATCGATCGCCCGAGGAACTCACTGCGGCAACCATTGCATTCGCACGAAAGTGGCGGCCCGACCTGGTCAAACACACACCAAACGGCATGTACGCGATCGAGGACTGGGCGTCCCAACAGGGCAGCCAGCCTTCACTGGAGTTTGCCCCCAACACGTTTCCCTATGCACGGAACCTCAACATTGACTGGCGCGGCCTGACAAAGCTGGAAGCCGGCGACGGTGCATTGGGTCGGGAGTTGGACTGCCTGCGACGTGTCTGCGAAGAGATCGGTGAAGAGTTTCCCGTCTACATGACCATCTTTGGACCGCTCACCCTTGCTGGAAAACTGGCCGGCGGAGGGGTCATGGATGCCATGCGTGATTGTCCGGAAGATCTTCATCATGCTCTGGACGTGATCACGCAAACCATGACGGAGTTCACGATTGCTGCTCGGGAAGCCGGAGCGGCGGGACTTTACTTCGCGACGCAGTACGCCAGTGAACTGTTGTTGTCGCAAGAAGATCACGCGACGTTCGGTGTCCCTTATGACACCGCTGTGCTTGAGGCATGGGGCGACCCGTCATCGGTCATCCTGCACCTCTGCGGACCTGACGTCCTTTTTGATCTTTGCAATGTCTATCCCGTTGGCGCGGTGTGTTGGGACCATGGCCTTTCCAAGCCATCCTTTTCAGATGCGTTTGGTCTGACAGACTGTGTTCTTGTTGCGGGCATGGAAGAACAACAGTTTCCTGCCAGTATCAAAACCGTCTATGCGCAAGCCTGCGGCGCCCTCGCCGTCAGCCAGGGAAAACGCCACATTCTGGCACCCACCTGCGTCATCCCAGCCGAGGCGAGCGACGGGTCACTGGACGCTGTTCTGAAGGCAGTCAGCCAACATGGACAACCTGTTTAGAGCAGCTCGCGTTAAGGCTGTATCGCTTGCGATCCGATTCAAGACGCGCATCTAACGCGTAACAGCAGCGACGACTGAAATCTGGGCTTTCCACTGAGGATCAAGCAGACCGACGATACGCACGGTCTGTGCGACATGATGGCGGATATGACGGGCCTGTTCGGTCAGAACCGCATCAAGATTTTCCCGGTCGGTCAGATCGATCTCGAGAGCCACAATGTGGCGGGTTTCGAGATTCTTCTGGGCCAAAGCTTCGCTGATCTTCGACCAAACAACAGCGCATTGCCCAGCAACATCAGCCTCAACCCTGCCGTCAGGGCCTGCGGGCGATTGCGCGCCGACCATCACCAGTGTCCGATGGCCGGGCACTTCCGACGCGCCCTTCAAATATTCACCAACTGACTTCACCATCACCCACCCCCTTGGTTCAAAGTTCCAATGCCAGTTTGCGGCCTTCATAGATCGCGGCAGAGGCGCGACGCGCGCCCAGGCTGTCACCGATCATGTGGAGGCCGATACTCTCGTCCTCTTCCAGGGAATCATGAAGATCACGCACGGGCCGGTTGACCGTCGCCAGGACCAGCGTGTCGAAGCCACGTTCGACGACGCTGGCGTCCAGATTGGATTTGAGCGTGACGCTTCCATGGTCCCAGGACAATGCAACCGTCTCGACAAGTTGCTCGACCTTGAGCTCGGCCATACGGCGAACCAGTGGGGCCGTTGCCGCAGTGCGCACCAGTTCCGGCGCGATCATGGGATGTCGTGTTGCAATCGTGACCTCGTGTTCACGTTCGGCAAGATAAAGCGCTGTCCCCACGCCCTTCCAGTTACCCAGATCATCAAGAACCAGAACGCGTTTGCCGCATTCCGCGCCATCGAGCACATCATCGATGGCCAACACACTCTCATGGTCCACACCGGGTAATCGGTCCTGGAACGGCAGGCCACGCTGATAACCGTCACGCGCGGGAACAGAACCGGTGGCAATGATGACCTCGTCCCATTCACCCGAGCGGATTTCGTGATCGCTCATCGCGTGGTTCAGCCGCACCTCGACCTGGAGTTTGGTGAGCTGGGTATCGAACCAGGTGATCAGGTCAGCAATGGCATCCCGGCGCGGTTGACGTGCTGCCAGGGCGAACTGGCCACCCAGGTGATCGCTGGCTTCGGCCAAGGTAACACGATGCCCCCGTTCGGCAGCAACCCGTGCGGCTTCCAGGCCTGCGGGGCCACCACCGACAACGAGCACCCGTTTGGGCTGCGACGCTGGTGAAAAACGGTCGCCATCCCATTCATGTTCACGGCCTGCAGAGGGATTGACCAGGCAGGAGACCCAATAGTCCCTGGCGCGCCGGCCCCAGCACAACTGGTTGCAGGAGATACAGGGCCGCACGTCGTCTGCCCTGCCTTCCCGCGCCTTGTTGGCAAGATGGGGATCGGCGATCTGACCACGCACGATGGAAACCATGTCGGCCATGCCATCGGCAATAACCTTGTCGGCGTTCTCTGGCGTACGCACATGACTTTCAGCCTGGACGAGCGCGTGATTTACGACGGAGCGGATCTCTCCAGCAAGAGGCGGGCCACGCATCTGGTCGTACATGAAGGTCGGAATGATCTGGGAGAAGTCGACATAGCTCCCGGTACCGACCGAGACATAATCCATGAGTTTGCGGTCATCGTGCCAGGCGATGATGCGTTTCATTTCCTCCAGCGTCAGGCCCTTCTTTGTCAGATCATCGCCCGAGACCGAAAGGCCGATGATGAAATCCTCACCACATGCCTGCCGAATTCCTTTCATCACTGTGGCCGTGAACCGGCAGCGGTTTTCAAGTGTGCCACCCCAGCGATCCCCGCGTCGGTTACTCAGTGGTGACCAGAACTGATCCGGCAGCGTGTTGTAGGCAGCCAGCAGGTCGATCCCGTCCAACCCAGCCTTCTTTGCGCGCAGGGCTGCGGCGACGTAGTGGGCAAGGACGTTTTCGATCTCCGCATCGGTCATGGCATGGCTGCCGTCGCTGTCCTTCATGGACGGCAGGCCAGAGACCGACCAGTTGGGCAGCCAGCTGTTGTCACCATCAGCGTGCTGACCGGAGTGGTTGAGCTGTTGGACAATGACGGCGCCGTGTTCATGCACGGCATTGGCAATGGCGGCGAGACCCGGAATGATCTCGTCGGACAGGCGGAAACGGCCACGCGTCAACGCACCATGTTCTTCGACTGATTGGCCCTCCATCACGATCATGCCGACACCGCCACGCGCACGTTCGGCGTAGTAGCCAAGATGACGCGCGCCGGGCAGCCCTTCATGGCTCATGTTGGCCAGATGCGGGCCAAACGTCAGGCGGTTACGCAAGGTCTTGTGACGCAGGGTCAGCGGCTGGAAGAGATGTGGGAAGTGCTCGCTCATGTCACAGCCCCATTGCAATGCGGCGACCGTCATAAATCGCACCCGATGCCTTGTGATGCGCCATGGCATCGCCCACGACATGAACGTCGAGGCCACTACCTTCGAGATCGCGCCAGATCTGCTCGTTGGGTACCGGCGTTTCGGCGATGACCAACGTATCGAAGGGCTGCGTCTGTTCGACGCCGGTCGCCAGGTGACGCACGGTTGCAGCATCACCCGTCCAGGAGACTACAGCGCTTGCTGGCCGCATCTCGACCCCGGCAGTAGCGAGCGCCTTACGCATGGCGCCGTCGGAGGTGACACGACCCATATCAGCGGCGATGTAGGCATCCTTGGCCACCAGCACGACGTCATGGCCGGCCTCAGCCAGCTTGAGCGCTGTGCCGTTACCAGGCCACGCACCGATATCATCCAGCACCAGAACGCGTTTGCCTGGCATCACGGCTCCCGACAGCACATCGTTGACCGAACACGCATCGCCTTTCTCGATACCGGGCAGGCTGTCCTGTTCGGGCATCGAGCGCTGGTATCCGTTCATGGGTGGGCGGGCACCAGTGGCGATGATGACGGTCTCAACCCCCATCTCGCGCACCATGCCGGCATCCATTTCGATCCCGGTATCGATGGCAACGCCCAGATTGGAAAGCTGCAGGCCGTACCAGGTGAGGTGATCGGCAATCTCGTTGCGGCGCGGCTGCAGGCTGGCCAGACGCCATTGCCCACCCAAATGATCTTCGCGCTCGACAAGGCGCACACCGTGGCCCCGCTCTGCTGCGACCCGCGCTGCTTCCAGTCCCGCCGGGCCGCCGCCAACCACCAGCACGCTCCGTGGGTTGTCCGAAGGTGTGATGCGGTCTCCGCCCCAGTCGAACTCCCGGCCCGCGGAGGGATTGACCAGGCACGAGATCCAGTAATCACGATGACGACGACCGATACACTGTTGGTTGCAGGACACACAGGGACGGATAGAGGATGCCTTTCCTAGGCGTGCCTTGTTGGCCAGATGTGGATCGGCAATCTGGCCGCGCACGATGGACACCATGTCAGCGGTACCGCTGGCGATGATACGCTCGCCATTCTCCGGCGTTTTCACACGCGCTTCACACTGCACCTTGGCATGCTCGCAGACCGAACGCAGGCGGCCCGCAAATTCCTCGCCCTTCATTGCCTGTTCAAAGGCTGGCGGAATGATGCGCGTGAAGCCCCAATAGCTGCCGCGTCCGATGGTGATGTAGTCGATCAGCCCGCGTGAATCATGCCAGGCTGTAACCTCCTGAAGCATTTCGACCGATTGCACGATCTCGGCACCAGGATCGATGCTCACTGCAACGCCACAGACAAAGTCATCACCGCAGGCTTTGCGGATACCGTCATAGATGGATTGCGAGAAACGCATCCGGTTGTCGAAGGTTCCACCCCATTTATCATCGCGCCGGTTGGTGAAGGGTGACCAGAACTGTTCCAGCAGCGCCGAATAGGCCGCCATGATCTCGATGCCGTCGAAACCGGCATCCTTTGCACGACGCGCGGCCGCAATGTGTCCCTCGATAACTTCCTCGATCTGGCGCCCGGTCATAGCGTGACTACCGTCGGAATCATGCATGGAAGGCTGGCCGGATGGCGACCAGCTTTCCGAGAAGCTGGAGTCCCAGTCGCCATGGGCGCCGACATGATAGAGCTGCTGGATGATGGCGCAGTCGTGGCTCTTCACCTCTTCGGTGATGCGCCGAAAGTGGGGAACAATCGCATCGTCATCGGCCAGGAAGTTGCCGCGTGTGAGAACAGCGGTGCGATGCACCGGCACCGGCTCTACGACGATCATGCCGGCCCCGCCGCGCGCGCGTTCACGGTAGTAGGCAAGGTGACGTTCGCCAGGAAGGCCTTCCTCGCTCATGTTTGCGGTATGCGCACCAAAGACAATGCGATTCTTCAGCGTCAGGTGACGCAGCCGCAGGGGCGAAAAGAGCTGGGGATAGGCTTCGGACATGGGGCGAAGGCCAATTGCCGTGAAATGACATATCAGCCTAGCGTGTCGGCAAGCCCTCACGAAAGAGCAAAGACATGAACCTGCAACCCGCCACCGATCTTGCCACCCAGGCCGTGCACGTTCTGGAGACAGGCGCGCGACGCCCGTTTGCACCGTCGGCCGAGCTGTTGCGCGGGGCAGGTCTGATTCGAGAGCTCACGTTTGAAGGTGTCACAGAGCCGCAATCCCAGCCGGTGGTTGACCGGCATCTCAACGAACCTGAGGTGAACGATCCCGGAGCGGCGTCCATGCTCGCTGCGTTGCGTGCAGCCTCTCCCCTGATGCGCTGGAACGACATCCACGACGGCTACGGTGGCGAACCGGGCATGGAGCATTTCTGCGACAATTTCAGTTTTGCCGCGCTGGCTTCCCCACCCAACTGGGCTGGCGGCGTTGCTGTTGCCTCCAAGACCGTTGGCCTGACCTTCACCCTCCAGGGGCCCGACGTGTACTATCCCGACCACGCTCACAAGGCGATCGAGATCTACTATGTCATCGCGGGCAAGGCCCTTTGGAAACGCGGCGGCGAGCCCTGGGTAGAACGATACCCTGGTGACATCATCCTTCACACCGCCGGCATGCGGCACGCCATGCAGACCCGCGACGAACCGCTCATCGCCATGGCGGTGTGGATCACAGATGTGGAATCGCCCATCGCCGTTGTGCGGGCCTGATCATCGCTGCGACATGAAAGGAACTGCGCCATGAAGGTATACATCAGCGTCGACATTGAAGGCGTTACGGGCATTACCCACTGGGACGAGGCCGAAATTGGCAAACCCGGCTATGAGACATTCCGTAACCAGATGACCGACGAGGCTGCTGCAGCCTGCGAAGGTGCTCTGGCGGCGGGCGCCACCGATCTGATCATCAAGGACGCGCACTGGACCGCGCGCAATCTCATACCTTCCCGCCTGCCTGAGCCGGTGCAACTGATCCGGGGCTGGAGTGGCGACCCGCTCTATATGCTCGCGCAGATCGACAGCAGCTATGATGCCGTTGCCATGGTCGGCTACCACTCCGGCGCAAGCAACGGTGGCAACCCGCTGGCTCACACTGCCGCGGGTTCAGAGTTCCAAGTCCTGGTGAACGGCGAGGCGATGTCAGAATACCGCCTGCACAGCCTGATGGCGGCCGAGCTTGGCGTCCCGACCGTCTTCCTGTCGGGTGATACACTTCTCTGTGAAAGCGCTCACGCGGCCCAGTCCGGCATCCACACGGTCGCGACCAACACCGGAAAGGGTGCCGCGACCATCTCGATCCATCCTGCACGCGCGGTGACCGCGATCCGCAGCGGTATCGAAGCCGCACTGAAGGACGAGGCCGCCCGCACCCTGCCCGCGCTGAGCGACCGCTACGAACTGGAACTCTGGTACGACAAGAACGAAGATGCCTATGCTGCCTCGTTCTATCCCGGCGCCAGCCTGCACGCCCCCCATGCCGTGCGCTTCGAGGCAGAACGGTTCTATGAAATCATGCGCATGCTGCAGTTCGCTCTGGTGCGGCTCTGAGAGAAGGAAGCACGATGAAGGTCTACATCAGCGTCGATATCGAGGGCGTAGCAGGCATCACGCACTGGGACGAAGCCACGATCGACAAACCCGGTTATGAGACCTTCCGTGAACAGATGACGGCTGAAGCTGCTGCGGCCTGCGAAGGTGCGCTGGCGGCAGGTGCCACCGGACTTTTGGTCAAGGATGCCCATTCGAGCGGGCGCAACATCCTTCCCGCAAGCCTGCCTGAATCCGTGCAACTGATCCGGTCGTGGAGTGGTGATCCCCTGTGCATGGTCGAGGAACTGGACGAAAGTTTCGATGCCGTCGCCATGGTCGGCTACCACTCAGGCGCAGGCTTTGGCGGTAATCCGCTAGCCCATACGATCTCGGGCAAGGTGTTCCGTTTGCTGATCAACGGCGAGCCCATTTCCGAGTTCCTGCTGCACAGCCTGGTTGCAGCTGAACTTGGTGTGCCAACGGTATTCATCTCCGGCGACAGCCTGCTTTGCACAGACGCCAAGCAAGCGCGGCCCGGCATCCATACCGTGGCAACGAACACAGGCAAGGGCGCCGCCACGACCTCCATCCATCCGGCGCGTGCCGTCGCTGCAATCCGCAGCGGCATGGAAGCCGCGCTAAAGGATGTGGCTGCCCGCGTCCTGCCCCAGCTCAGCGACCGTTACGAGATGGAGCTTTGGTACGAACAGAACGAAGACGCCTATGCCGCCTCGTTTTATCCTGGCGCCAGCCTGCATGCCCCGCACGCCGTGCGTTTCGAGACTGACCGGGTCTATGAGATTTTGCGGATGCTACAGTTCGTGCTGTGACGTTGCCTTTGGGTCACTGGGTTTTCGTGAATGGGTTGCTCAAAACCCGTGACTCATCTCCACGCATGTCTAATCTGAGTTTCCGGCGACGACACCATCCGGTGTGTCGGGGCAGATCAGGATACGGGAGATTCTTGTGCCATCTGATTTGACACATCTGCGTTCTTCAATCGGCGCGAGCCTGGAACGGCCTGTCGACGAACCCTGGACATTAGACCCTGGTCACTACACTTCGCCCGACTATTACGATCTCGAGGTCGAGCAAATCTGGAAAAAGGAGTGGATCTGCGTCGGCCACGTCAAGGAAGTCCCGAACGTCGGAGATTTCTTTTCGATACAATTCGTCAACGAACCACTCGTGATCGTGCGCGGCGCGGATGCACAAATCCGCGCGCTTTCAACGGTGTGCCGGCATCGCCTGATGCTCGTGGCGGAGCCAGGCGCCTGCGGCAACGCCAACAGTTTTGTCTGCCCCTATCATCGCTGGACCTACGGGCTGGACGGACAGCTGAAAAGCGCCCTCCATATGGAGCGCCATCGTGACTTCGACCCCTCAGGGATCAGCCTGCCGGAGTTTCGCCTCGAAATCTGGAACGATCTCATCTGGATCAATCTGGATGATGATGCCCCTCCCCTGGCGCCACGGCTTGTCGAACTCGAGGAGGCGATGGCCGTCTACAAGGGTCCTGAAGGCGGCGTCATGGCCGCGCTCTATGACAAGACGTGGAAAGGCAACTGGAAGAGCCAGGTCGAGAACAACCTGGAGGGTTACCACCACATGGGCATGCACCAGCAGTCCATCGAGTTGTACTCACCGACCAAGAACGTCACCAACCTGACCCACGGAGAGTACTGGACGCGCCATCAGGTACCCTATGAACGCGGCCGTGACGTCACCGAAACCCTGCTTTCAGAGGCCGACTGAAGACCCGATGACTGGATGGCCATGGAGCAACCCGCACTGGACATCATCAACATCCATCCGGGAAACTCGTTTTCGATCTATCCCGGTGGTGCCGGCTACTACTCGATCTGGCCGCTTGGCGTAGACAGCTTCCGGTTCCGCGCCCATTCGATCCGTCCGCCGGGCGAACTGCGCCGCTTCGATCCCGATGGCGAACGCTATGATTCCGAGCGCGTACTCGATGAAGATGGTGTCGCCATGACGCACATTCTCAACGGCGCCCATTCGAGCAAGGCCGAGCCCGGCCCCCTGAGTTGGATGGAAGCGTCCCTGCCGCTATGGCACCAGTGGATGGCGAAGCGCCTTGCCTGACGAAACCCCGCACTTTCTGGGGCTGGTGTTGTGAATAGCGTCTCTCTGCGTCCAGCCCGCCAGGAGGATGCGCCGGTCTGTGGCGATATCTGTTTTCGAGCGTTCAACACCCTTGCCCAACGACACAACTTTCCATCGGACGTGACGTCGGCCGAATCTGCGATCGAGTTTATACCCGAGCTGATCGGACACCCCGACATTTACGCTGTCGTCGCCGAACAGGATGGCCGCGTGGTGGGCAGCAACTTTCTGGACGAGCGCAACCTGATCCTTGGCATCGGCCCCATCACCGTTGATCCCGACGTTCAAGCCAGCTCGGTCGGGAGGCTTCTGATGGAACATGTTCTCGACCGTGCACAGGAACAGTGCGCCGTGGGCGTGAGACTCTGTCAGGTCGCGTTCAACAACAGCTCGCTTAGCCTCTATAGCAAGCTCGGGTTTCAGCTTCGCGAGCCGCTTTCAGCGATGCAGGGCAATCCGCTGGATGTCACAATTCCTGGATACCAGGTACGCGCGGCCACTATGGAAGATCTCGAGTCCTGCAACGACCTGTGCCATCGCGTGCATGGGCACGATCGCTGCGGTGAGTTGCGCGATGCGGTGACCGACCACACAGCCAGGGTTGTCGAGAGCCGCGAAGGGGTCACCGGCTATGCCACGAACCTGTCCTATGACGGCCATGTCATCGGCAGGACCAACGACGACCTCAAGGCTTTGATCGGCTCAGCCGACGCGTTCGGCGGTACCGGCATCCTGATCCCGACACGCAACACAGAGCTCTTCCGCTGGTGCCTTGATCACAAACTGCAGGTCGTCCAGCAAATGAGTCTGATGACAATGGGCCTCTACAACGAACCCCAGGGTGTCTGGATGCCTTCGGTCTCCTATTGACCGCTCACTGGTTCAATCCACCGTTTCGCCACCATCGACGACGTGGATGGTACCGGTAACGAAGCTGGCAAGATCCGAGCAGAGATAAAGCACGGGACCGGCGAGTTCACGCGGATCGGCGATGCGTTTCTGGGCTGTGCAGTCCTGGGCCAGGATCGCATAACCCTCTTCCACCGTATCGGCCATGGTAAGAGCCAGCTCGCGCAGCATGTCGGTGTCGACGCCGCCCGGGCAAACCGCGTTGACCCGCACGTCGGGTGCCAGCTCAAGCGCGTGAGCCTTGGTGAGGTTGGCCACGCCCGCCTTGGTCGCGCCATAGACCGAGGCACCGGGCGTTCCCACAAGGGCAAAGACCGAAGAGAAGTTGACGATGCAGCCCCGCGCTGCCTTCAGTTGCGGTGCGGCGAACTGGGTCATGAAAAACACGCCCTTGAGATTCACGTCCACGGTCTTGTCCCAGACCTCTTCGCTCGTGGATCCAAGAGGCGTCTCGTCGCCGACTCCAGCGTTGTTGATCAGGATGTCGAGGCCGCCCAAACCTTCAACAGCGGCATCAACGATGCGGCCGCAATCGGCAACGACCCCGACCGAACCGGGAGCGGCTACCAACCTGTCACCAGCTTCAAGCTCACCTATCGCCTTTGCCGTGCTTTCTGGCGTACTGCCGTTCACCGCAACGCGCGCACCGCATTCCAGGAACATCTCAACTATCGCACGGCCGATGCCGCGCGATCCTCCGGTCACCAGGACACGTTTGCCTGTGAAATCAATCTGCATGTCAGTTACCTTCCGGGTCTTCGCGCGCGAGGATATCCTCGTAATCCTTGCCCCAGAGACGATCATAGCCGCCTTCACCACCGGGCAAATAGGAGCGCCAACCCAACAGGCGCTGGGCATGGCGTGGTAATTGGAGGGCACGTTCGCGGGTGACGGCAAAGGCATGGGCTTCCTCGGGCGTGAGCCAGCCTGGATTGAAGCTCATCTGGACCGCATAACGCCATTGGTCAGACGTCCGGTTGTGACCGCCGCCATGGAACGTGTAGCCGGAGTAAAACAGGGCATCGCCAGCCGACATTTCCGCAGCCACGGATTCGGCCGGATCGGGTTCGCGCTCCTTGCCGTTCCAGCGGTGGCTGCCGGGAATGACGCGGGTGGCCCCCATGGCATCGGTAACATCATGAAAGGGAAACAGCGTGTTGAAGCTGAGTTCCGGCATCTTGGGCCAGGCCCAGTCGCAAATTCTCTGCCATAGGTCGTTATCGCGGTGCAGTGCCTGGGCCGGCTCACCCGGTCCGATGCCGATGAACTGTGCCGTGTTCATCCAGTAGTCGACGCCTCCGGCTTCTTCCAGAAACGCCTCACCGACTTCGTGTACCAGGGGCGTCAGCATCACCTCGATGAAGGCATCGCTGTACTGGGCAAGGCTGGCAAAGCGGATCGTGTTGCGGCCCCAGAAGACCTCGTTGTCCTCACCCGGAATACTGGAACCTGGCTCATGCTCGGCACGCTTGTCGGCAAGTTCATCCCACATCCGTTGGATCACGGCGGGATCGAACAGACCCTTGACGATCAATCCGCCCTCTTCACGCATGACCTCAAGGATGGCCTCCTTGCCGGCGCTGGCCGGAAGTCGCTTGAGTTCCATGGTCTCTCCCCCTGGTGATCGCGTCGCATGATAAGGCGTTCGCATCCAATCTCACCTACAAAAACACGGATGACGAGGCCAACAGCGCGCGTCACACCTGGGGCATGGGATGCTTCCGGCGCATGCCGGTCATGGCATTGAAGACGATAGCGACAAAGACGACAGCACCGCCCCAGAAGGTCGCTTCGAGAGGTACCTCGGTGAAGACCGCCCAGACCCAGATGGGGCCGAAGATAACTTCGGTGAGCGTCAGCAGGGCCAGCTCGCCCGCAGGCACGTGCTTGGCTCCGGCAATGAAAAGCGCCATGCCGCCGGTCATCTGCACAACCCCCATCATGGCGCACCAGAAGAGGTCGTTGCCGGTGATGGACAGGCCGATGCCTTCGGAAAAGACGGCCATGCAGGACGCAAAGATGCAAGCAATCGCACCACCAAGCACGACACAGGGCAGCATCTCGACATTGCGGCCGGCCCGCACAGCAACAACGACGAAGGCAAAGGCTGTCACCATGAAGACCGCCAGCAGATCACCAATCCACTGATCCGGATTGTCACCTGGACGTTCGCCAAAAACGATCTCGAACCCATTGGAAACATCAACCGTGACGCCCAGACCGCCCGACACCATGACCAGGACGCCAATGGCGACCGCAATCATGGCCAGGATCGTCGCCGGGCGGACGGACTCGCGCAGCATGACCCATCCGATGATGGCCGAGATGACCGGTGCGGCAGCGAGCATCAGAACGGTGTTGGCAACATAGGTGTACTGCAGGGACCACATGAAGAGCGTGTTGGCGGCTGCGATGCCCAGCGCCGTCACGATACCCCAGGGGCTCAGCACGCTGCGGAACACGCCCAACACCTTGCGGCCATATCGCCAGGTGATGAAGAGCAGCATGGAGACGGCAAGAAACGCCGTGCGCCACGCCACGATCTGCCAGACATCGGCATCATCGATCATGCGGAAGAACAGCCCGCCAAGGCTCCAGAACAGCCCTGCGGATGCGACCAGAACAATGCCACGCGAGTAACTTTCCGGGCGCTGTAACGTTTCAACGGCTTCCGTCACCCGCCTTCTCCTATTGCGGGACAACGGCCCATGTGGATCGGAAAATGGAGGGGTATGGAATAGGAAGAACCGGCCTGCTTGATCAAACCCGCTTCGCCTGGAGCTGCAGCAACCAGAAAGGCATCAATCAATTCATTCGCGCGACGCAGATAGTGTTGTTCACGCTCACGCAATGCCTCAAGCGATGCCGCATCGTTACGACTGACCGCTTCTGCATGGGCTTTGCCGTTAAAGCGCGCCCAGTAGTAGGCCGGTCCTATGATGATATCTGGGGCAAGGCCTGCCACACGGACGTTGGCAAATCCGACATCCTCCATGAAGCCGTTGAACTCTGCTTGCGACGTAATGTGCGGGCGGTCCTGCTGTTCATCGACCCTGCCTAGTTCAGGAATTCGCGAAAGGTCTGAAGCCAGGCGGCAATAGGCCTCGCTGGGGCCAGACAGGTTCTGGCTGATGCACCACCCACCCGGCTTCAGCGCCGCGAGGCATCGCTCAAGAATGCGCCGTTGCGCATCGGGTGCATTGTAGTGGTTGACAGACCGCATGGTGATGAGGTCGAGGCCAGATAAAACAACTTCTTCGAGATCCCCGCACTGGGTTCGCAGACCACGTGCCTGTGCCAGATGCAGAAAATCAGGATTGGCATCGACCACCAGACCGTCGACCTCTCTCCCGCATTCCCGGATCGCCTGAACGACAAGAGCTGGCAGGTACCCCTCACCGCCCCCAAAGCTGGCGTATTCCACCGCAGACCCCAGATCTTCCATCAGAGGTGCAACGGCGATCTCAAGAAAGGACTGCGCCATGGCCGGGTTGGAAAAGTAACCGTCGTTGATCTTGCCCATCTCGACACCATGGTCGAGATCGGCCGATGTGATTACGGGCTTGTTGTTACCTTCCGGTCCGGACATCAGGGTCTGATCAACTCACCAGATCAGGCAACACCGCCTTGCGTTCGGCCATGAACGCCTGGAGTTCTTCGTCTTTGGCCTGATCGAAATCAGGTGCCTCGTACTCGGCGAGCATGCGTTTGGCCTTTTCGACGGCGCGCTGGTCCTGGGTCTTCGCACCTTCGGCTTCCCATTGCTCGTAACTGTTGTTGTCGGCGACCTCAGGCATGAAGAACCCTTTGAGGTAGTTCTTCTGGGTATGGGCGCAGCCCAGGAAGTGATTGCCGGGCCCGACTTCGCGGATGGCTTCCATGCCCAACCCGTTTTCAGAGAGATCGAGCGGCTGGGAAAAGCTCTGAAGCATGGCGATCTGTTCGGTATCCATGATGAACTTGCCGTAACCGGCTGAAAGCCCAGCTTCCAGCCAGCCGGCCGCATGCAGCACGAAGTTGGTGCCGGCCAGCAACGTTGCCGTCATGGTCTGCATGGATTCAAACGCCGCCTGGGCATCGGCGATCTTTGCGCCGTTAAGCATACCGCCCGAGCGCAGCGGCACCTTGTACCGGCGCGAAAGCTGGCCCACGGCATAAATCATCTGCAGGGTCTCTGGCGTGCCCATCATCGGTGCGCCCGACTGCATGGATACGGTCGCAAGGAAACTGCCATAGACCATCGGTGCGCCTGGATTGACGATCTGAGAATAGGCCAGCCCTGACGTGACCTCAGCATTGAGCTGGGCAATCGCACCCGCGGTTGCTACCGGCGCCATGGCGCCTGCCATGATGAACGGCGTGATGAGCACGGCCTGATTGTGCTCTGCGTAATGGCGCAGCGCACCCAGCATTGAAGCATCCCAGACCAGCGGCGAATTGCAGTTCACCACCGAGGTCATCACCGTGTTGGATTTGATGAAGTCGTCACCAAACAGAATGCCGCACATCTTGCAGGAATCGAGCGCACGTTCCGGTGCCGACTGCACACCCATGAAGGGTTTGTCGGAATACTTCATGTGGCTGTAGACGATATCGAGATGCCGCTTGGGCACGGGCACGTCGACCGGCTCGCAAATGATGCCGCCGGAATGATGCAGTTCCGGCGTCATATAAGTCAGCTTGATGAAGTTCTGCAGGTCTTCGAGCGTGGCGTAGCGGCGCACGTTGTCGAGATCGCGCACAAAGGGCGATCCGAAGGTTGGCGCAAACACCGTGTTCTTGCCACCGATCACGACGCTGCGGTCGGGATTGCGCGCAACCTGGGTGTATTCTTCAGGGATCATCTCGAGCTTTTCTTCGATCAGACCCCGGGGAATATGAACCCTCTCGCCCCGCACATCAGCACCTGCATCGCGCCAGTGTTCCAATGCGACCTCGTCACGGAAGTCGATACCGACCTCCTCGAGGATCTCCATGGACGTATCGTGGATCAGATCGAGGCCCGCCTGATCGAGCAGTTCGTAGACCGGTATCTCACGTGTGATGTAGCGCTTCTGGACGATCGGAGCACCGATCCGCTCCTTTCGCCTGGCTACGCGCCCGCCTCTTCTCTGCCTTGCTGCATCGGCCATGAGATCGTCTCCTGATGTATTTGCGGCCCTATGTGATGGATAGGTTTGGGCCGAGTCAATTGCACATTGCCTGCCCTGTTTGTGGCAACAAATCCCGTGTGTTCCGAAATGTCGTTGAATTGCACTGGCTGTGTCACGATAACGACATCGCGTGTCGCGAATATTCTAGCCACAGGGCATGGACAGAACTAGCTGTGTCAACCGGGCATGGTGCCTAACCGCGGGAGTGTTGGTGATGGCCGACGAAGCAGACGATCTAGATCTCTCCACCCTGGACGACGATGAACTTGTCCAGCAGATGCACGAGGATCTCTATGACGGCCTTGCCGACGAGATCCTTGAAGGCGTCAATATTCTGCTGGAGCGCAAGTGGGAGCCTTACAGGGTTCTGACCGAAGCGCTTGTCGAAGGCATGCGTATTGTCGGCATCGATTTCCGTGACGGCATCCTGTTTGTTCCAGAGGTGCTTCTGGCAGCCAACGCCATGAAGGGCGGTATGGTTGTCCTGCGTCCGCTGCTGGCTGAAACCGGCGCGCCCAAGCAGGGCTCCATGGTGATCGGCACCGTCAAGGGCGACATTCACGACATCGGCAAGAACCTGGTCGGCATGATGCTGGAAGGTGCCGGTTTCGACATCTTCAACATCGGCATCAACAACGACGCCGATGCGTTCCTGGAAGCGCTGGACGAACACAAGCCCGACTTCCTGGGCATGTCGGCTCTGCTCACCACAACGATGCCCTACATGAAGGTCGTGATCGACACCATGAAGGAGCGCGGCATTCGCGACGACTACACAGTGCTGGTTGGTGGCGCGCCGCTGAACGAGGCCTTTGCTGACAGCGTGGGTGCTGATGCCTATTGCCGTGATGCTGCCGTGGCAGTGGAAACGGCCAAGGCTTTGGTTATCGAGCGTCGCAAGGCCAGTTCGGCTGCGGCCGGCTGATTCTTAGGTGGGTGACCGCAGCCTTGTCATTGCGTGCGGTGCGCTTGCCTGGGAAATCATGGCAATGATCCGTGCGAATGGATGGGATGCCATCGAAGTCCAGTGCCTTCCTGCGGGATGGCACAACACACCTGACAAGATTCCAGAAGGTGTCCGCGAGAAGATCCACGAAGCGCGTGGAACATTCGAGCACATCTTTGTTGCCTATGGCGATTGTGGAACCGGCGGCATGCTGGATGCTGTTCTTGAGGAAGAAGGCGTGGAACGCATTGGCGGCGCACACTGCTATCAGTTCTTCGCCGGCGAAGAAGAATTCCTGGCACTGCATGATGCCGAGCCCGGCACATTCTATCTCACCGATTATCTGGCCAAACATTTCGAGACCCTGATCATGAAAGGCCTGGGCATTGATCGGCATCCAGAACTTCGTGACATGTATTTCGGCAACTACAAGCGCCTGATCTACCTGGCCCAGATCGAGGAGCAGGAGGTCACCACCCTGGCCCGAGCAGCAGCCGAGCGGCTGGGCCTGGAATTCGAAGTTCAGTTCACGGGGTATGGCGGGCTGGAACCCATCCTGACCAAGGCCCAGAGCGCAGCAGAGGTTCACTGATGGCGAAATTGACGATTGTTTACTGGCGCGACATTCCAGCCCAGGTCATTGCAAAGGCCGGTCGCACAACCGCCAAGCGCGTGTTGCCCGAACGGTTCGAGAAGTCGATCGACCAATCGGCCATGCATGCCAAGCTGCGCGACACTGACTCGTATCTGGAGCACTGGCGCCGCGGCGATCCCGCAGATTGCGGTGATGACCTCGAAGCCGAAGCAGATGCCCTGGCAGCAAAAATCGATGCCGAATTCACAGACGAGGTCCTTGGCGGATACATCCGCAACGGCGGCCTCAAACCAGACGCGTAGAGAAGGACGAGACCCATGAAATCCAAAGGCCAGTTGGAAGCAAAACTCACAGCCGGTGAATTTGTCATTACCGCTGAGACGACTCCGCCTGATGGTGCCGATGAAGCATCGGTGATGGATAAGGTTGGCTGCCTGAAAGGTCTGGTTGACGCAGTCAATGTGACCGATGGTGCTGGTGCCCGCGCCCATATGTCCGCGCTTGCGACCTGTGCGATCATGGCAAAAAACGGCATTGAGCCGGTACTGCAGTTCACCGTGCGCGACCGCAACCGCCTTGCCATTCAGGGCGAAATGATCGGCGCTCCGGCCCTTGGCATCCACTCCATTCTCTGCCTGCACGGCGACAGCATCACCAAGGGTGATCAGCCCGACGCCAAACCTGTTGAGGATGTCGATAGCAAAGGCCTGATGGCAATGGCCAGGCACATGCGCGACACCGGCACGTTCCCTGCCCCGTCGGGACGCAAGATCGATCCTGCTCCGGGCCTGCTGATCGGCGGTGCGGAAACACCCCGCGACCCCGATGAAAACTTCAATACGAAGGGCATCGAAGGCAAGATCGAAGCTGGCGTTGACTTCTTTCAGACGCAGTTTGCCTATGACATCGAAGTGCTGAAGCGCTACATCGGCGCGCTCAATGACCAGGGCATTACTGAAAGGGCTCACTTCATCGTCGGCGTCGGCCCGATCATGTCGGCCAAGTCAGCGCGCTGGATGACCGAAAACCTGTTTGGTGTGCATGTGCCTGAACATGTCATCAAGCGCATAGAAGGTGCCGAAGACGAGAAGGCCGAGGGCCGCAAGGTCTGCGCGGAACTTGTCGAACAATTCAAGGAAATCAAGGGTATCAGCGGAGCCCATCTCATGGCGCCGCGTGGCGAAAAGGCCATTGCCCAAACACTGACCGAGTACAATCTGCGCGGTTAACGACCGCTTTTCTGGAGTACGCGCCATGCGCGCTGTCCGCCTCTGGTCTGTCCGTCATTCGCACGGGCTCATGAAGTTGTATGACGTGTTCGAAGGCCTGATCATGGCTGTCGAGCCGGTTGTGCGACGCGTCGGTTATGATCGACTCGAGAAACCGGTGAGCGTTGTCGAGAACGGCCTCAAGAGCGCCATGTTCGACTGCCAGATGTGCGGTCAGTGCGCGCTCTCCTCGACTGGCATGTCGTGCCCGATGAATTGCCCCAAAAACCTGCGCAACGGCCCCTGTGGCGGTGTGCGTGAAGATGGCCACTGCGAAGTAAAACCCGACATGCCTTGCGTCTGGGTGAAAGCCTGGGAAGGCAGCAAGGACATGGTCAATGGCAACATTTTCGATGTCCAGCGTCCGGTCGACCACCGCATGAAAGGCACCTCTTCCTGGCTGCGTCTGATGCGTCAGAAAAAGGAAGGCACCTATCCCCGGCCCGCCACAACAGCACGCGCTGATGCAGGCAAGGGCGCGTCATGATGACGGACGAGCCAATGGACGATGCGGCCACCGGCCCGCTGAACGAAGGGCCCGCGTTTCCCGACATGATGAACCCGGGGCCCGTCGACCCCGGCGCACCGCTTGCTCCCCTGCCCGGCCATACCTCACGCGGTCGTCTTGAACGTATTCTGCGGGCGGGTGAATTTGCCGTGACAGCAGAACTTTCGCCCCCCGACAGCGCCGATCCCATGGATGTGTTCGATCGCGCGTCGATCTTCAACGGCTGGGTCGATGCCGTGAACGCGACCGATGGCTCCGGCGCCAATTGTCATATGTCGAGCGTGGGTGTCTGTTCCCTGCTTACCCGCGTGGGTTACGTGCCGGTCATGCAAATTTCCTGCAGGGACCGCAATCGCATCGCCATTCAGGGCGATGTTCTGGGTGCAGCAGCCATGGGCGTTGCCAACATTCTTTGCCTGACCGGCGATGGTGTGCAGTGCGGCGATCATCCTGAAGCCAAGCCGGTGTTTGATCTCGACTGCATGGCCACGCTCGAGATCGTGAGCAAGATGCGCGACAAGTGTGAGCTGGACTCAGGCCGCAAGCTCGACAAGGCTCCGGAACTGTTTCTGGGTGCGGCAGCCAATCCCTTTGCCCCGCCCTATGACTTCCGCCCCATTCGCCTGGCCAAGAAAATCGCTGCCGGCGCCCAGTTTGTTCAGACCCAGTACTGTTATGATATTCCCATGTTGGAAGCCTATATGAGCCGCGTGCGCGACATGGGCCTGCATGAGAAATGCTTCATCATGATCGGCGTAGGGCCCCTGGCCTCGGCGCGTGCTGCCAAATGGATCCGGGGCAATGTGCCCGGCGTACACATTCCAGATGACGTCATCAAACGTCTGGAAGGTGCCGAAAAACAGAAAACCGAAGGCAAGAAGCTCTGTGTGGACCTGATTCAGCAAATTCGTGAAATCGAAGGCGTTTCGGGCATCCACCTGATGGCGTATCGTCAGGAAGAGAGCGTTGCCGAAATCATCGCGGAGTCCGGTGTCTTGAAGGGCC
>Ga0055584_100001828_pt1 | contig 20951 bp, 21 predicted proteins | sample OSDHelmetaG_FD_58716 | JGI IMG/M metagenome (GOLD analysis project Ga0055584, IMG submission 58716) | Pelagic marine sediment microbial communities from the LTER site Helgoland, North Sea, for post-phytoplankton bloom and carbon turnover... | ecosystem: Environmental > Aquatic > Marine >...
TGAGCTACACGCCCCATCTTGGTTCGGGGGCGGACTATAGCTAAATCATCAGCAAGCGCAAGAGGTGGATTTGCCGAAATACCGAAATTGCATGCTCCGGTGAATGGGCCAGCATTTGCTGCGTTGTCATCGGCGTGGATTCAGCCATAATGCGCACATCGAATGGAGACGAGCGAAAATGACTGCGCCTGAATCAGCCTTGCAATTGGAGCAAGACCACGCCACGAGTGAAAGAGGACCTGCGCCCTATACCGTGGCCCACCCAGCGCAGCAGCGGGTGCCCTTTGTTTTTTCCTCGCCCCATAGCGGCCGACACTATCCGCCCAGCTTTGCTGCGGCCTCTGCCCTTGACCGCACGACATTGCGCGCATCCGAAGACGTCTATGTAGACCATCTGTTCAGCGCTGTACCGTCCTTGGGTGCACCGCTGATCCAGGCTGAATATGCCCGCGCGTTTTTAGATGTGAACCGCGAAGCCTGGGAGCTAGACCCCGACATGTTCAGCGAACCCATGCCTGACTACGTCAATGTGCGGTCTGGACGGGTTGCTGCTGGGCTAGGCACCATCGCTCGTGTTGTGGCCAGCGGTACCAATATTTACAAAGAACCCATGCCGTTTTCCGAGGCCTCGTGGCGTGTCAACAATGTATACCAGCCCTATCACAACGCCTTAGAGGGCCTCGTTCAAAAAACCATCGACAGCTTTGGCCATGCCGTGCTGATCGACTGCCATTCCATGCCATCAGTCGGTACATCCTTTGGCGACACACCGCTGCGCGGCAAAGGGGCCACGGCAGATTTCATTTTGGGGGATCGCTATGGCAAAAGCTGTTCACCCGAACTCATGGCAATTGCCGAAGGTATCCTTAAGGGGCACAACTACAATGTCGTCAGAAACATCCCCTATTCTGGTGGATACAACACGCGGCAATATGGCCAACGCGACAAAGGGCAACACGCCTTGCAAATTGAAATCAACCGGGCGCTTTATGTCGATGAAAAGACCCTGGAAAAGACCAGCCAATTCGAAACGTTGAAAGTCCAGCTAACAGAGATGAGCAAGGCCCTAATGGATATTGCCCCGCAACATCTGGGCTAGTCAGACAACGTACCGACGTTTCAACCTGCGGGTATTGGCAAAAAAGGAGCCACTCCAGAACATCTGAAGTGGCCCAAGTTTAGGGAGGAAACGCCCACGAAGGGCATTACCTGCGAGCTCTTGGCTCAAACAGATAACAGTTCATATATTAAACCTTCTCTAGAATTATTCAAGGGTTCAAAAATATTACCCTTCAATATCAATTGGTTACAACAACCTTCCCTGTTGAAGACCGGTTGGTAACGGATTCAATAGCCACTACAGCATCAACCAACCCATAGGTCTTTGAAACAAATGGCTGAATCTTGCCTTCGGCCAGCCACTGCATCAGCGTCGCATAGGCTTGCCGGGTCACTTCAGGGCGTTTTTCTTCATAGGGGCCCCGATTTACGCCAATAATATCGACATTCTTCACCATAACGTGATTTGAGGGTATCTGCTGAATACGCCCGCCAGCAAAGCCAATCACCAGAATTCGGCCCTCAAAATTCACGCAGCGCAAAGACGCATCAAACACATCACCGCCTATAGGGTCGTAAATCACATCGGCCCCTTGACCATCGGTGACGGCCTTTACCTGCTCGCGAATGTCCTCGGTACGATAATCAATGAGGTACTTCGCACCTGCAGCCTGGGCAATCTTCAGTTTTTCAGGCCCACCTGCAGTGGCGATGATAGTTGCACCAAGTTGTTTACCAATTTCAACCGCCGTCAGGCCGACGCCACCCGCTGCCCCATGGACCAACAAAACTTCGCCTGCCTGCAAGCGCGCCCGATGCGCCAGGGCCAAATAAGACGTGCCATACGTAACAGCAAAACTGGCCGCTGAAACATAGTCCATGGTTTCCGGCAATAGCGACAATTGCGCCACATCAGCCACAAGCTCTTCGGCATAGCCGCCTTGGCCGACCATGCCCATGACCCGGTCGCCAAGAGCGAAGCCTTCGACACCGTCACCCACACCAATGACATCACCCGCGACTTCAAAGCCTGGAGTAAAGGGCGGATTGGGTTGAGATTGATATTTGCCAGCGGTCAGCAAACTGTCGGCGAAGTTTACCCCACAGGCACGCATGGCCAACTTAACCTGACCCGGCCCCGGATTTGGCGCAGGCACGTCTTCCATTTTCAGGACTGACAGATCACCAAATTCTCTGCACATAAGGGCTTTCACAGCGGGAACTCCTTTGTATGAACAGGCCCCGCTCTATAAAGCGGGTTAACCTTAGATTGAGGTGGGCGATAGTGCTGTCTTTTCATGCAACTGACAATGGCTCATGCTACAAGGGCGCCAGCATTTTAGATAGGAGCCCCCATGACCAAAAGCCCATCCACGGAAGAATTGACCGCCTTCGCCAACCAATTGGCCGATGCCGCAGGCGATGTGATTATGCCGTATTTCCGCGCCAAGAATGCCATTGAAAACAAGCAAGATGGCGGTTTCGACCCGGTAACAATTGCCGACAAGGAAGCCGAGACAGCCATGCGCGCGCTGATCGAGACCACCTATCCTGACCACGGCATTTTGGGTGAAGAACATGGGCACAAGCCTGCTGGTGCAGGCGGTATGACATGGGTATTGGACCCCATCGATGGAACAAGGTCCTTTATTGGCGGCTTACCGACGTGGGGTACCCTGATTGCTCTGAACAACGGTGAAAAAGTTATTATGGGTGTCATGGACCAACCTTTTACAGACGAACGATACATAGGCACGCCTGACGGTGCCTTTTTCAAGGGGCAAAAGCTAGCCGTACGGCCCTGCGCCTCGATAGGAGACGCCGTTTTGTATTCAACCACCCCGGACATGTTCTACGAGCCCGGAGAAGCAGAAGCCTTTGGCCGGGTAGAAGGAGTGGTGAAACTTCGCCGATTTGGCGGCGACTGTTATGCCTATGCCATGATGGCACTGGGCTTTGTCGATTTGATTATAGAATCTGCCATGCAGCCCTACGACATTCAGGCCTTAATCCCCATCGTAGAAGGGGCTGGTGGCATTGTCACAAATTGGCAGGGTGAAGATGCGATGCAAGGCGGGCAAATCTTGGCGGCGGGGGATGCGCGCCTCCACGAACAAGCCCTAGGGCTGTTGCAAGGCTAGCCCCGCACCTCGAAAAAGCGATCAAACAGCGCCCATAGCTGGTCTCGATATTGGTCCTGCTCCCGCAGGAGTTCGTGCCGAGCGCCATCTATATGAAACATATGTGACGTATTCAGCCTTGCGTCGACCCAATTCTGCGCCCGGTTGTTAACCACGCCATCTTCGCCCGCCTGGATGATATATATCGGCACACCCATTGCCTTCAAATAGCGTTCGTCTTTGATCAGCCGGATTGAAGACCAGGCCGCCTTGAACCACCCCCAGGTCGGCCCACCGGACTGTAAGGCTGGTTGCGCCGCCAGTTGATTGTGGTCTTCTTCAAATCGGGCTTGGTCAGAGGTCAGGCGGTTACCGTCGAACTTCTGGTAAAATGGCCCATAATCGCCGCGACCCATGCCATAGGCTTGCCCAAACCCCAAGGCATTGACCAACGCTGTCACCCCCGTGAAGAGCCACCGTAGGCCGGGCGGCGTCCAAATATCAAACATGGGCGCGGCCAATATGGCCCCTTCAATTTCGTATCGTTCATCGTGCAGATACCGAAGAGCAATATGGCCGCCCATAGAGTGGCAGAAGAAGTAGAGAGGGCCGGACGTTTCGGGCTTAACGCGGGTCGCTATTAATTGCTGCAGATCGGCAATGTAAAGACCAAAGTCTTCCACATGGGTTTTCTGCCGATTGTCCAGAGCCCTGGTCGAAAGCCCCTGCCCGCGCCAATCCAACGTGTAAACACCGAGGCCCCGTTTCTGCAGGTCTTCGATGGTTTCAAAATGCTTTTCAATGGTTTCGCGAAAACCAGGCAGAAATATAATGATAGGCTTACCTTCTTCGCTAGGCCAGAAGGCATAGCGAATGCTGGCCCCATCCGCAGCCTGCATAAATGCGAATTCTCCACCTGGCGGAGGGGCCCTCATATTACGACCTCGCTTGTTCCAATTTCTCGCGCTGTTCTTCCAATAACAGCCACTGCTCTTGTTTGGAATCTATATCGTTTCTGGCATCTTCCATTTTTTTAGCCAGCTCGGTTATACGCTCAACATCGTTTCTGTGAAATGCCGGGTCACCAAGCTGGGTTTCCCATTGCTGCATGGCTACTTCCAACGCGTCAATTTCGTCGGGCAGCACATCCAGCAATCGTTGGTCTTTATACGACAGCTTGGCGGGCTTCTGGCTGCTGCGCGGCTTTTCGGCCTTTGGCTTTTTCGGCTCTTTATCTACCTTGGCCGTTACGCCAAAGCGGTCGCCCCGCTGTTCAACCATATCGGTATAGCCACCGGGATATTCACGCACTTTCCCGTCTGGGTCGAAGCTGATGATGCTGGTGACCAAACGGTCCAAAAAGTCGCGATCATGGCTGATCAGGATGAGCGTGCCGTCATAGTTGACCAGCAAATCTTCCAACACATCGAGTGTGTCCATGTCCAAATCATTGGTCGGTTCATCAAGGATCAAGAGGTTGGAATCTTTAGTTAGTGTCTTGGCCAACAACAACCGGTTGCGTTCACCCCCAGACAGTGTGCCTACAGGTTGGCGTGCCTGGGACTCATCGAACAGAAAATCTTTCAGATAGGCCACGACATGGCGCAAGCGTCCCTGAACATTAATGGAATCGCCACCACCGCCATTTTCTTTATCGACCAGGGTTTCCCACAGGGTGTGTTTGGGGTTCAAGCTGTCACGGTTTTGGTCGAAATAGATCATTTCAACATTGGGGCCAATTTTTACTCGGCCTGAGTCTGGTGCCAATTCGCCCGTTAACAAACGCACCATGGTGGTTTTGCCGGCGCCATTGGGGCCAACAAGACCAATCCTATCGCCCCGCATGATCCGCGTGGAAAAGTCTTCCACAATGACATTGTCATCGAAGGCCTTAGATATAGACCGCGTCTCAATAACTTTACGGCTGGCAGGGGGGCCTGCCTCCCAATCAATTTTGGGGGCCGACATCGCATTCACCTGCTTGGCGCGCTGTTCCCGCATTTTATAGAGGTTACGCAACCGCCCCTGGTTGCGCTTGCGCCGCCCCGTCACGCCAGTTTGCAACCAGGAATTTTCTTCGGCGATCCGTTTTTCCAACTTGGCGCGGCCCACCATTTCTTCTTCACGAACCTTTTCAGACCACGCATCAAATTCTGAATAGCCCTGGTTGTTGATCAGCATTTTGCCGCGCTCTAGCCACAGGGTTTTTTTACTCATTGATCGCAAAAACGCCCTGTCATGGCTAATCATCAACATTGCCGCCTGGTTTTGCCGCAAGAAGCCTTCCAACCATTCCACAGTCGAGATGTCCAGGTGGTTGGTCGGTTCATCCAACAGCACGATGTCGGGATCTGCAACAAAGGCCTGGCCCAAGGCTGCCCGGCGCAGACCGCCACCAGACAACGTCTCGACCAAGGCATCAGCGTCTAGCTGCAGGGTGCCCAGCAAATCATGGACACGATATTGCCGCAGGTCACGGTCTTCTTCTCCGAGCCCATCCTCAATAAATTCGGCCACAGTCTGGCCCGGCTTGACGAAAGGTTCCTGACGCAACCATGCAATCGTGGTCCCCGGTTGGATGAAGCGCTCACCGACATCAAGATCTTGCTCACCGGCCAAAGCCTTCAACAGGGTGGTTTTGCCGCTGCCATTACGGCCCACCAGACACATCCGGTCGCCAGGCTGAATCGCAATATCAACCCCGGCGAAAAGAGGTTTTTCACCGAAGCGGACAGACGCATTTCTGAGTGTAAGAATGGGAGGCATGCCGCCTCTATAGCGAGGAAACGCTCGCCTGTCATCACCCTGTGCACCTGCAATCGCTCCCAGGTGAATTCACATCAGGCAGAAAAGTTTGTGATCAGATAAACTGGCAGGGCCGAGAATAGAACTGCCATTGTAACGGCATATGTTCGGACAAACATCGCGCGCTCCTTTCGTCAAGGAAACCAACACAAGTTGACCCACCTTATATGGGGAACATGGTTACCGTTTTAAAGGGGAGCTTAGTCTTCCAGCGCGCTGGCGAAGGCAAGGTCGGCCATGCGACCGACGGCCTTTTCGAAACGGTCCCAATCTTCATCTGTTTTCAAAGGAACGCCCCAGTAATGTTCGGACACCCTGCCGCGAAGGGTCAGATACTGCACCCCGGCTAGCATAATGGCGAACGTTGCAGCGCCATCAAAATCCTTGGGCCACTGGATATCGCCCATGAAGTTTGTCAGAGCCTCGCGTGCCCGGTCCCGTCGGGCGGTTGCCAGCGGCTGCACCATATCCGTTGGGGCCGTTAGTTCAGAGGCCAACACTTCCTGTAAAAGTGGGCGGCTGCGAAGAATGCGGGTGTAAATAATAAGCACCAACCGCATTGTCTCGGCAAATGACTCTGGCCGCGCTCCGCCGGTTTCCCGCTTAGCTTCGGCCAACATATCGTCGAGGCCCATCCAATAGTCGGCATCGCGTCCAAATTCCTCAAGCAATTGCGGCATGCCGCCGAAATAGCGATAGATCAACGGTTTGCCGACGCTAGCCTCTTTGGCAATAGCATTAATGCCAAGGCCCCGAAAGCCGTCCCGTTCCAACACCCTGCCAACGGCGTGTAGAATGTTTTGCTTGGTGGTTTCAGAGTCTCGTTGCGCCATATGCTCGCTTTCACCCATCTATTGCTCAGGGGCCTCCTGCCAATTTGTTATAGCAGCCCGGCCGGGCCCTGCGATAGAGCGCAGTGATAGGCCCCCTTTTGTCAATTTACCAACAGAAATATAGTGGCAACAGGCCAGACCGTTGCTCTTGTGCCATGGACTCCTCTATACAGGGTGTCCCATCAAATGGTCGGCGCGGAATTCATGACATCAAAAAACCAACACGAAGAACACCTGTCTGTGCTTGCAGATGTACTGGCTGAAGCCAAAAAAGGCGGGGCAGACCAAGCAGATGCCTTGGTCGTGACCTCAGATAGCCTGGGTGTGTCGTGCCGCCTTGGCGCCATGGAAGACCTTGAGCGCTCTGAAGGGACCGACTTGGGCTTGCGGGTGTTGATTGGCAAGCAGCAGGCCGTCGTTTCCACCAGCGACCTGTCGGCAACGTCTATCCGGGAATTGTCTCAAAGGGCCCTTGATATGGCACGCCATGCACCTGAAGATCCCTGGTGTGGGCTGGCAGATGAAAGCGACTTAACGCAATCTTTTCCCACTGATCTGGATTTGTTCGACCCCACACTGCCAGATGCTGCAGGGCTTTTTGAAACAGCAAAAACAATAGAGGATGCTGCTCGGTCCGTCGAAGGCATCACAAATTCTGAGGGGGCTAGCGCAAGTTGGGGTCAGGCATCTGTTGCCTTAATGACCTCTCATGGTTTTGCCGGCAGCTATCAGGCGAGCAGTCAGTCGCTAGGTGTGTCCGTTATCGCAGGTGAAGGCACGGGCATGGAGCGGGATTATGAATATGCCAGTGCTCGCCATATGGAAGACCTCGACAGCCCAGAAGAAATTGGCCGAACGGCATCCAACAAGACCTTGCGCCGATTGAACCCGCAGAACCATGAGACTTGTAAAGTCCCAGTAATTTTCGACCCACGGGTTGGTGCCAGCCTGCTAGGTCACTTATCCGGGGCCATTAATGGCGCGTCGGTCGCACGGGGCACAAGCTTCCTAAAAGACGCCATGGGCACCCAAATTTTTGCAGAAGGCATCAACATTATTGACGACCCACTTCGCACACGCGGATTGCGGTCCAAGGCGTTTGACGGCGAAGGCGTTGCCACCCGTATTAGTAATGTTGTCGACCAGGGCCACTTGCGGTCATGGTTCCTAGAGTCTTCAACCGCGCGACAACTTGGCCTGCCTTTAACCGGCAGTGCCAGCCGCGGCACCAGCAGCGTGCCCGGCGCGGGGGCCACCAATCTATATATGGCTGCCGGTGATGTTAGCCCCGAAGAGCTGATGAGCGATATCCAGGATGGCTTTTATGTGACAGAGCTGATCGGTATGGGCGTAAACGGTGTAAATGGCGACTACAGCCGAGGGGCCTCAGGCTTTTGGATTGAAAACGGTAAAATTGGTGGCCCCGTCAGCGGCATGACCATCGCCGGAAACTTGAAGGACATGTACCTGAACCTGACCCCGGCTGATGACTTGAAGTTCAAATATGGGACCAATGTGCCAACCTTGCGCCTGGAAGGACTAACACTTGCCGGTGCCTGATTTGGACACACGAAGCACCATCGCCCGCGCTGCCGTTAAAGAGGCTGGCGCACTGGCCATGCGCTATTTCAAGCAAGACGTCAAAACTTGGGACAAAGCCGAAAACGACCCCGTCAGTGAGGCCGACCTGGCCGTGGATGCTCTGCTAAAAGAAACCCTGCTAGGTACTTTCCCCGACGATGGCTGGCTTTCAGAAGAATCAGTCCATGAACACGAAAGCGGCGCGCACCACCAACCGGACTATATCTGGGTGGTTGACCCCATCGATGGCACCCGCGCTTTCATTGAAGACAAGCCCCACTTTACCGTCTGCGTTGCACTTGTCTGGCAGGGCAAAACCCAAATGGGCTTTGTTTATAATCCGGCCACCGAAGAGTTTTTCGAAGCAAATTTAGGAAAAGGGTCCACGTGCAACGAAGCCCCCATCAGTGTCGGTGATCACCGACAACTCGACAAGACCCGGATGATTGGCTATCGCGATATGTATGCCGACCGACATTGGCGCAAGCCCTGGCCCAAAATTGAAATCGCCATGGTCAACTCCATTGCCTATCGCGTGGTGCTGGTTGCCAATGGCACTCACGATGCCTGCATTAATTTAAAGCCCCAAAACGATTGGGATATTGCAGCGGCCGAGCTCATTTTACGGGAAGCAGGCGGCATCTGCACAAACCGCCAAGGTGCGTCCTATAAATTCCATGGCCGTGGCGGGAAGAACCAGAATGTGATTGCGGCCAACCCGGTGCTCCAGAAAAAGTTGGTGCGCAAGCTGGAAGAGTTCGAACCCCGCATTCCCAAACAGACCCCTACGCCCGGCGGCAGCTAGCACAAAAGAGTGCGGCGGTTAAAACAGAAAGCGCCCGGCCTGTTTCCAGACCGAGCGCCTCATGTCTCTCAATTTCTAATCAGAGATTAGAAAGAACGGCTAACCGACGCGACAAAGCGTGAGTCACAAACGTTTTTGCAGGAAACTTCCGGCAGGTCTGTGTCGTGGTAACGCAGGTCGATATCGAAATAGTTTTCAATTGAAACCGTCATGCCGATGTCCCAGTTGATGTAGGTATCGTCATCCAGCGGGTCCGTATCGAAATATTTGTTGAAGCCAACATTCGCGCTGGCTGCCAGGCTGATAGGGCCATCACCGACGGGGATAGGAACTTCAATGCCGATGGGAACATAGAGCGCGTCACCAATGCCGCCGAAGAAGTCGGGCGAGTACCAGGCACCAACACTCAGGCTTGCAGCACCAAGGTCTGCACCCAGGGTCAGGCCAAATTCAACGAAGTCATAATTAGACCCATTGGGTGAACCAGGATACGCGTAGTAGATAAAGCCCACATCATAGCTGAACATGGAATTACCAAAGTCCCCAGCATAGCCACCATAAAGGTCGATTTCGATGCTGGAAGACACTGTGTCGCCATTGGCTTCTAAAGTTTGGTCGTTGAAGTCGATGTTGGAGGCCCAAACGCCCGCATAAACGCCGCTGGAGTGTGCCACGTCGAAGCCACCCTGAATGGCGAAGTCGCCGTCCGTTTGGGTGAAGCCACGGTAAATATAGTTATTGGTCAGGTTAACATTGCCAGAAAATTCCCAATCTGACGCTGCTTCTTCTGCAGCTACAGGGGCTGCAAACAACAGTCCCAAACCCATGCATGCGCTCGTGATGACACCGAATGCTTTGCTACTCATAATTATTCCTTTCGTGCCCCGGGGGGCGTTTCCTTTTGGGGGTCTTCATTGCTCTCGCCAGCCTAATAATCAATTATCGTGCCAACTTAGGCCGTCGCACGGAAAAATTTAATAAACCCCAATTATTACAATTAGTTAAAAGGAATAATAATTTTAGGTGCCAAAATTTTCCATCTCGCGGGATAGAGGAAAAGCACTCAATAGGCCCATTTTTGCATATTTTTTGATCGCCGCATCATTATTGCCCAATTTTTAGACCATCGACTATTTTGCAGGCATATCGCCAACGAGAAAGCGCGGGTCCAGGCGCCGACCGTTCCAATTAATACGCCAATCCACATGCGGACCTGTCGCCCGGCCAGTGGCCCCAATCGTGCCAACAAGGTCGCCTTGGCTCACCATGGCACCGGCTTCTATATCGACCGAATTCATATGAAACATCGTCGACATCACCCCAAAGCCATGGTCTATGATGATAATGCCGCCCTCATAATAGAAGTCTGCCTCGGCCAACACGACCTGCCCGCCAGCAGGCGCATAAACGGGCGTGCCAACCGGCCCAGCAACATCAAGCCCGAAATGGGGGCGCTTGGGAATATCGTTCAACACGCGTCGGCTGCCATACACCCCGGTTACCCGGCCCTGGGCAGGCCAGACAAAATCGCCAGCCCAATACATTGTATTGCTAAACTGCTTGCGGGCCTTAGCAACCATGCCTCGCTCTCGCGCCAGCCTCGCCAGGCGCTCTGGCGGCGGCGTAACCTTTTTGGGCGGCAAACCACTGATACGCTGCTCATTATAAATGCGGGGCGTCACGGCAATGGGAACAGTCTCGGAGGAGCCATCAGCAAAGCGTACCTCCAGTGAAGATGAGGCCTCAGCATCCCGGCCAAAGCCAAAAACAAATTGGCCATTGGCTGCAATCGCGAGCAATTCACCTTCAAAATGAATAACAGCCCCTATTGGCGCTGTACCGACAACCATGGACCCTTGAGAAATATCATCGGGAAGCTGCACCGTTTCGGCGGCCTGTGAGGACACCACACCCATCCATAGAACGGCCATCGCTGCGAACAACCTTGTTGTAAATTTTTTCACTAAAACAAATCCCCCTGCCCCGCATTACCTTTTGGTGGAGACTTTTTGGCTTTTCTTACCGGCTTCTTTGGCGTAGCGACTGGCGGCACTGAAGCCGGGCCTGACGCCCCCGTAACAGAAACATGTGTGCGCCCATCGCTAAATTCAACCGACAGCGCGTCACCAACGCCCGTTGCTTGCGACGACATGACAGGTCGGTCCTGCTCATCACGCACCACGGCATAGCCTCGCGACAAAACCGCATGATAACCCAAGCTACCCAACAGCCGTCCCAGCCCATCAAGCTTGTTTTGCGCGTCATCAAGACGGCGCGCTACGATCGGCTGCAATTTTTCTTGCTCCGTCTTCAGTTGGCGCTCGGCATCTTCTACCTGGCGCATCATGGCGGGGGCTGAGCGGGCATCCACCATGGTTAGGCGGTCGCGGTATTGGCCCATACGGTTCAACAAAACAGATGGGCGCAGGCCCGCGCTTTTATCCGTCAGGCGTTGCTGATGCTGCTGGGTGTTGGCTCGCAACGCCCGTGGCAACCTTTCGGCAATGTCGTCAAACCGTTGCTGCCGCATGCCCAACAGGTCTTGCAGCGACGGAATGCCTCGCGACAACCCCCTTAGCTGAGTGCGCCGCTCCTCCATAGATCGCACCAACGCCTGATGTCGCCGCCGGTCCAAATCACTGACGGCCGACACCAGATCCACATGAACTGGCACCGCCATTTCGGCAGCTGCCGTGGGCGTCGGTGCACGCAAATCAGAGGCGAAGTCGATCAGGGTAGTATCTGTTTCATGCCCCACGGCAGAAATGAGCGGAATGTCACTCTCTGCCGCCGCCCGGACAACCACTTCTTCATTGAAGGCCCACAGGTCTTCCAGCGATCCACCACCACGCGCAACTATGAGCAGGTCGGGCCGGGGAACATCACCACCGTCTTCCAGCTGATTGAACCCGCGAATGGCGCCGGCAATCTGCTCCGCTGCATTTTCGCCCTGCACCAATACCGGCCAAACCAGCACATGGGTTGGGAAGCGGTCTGCCAGGCGATGCAATATATCTTTGATCACCGCCCCGGTAGGCGACGTAACAACCCCAATAACTTTGGGTAGGTATGGAATATCTTTTTTCCGGTCGGCGTTGAACAGACCTTCAGCTGTCAGCTTCTTGCGCCGTTCTTCCAACATCGCCATCAGCGCGCCTGCGCCAGCGGGTTCTATTGATTCGACCACAAGCTGGTAATTGGAGCGGGGGGCATAGGTCGTGATTTTACCCGTAACAATCACTTCCAACCCTTCTTCAGGCGGAAATTTAAGCCGTCGGGCAACGCCTTTCCAACACACGCCATTGATAACGGCGTTTTCGTCCTTCAGGTCAAAATACAAATGCCCCGAGCCAGGGCGCTTCAAGCCGGATACTTCGCCGCGCACCCGGACATGGCCAAAAGCACCCTCGACGGTTTTCTTTAAGGCGTTGGATATTTCACCAACTGAAAATTCTGGTGCGTTCACGGCATTTCCACTCATAATTCAGCCCCGCCTGAGGCAGAAGCTCTTGTACTCAAGGTGCCCTATGCTACAAGAGCCCCTCCCCGGTTGAAAGCGCCGGATTGCAGATAGACATACCCTTTTTTGGCTAGTTTTGAGGCGTAAAATGAAAATTCTGGTTGTTGGTTCTGGTGGGCGTGAACACTCCTTATGCTGGGCCATTGCAGCATCGCCATTATGCACCAGCCTTGAATGCGCCCCCGGCAATGGGGGCATCGCCTCTGTCGCCACCTGCGTTGACATTTCAGCTGAAGATATTGACGGGCTCGTCGCCCATTGCCAGAACACGGGCGTAGATTTCGTTGTCATTGGCCCAGAACAACCTTTGGTCCTTGGCCTTGCGGACCGCCTTGAAGAAGTCGGCATCAACGCTTTCGGCCCCAGCGCCGGGGCGGCGCAGTTGGAAGGCTCTAAAGGCTTCACCAAAGACCTTTGCCAGAAATACAACATCCCCACCGCCGCCTATGGTCGCTTTACCGAGGCAGGCCCCGCCAAAGACTATGTCTTGCAACAGGGCGCCCCCATCGTGGTCAAAGCTGATGGCTTGGCCGCTGGCAAGGGTGTCATCATGGCAGAAACCAATGATGAGGCCCTCACCGCCATCGACGAGATATTCTCCGGTAAATTTGGCGATGCCGGAGCCGAAGTGGTGGTTGAAGAATGGATGCAGGGAGAAGAGGCCAGCTTCTTTGCCCTGTGTGACGGCGATAATGCCCTCGCCATGGCCTCGGCCCAAGACCACAAACGCGTCGGTGAAGGCGACACTGGCCTGAACACAGGTGGCATGGGCGCTTATTCCCCCGCCCCGGTTTTGACCGACGCATTGGCAGAACAAGTGATGGCCGAAATTATTTTGCCAACCGTTGCTGCCATGAAGGCCGAAGGCCACCCCTATCGCGGCGTCTTCTATGCCGGGCTAATGATCACAAAAGACGGCCCCAGCCTTATTGAATATAACGCCCGCTTCGGCGACCCGGAGTGCCAGGTGCTGATGATGCGCCTGATGTCTGACATTCTGCCCGCGTTGATGGCTTGCCGCGACAACGGCCTGGCCAATTTCGATTTGCGCTGGCACGACCAGGCGGCCATGACCGTGGTGATGGCCAATAAAGGCTATCCGGGCTCATATGAAAAGGGTTCGGTTATAGGCAACCTCGCCGAGGCTGGCGCCAATGACGACGTAGAGATTTTCCATGCAGGCACGGCCAAAGCGGGCGACGATATTGTCGCCACCGGCGGGCGCGTGCTCAATGTAACTGCCAAGGGCGACAGTGTTGCTGGTGCCCAGGCCGCAGCGTATGCCGCAATTTCCAAGGTAGACTGGCCCCAGGGCTTCTATCGGTCGGACATTGGCTGGCGCGCTATCCAAAACTAGAGAGGAACACCACCATGGCTGTAGATCGCAAAGAAGCCTTCACCGGCACCCAGGAAGTATTGGAAAAGCACAAGGTCGACCTGGACAAATTGCAAGACTATATGGAAGCCAATGTCGAGGGTTTCTCGGGCACTGTTTCCATCAAGCAATTCAAGGGCGGGCAATCCAACCCAACCTTCCTCATTGAAGCGGGTGGCAAAACCTATGTGATGCGCCGCAAGCCACCGGGGGAGTTGCTAAAGTCTGCTCATGCGGTCGACCGTGAATATCGCGTGATCACCGCCTTGGGACAAACCGATGTGCCTGTGCCGAAAACCTACGCCCTGTGTACTGATGAAGACGTGCTGGGTACGTGGTTTTACATCATGGATTACTGCGAAGGTCGCATCTTCTGGACCCCGCATCTTGAGGAAGTAGAAAAAAGCGAACGGGCCAGCATTTATGAAGGCATGGTTGATGCCCTGGCGAAACTGCACAGCGCTGACCACGTCGCCATTGGCCTGGAAGACTATGGCCGCCCCGGCAATTATGTTGCCCGCCAGATCAACACCTGGACCAAGCAATATCGGCTTTCAGAAACCGAAACCATCGACGCCATGGAAGAGCTGCTGAAGTGGATGCCGGAAAATGTACCGGAACAGCTATCCACCTCGGTCATTCACGGCGACTTCCGCCTCGACAACATGATCTTCCACCCAACCGAGCCCCGCGTTATTGCGATTCTCGATTGGGAATTGTCGACACTGGGCAACCCCATTGCCGATCTGAACTATAATTGCATGCCCTATAACCAGCTTAAGGGCGGTCGTTTTTCAGGCATGTCTGGGCAAGACCTCAACGAAATGGGCATTCCGTCGGAAGAAGAGTACATCGCCATGTATTGCGACCGTACTGGCCGCGATGGCATCGACCATTGGGATTTCTACACTGCCTATAACATGTTCAAACTGGCGGCGATTTCACAAGGCATCATGGGGCGCGTTGTCGCTGGCACCGCTGCCAGCCAAGAAGCAATTGATTCCGGCAAGAACGCACGGCCCCAAGCCGAACGCGCCTGGGACCTGGTGAAAGAACGCTTACTCTAACCCAATAGCCTGCAAGACAGCATTAGGGCTTTCGCCCGCCGCTCGTAAATCTTTGAGTGCGGGCGAGCCTTTGCTCTTGGCCAGCCGGGTCCCCGCATCATCCTCGACCAGACGATGATGATGGTAGATGGGCTGGGGCAGGCCGAGCAGCTCTTGCAGTAGCCTGTGCACGGGTGTGGCATCATACAGGTCTCGCCCCCGAATAACGTGGGTGACACCCTGCAGCGCGTCATCCACCACAACCGAGATGTGATAAGACGTGGGGATATCTTTCCGCGCCAGGACGATGTCGCCCAGCCCCTCGGGATCGGCGTCCACCATCCCTTCGCTCTCTTCAACCCATGACAATGGCCCCGCCAACAGGCCCACGGCTTTGGCCATATCCAGGCGCAAAGCGTACCGATCGCCGCCCTCTAGCCGCGCCACCCTTTGAGAAGCAGACAGGTGCTTGCATGTCCCGGGATAAACCAACCCTTCCGGGCCTTCTATGGCACCCGCGGCAACGATTTCCTTGCGGGTGCAAAAACACGGATAGGTCAGGCCTGCATCGGTGAGTTTGTCGATAGTGCTTTCATAGTCGGCAAAATGTTCTGATTGGCGCCGCACGGGTTTTTCCCACGCCAGGCCCAACCAGGTGAGGTCATCATAGATGGCCTGTTCAAACTCAGGGCGGGCCCGGCCAATATCAATGTCTTCAATGCGCAATAAAAACCGACCACCAGCCGCCTGCGCAGCACGATAGGCTGTTAGCGCCGAAAACGCATGGCCCAGATGCAAATAGCCATTGGGACTTGGCGCGAAGCGGGTGACGAAATCTTCCATATGGTCTATCAACACAAATTACGCGTCCCAATCAAGATGAAAGAACCACCATGTCCAGCTTTCCCGCCCTATACGGCCCCGCCCTGCCCCGCATGGGCAACTTGCCGCCAGAAAAACTGGTCATCTTTTGCCACGGATATGGCGCCAATGGGCAGGACCTTATTGGCCTGGGGCTAAACTGGCAGCAGGACTTGCCCACGGTATCGTTCTTGTCACCAGATGCCCCACAGAAAAGCCCCGGCATGCCGGGTGGCTTTCAATGGTGGGATATTGGCGGGTTTTCCCCTGCCGAACAGGAAGCCGGCGTAAACCAGGCCGCACCGATTTTGAACATGTTCATCGACCAGCAATTGGAAGAGCACAATTTAACCGAAGCCGACCTGGCGCTTGTTGGGTTTTCACAGGGCACCATGCTGTCTTTGTTTGTGGGCCTACAGCGGCCCCGTGCCCTAGCGGCTATCATTGGCTATTCCGGCGCTGTTGCGGCGCCAGACCTGCTGGCACAAAATATCCAGACACGGCCACCCGTGCTCTTGGTTCACGGTGATATGGACCACATGATCCCGCCTACGGCCATGACCGCGTCTGAACGGTTCCTCAAGCAAAACGATGTCGATGTGCAAACGCATATCTCAAAAGGCATGGGCCACGGCATTGCGCCAGACGGCATCGAGCTGGGCCGAGACTTCCTGCTGAAGGCCTTCGGTCTAAGTCGTTAAACAGCGCCCCATATAAAGGGGTTCCAAAGACGTCAAACACATCATATGGTATGGCCATGAACGGGGGGGGGAACCGGCCATGAGTCACTATGGTGTTCAGAGCAGCGAAATTGAACTGGCGAAGCCGGTATCGCTTGAGCAGTGCCCGGCGCTTGTCCTCAATGCAGACTATCGCCCGCTCAGCTATTACCCTCTATCGCTATGGTCATGGCAAGATGCCGTAAAAGCCGTGTTCATGGAGCGCGTCGAGATTGTCGAGGAATATGATCGTGTTGTTCGCTCTCCCAGTTTTGAGCTGCAATTGCCCAGCGTTATCTCGCTCAAGCGCTATATCAAGCCGGCACCCTATGCGGCCTTTACCCGCTTTAATCTGTTTTTACGCGATGGCTTTGCCTGCCAATATTGTGGCTCTGGCGATGAACTTACCTTCGACCACCTTATCCCTCGCGCCTATGGCGGCGTGACCTCGTGGGAAAATGTCATTACAGCCTGCGCGCCCTGCAACCTCAGAAAAGGGGGCCGCACACCCGGCGAGGCGCATATGTCGGTGAACCAAATTCCGTTCCGCCCCACTGCCTATGACTTGCAAGACAATGGCCGGCGCTTCCCACCAAACTATCTACACGATAGCTGGCGTGATTACCTCTATTGGGATAGCGAACTAGAGCCTTAGTATCGCTCGCGGCAGTGTGCCAAGGCATACGCCTGCGCGGGCACGTCGCAGGGGCTCCGGGCTGCGGTCGCAGCCTTGAGAGAGCCTCGCTACGGCCTAGATGCGCTTCGCGATGCGAATGGCTGTCCGGGCACCGGTTTTAATCAAGGTGCTCAACAGACCATAACCGGGAATATCCTCAGCGCCCTGTTCTCGCGCATTCTCCTTATGCTCCACTTCATCGGCACAACATTCATCAATCAAGGTTGCCAGTTCAGGGTCATTATCCGCTAAAGCCTCAGCCTGTTCCTGATAGTGCTCTTCAATCACCTCTTCGACTGCGACCGTACAAGCCATGGCGGCCTTTTCGCTGAGCAATGCTGTTCCGGCCCCTAGCGCAAAACCAGCAACATGCCAGAAAGGCGTTAACAAGGTTGGGCGCACCCGACGCTCATTCATCAGTGCATTGAACCGCTTGAGGTGGTCTTCTTCCTGACGGGCCATATGGGCAATCATCACGCCTGAGGCACGGTTGCCCAGCACTGCCATTTGACCACGGTAGATTTGTACAGCGCCGTATTCGCCAGCTTGATCAACACGAATCATTTGTTCGTTTGAAATACCTGCACCTTGTTGGCCAGGAATGTCTGTTGAATGATCGCTCATTTGCCACCCTTCTTATTGACCGCAAAATAGAAACTAAGGCCTGCAAGCCCCAGAGACGCGAAGAAATTATATCCCGCCATTGAAATGCCAAACAGCGACCAAGGGATTTCATCACACCGGACGATATTACGCCCGCGGATAGCTTCAAGGAAAGCCTCCGCCGTTTCTGCAACAAAGCCGCTTGCAGTGCACGATTCCGGCCCGGCCCACCAGCCGTATTCAACGCCAGAATGGTATCCGGCTATGCCCGCGCCTGTTAAGAAAGCCAACCCTGCCAGCCCAATAACAGCGCGGCTGATGCTGCTTTGGGCTGCATCTGCCGCCAACAAAACAGCTAGTGCCAACAGGGGGATAGCCACATAATAGGCATAGCGCTGCCAATAGCACATCTCGCAGGGTTCCATCTTGCCGATATATTGGAAGCCATAGGCTACCGAGATCATGGCAAGGCTTACCACCAGCAACAGGGCTGGACGCATCACAGTGGTTTTCTGGGCCTGGTTCATCATCAATCCTTCAGCATCATTATAGATACTTAAGGGCAACGAAGCCCAATACAATCAGAACACAAGCGCCTAGCACTACCCATTCCAGGCGCTTCTCAATGAATTCGCGAATCGGGTCGCCAAACTTCCACAACAAACCAGCCACCAGGAAGAACCGAACGCCGCGAGATACGATAGAGGCCAATACGAAGGGAATAACGTCAAGGCCCGCAAAACCGCTGGTAATGGTGATGACCTTGAAGGGGAAAGGCGTCAGCCCAAAAAAGGCGACAGCCCATACGCCCCACTCAACAAAGCCCTCTTGGAACCGGCCGAACTGTTCTTCATACCCATAGAAGCTGATCAACGGCTGGCCAATGGCATCAAAGGCAAAAAAGCCAAGCCCATAACCCGCCAACGCACCTAATACCGATGCCACAGTGCAGACCCCCGCAATCATCCAGGCGCGGTGGCGCACTGCCAAAACCATGGGAATGATCAGGGCATCAGGCGGAATAAGGAAAATAGAACTTTCTACAAAGGCAATAGCAGCCAGCCACCAAATGGCCGATGGGCGCTCTGCCAGGGCGAGGGTCCAGTTATAAAGGGAACGAATCATACAAGGCGATTCCTCTAGAAAACATGAATTGGCATATAACAGCGGGGCCGGTGCCCCGCAAGTTGCATATGGATGCACGAGACGTGTTGACGTGGCAAGCTTCATGGCTATGATGCGCGTCTTCTAGCTCACAGGCCCCTGTGGCGGAACTGGTAGACGCGCAGGATTCAAAATCCTGTATCCATTGGATGTGTCGGTTCGATTCCGACCGGGGGCACCATTGCTTGGCAATGGATGAACACTTCACACAATACTGAAAGCTGTTACGGCCTAGCGTGGGTCGATGGTGATCTGCTGGATATTGTGATTACAGATATATTCCGGCGGTTCGTCATCTGGGCGATACAGGAAGAACGGATCTGGGCTGTTAGCGATGTCTGATGCGCGCATGCCGTTTGGTAAAAAGATCACCCCGTGACTTTGCAGCCCACCCAAGAATGTAATGCTGATACGCTCGCCTTCAGCGCTAGCCATCATGTAGATGAGGCTTTGGGATTCTTCGGGAATCAGCTTCTGAATTTGGGTTTTCTTGATCAGCGATACAGAACCGGCTTCGGTTTCCACCAACAGGAACGGCTGCGGCTGATTGATCACATTAGTGACCAGTTCATCCGCCCCGCAAAAAATACTGCAAACTACTGGTGCACCAGCAACAGGATAAACTACCACAGGGACCTTATCTTTGGCCTGCCATTCTCGCTTTTTTTTCTGGTTTCCCGAAGCGGATATCCCGTCTCCTGTCATCGACATCTATGCATTAACCTGTTGGTTCTATAACACAGGGTACCAACATACGCCAATGGGGCCTGCATGCATTACCGACAATGTGGTTCCCCCACCTCTAAGTTTTCTCTAGGCTTGGCGCATGAGCACCGTCCCCACTATCGACATCCAGAATATAGACAATGCAGCCTTGGACACAATTGATACGGCTTGCCGCGACCATGGGTTTTTCCTGTTAATCGGGCACGGCCTAGACCCGCTAATGGCCGACATGTGGCAGCAGGCTGCTGCATTTTTTGCCGCGCCCAGCGCAACCAAAGGCGCCGTTATGCGCACCGCTACCAACCCATTGGGCTATTTTGATCGGGAACTCACCAAACGCAAGCGCGATCAAAAAGAAACCTTCGACTTTCGACCTACTGATTGGATGACAGGGGAAAAGGCCATGCCCTGGCCCACAGGCATGCCGACATTCGAGGCGACCTTGCGGCGCTATTTTACGGCCAACACTGTGCTGGCGGCCAGCGTCACGCGGTTGGTGTGCCAAGCGATGGGGACCAGCCCCAACAGCCTTGATGAAGCCTTTGGCCCGCACCACACCAGCATGGCCCGTATTAACCATTACCCGGTTGACGACCCCGTTCCCACAGAAGAGCGCATCAATGTAAACCCGTTAGGCGATATGGCCCTGCATCACCACACCGACCCCGGCGCGATCACCCTTTTGTTTCAAGATAGCGTTGGCGGCCTGCAGGCACTGTCAGACGAAGGTGGGTGGATCGACATTCCCGCCAAAACAGAGGCCATCGTCGTCAATTTAGGGGATATCATGCAGGTGTGGAGCAACGACCGATATAAAGCAGCAGTGCACAGGGTAACAAAGCGCCCACCAGGTAATGCTCGTTACAGCATCCCGTTTTTCTACCAGCCAGAAGCTGACACTGTAATACAGCCCATACTGCAGCCAGATGCCCCGCACTATCGGGCGTTTTCATGGCGCGACTTCATACAGGGCAGGCTAGACGACAATTATGCCGATCTGGGAGAAGACGACATTCAGGTCACCCAATATAAACTGCGCTAAGAGCGAGGGCGCCTGA
>Ga0055584_100001829_pt1 | contig 20951 bp, 16 predicted proteins | sample OSDHelmetaG_FD_58716 | JGI IMG/M metagenome (GOLD analysis project Ga0055584, IMG submission 58716) | Pelagic marine sediment microbial communities from the LTER site Helgoland, North Sea, for post-phytoplankton bloom and carbon turnover... | ecosystem: Environmental > Aquatic > Marine >...
GTAGGTGTTGGAGTGGGTGATCCAGATGGAGACAAGGATATCGTAGGTGTTGGAGTGGGTGATCCAGATGGAGTCATTGATGCACTCGGAGTAGGGGTCATCGACGAGGACAATGATATTGTAGGTGTAATTGAAGGTGTAATTGAAATGGTAGGTGTCGGAGAAGCCGTCATAGCGAAAGAAGAAATACGATACAATTCACCCTTCGAACTAATGGGAATTCCAATCCACAGGGGAGAAGAGCCAAGTACAATCTTTTTAATAGCTTTCCTTCTGTCAAATTCTGATTGGCCCGAATTCTTTTTTATTTCCTTGTTATTCTGGAATTTTGATTTTTTCCCCTTCATTGAAAATAAGATTTCTCTCTACTGTTTCTTACACTTATTATACCTAGAATTAACATGCTCTGAAATAATATTATCAGTCCCCATTGCGAAATAGTTGGTACATCTGTAGATTGAATTGCAGGACATACACCTGCTAGAACATTAGCGCTAACTTGATTCTGGTAAAGGGCATCATTAACAGTAAAACGATAGTCAGAACATGCCGTACGCCCACATAAATCTAATTCTATCCATCCATAACTACCCATGTAATTGAACGCAACAAATCCCCCTATACCTCCTCCAAAGGTGCCATAACCATTAGCTCCTATGCTTGTATCGAAAAGCTTAACTGAACCTGAAACGTAAGGGCCAAGAGAAGCTATATCCGTATTCTGCGATATGTTTTGAGCAAAACCAGATCCATCCGCTAAAAAAGACATGCCCGTTGGGCCCTTAACCGTAACATTGCTTACATTATCATATTCTATTGACAAAGCGAGCCCATTAATATCAAAATTAAAAACATCTACACCTGTATTAAGCAGGAACACTCTTTCAGCTCCCCCATTTTTGGCCCCAGTACATTGACTCATGACTGTATCCGTATGCAAAGCCAAAATAACCAGACTGAATAAATATTTTAAAAACTTTGAATTCATAATAAAAAGACGCCCTGTAAAATTATGAAAATAGAATGAGTATTTATAAAATGGGCATTTGAAATAATCAAACTAAATACACTTCATCTCTTAGTACTAAAGTAAGAATATCTATTCAGATTTTTCATTTTCTGCAATATCATTTTCAATATCCTTTCCAATACTATCTTTAGCTGAATTGAATTCTTTTATTCCTTTTCCAAGCCCTTTCATAAGTTCAGGAAGTTTTTTACCTCCAAAAAGAAGTAGAACAATAAATGCGATAATGATCATTTCTGGTCCCACAAATGAGAATAGTAAGTACATTTTTACAATTTTGATAATACGTATAAAATAATGACAAATAATTCATTATCTCATAGTCTGGATTGAAAAGAATAATGTAAATAAATTTACTTCGATGATTATTTACAGTATTCATAATATCACGATGACTTTTTGAAACTGTTAAGTATTTAATAAGGTTTTTTTTGAGATCAATTCAATCCATCTAAATTCAATTGGGGACTCAATCAGATTAAAGATTAAGTTTTCACTATAGCCAATTCCTTTATTCTTTTTTATACATTACTTTCTCTAAAGCAATGGACATAACTTTAAATTTATATTAAAACATTAATCTGAATAAAATGCCTGTAAAGAATCCACCTCAATATGAAGGAATGATCCCAACTAGGGATAACATAGAAGCGGAAAGAAAACATCGAAAAGAACAACTGGCTGGTGCGTTTAGAATTTTTGGGAAATTTGGATTCTCAGAAGGAGTGGCAGGTCACATCACAGCAAGGGATCCTGAGCATGAAGACATGTTTTGGGTCAATCCATTTGGCGTCTCCTTTAATAGGATGAGCGCATCAGATTTAATCTTAGTGGATCACGACGGTAAAATTGTAGAAGGTAAACATGACAATTTAAATCAAGCGGCTTTTGCTATTCACTCCAGGGTTCATGCTGCCAGACCAGATGTGATAGCAGCTGCCCACTCGCACTCTGTTTACGGAAAAACATGGTCATGCCTGGGTAGACTTCTAGATCCACTCACTCAGGATTCCTGTGCATTTTTTGAAGATCACGCCATCTATGATGATTATACTGGAGTAGTCCTCGATACCTCAGAAGGAAGGTGACGACATTTGGATCCATCTTGGCGGTAGTAACCTGCCTTCTGTGAGTGAAGCCACACTCACATTTAGAGATCAAGAAATAACAGATAAAACTTATCCTTTTGAGTGGCTAGACTATGAACGAAACCTGGCTCCTGGCCGGTATCCAATATCGATTTCAATTATTGACACAAGTGGAAATGAATTTTTACAAGAATGTACTGTTGTGATTACGGATTGTGAAATGACTTTTGACGAGGGGCATGATCTCTCATTAGCAGCAGGAGGTAATCAGGAGGATATAGTCGAAGCGACTTTATTCATTATGGATGATGCTTATCATGATTCAGTCGCACCATTTGAATGGTTAGATGTTGCTACTAATATGGCGATTGGGAGCTACCCCATGAGCATGACGATAATAGATAATTGCGATAGTATTATCACTAAAGATTGTATAGTTACCGTAGAAGAAAGGATTTGTGGCTCAGAATATTGGTTTAATGTAGATGGAAATAGGTCTTCTAATGAGGACTGCGTGATGAGATATTCCGAGGGGCACGATCTGTCATTGTTTGTGGGGGGAGAAAATACTAGGGATATAGAACAAGTCACATTTATATTTGGTTCTCAAGCTTTTGTCGATGTTGATTATCCTTTCAAATGGATACATGTGGACACAAATATGTCAATTGGAACCTCCAATGTGACTATGCTCATATCAACTAAATGCGGAACCAATCATGTAGTAGAATGTGAAGTCGTGATAGAGTCTAAGATGTGTAAAAATGACTATTATTTCGATTTTTTTGACAGTAATTCTTCAGATACACTGACGGTGTTCTATTCTGACGATCGAGTATACGATAATGTTGATGTTCTTGAGTCTACTCAAGATGAGCTATTTGAATTCTTCAATGTAAAAGAGAATGATCTATCGTCAAGTGATGATGGACTGAAGGCACAAGAACCCGAGGATAAAGATTCGGATTTAGACGGAAAGCCATCTGATGCAAAAAACAATTCAGTTCTGGATCAATTAAAAGTCGAACAAAACAAGCCGAATCCGTTTGATGACAGCACAATCTTGCGCTTTTATAATCCTGTCAGTAGTGATGTAGATATTCAGATTTTTGATGTTTCTGGATTGGAAGTCCATTCTGAAGATGACTACTTTACCAAAGGATGGCACAATGTAATAATTGAATCGAAAGAACTTTCTGGTCCCGGAGTCTACTTTATTGAATTGAACAATGGCAATGAGAGAATCAAAAGGAAGATAATTTCCATGTAAAAATGACATTTGAGGTTAAGTCTGTACATCTATATTCTGGAAAACAGCCTTGAGATCTAAAGTGAATTTGTATGCTATTTTTTAATCAAAAATCATTTGAATGATCCAAGGGTTAATTCCTTTTCATTAATAGACTAGATTGTTATAATCCGTCCTTGCCTTTAATTCGAGATAAACGCTCTTATGTCATTTGATAACTTAATAAAATCAGGCTCATGTGTATACATCATGTGCCCTCCTTCATAATAATTCATTATTATTTTATCCCAATCTATTCCGTTACGAGAAAAAGTAAACTCTGCATCAAAGAATGGGCATATTAAATCGTAATAACCATTAGCTACCATGACTTTCATTTCCGTATTCCGTCTCATTGTTTCTGCTAACTTTCGAGAAACACTCACAGCCGTTGGTTCCCAATATTGTTCTTTAGACACTGTTCGCCAATTCCACTTCCTACCTATTTCTCTATTTGAAGTCAAATATGGCCTGTCCATTTTGACGTTAAGGACTGATGCGAAATAATGATTTAGGGCTGAAGTATATGCCGAACTTATCTGATAACTGGAAGGGTCACCAAGATGCGGACCGTCAGATAATTGGTCAATTTCTTTCCCCATAAATCGTCCGTCTAATCTTCCAACAGCAAGACCTTGATCTGAGAGCAATTCTTTTTGAAATCTAGGCATTAATATTCTGAGGTTAGATTTTAAAATATACTCCTTGCTCAAGCTTGTGAAATAGCTCAACTTTTCAGCGGTTTTATTCTTGTCATCTTCAGTAACAAAAGACCCTTTGTACAGAATAGGTGCATATGAATTGTATGTAAAATTTCTACATTCTTCCACAAAGGATTCAAGTGTTTTCCCTTGACCAGCTTTTTTGTGATACCAAGCTGTAGCAGCCATACTGGGTAAATAGGTCAAATATGAAGTTATATTATGATGAGCTGATGTAGAACCTGCATAATCCAGAGCTTGGGAGATAAGTATTAAGCCATTCAATGCCATATTTTGACCATTGCCCTCTAAAGCATTTGCCACTGCTGCTGCCCTTGTGGTCCCAAAACTTTCACCAGCAATATATTTTGGAGAAAACCATCGATTGTTGTCTGTTATCCATTGTCTCATAAACATAGCAATGGATGCTGCATCTTCATTTAGTCCCCAGTAATCTTCTACTTTACCTTTGCCCAAAACTCGACTGTATCCTGTACCGACCGGGTCTATAAAAACAATATCTGTAATGTCTAATAATCCATGATCGTTGGTTACTAAGTCATAAGGTGCTGCCCCGTCGTCTTCTTTAGCATCAGAGTTTACTTTTACTACTTCAGGGCCAAATAATCCCATGTGTAACCACATAGACGCCGACCCTGGGCCTCCATTAAACACAAAAGTTATCGGACGTTTCTTTTGATTGGTCTCTCCTTCTTGGATATAGGCAACTGACCAGATTGAAGCAACTGGCTCGTTGGACTTATTTTTTAAATATGTCTCAGATGCTATTGCTTTGTAGTTTATTTTTTTACCTCCATTTGTAACCTGATGATTGGTTATGAATGACTCTGGTTTTGGTATCGGTTTAGATTCTTCCTTTTTTTCTTGTGAAAAAATTGATCCTGATAGTAGTATCAAGGATAAAAGAATAATTACTTTTTTTGAAAAAATCATTTCTGTTCTGTTAGTTGAATCTTTTAAATTTGATTGAGGTTTATATCATGCAATGTACGCTCTACAGATATAATTGTTCTATCCATTTCTATATATAATAGTCATTTTAATAAAGAATGGGAAAAATGAACAAATGACGAGGAGAAGTAACTGTTCAAGAAATTTGAATTAAATCATAAGAAATGGGCATTGGATTCAGATGACAGATTTTAAAACTTTAAACGGCCTTATGAAACACACTTTTGAAAAGATGATTCTGGTTCTTATTCCCTTTTTGTGTTTGAATACATCATATGCTCAAGACAAAGGTAATTCAGACAACTACAATAAGGGATTTAGATCAGCTACAGACAAACCTAATTTCATCTTAATAGTGGCCGATGATCTTGGATTTGGCGATCTGAGTATTAATGGAAGCACACAAATTCATACCCCTAATATCGATCAGCTTGCTTTTCAAGGCATTCGATTTACTAATGGTTATGTTTCCTCACCTGTTTGCAGTCCTTCTCGGGCAGGCTTACTCACGGGACGCAATCAGGTTGAATTTGGTCATGATAATAACTTAGGAGGCAACCAGCCTGGATTTGATCCACAATACTTAGGATTACCATTATCACAAAAGACTATAGCTCAGCGCTTAAAGTCCTTAGGCTATACTACTGGCCTCGTTGGGAAATGGCACTTAGGTTATGAACCCCAGTTTCATCCACTTAAAAGAGGCTTTGACGAGTTCTGGGGATACACCGGTGGAGGACATGATTATTTTACTTCATCACCAAATGTAAAAGGTTATAAATCTCCAATAGAATGTAACTATAAGACGCCCACGCCCATTACTTATATCACCGATGATAAAGGTAATGAATGTGTTGAATTTGTAGAAAGGAATCAAAACAACCCATTCTTTCTTTTTGCCTCGTTTAATGCTCCTCACACACCTATGCAAGCCACTGAGGAAGACCTTAAACTATACGATCATATAAGTGATAAAAAACGCCGTACATATGCTGCAATGGTCCATAGACTGGATGTGAATGTAGGTAAGATTATAGCTGCGGTAGAAGATCAGGGACTCAGAGAAAATACTCTGATTGTATTTATAAGTGACAATGGAGGACCTACTGATAATAATGCCTCTATTAATGCACCTTTCAATGGACAAAAAGGGATATTGTTAGAAGGAGGTATCCATGTGCCTTTTGTAATGAGTTGGCCTGAGATACTATTAGAAGGATCCATTTACGAACATCCAGTATCTTCTCTGGATATTGCTCCCACATTTTTGAAATTGGCAGGAGGAAATGAAGAAGAAGATAATTTCGATGGTGTCAATCTTATTCCTTTTCTTACTCAAGAAACGGATTCATTGCCTCATCAAGAGTTAAAATGGAGATTTACGATAAGTGCTGCTATAAGAGATGGCGAATGGAAATTGGTGAGGCTTCCTGACCGTTTGCCGATGCTTTATAATTTATCAATCGACAAGTCTGAAGAAAATAATGTCTCTCTTGAATATTTGGAAAAAACACAAAATCTACTGCACAAACTTGGTGAGTGGGATGTAAGTCTTCCTCATCCGTTATTTTTAGAGGGTGCGGTTTGGAAAAAGCGACAGCTCAATTTGTATGATAGAAAGTATCAGGTTGAGCAACCGTCAGTAGATTCAAAATAATATAGGCTGCAGGTTATAGGAGGAATATCTATTAAAATGGGATTTGTTCATTAGAATAGAAATCAGAGAGCGATTCCATCAATCCATCCTATATATGTACTTTCAATTTGGAAAGATATGGGATGTATATCAACGGATGCTTCAAGGTCAAGATAACAAAAAGACAATTCACTCAAAGCATCGTCATTTTGAAAAGCATCGATGATCTAACATGGATTTATATGTGATATCCGAGAATGAAATCAGAAAAAGAATCAGCAAGGAGTGCTCAATAAATGCTACTAACAACATTCAACTTCCAAGCACATAATGCACAACATTCGATAACCGTCTTGTAAAAAGCTCTTTTATCCATTTTGATCCATTGTTGTGTTTTCGTACACTGCGGATGTTCCATAAGGTCAATTACTATCTAAAATCTCTTTGGTCAATTTTTTGACTTCTCTCAATAAAAGAGGAAATGCAGGATACATCATTTGCCCATGGTTGTTTCCATCAAGTTCATAAATCTCTACATTGTCATGTCCAGCGATTTTCATCATTCTTGCCATGTAGGCATTCTCTTCATATCTTCCTAACATCTCCAGTTCTCTATCACCAGTAATAATTAGCAATGGTGCCGCATCGGCCCTGACATGATATAGAGGAGCCAATTTATCGATAATGGGTTGTGTACCATCTATTCCCATTTCTTTTCGAGCAGTGAAATGTGTGATTGCATGTCCTGAAAATGGTATCAGTCCCGCAATCTGATCGGCATCGATTTCATGGGTTCCCAGATACTCCTTGTCCAATCCAATCATGTATGCCAAGTATCCACCAGCAGACATTCCTGATACAAAAATCAGGTTCTTTTTACCGCCATAATCCTCAATATTTTTGAATGCCCATGCTGTTGCAGCTGCCGCATCTTTAATACACTCCACAACTTTGACCTTAGGTGAAAGTCGATAGCCTACTCCAATTATTGCAAAACCCCGATCTTTCAAATAGTTAGGAATGCCACGTTTTCCCGCGGTCAATCCGCCACCATGGAACCAAATAATAGTGGGAAAATCCTTTATACCCGTAGGATAATAAAAGTCAAATACACACATCTCTTGCATATATTCATCACTCTCCATGAGTACTTCACTGTAGTAAGGAACTGCTATATCAATTTTGTATTCAACCTCTTTTATATCCTGGGCAAATACACATTGTGTGAGCATAGTCAGGATTATTGCTGCCAATAAACTTGCTTTCATAATTACTTATTTTAAAAAGGTATTCATCTATTTTTCAGAGTGAAATACGACGATTTATAATTGGGTGCCGATCAAAAGTTCAAAGCTACTTTGTATCAGTCAAACCCGATTTCATGAGAGATTCAAACGTTTGAAAGTCTCTTAAAACTGCAAGCACCAAAATCAGGCTTGCCCTTCAAATTCTTCAATTCGAAACTGATTACCAGTATTTGGTTCTCCAAATTCGTGTTGTGCACTCAGTACGACTTATTTAATTCTCACTCATAGCTTTATCTTCCGATGGTTTTCGAGGAAGGCGGTCATCACGTTGTGCGGTATTCCATACAAACGAAGCTATGATTGTGGCTGCCTGCTTCAAATCATCTTCGATTAACGCATCCCAATTGTCCATATTCGAGTGGTGTGTACGTGTAAAGTAGGCTACAGGATCTTGTATGAATTGAAACCCAGGTATTCCAACACCATCAAAAGCAAGGTGATCTGTACCACCAGTATTATTCAATGTTAATGTTTGTGCATCAAGGCTTTCGAAGGGATCAAGCCATTCTCTGAATATCGATCCTACTTTTTCGTTTCCTTGCATATAGACGCCTCTGATCTTACCTGTTCCATTGTCAAGGTTATAGTAGGCCGAAATATTTTCATTTTCAGGTTTCAATCCCTGTGGTGTCCATCCGGATTCACCAAAGTCAGCAAAATAATCTCCGACATAATTTCGAGAACCGTGCAATCCTTGTTCTTCACCAGTCCATAATGCCAAACGTAATGTTCTTCTGGGTTTTACACCTGTTTCTTCGATTGTCTTAAGAAGAATCCGTGCTGCCTCCATCATAACAGAACTGCCAGCTGCGTTATCAGTCGCTCCTGTCCCTGTATGCCAAGAGTCCAGGTGTGCACCGAACATTACAACTTCCTCACTAAGATCTGTGCCTGGAATCTCAGCGATGACATTGTGCTCCATTCCGTCTGAGTTCGTATAGCTGGTTTGTAAATCAACTGTCAGTTCAACAGGAATACCTTTATTCATCAATCTAAAAATGCGATTGTAATGCTCTATTGACAATGTAAATTGAGGCACAACATACCGGTCAAAATCACGAGCACTTCCATCTCCAGTCCGTGCTCCTGAAACAAATACTGTCCCGAGGTCGCCCTTATAACTTCTATCCAGCACAGCCAAGGGTTTTTCTTCCTCAAGCATTTTCCATATTTCTTTATTTAAAGCAAAACCGGGTCTTGATCCACGACGTGGACGTGGTGTAGGCACACCGGCCGTTGCCAAGTTAAACAGGTTGTCGACATCTTTTCTTTTGCCCATTGCTTCAAATGGTGGCTCGACTTTTCTGATCTTGTCCATCAGTACGAATTTACCTGTAAGCTTCCCTCTATATTTTTCAATATCTTCCTCTTCCTCTATTTCTATATATATGACTTCAGCACTACCTTTGACTGATGGTGACCATGCCTTTGGATATGCCAAAATAGGCCAGTAGGAATTTCCACCGGCATGCATTTCGAAATGGTCCAATTGCCACCCTCTGCCAAAAGGGCCCCATTCATGTAAATGAACATTAGACATGCCCCAATCCTTCAATTGAGTCTGAGCCCATTCTGTAGCTTGATCGAGCATAGGAGACCCAGTCAATCTAGGACCATGTACATCGGTCAGCCAGCTTGCAGTTTCCATTACTTCGCTCTGCTCGAGGCCATGCTTCATAATTACATCTGTGATTTCTTCATTGTCCATTTGGCCATGAACAAAGAGGGCAACGAAGAGCATGGGAAGGATGAGACTATATTTTTTCATGATTTACTTTTGGTGAATGGTGGCGTTAAATTAATATTAGTCTAGCGAATTTGACGCAATGTAGAGGAAATATCATCTGTCTGTCTCATCTTAATGTATTAAAATAAGTGATGGATTCGAAAGGACCAAGGGGCCTTCCCTGCAGATAAGCTATAACTGTTATCGATTGATAGAAATTGGTCCTTGGAGTGCATAGCGGTCCGCAATTGACCTTGCTGAACTTGTCTTCAGATGGTAATTGCTGTTTAATTTTTCTAAAGAATTTTATCATTGGTTATTGGTTGATCATAATAAGGCTCAGGTGACTGGATAAATGTAGTGGAGACTAAATGGGAGCCATAAACATTTAATGCTTTGTTGGTGGTTCGTTTTTTATTCATTCATCAAGTCTAATTCTTTATTGATGAGATATGTCATTTCATCAATGTAGTCTGTTAACTCATTTCCCATTCTAACTCCAGCATTTAAATGATTATGGATCAATAACATACGATTTAAATATTCGACATCATTTACAATAATGTTGTATCTATTTTCTAATTCTTCTGAATTGTAGTTGTGGTATTTGTTTTCTTGTTTTGGAAATTTAGCATAAAAAAATTCTGTAAACCTCCTGTGTCCAGAAAACATTTTTTCTTCTAAATCTAAAAAATCTCCCACCTTGTCTTTCCAATCTGTTAACATGTACTTCAGAGAATCACTTCTAATAAGGTTGATTGATCCTGACGAAATAAGAGAATTTATTACACCAAAAGAAGGGTTTACTGTGCCTGAGTAAAAACTTGTTTTATGCACCTTTATGAATTCATCATAATTTATTTCATTTTCTGATACTAATTCCAGATATCTGTTTACAGGTAGATTTAGTTTTTCTCTCCTATTTATTGAAAAAATCAACTTTTGTTTATTGGTTTGGATTTCCTCTCTGAGATCAATTAATATTTTCTTTTCATTTCTTCGGTCTTTCTGATTTTCGTTCCAATTATTTAATTGTAAAGCCAACAAAATACCTATCATGACAAGTAGGATCTCTCCAAATGCATAAATCAGATATTTTTTCAGATTTCTTTCATCTAACAATATTTGTCTTATTCTTCGGAAGAATTTTATCATTGAGTATTAGTATTTTTTTTGTTCTATTAACCACTAAGGTCAATATTCATGCAATGCGCTTATTTCCTAATATAGGAAATCAAAATGAGAAGGTAGTTGGCACAAAATAAAAGCACAGCCCTTAAAACTTTAAGAATTAATTGATTCAGAGGATTCTCAGAATACAAAATATATAGATGAAAAGGAGAGGTGCCATAAGAGGAACTCAAGTCCCTAAGGTGGATAAATTGATAAACGCTCTACAAGATTAATTTCATTTCGGTAAAAATGTCAAAGAGAATGTTCAATTCATGATTGTCTTATTTTTTCTAAAATCAGATTTCCTAAGAATCAGCAAAGGATAATTTAATTCAATCTTTAATTTACACTAGTCTATGTCTGTATTCCTCATTGCAAGAAACCTCTAGCAATCTAAATTTTCTACAAGTACTCATTATTTCTTACATTGGAATCAGAACCAAAGGAAAACTTCTATATACTCCCTACATTTTATTTTAGATGAACTAAATCATGTCAAAATGGCGAATTTTAAAAGTTGTGTTGTTCTCTTAATCTTGTTCATGTGTGCACTTCATATGACATCACAAGAGACTTTTCCCCGTAATGATGTTCTCGATGACCGAGCTGAAGCATATGCATTCACTAATGCTACGATTGTAGTAGATCACAATACAACTATAAATGATGGCATTCTTCTGATCCAAAAAGGGATGATTGTTGGTGCTGGAAACAATATCGATATACCCAGTGGATATACACGAATCGATTTGGCTGGCAAACACATATATCCATCGATGATTGATCTGCATACCAATTATGGGATGCCTGAAGCAGAAAGCAGATCAAGGGGAGGTGGATTCAGAGGGCCCGAACAAATAATGAGTGATACTAAAGGAGCTTACAATGCGAATGAAGCCATTAAATCCCATTTTAATGCTTCAGATGTATTTACAATTGATAAAAAGTCTGCAGGAGATTGGCGCAAGAATGGATTTGGCGCAGTACTTACGTTTAGATCTGATGGGATATCACGCGGATCGTCTTCTTTGGTCACTCTTGGCGAGTCTTCAGATAATAAGGTTGTTTTAAACAATAAGGCTGCGGCGCATTATTCATTTAATAAGGGTACGTCAAGTCAAAACTATCCGGGATCTATGATGGGTTTTATTTCTTTACTTCGTCAAACCTATCTTGATGCAGCGTGGTATGACAATCATAAGTCCAAACCATTCACCGATCAGACGCTGGAGGCATGGATTGATAATCAACAGATTCCCCAATTTTTTGATGCTGGAAATTGGATGAACGTCCTCCGTGCAGATAAGGTAGGCGATGAATTTGACGTAAATTATATTATAAAAAGTGGAGGTGATGATTATAAAAGAGTAGCTGAAATTAAAAGATCTGGAGCCTCTTTAATTGTACCTGTAAATTTTCCTGATGCATATGATGTGTCTGATCCTCTTGATGCCGAAAAAGTATCTCTATCTGACATGAAGCACTGGGAATTAGCACCAACGAACCCAAGCACATTAGAAAAAAATAATATCAACTTCGCGTTGACATCTTCAGGTGTTAAGAAGAAGGCTGATTTTATGGCTAATATTAGAAAGGCTATCAAACATGGCCTTAGCGAATCAAAGGCACTTGAAGCACTGACAACTATTCCTGCTGGAATGCTGAACATGCAAGATCGAATTGGAAAGTTAAACGAAGGAATGGTGGCAAATTTCATCATAACATCTGGTGGCTTATTTGATGAAAAAACTGAGATTTTAGAAAATTGGGTACAAGGTGAAGCATTCAGATACAAGCCTTTGGACAAAAGTGATGACAGTGGAGTCTACACTCTATCTATAGGGGATCAAAATTATAATTTAGAAGTAAGTGGTAAGCCCGGAGCTCAGAAATTCAAAATAATAATCAATGATTCTACTAAAGTAGATGTCTCGTCCAAAATTGATAAAGAATTGGTTACTCTTGGACTCAAAGAGAAGAAAGCGGATAAGAATGAAATTAGATTATCAGGTTGGAAGACATCATCCGGATGGAAGGGCTCCGGACAGCTTGTAGATGGTAGCTGGGTAGAGTGGGAAGCCATTCGAAAGAGTGACCTCGCATCAGATGAAAAATCAAAAGAAGGTGCAAGAGGGAAGAAAGGTATGAAGGGTGATCAGAATAAAGATGAAGAGATAGGAAAAATCATATATCCATTCATAGCATTTGGAAATGAACAATTACCATCTCAGGAAAAGATTCTTATTAAAAATGCAACTGTTTGGACCAATGAATCGGAAGGTATCTTGGCAGAAACAGATGTACTGTTGTCTGATGGAAAAATTTCACGAATAGGCCAAAACCTCAGAGAAAGAGGCGCAAAGGTTGTGGATGGTACAGGCAAACACCTTACGTCAGGAATCATCGATGAGCACACACATATTGGTGGCGGTGGTAATGAGAGAGCTACCAATTCAGGAATGGTCCGTATTGGTGACCAAATTAATCCTGAACAAATCAATATCTACAGGACACTTGCAGGAGGAGTGACAGCAGCCCAGGTCCTACATGGTTCTGCTAATCCTATAGGAGGACAATCTGCTCTTATAAAACTGAGATGGGGTGAATCACCCGAAAATATGAAAATTGCTGGTGCTGATGAATTTATAAAATTTGCACTTGGAGAAAATGTGAAACGATCTTCTAATGCAGCATCTATAAGGTACCCTCAATCTAGAATGGGAGTAGAGCAAGTGTATATGGACGCCTTTACCAATGCTGTGGAATATGAGAAAAAATGGAATACTTACAATGCCCTGAGCGATACTGAAAAATCGAACAAGGATCAGCCAAGAAAAGATCTTGCACATGAGGCGATGTTAGAGATAGTCAACGGAGAACGTTTCATTACATGCCACTCATATGTTCAATCAGAGATCAATATGCTGATGAAAGTAGCCGAGCACTTTGGATTCAGGGTGAATACTTTCACTCATATCTTAGAAGGATATAAGGTAGCTGACAAAATGAGAGAACATGGTGTAGCAGCTTCTACATTCTCTGATTGGTGGAATTATAAATGGGAGGTCAGATATGCCATACCATATAATGCAGCAATCATGCATCGCGAAGGAGTATTGACCGCAATTAATTCCGATGATTCAAATATGGGAAGACGATTGAATCAGGAAGCTGCCAAAACAATTAAATATGGTGGTATATCAGAAGAAGATGCATGGAAAATGGTCACACTAAATCCAGCAAAAATGTTACACTTGGATGATGATATGGGAAGCATCAAAGTTGGAAAAGATGCGGATGTTGTTTTATGGACCGATCATCCACTATCTAGTTATGCACGAGCTGAGAAAACTATCATAGACGGTAAAATTTATTTTGATCTCGACAAAGATGAAAAAGCAAGAAAAGATTTAAGAATAGAAAGAGCTCGACTCATTCAAAAGATGAAAGGAGTGAAAAAGAAAGGAGGCAAAACTCAGAGACCGAATTCAAGGATACAATTAGAATTTCATTGTGATGATGAACATTATTCTCACATTATCAATCACGATTAAAATTAGAATAATGAACAAAATAATATACATCTTAGTTTTGCTGCTATCGTCTTCCGAGCTGTTAAATGGACAAGTACCAATACCAGCCAAGGATCAAGACAAACCCATTATTGTAATGAATGCCACCGCCCACCTTGGTAACGGTAGTGTAATTGATAAGTCCGCTATTGCTTTTGAGAATGGAAAATTGACAATTGTTGCTGATGCCTCAACGATTAGTGTCGATATGTCCAAATACGATGTAATTGATGCTTCGGGCCAGCATGTTTATCCAGGGTTCATCTTACCTAATTCGCAGTTGGGACTTGTAGAGGTCAATGCTGTCAGAGCTACTAATGATCAATCTGAAGATGGTTCTATTAATCCGAATGTGCGCTCTATTATAGCATACAATACCGATTCTGAAAATATTCCAACTATGCGTTTTAATGGAATACTCTTAACAGAGACTACCCCTGTAGGTGGTACGATATCGGGTACTTCATCGGTTATGGAATTAGAAGGTTGGAATTGGGAAGACGCTGCTCATAGTACAGATATTGCTATGCATTTGAATTGGCCAGGAAAGACTAGGAGAAGATTTGATTTCAACACTTTTACTGTTTCTGAAAACCCAAATAAGAACTATTCGAAAGATGTGGGAGCCCTCAAGAAACACTTTGAGGATGCCAAGTCTTATGGACAACTTACTGACAGAGCGGCTAATTTGAAACTAGAAAAAATGCAAGGGCTGTTTGATGGTTCGATGACACTTATGATCCACGCTTCAGGACCAAAAGAAATCATTGAAGCCGTGAATCTAGCTAAAGCTCAAGGTGTTCAAAAAATGGCCGTCGTAGCTGGCACACCAGCACTTTATATTTCGGCCTTCCTGAGGGATAATAATATTGGTGTAATCATACCTCCAGTACATAGTTTACCAACTAGGCCTGATCAGGATATCGATCTGCCTTATCGGCTACCTCATCTTTTGACAGAAGAGGGAGTGACTGTTGGGTTATCACATTCCGGTATGCTAGCTAACGCTCGGAATCTTCCTTTTTATGCCGGTACAGCAGTAGCTTATGGCATGAATAAAGAAGATGCGCTAAAAACGATTACATCTAATACTGCTGAAATACTTGGGATCTCGGATAGAGTAGGGACCTTAACTGTAGGTAAAGATGCAACATTGTTTATCTCAGAAGGCGATGCATTGGATATTCGATCAAGTGTATTGAGCGATGCTTTTATAAGCGGAAAGCGAATCACTTTGGACAACAAGCAACAGGCTCTCTATAAGAGATATTCCGATAAATACGGCCATTAATATTTGTAGATTGTATAGTGGAATAGGAGAGCATCGTAGTCAAGAAAAACAAATGAGAAATTAGATGTTCTAGGAATAGAGCATACAATTTATAGTCTAATGCACAGAATTATAAGAACTATTCATTGTTGAGTGTGATGACCTCCTCTATTTCATGGAAATCATGTGAGATGTTTAAAAACTCATAATTTAGGTTTAGGATCACATTACTCCTAATTTAGAATTTGATTCTTTATTACCATGTATTTCAGAGTTGAGTAATTCCAGAATTGTACTGAGATTTTGAAAAACGTTTAATGAATTGGCATACACGTCCTTTCGAGAGTCAATTATTTCTACTAAGGCATTCTTAAATTTTCGAGATGCACATAATTCTTCCAGTTGATACTTTATAATAATTTGATCCTCTGTGTGCGTAGTAATTTGATTTTCGGACAACTGTTTTTCAGTTAGATCTGACTTAAATTCTTTTTCTATATGATTCCAAATTATTTTATTAGCCTCACCTAGTTCTGAACGGAAATAGGAAATGGATTCATTCAGATAATCCAATTGGTCGTAAATATCGCTTATTCGATTTTTAATTGAGTCATTCGTCATTCTTGAAAAAGAGCCATTGGCTAACATTTCAGTGTATGTAGCGTCTCTGACATATATCTTACCTAAATTGCCAGCAGTAATAAGGGTTTTTTGAAAAATTGCTGCAGATGCGCTATCCATTTCGCAATACTGTACCATGTACAAGGTCAACTGTGCTTCTTGAATCTTCTCAGGAAAACCTAGAATATCTGTATGCATGTAATCATTAATGATTTGAAGATCTTCATGCATTTTAGCAATGTAAAGTTGTTCTTGATCTTGAAATTTCATTTTTTCATTCAAGTCATTCACTTTCAGAGCGATTAAAATTCCAATGACAACAAGAACAATTTCTCCAATGGCATATATCAGATATTTGCTGATTTTGTTTTCAACTAAAACTTCTTGCCTGATTTTTCTAAAGAATTTTAGCAATTGTATTTATTTCATCCAACGAATAAGATAGTTAGTTTAGAGAGACCATTTTAATATTTTGTAAATCTTGTTAGGACTCGTTATTCTCTTAACTCGAACATTATGTCTATCAATTCAGTTGATGGCGTTCCAGTTAATTCATAGGCTGCAGCAATAGTCTTGATCAGATCTGACTCCCTATAAGCATTAAATGAATTCATTGAATCCCAAATATAAACACCGCCGAATTCTCCTGGATTTTTAGTTTTTATATAGTATTTCTGTATGAGTCCTGAAAGAGCTTCGAATTCTGGTGCACGTTCTTTCATCCTACTTTTTATTTCTGCATCTGAAAGTTTGGTATTTCCCCTTACTATGAACATTATTGTACCTGGCAAACTTGCTTCTCCAGCTTGGCTCAATTCTACTTTAACGATTTCGTGAGATTGATCTTTGTTTTCACTTTTACCAAAAAAGCCGAGGAATGTTGTCAGAACAAGGATGTAGGGAAAGACTTGATTAAATAGTTTCATTACTAATTATGTTTATTTGTTTTGATAGTTTTTGCCACTTCAATGCAATTTAAGATATGAATAATTGCAACTAGAATGTATACTAATTTAGGAAATCAATTTCAGAGAGCTATTAATATATACATCAATCGTTAGTGAAAAATTGCATTTCATTTATTTGTTATGTTGACTTATAGTTGGGGTAAAATTGACATGTGCAGTTGAAGTTGAAGCGCAGTTTGATTTTTTCCCAAAGCTGATCTGATCGGATTTGACTTTACTTAGGGGCAAATATTTTTAGAAAATTCCATGACATTAATGCTTCAAAAAATTAGAGACTGAAAATGTCATAGTTATGATCATCTAAACTTTTATATTCAGGGGTTAGAATTATTAATTGATAGAAAGATAATTGATGAAAGCAATAGGGTTTAGACAATCATTACCTATTTCTAATAAGGATAGTTTTATAGAATTTGAAAAAGAAAAACCAGTAGCATCCGGATATGATCTTCTAGTTAGAATTTCTGCTATTGCTGTGAATCCAGTCGACTATAAAATTAGACAGAATGCTGCTAAAGAAGAAATTCTTGATGACCCAAAAATTATAGGATGGGATGCTGTAGGAGTAGTAGAAGCTGTAGGAGAGAAAACATCAAAATTTAAGGTAGGAGACGAGGTCTACTATGCTGGTGACCTTACTAGAGATGGATGCAATGCAGAATTTCAGGTTGTGGACGAAAGAATAGTTGGGAAAAAACCGAAAACGCTAAGTTCAACTGAGGCTGCTGCGATGCCACTAACTGCTCTTACTGCATGGGAGTCACTTTTTGATAGGATTAATGTAGACCCTGAGAAAGATAAGGGCAAAACAGTATTAATACTGGCAGGTGCAGGGGGTGTTGGATCAATAGCTATACAAATAGCTAAAAAGGTAGGAGGCCTTACTGTAATTGCTACTGCTTCTAGATCAGAATCAGGAAAGTGGTGTAAAGAGATGGGAGCAGATTATGTGGTAAACCATTATGATCTGAAAACTGAATTGGAGACAATCGGTCATGGTCAAGTCGATTATATTCTGGATTTTGTGGACATCAATGGATACTGGGAAACAGCTGTAGAAATTATTAAACCTCAGGGTCATATTGTTTCTATCACAGGGAATAATAACCCTCTAGATTTATCATTGTTGAAACCAAAAAGTGTTTCGTTCTCATTTGAATTTATGTATACAAGATCTATGTTTAACACACCTGACATAGAGGAACAACATCACATCCTCAATCGTGTGTCTGACCTTTTAGATGATGGAACGTTTAAGACTACACTGACGACAACTTTAAAAGGGTTATCAGCTGTAAACTTAAAGAAGGCTCATGAAATGCAGGAGTCTGGAAAGACTATTGGTAAGACGGTAATTGAGTATTAAACCAGTCTACATCTAAGCGTGAAAATCGCTGCAATTATTGCCAGAATTTCATGGGCTGAAATAATGACATTTCAGGTTTTTAAGACCCGTTAACTTTTACTTCTAAAGAAGACCTTTTTTTTAAAATTATTGTTCCTTTTTTTCAATGAGTAAATGTTGTATTCTAGAGACAACTTCCCAAGGAAAAAGACTGTTTTATTAAGATTACTCTTAACGTCATAATCATGAACGCACTACTTTTTATTCCATTCATAGTTTTAGAAGGTCTTTTAATTCAAAATGAAACCGTACACAACGATCTAGCTGTATTAGAGTGTGAAAACAAGAATGCATTAAGTCTAAGACCTTTTGGGAAGGACAAAGTAATCTTTGATTTGGAAGTTGACTCTCTTCCAATTCTATATGCTGAAAACGCAATCATAATTACCGAAAATGGAGATGTGATTGAAGGAAAGAATAATGCCTATAAATTTAAGATTTCTCAAGGTTCGGACTTTCAAGATGTTGAAACCTTAGCACTTTTTAATGCAAATGAAAGAAGAGGCTTGGAGTATGAAATAAGAGAAAGTAAAAGCAAATCTAACATTCTTTATAAAAGTCTGATCATATGGAAAAAGACTGATGATATTAGAGAAAGAGAATTTGAGATTACTATTGAGTCACATAAAAATAGTCTAGATCTCGCTGTATTGGATATGAGAAGAGAAGAGTGGATGAAATATTGTAATGCACATGATGTAGAAGGATTAGTAAAAGAACTTTATAGTACGAATACCATGTACTATAATCATAAACCAATTATCAGAGGGTATGAAGATTTGATAAAGGAGTATGATTATATGAATAATGAAAAATACAGCCTAATCTTAGAGCCACTCATAGTCGAAACCGTGAAAGACGATTTCATATTCGAAATAGGTCAATGCAAAGAAGGTTATAATGGGAAGTATGTATTAATTTGGAAAAAAGATGCTGATGGGAAATGGAGAATCTTTATAGATTCTAATATTTAGTCCTTTCCAATGTGACCTAATATTAGGCTAATCACTTTTTTTTCTGCTTCCTGCATGACAGAATGCCCAACATCTAATTTTATGCTTTTCAATGGTGCTTCCATATAAGAAGGTTGCTTTTTCACCACAAATTCAGAGACTATAGGGTCATGTTCACCATATAGAAATAGAGTAGATCTAGTCACTTTTTTATTTAAAGATTCTAGTAATTCTTGATCCTCATAATCCATTGCCCTATACCAATTTAGGGCAGCTGTTGAGGCTCCATGTTCGCTATGAATATCCATGTATTCTTTTATTTCATGTGGATGCCACCTTCCTTCTAACCCCTTGAAAATGCGATTCTTAAATATTTGAATGAGCAATTCTGGAAGAATTGGTATCCTAAGTTTATTCATATAATCACTGCGTTTTTGTTGTTCAGGATCATTGAGTATGCCTTCGAAAAATGCACCCACATGAGGTACAGCCATAGCCGTATATGTATGTATTCGATCAGGATGATCCATTACGACCTTCCATCCGACTGCCGAGCCCCAATCATGTCCTACTAAGTGAAATGTATCTAAACCCACTTGATCCGCCACTGCAATTACATCTTGAACAAGATGATGGATTTCATAATTCTCTATTCCTTTAGGACGAGCATTTGGACTGTATCCTCTTTGGTCAAAAGCTACTACACGATAACCATTTGCAGCTGCTGAATCTATGAGTGGTTTCCATACAATGGAGGATTCTGGAAACCCATGTAATAGAATAACTCCAGGACCTTTATTTTGCATGCCGCCCACCCTGACGTAGAATTCTAGATCATTAGCGTGAAGGCGATACTCACCATTGTCAACTCTATTGGTCAATATTGGTAATGCATCTATACGAGCAGTGTGAGAATTTGACCAGTTAATAGAAATAATATAAAAGAAAATTGGGAGCAAAATGATGAGCCCAATTGTAATCAGTAGTCCTTTTTTAATTCTTTCCCAGATCATAATCATTATAATTTTTAATAGGATAAATAGTATGACCTCCGTTTAAGACGACACTTTGTTTTGTAACTATATTGGCTTCAGATTTTAAAATTGAAAAATTCAATAATGATTACCACATTCTTTGAAATTTAAATATTCTATTGAACCAAACATAGCACAACCATTAGAGCTAAACTGAAGACTTACGATACTTAAGACAGTTCATAATTTAAATAATAGTGTTTAATCACC
>Ga0055584_100001830_pt1 | contig 20949 bp, 17 predicted proteins | sample OSDHelmetaG_FD_58716 | JGI IMG/M metagenome (GOLD analysis project Ga0055584, IMG submission 58716) | Pelagic marine sediment microbial communities from the LTER site Helgoland, North Sea, for post-phytoplankton bloom and carbon turnover... | ecosystem: Environmental > Aquatic > Marine >...
GGTAGCTCAGCTGGTTAGAGCGCAGGATTCATAATCCTGAGGTCGGGAGTTCAAGTCTCCCTCACGCTACTGAAAAAAAGGAGATATGAATGTTCATATCTCCTTTTTTTATGTGGTTAAACAATGATCAAGAGAGTATTTCTATGCTGAAGTTAGAAATGCTATGATCAAAAGGGGCGAAACATGCCTTCATATAAAGCCCAACAAAATATACTTCTAGCCGAAAAGTGATGAGAAGTCCTCGAATATCAAAAGAAAAAAAGAAATGATAACTGAGGAGTCATAATCACATTCGCCTTGGTACAAGTCCTTCAGGGCCTATACCAAGGCGATGTTCTAAGTAAAACTTACAGAATGTTAATAGGTAACGTGATGTCTACATCTGTACCTCCAACTGATGCATCAGAACTTGCTGTTTTTAAATCAGGCTGATGTTTTAGTACTATTCTAAAGATACCTGAAGAAGTAGTTGCCCCTCCAGAAGTCCAATCTGTAGAAAGGCCTACAGGGTTACCATTTGCATCTTCGTCATTATAGTTCAAAGGATCATTTCTATTATCTACATTTCCATCACCTGATGGACTGGTAAAGATATCTGAGGTAAACTCAAAGAAGAACATATGTTCATCAGCTTCTTCACTTATTTCTGCAGTCACATCTTCCACTTCCATGCCCAATGTATTGGACAACGTAATGGACATTTGGTATTCAGTATTAGCAGCTAGATTGATATCATCTATCGTCGGGCTTCCTACTCCTTCACCATCTTCATCAAACCATACCGCTGTCACTGCATCTCCTCCTGCTTTCGGTGTAAAAGTGAATGCGATTTGATTAATGACTTCTTCTTCTTCATTGTGTCCATGGCCTTCTTCCTCAATATGAAGAGGGAATGTGATATCTATATCTGTACCACCTACTGATTCATCAGAACTTGCTGTTTTTAAATCAGGCTGATGTTTCAGAATAATATTAAATACACCTTCCATATCGGTATGTTCTCCAGCCGTCCAGGTAGTTGAAAGGCCTATAGGCTGCCCATTGGAATCCATATCATTATAGTTAAGTGGATCATTTCGGTTGTCTACATTTCCATCTCCTGTAGGATTTGAGAATATTCCATCAGTAAACGAAAAGAAGAACATATGTTCGTCAGCTTCTTCTGATATTTCAGCAGTTACATCTTCTGCTTCCATACCAAGAGTATTTGTCAAAGCAATTGCCATTTCATAAGTGACTCCCTCTTCAAGTTCTATTTCATCTATTGTTGGACTTCCTACACCTTCTCCATCCTCATCAAACCAAGTCGCACTTATTGCTTCTTCGCCATTATCAGGAGTGAATGTAAGAATGATTTGATTGATTACTTCCTCTTCTTCTTCATGTTCATGATCTTCTTCTACTATTTCTAATGGAAATGTAATATCCACATCTGTACCACCCACTGTTGCATTAGAAGTCGATGTTTTCAGATCGGGTTGGTGCTTTAAGACTATATTGAACTCTCCAGCCGACTCAGTATGTTCACCAGCTGTCCAGGTAGTCGAAAGGCCTAGGGGTTGTCCATTATTGTCTTGGTCATTATAATTCATTGGATCGTTTCGGTTGTCTATATTACCGTTGCCTGTTGGATCTGCAAAAAATCCTTCGGAAAAACCGAAAAAGAACATATGTTCATCACTTTCTTCGCTGATTTCAGTTGTGATGTCCTCATCATTGGAGCCTAAGGTATTAGCTAACTCCATTGTCATGGTGTAGGTCACTCCTTCTTCTAAATCTATGTGATCTATAGTTGGAGCACCGCTACCTTCTCCATCAGCATCTAGCCATGTTGCTACCACTGCTTCTTCACCATTATCAGGAGTAAACGTGAGAACAACTCGAGAAATAACCTCTTCCTCTTCGTTTTCCATTTCCATCTCCAAAGGATCGTCATCATCTGAACATCCTATCATGAGGCTTAGTCCAAGCAGAAGAAATAGATAGAATATTGAATTGATCTTGTTCATGAATCGAAATTTTTCTGTTTGATAATAAATGCAATTATATTGCATTTATCTAATTTGTGCAACAATAATTCAATTAAAAGCTTGCCACAACTGTAAGAGAAAAATTTCGTCCTGGAGCATCTGAAAAATATCTTAATCGATCTGTGTATGAGCGATAAGAAGTATTTAAGAAGTTTTCGACCTTAAGTTCTGCTCTAAATAAATTGTGCTTATAAGCGAATTTCCCCCCAACTAAGAAATAATGCCCAGGTGGCTGCATGAAATCAAAAATTTCATCAGAGTTCACTTCCACTCCACCATTTTGAAATGCTGCTGGTTCAATTATTCCTGGAGCATACCATTGTTTGGCCATATAATCAAAACTCAATCCACCTTCCCAATTTCCTTTAGCATATTCTAATGTGTAATTAATATTGAGAGGAGGAATTTCTATAAATGGTTGATCATTTTCAGTCTCAGCGGCATAGACATAAGAAATTTTAGCTTCCGAAGTCAAATGTTCTGAGTGGTGATATCTGATGTCCCAATCACTTCCTAGAAATAGTGCATTGGTTTGAGTGAAAATGAAATATGGAAAAGTCCCGGCAATATTTGTTGTGATTCCCAAAGGCCTCAAAAAGATGTAATCATTGATTCGATTGACATAGAATATAAACTCAGAATTTAGTCGGTCATTTTTAATATTTACCCCTGCTACCCATTTCAGACTTCTTTCAGAAGGTACTCTTCGTTCTGTTTCGTCATATACCTCATTCAATGGAGTTGATATCTGGGGATTTAGGTTGTAACGCCAAAGCCCAAATTGAATACGAGAGAAATGATAACCAAATGAATATAATTCAGAAACATTTGGAGGTCTCCAAGCAGTACCGATATTAGAAAAAATGCCAACTGTCTCATTCATCTGTTTTTGAAAACCTAAAGTAAATGTGGCGTTTGTAAAATTTACTTCATTTGAATAAATAGTAACATCTCTAACTGTATCAATCACATTCAGAGATTGTCGATCAAATCTTATGCCCAGCTCTAGAACTGATTGCTCAAAATTGAATGATTGAATGGTATAAATACCAAGGTTTAAGACGTCATAATCTGGTACAAAATTAATAGGATTGGAACCTGGCTCATTAACACTATTTTGAGAATAAACTTGCAGACCTGAAGATCCACTTAACTTTCCTTGAGTAGGTTGAATCCATTCGGTCTCAAATGTTTGCGAAAGCAATTTCAAATCGATTACTGGGCGTTCATTCAGGTTCCCTCGTCTTACGTCAAACTCTCTTCTGATATTCTGTTGAATGCCATATTGAATTTTAAAAACATGGTCACCAAGGAAAAGAGAAAGGTGTGATTTTAATAGTCCATGTTGGGTTTCGTGCTTAGGATTTTGAATTTTGTAAGTAGGATCGAAAGTAGGACTTGGAATACTTCTCTCAATGGCATTCTGCAAGTCCTGAAGATTTCCAACGAGAGATCCTCGAAGGATACCAAGTTCTTGTTCTAAATAGCTACCAGAAACTAAGAGTTCGTATTTGGGTTGGTGGAATAAGGTATTGAAGCTTCCTCCATATTCTTTTTTTCCCGTGTTCGATAAGTTATATTTAGGAGCTTCAAGGTCAGCCTGCATAACACCAAACCCACTTGCATTCCAAGCAAAATGGTGAGAACCTTGTTCTAAGCTTATCTGGCTACTAAATGCTCGACCATTGGTTTGATAAGAAGATCCTGCAGAGCCAGACCATTTTTGGTCCAGAATTGGTCGTTTAGAATTGTAAAGAACTACACCTCCCAGCGCTTCCGGGCCATATTTAACGGTGCCTGCTCCTTTTACGACTTCTATTTCATTCACATGAGAGGGATCTATTTCAGGAGCATGACCATCTCCCCAAACTTGATAGCCATGTCTTAGTCCATCATTCATGACAAGTACTCGATTGGAGTGTAGACCATGTACAATAGGTTTCGAAATATTTGTCCCCGTGTTAAGAGTAGAAACACCCGAAATACTTTGAGTAAGATTTCCTATGGAGGTGCTCAGAAGCGAAACATTATTGATTTCTAATTTCTGGATAGCAAGAGATTGAAATGCATCCAATCTAGACTCTTCTATGACGACACTTTCTAATAATGTCTCATCAGAAGCTAAGTATATCAATGGGTCATCATGATGAAAATCATGGTGATGTACCATAGTTTTATACCCTATAAAACGAACCTCCAAATGGACTTCATTATTACAGATATTGGATAGGACAAATTCACCGTTTTGATCAGTCACTGTACCTTGTTCATTTTCCTGAATACTTACGGTAGCAAAAGGCATAGGCTCTAAAGAAGTTAGATCAATAACTCTTCCTTTGATTATCTGATCACACACTTGCTCTTGACCCTTTACAGGTACTTGTAAAGAAACAAAAAGCAGAAATATTAATATGATTCCTAAGTTATGTGTCATTTCTTGTTTTGAAACTAAAAGCCGATTCGAAAATATTTTAAGCAGCACAGGTTTTACAAATTCCCTTCAATATCAGATTTGCTTCCTTTACGTGATAGCCAGGGATTTTAACAACAGGAATATTTTGTTCTAAACATTCAATAGTTCCGCACTCGTTACATTTAAAGTGCATATGATCATGAGAGTGATCTTCAGAGCTACAGGTGTCGTGGCATAACCCATATGTGGCATGCCCGCTGTCGTCAGGAATTTTATGAAGAACACCGTGTTCAGTAAAGGAACTTAATGTTCTATAAAGAGTCACTCGGTCAGAATTTTTAAATTCTTTCTCTAAGTCCTTTAAAGATAAAGTTTTGGCCTGTCGCAGAAAAAACTCCAAGGTATCTACTCTCCCATCGGTTACTCTCAATTTATGCGATTTCAATATTTTTTTAATCTCACTATATCTTGTCATATTTCATAAACTATCATATATGCAATTTGGTTGCAAAAACTAATTAATTTTCTAAGTCACTATAAAAGTACCATCCTAGGCCAATATTTCTTGTAAAGGGTAAGATTATTATTCCACAAATGCAACAGTGTTGCATTTGTGGAATAATATACTATATTTGCAACATTGTTGCATTTACAGGTTTAGTATTTTTTGTTACCTGGCAAGAAGTTTTTAGTAGAAATGCTAAAAGCCAATAATCTTTCTAATAACTATGCCGCATTCATGACGAAGATAAAAGACTTGAATTCTACTTTTTGAAATTTGAAAGTGTGTCAATATCAGGTGGGAAGGGAAAAACAATTAATAAAAACAATTTAGATTTTGATCAAATCCGCCATGATGTCAAAAACCAAATACATGTCGGTATTTAATATCAATAAGACAGATTCTCTTTTATTGCTTTTTAATAGTGAGTCGGACATTTTTGGTGTGGTTTCCAGTAGTTTATACCTGGTCCATTGTATTGTCACCCCTTTGATTTTTGTGGTTCACGCCACATCAGTCAGTTGTGCTGATGTCAGTCCATTTTGGTGGAAAATGATTGATTATACATTTCTTTTAGTGTCTTTTGGAGCCATTTATCACACCACTAAACAGACTGTTTTAAATTGGATCCCATATGCCCTTTTTGGAGGATGGATGGTATTAGCCATTTTAATTTTAAATGAAGCCTATCACCTTATCAGTTTGCCTCATATGTTAGTGTATATACCTTCTCTGAGTTTGGCTTTTTTGCATTTATATAATCGAAGGTATTGTAAGTGCAATGGTAAAAGTGTTGAATTGAAAAATAATTTCAGTACGAATTGAAAAAAAAACAAATAAGGCAAAATGAAAAGAAGAAAATTCACACAAATTGCGGGATTTGGATCAATTGGCCTTCTCATGACCAAATTTTCTCCGAGTAAGAACCGAGGAAGTGCATTCTATAATTGATCGGAAATAATAGTAGTAGGAGCTGGCACTTTTGGGGTATGGACGGCTTATCATCTAAACCAAATGGGAGCTAAAGTCACACTGCTTGATGCATACGGACCAGGAAATTCTAGAGCCAGTTCAGGTGGAGAAACAAGGCTAATACAAGCAGATAATGATAACAGCATATATGTGGAAAGTACAATTAGATCATACCACTGGTGGAGCAAAATTATGGAAATGACCGGTGAAGAACTCGTCCTGTCCACTGGTCGCTTAACAATGTCCAAGAATGAAGGTTCCAGACTATATGCTCAAAAACGGAAAGAATAACTGAGCTCTCACGGTATTGATAATAGCGAAGTGCTCGATCAAGACGAAATACGTTATAGATGGCCACAAATACATACCGATGATTTAACCTGAGCTATGTATAATGATGGTGGTCCTTCAGGCAGTACTCTGATGGCAAGAAAGGGAATTAAGGCTGTAGCTAAAGAATTTGTGAAAAATGGAGGATCAATAGTCATTGCTAAAGGTCAACCAATAATTAATTATGGAAAAATAGTCGGAATTAACGTAGGCAATGAAACTCTAAAAGCTTAATGCTATGTTTTTGCTTGTGGGCCTTGGCTTGCTAAAGTCTTTCCTGACCTGTTGCTTCCTAAGTCCAAAGTCGAAAGAAGAGATGTGCAATTCGTTGGTACACCTTCAGGAAATGACCAATACTCCCATCCCAACTTACCTGAATGGAGTGTAACTGGAAGTGGTTATTATGGATTTCCAGACATTGAGGGAAGAGGATTGAAGGTTGCACCATATCCAGATTATAACACATTTGATCCAGATCGTGATGAAAGATTGATCAATTACTACCAAGTAAAAAGAGCACATGATTTTGTGGGACATCGTTTCCATGGATTAAAAGGACAACCCATGATAGAAAGTAGAGTCTGTCAAGTTACCAATTCGGTGGATGGTAATTTTATTGTTGATCAACATCCATCCTCAGATAATGCATGGATTGTGGGAGCAGGATATCTGGTCATGGATTTAAGCATGGGCCTGCTATAGGTGAATATACGGCTAAGCGAGTATTTGATGAACAAGTGAATAAAGAGTATGACAGTCTGTTCAAGCTGAAAAAAGAAAATTTTAAAGTAGAATAGGATTAAAACGGTATTTATCTGACGGATCTCAAAGGGTCAGGTAATGTACTGAATTGGGCTAAAAGAGCTTCAGATCGTCTTGTTGTTTCTACTCAAAGTAGTGGTGATATTAAAATATAGATTCAAAAAAATAATGAAAAAAGCGAATGGACTTTTCATGTAGATGGAAAATTGGATGAGGCTGAGTGGAATTATGCGGCTGCTGTGACTGATTTTTTTAGACGAGAACCAAGACAAGGAGGCCCCATCAAATTCACCACTGAGGTGAAGTTTCTCTATGATGACAAGAATCTGTATGTAGGAGTTTTTTGTGCTGATTCGTTAGGTCTAAAAGGTATTCGAGTTCAGGACTTGAGAAGAGATTTTAGCTGGGGAGAAAATGACATATTTGGTATAGCTCTGGATCCTCAAAATCTGAAAAAATATGCTCAGTCATTTCAGACTACCCCCTATGGTAATCAGAGAGACTTCCAAAATTTCAATGGCAATAGTTATGACATCGGCTGGAATACCCTCTGGAAGGTCAGAACTCAACGAACTGATGGAGGCTTCTATGCAGAATTTAGTATCCCATTTAAGACATTAAGATACAATCCATCAGCTGATGGTGCACCATTAGAATGGGGAGTCACCTTAGTCAGGTATGCTAGACGTGAGGTAGAAGTGTCTACTTTTCCGGCTATACCTCAGTCTTTCACACCCTACAGGATGACTTATGCTGCAAAGCTAAAAGGTAAAAAGCCACCTCCACCTTCTTCAAATGTGCGAGTCGAGCCCTATGCGTTATATCAATATGATAAAGTAGATGATGGAGAATTAAATACTAATGATGCAAATTTTGAAGTGGGTGGAGATGTCAAATGGGCCATAAATCCTAAATCCGTGTTGGATCTTACGATTAATACCGATTTTGCTCAAGCAGATCTAGATCGGGCTGTCAATAATCTGGAACGGTTTAACATTTTCTTTCCTGAACAAAGACAGTTTTTTCTAGAAAATTCTGGGATATGGGCTGGAGGCTTACAGCAATCTATCCGCCCATTTTTTAGTAGAAGAATCGGTCTTGAGAGGAGCTTTAATGCCAAGCCAGCCTCTATTGATTTTGGCAGTCGATACACTAAGAGAACAGAGAAGGAAGGAATAGCAGGGTTGTTAGTCAGACAAGGAGAAACGGAGACTTCAAGAGCAGCCAACTTTGGAGTGGCAAGATACCTGAGAAATTATGGAAGAGAGAACAATGTCGGAGTCATGATCACTCATCGTCTAGATGAGAAATCGGACAATTTGACTCTTGCAGCGAATAATAACACCACAATAACTATTGATGGCCAGATTCGCCCTACCAGCCAATGGGACATACAATATCTCTTCACCACATCTATAGATGAACAAAGTGGAGAAACAGGTTATGCAGGACGATTTTTTGCTGGTAATTCCAGAAATAACTTCTATTACGGATGGGTGACCGAATTCACGGATGCCAAGTAAAATCCAGGTATGGGGTTCATTCGACAAAGTGATGTGATTAGACATAATCCTGGCGAATATTATATATGGCGACCTAAAAAAATAGATTGGATAAGACAATGGGATCCAGGTATTGTTTCAAACCTGAATCATGATGCCTCTGATCCTTCCCAGTTTCAACAAGCATCACTATACATTTTTCCGATCTATACATGGTTTAAGGTTAATAGTTTTTTAGAATTTTCACTTACTCCCACTTGGCAAAATATCAACTTTGCTTTAGTCCCACTTGGATTGAGTCTTGAACAAGATGATTACTTTTATACAAGATTCTTGGGGCGATATAATACTGATCAATCCAAAAAGTGGTCAGCAGGTCTGCGCTATGGATTTGGGAAGTTTTATGATGGGAAAAGAAATACACTCCGATTTTCAGGCAGCCTTGCACCTATCCCACATTTTGCTTTAACTGTTGATTATGAATACAACGACTTAGAGAATATCGGCCATGCAGATCAAAACCTTGAGACTCATCTCACTTCAGTAGGAGTACTTTTAGGTCTATATCCAAGATTACAATTATCTTCTTTCTATCAATACAATAGTTTTAATGAACAGGGTAGACTGAATATTAGAGGTAGTTGGGAGTATCTGCCTCTAATATTCGTATATGTTGTCATCAATGATAATGAATTAAATAGCTTTTCACCGTCGATAAATGAGCAACAAGTTATTTCTAAGGTCACTTTGATCAAGCAGTTTTGATTCACATAAATTCTAATTATAGGTAAAAATGCAGTTGTTTAATGGATGAATAAACTTTCATAATCCTGAGGTCGGAAGTTCAAATCTCCCTCACGCTACTGAAAGAAAAGGAGATATGGACATTCATGTCTTTTTTTTATGGCTAAAATGCTCCTGCACCGATCTCCAAAACAAAGCCTGCTTGTCTAAACTCTCTAAATCCAACATTTTTCCACCCAATCCTGATTCCCCAGAATCTACCACTTATATATTTTAAAAATCTAAGAGGAGTCTTAGATATGTTGAGCCTTACTTTTATTCCAGCTTCAGAAACAAATCTTAGTTTTCCATCAAATTGATTTTCAGGTAAAATATCTTGATGCCATTCGTAGCCCAGACCTACATAGGTGTCTATCCATCTAGAGGCCGAACTACTATGTACCACCTGATGGCCTAATATGCGATCATAGAATTGACCATTAGAAGTCATAACAGTATCAAAAGGCAGATAAATTTTATGATATAGCCAACCACCTGTCAAAGGGGCTTCAATGCTCTTAAAAACCCCAAGAGGAATAGCAAAACTGGGACCGTTATTCTCGTCCCATCGATGACTAGCTCCAATAGATCGGTATACTCTTTCCTCTTTAAGCCATTGTTTAATTTTTCCATTTCCTTTTGTAATACTCAATTTAGGCCAGTTATGAGGCTTTTTGCCTTTCATCAGGTTTTTAAGTTTTTTGTCAATATCTTTTCTGGGATAAGCTGGATATGGTCTTAGTTCATATATATTATGATCATGAATGTCATTTCCGAATTTCTTTTGATATTTATTATAGTGAGGGCTAGATTTTGGATACGGGGGAAAAAGGAGTGATTCTGGTTTTCTATTTTTGGCCATCCACCCTTGAAAACCACCAGAGAATAACCTGCCAGTAGTGATTATATCCCGTACTCCCCAAGCATCATTTACTCTTTCTGTGACATCAAATCCTGGGGTGAATAAACCATCTCCGTTTTTATCTGTAGCTGATGCATGTTTTCCTTCTTCTACAAGTATTGATAAAGGAAAGAAAGTTTGTTCGTCCACATCAAAAACACTATTGTACCAATGAAGACCATGGGCTCTGCCAATCACTCGATGTATTATGATTCCATATTTTTCATCAGGGCAATTGGGATTTCGTTCTATAGATATCTGAAGGGTCATTGACTCTATATCGTGCGGATGACTCCCTAGTCCTGTCTCTACTTCGAAATAGTAAAAGAAATCAAGATCAATAGCATTCACTTTATTAAGGTCTAATACCTTAAAATCTTGTTTTTTGATCGCAGTATGAGATGTAAATGGATTATCATCTTCGCCATATACACTTCTAATTTTGTAATAAACGATAGGACCTTCACCGGTCTCGAATGGAAATGGTTGTGGTAACTGAATATGTCCATTTTCATCGTAAAGAAGCATTTCATCTGGTGAAAACCAAAGCATTGGGGCAGCATGAACGGCTAGGTCATAAAACGAGATATAAGGATCACTACTACTCCATATAAGACCTGGATGGTCAATGTCACACTGAGTCCAAGCCATATTGGCGAAAAAAGAAATCCACAGAAACTGAAGTAATGTATAGGTTTTGAAGCTCTTAAGATTTGACATTAGTCTCGTATATTTCAATCCATTCTTCCATTGTCATTTTAGAAACCAATTCGCCTATGAGTTTATATGGTATTTCTTCAATTTTTTTAAACCTGATGCAACTTTTACCCATATCTAGTTTTCGCTTACAGTGATTTGGATATTCATTCACAAACCAATCTAGTAAAGGAGGATGTGCATAAATACCGCTGTGATAAAGTGCTATAAAGTTTTTCTGCGAGGCGATATTCATAAATGGTAATGGGAGTTTTGTATCACAATGATATCCAGCAGGATATTTAGTAAGTGGAACAACAAAACCAATCATACCATAACTCATCGTTTCCTGAAATCCTTTAGGTAAGTTATCAAGAATGGTTTTGCGCAGTTTGCTCATTGGCGCAGTGCGATCATCAGGGACATTTTTGATGTATTCTTCTGGTGATTTGGCTTCTATCTTCATACTTTATTAAGTAAAACTATTGCTGAAATTAATTCAATTGAGCCATTTTGATGTAAAGCAGGATATCATTTGAGGTTTGATAAAAGATTTCAGTTAGAATACCCAATGATTATTGATTCTTATCTATTTAAATTTTATAAAGTTTCAATTCAATATTTTTGCAAATTGAAGTATGAAGATAAAAGTACAAATACTCATCATGGGTGTGTCTGGGTCCGGGAAATCGACCATAGGAACTCTTTTAGCCAAAAGCATTGGAGCGACTTATCTTGAAGGAGATGACTTTCATACTGCTGAAAATGTAACTAAGATGTCTGAAGGTTTCGCTTTGACAGATGAGGATAGATGGCCTTGGTTAGATAAACTAGCTCAAGTAGCTAAGACAAATTCTGAATCAGGATTTGTGATGGCATGTTCCGCTCTGAAGGAGAGTTATAGATCATATTTGTTGGATAAAATTGGGCCTCAGCTGCAAATTGTTTATTTAGATGGTGATTTCGATCTTATTGAAAAGAGGATGAAATCAAGGTCTGATCATTATATGCCTACGGCATTATTAAAAAGTCAATTTGAAGCTTTAGAAAGCCCATTGGATGTATGGGTCTTTAAGATATCGCAATCGGCAAATGAAATAGTCAAAAACATAATTAATAGAATAGAAATGTCTCAAGTCAAAGCAGAAATAGGAGTATTAGGTTTAGGAGTAATGGGAAAAAGTCTTGCAAGAAATTTTGCATCTAGGGGAATCTCTACAGCAGTTTACAATGTACCATTTGCTGGAGAAGAGAGAGTAGTGGATGATTTTGTCAAAGAATTTCCTAGTGCTAAATTCTTAGGAGGAAAAGATCTACAGGATTTTATATCATCGTTATCCACTCCAAGGGCCATCCTTTTAATGATTAAGGCAGGAGAACCAGTTGACGAGATGATTGATAAATTGAGTCCGCTTTTAGATGATGGAGATATTATTATTGATGGAGGAAATTCGTATTACAAAGACTCCATAAGAAGATATAAATATTTGAAAGAGAAGGGTTTAGAGTTTGTGGGTATGGGGGTGTCCGGAGGAGAAGAGGGAGCACTAAAAGGGCCAGCTATGATGCCGGCTGGATCGCAAAAAAGCAAGGAAAGACTATTGCCCATGTTACGTAAGATTGCAGCAGAAGCAGATGGACGCCCATGTGTTGACTGGATTGGGAAAGATGGTGCTGGGCATTTTGTAAAAATGATACATAATGGAATTGAGTATGCTGATATGCAATTGCTCACAGAGGTCTATGCCATTTGTAAAAACATAAAAGGATTGTCAAATTCAGATACAGCAAATCTTTTAGAAGGCTGGAAGATATCTATGCACAATAGTTATTTATTGGATATCACAATTGACATTCTGAGACAAAAAGAAGACGGAGAGGAATTGCTAGAGCAGATTCTTGATGTAGCAGGGCACAAAGGTACTGGCTTATGGACATCTAAAGAAGCTTTGGACCTTGGAGTGCCAATTCCTACAATAGCATGTGCCATGACTGAAAGGATATTGAGTAGCAAAAAAACATTGAGAGAATCCCTCTCACCGATAACAAAGCAAGCTCAAAATTCAATAGATATAGAGGTGTTAAGAGATGGGTTTCTTTTTGCAAGATTAATTGCATTAGCTGAGGGTTACTATCTAATAAAAGCAGCTAGTGATCACTATGGTTGGGAAGTGAACCTTCCTGGACTTTCACAAGTATGGAGAGGAGGCTGTATTATTAGATCTGATATGTTAAAATCTATAATAACTGGACTAGAGCAAAATGAAGATATTGATCATTTGTTTAATATTTCTTCATTTTCTGATTTATTAGGCTCATTAGATCATAGAGCTTTTCAATTATTATCAGATGTAGCAACTTCTTCAGTGGCTACACCAGCATTGTCCTCGTCAATCTCTTATTACAAATCCATGAAAACTAATTATCTGCCGATCAACATGATTCAAGCTCAAAGAGACTATTTCGGGGCTCATACTTATAGGAAATTAGAGGATAGAGAAGGTGTCTACCATACACAATGGGGCAAATAGAGGTGAATTGAATTGATCATTTTACTGAGTTTCAAGTTTTCAATTTTCAAAAAGTAAGCAATTTGCTTAAGAAGATAAAACAATCAAAAAAGATGACTTTTATCTACGTGCTTATGACGCTTAACTGTGAAGAGTTGTTCATCTTTAGGTAGAATGAAATCTGATAATCAAGAGTTTTCAGCGGGTGTAACTGATGGCCCATATCTTTTTTATAATGAAAATGGTATCATTTCTATTGGATGCGAATGGACAAATGGGAAATTCAGTTCAGAAAAAATGAATTCTCCAAACAGTGAAATAGAAACCAATCTTCACAAGGTTTTGATTTCTCAAAATCAATCGAATTTTACATTTAAGATTTGTAAGTCTCATCAAATACCTCCTTACAATTATGATGCAGTTGATCGAATTTTCTGTATTTCTGATGTAGAAGGAGATTTTAATTATTTCCAAAAAATGCTCGTTGTTCATGGCATCATGGATGAAAGGTATAATTGGACTTATGGCAATGGGCATTTGGTGGTCTTGGGGGATATTTTTGACAGAGATGACTTTGTGACAGAAGTGCTTTGGTTAATGTATAAGTTAGATCAAGAAGCCAGCTCTTCTGGGGGTGTCTTTCATATCATTTTGGGTAATCACGAGTCCATGTGTTTGAGTGGCGATGATATATATATCCATAAAAAGTATCGAAGATTTGCTGAAGACATAGGATACAAATACAAGGAGTTATACAGCAATAAAACGGTTTTGGGAGCTTAGTTAAGAACTAAAAATAGTGTTGAGATTATTAATAAAATTTTGTTTGTTCATGGTTATCAGTCCAGTCCTCAGGGTATGAAAATAAAGGCTATAAATGATATTGTACAAAATGCTTTAGATAGGACAAATCTGGAAATTTAAATAGCAGTGAAAGTCTTGTTATGTGGAGTAATGGACCACTATGGTATAGAGGATATGTAAAAAAAGAAATAGACACTAAAGTGATTAAGACTATATTGGATATTTTTAATGTAGAACAGATAGTAAAAGGTCATACTGTAGCAGATCCAGTGTGTAGTCTCTATGATGGGAGTGTATTTGCGATTGACATTAAAAGAAAAAACAAAGACATATATGAATCACTTTTAATAGAAAATGGTCAATTTTACAAAGCGACATCACAAGGAAAAATAATACCATTATGAAAACAATATCATTTAAGTCGATTGGTCTTTCATTCCTACTTATCAGTTTTACAATTTTCATTATTAGTTGCTCTGGTGAGGGAGAGAATAACAAAGAAGATTCTCGTCTTTCATTTTTCTCGCAATTATTAGATGCAGAAGATTTGTCTCTTACTCTTGAGACTGATTATGACCAACTTCTTCTAAATAAAGAAGGAGAAGAGGATATGTACCAAAATGCGACAATCACTGCACATTCAAGAGATATTGAATATCTGAGATCTAAAGTTCAAATCAGGCCGAGAGGAGTGACTAGGAGATCATTATGTGACTTTCCTCCATTGATGATTAAAATTCAAAAAGACGAAAGAAAACGACTTGATGTAAAGAAAACCGACAATATAAAGTTAGTGAGCTTCTGTAAGGATAATCCTGAATTCCAAGATTTAGTAGCAAAGGAATTCCTCATTTACAAGTTATACAATGTGCTGACTGATACAAGCTATAATGTCAAGTGGGCTACTTTGAATGTAGTGGATAGCTTAGGTAAGACACACATCTCTGATCAATTGGCCTTTCTTATAGAGCCTACAGATAATATGGCAGCTCGTCTAGGGTGTACCTATAACGAGGCTGATGTTTCTCCTGTAAAACGAATTCACAAAGAACAATACAAGAATTTTGTAGTATTTCAATATATGGTAGGAAATACAGATTGGAATTTATCTCGTAGGCATAATATCCGAATGTTAGATTGTAATTCAGAATTAGGACCAAAGCCAGTACCCTATGATTTTGACTATAGTGGATTCGTAAATGCAATATACGCCAAGCCGCATTCCATGCTTCCAATAACAAATGTAACAGATAGGCTATTTCAGTTCAGAGGGTCTGTAGAGGAAGACTTCAGTGCCACATATTCTTTATTCAATGCTAAAAAGACCTCTTTTTACAGTACAGTTCAGAATTTTTCTCATTTAAATGAAGATACCAAACAAACTATTGTTGCATACATGGATGCTTTCTATGAAAATATAAGCTCTAATGAGACCATGGTAGCTGAAATGATGAAAGTTAGGAAAAAGAAATCCTAGGCTTTTATCTTTTCTCCAAAACTTAAGTTTAATAAGCAGAGCCAAATCAGGACAACTACAAATGCAACTTTCTGGACCAAAGGTAGCCACTCTACCATTAGTTGAAGATAGTACATCACATTAGAAATGATAATCAGTAAAAGGCCGATCCACCCTGAAGTAAATAATCTCGTCATATTGTTGTTCCAAATGCTTTTTATGACTCCTATAAGAACAATTAATCCAAAGATACTCGCTACTATTATACTTAAACTATGAAAGCGATCTATAAAAACTGGTATCATCGTTAATGCCGTCATTACTCCACAAATACGGATCAATTTGGTCCATAATGGAGATACTTTGATATAGTTTGGATAGATATAGAAGAAATGACCAATTCCTAATGCTACTAAAATGGTCGCACCTATGGCAATATCCATTGCATCATTAGATCGGTCATTATAATACCCTTCAGCATACAAATCACACCAGTAATTATGAATCCAATTAAATTCTACGGCATTATAATCTAAATGATGTCCTCCAGGATATAAAAAAGTAGCAGCAAAATATAGAATAAAGAAAAGGACAATTACAATGACTAGAAAGTATTTCAAAGGATTTCGTTTCTACTAATATAAGATCATATTGAAAGTTTACAATCCAAAAAAGCCCGAGCAATAGCTCAGGCTTTATAAGGTCGAGATAATAATCTCTGGAAACTTTCTTTTCAGTGAAGAATCCTAACTTTCTTCTACTTCTTCATATTCTACATCCTCGGCACCATCTGTGGATTCACTTTCAGCGGCTCCTGCATCAGCAGTAGCTCCATTAGCTTGTCCATCTTGAGTGGCTTTGTAGATGTCCTCACTTGCTGCTTGCCATGCTGTATTCATGGTTTCCATTGCAGCGTCTATCTTCTCAATGTCCTGAGTTTTGTGCGCCTCTTTCAGATCTGCAAGAGCGGTCTCAATAGGGCCTTTTTTATCTTCTGGAACTTTATCACCAAACTCTTTCAATTGCTTCTCTGTCTGGAAAATCAACGAATCTGCTTGATTTAATTTGTCCACTCTTTCTCTTGCTTCTTTGTCACTATCAGCATTAGCTTCTGCTTCCGCTTTCATTTTAGCGATTTCTTCTTCAGAAAGACCTGTAGAAGCTTCAATTTTAATGCTTTGTTCTTTACCTGTGCCTTTGTCCTTAGCTGAAACACTTAGAATACCATTAGCATCCATATCAAATGTCACTTCTATTTGTGGTGTTCCTCTAGGTGCTGGTGGAATATCACTAAGTATAAATCTACCTACTGACCTGTTGTCTCTAGCCATAGGTCTCTCACCTTGAAGAATATGAATTTCTACACTCGGCTGATTGTCAGCTGCGGTAGAGTAGGTCTTTTGTTTCTTGGTAGGAATAGTACTATTAGATTCTATTACCACATCGTACACTCCTCCCATAGTCTCTATTCCTAGAGAAAGTGGAGTTACATCAAGTAATAAAACATCATTCACATCACCACTCAACACACCCCCTTGAATAGATGCTCCAATAGCTACAACTTCATCTGGGTTTACTGATCTATTTGGTTTCTTACCAAAGAATTCTTCTACCGCTTCCTGAATCTTAGGGATTCGTGTGCTACCTCCTACAAGTATGACTTCATCGATTTCACTTTTGTTTAATCCTGCATCTTTTAATGCTTCTTGACAAGGTTTCAAAGTCCTTGAGACTAATGCATCTGCTAATGACTCAAATTTAGCCCTAGAAAGCTTCATTACTAAGTGCTTTGGCACTCCGTCTACTGCAGTTACATATGGAAGATTAATTTCCGTCTCTGTAGAGGATGATAATTCAATCTTCGCTTTTTCTGCAGCTTCTTTTAACCTCTGAAGTGCTAAAGGATCTTTTCTAAGATCGATGTTTTCCTGATCTTTAAATCCATCAGCTAGCCAATTGATAATGACATGATCAAAATCATCTCCACCTAAGTGAGTATCACCATTAGTAGATTTTACTTCGAATACACCATCTCCTAATTCCAATATCGAGATATCAAAAGTACCTCCACCTAAATCAAACACAGCGATAGTCTGATCTTTATTCTTTTTGTCCATACCATAAGCCAATGCCGCAGCAGTTGGCTCATTGATAATTCTTTTTACAGTTAACCCTGCTATCTCACCGGCTTCCTTGGTAGCCTGTCTTTGACTATCATTAAAATATGCAGGTACAGTCACCACAGCTTCAGTTACATCTTGTCCTAAAAAGTCTTCTGCTGTTTTTTTCATTTTTTGCAGGACCATAGCTGATAGTTCTTGAGGTGTGTACTTTCTACCGTCTATATCTACTCTTACTGTATCATTGTCACCTTTGACGATTTTGTACGCTGGATTTTTATCCCCAGCAGGCACTTCACTGTATCTCATACCCATATACCTTTTTATGGACGAGATTGTTTTGGTTGGATTAGTGATAGCTTGTCTTTTGGCTGGATCACCTATTTTTCTTTCTCCACCATCTAGGAATGCAACTACAGAAGGCGTAGTACGTCTTCCTTCGTCATTAGGTATTACTACCGGCTCGTTGCCTTCCATTACGGCTACACAGCTGTTGGTCGTACCTAAGTCTATTCCGATTATTTTACCCATTGATATGTTTTTTGCGTTAATATAAATTCTTGTGAAAAATGAAGATCAATAGATATGCCAATGCCAAAGAGTGACAATTGTGCAGATTTTCTAAGACGATATTGACAGAAAGTGGACTGACAGAATGACATTTAGTCAGATTGGTAGGTGAGAGTGGTCAGTAGTGACGAGTCAGATAACATGGACCAGATCTAAGTCCATTATTGGTTAGCCGAAGATTACAGAGCCATATTGCCGGAAGCTAGATTACTTCATTGATGAAGGCCAATAAAATATTTCTGATGTTTTTAAAAGCCTTTGTACTCAAATTCTCAAAGATTAGATACATCCACATCTCAGCGACATTGTGTTCAATCTTATCAATTTACCCTTTCTTGGGGTTTCCCCTAGTCTCAAAATGCGGTTTTACCACGACATGAGCGGCCTTGAAGTGCCCTTATCTTTGGATTGTCAATAACGATTGGCAACGATGATATACTATATCATTCATGAGATTCAGTTAGTTAAAAGTTTAAGAAAGATTTAGAGAGGTCCGTGACATGCTCGACATACCAATATACGCATCTTACGGGAATACTTACATCAATCACACATATACCACAGAGCATGTGATGGACCTCCAAAATCTACTAATATATTATCTCAAAAAAACTACGAAAAAAAATTCAGTTATAAATTTTAGATACGGATCGCAAAAAGTTGTAATCCATAAAATTCAGCCAAGGTGATTTAAAGATCATTTCGATTTATCGGGATGATCTTTTCTCTTTTATGGAATATTGAAAGAATTATTTTTGAATAATAAGACGGCTTAAATAGAATTTTCCATTTTTATCTCTTGCCATTAAGGTATATAATCCATGAGGCAAATTTAAATCTATGTTCAGGGTGTGATCTTGTACATCGTCAATTGAATAAACTGCAGCCCCATTGTAATTATAGATATCAATATTCTTTATTTCAATAGGACTTGTTATTGAAATTCGCCCTGTACTTGGATTTGGAACAATCAGAATTGGTTCATTTTCTGATAACTCTATAGTAGGAACTGTTCTTTCTGCACATTGTAAGTTTAAATTGGCGCAATAACTTCGTAAGGCTATGCTACAATCCATTACAAACGGGTTGGTTTTTCCATCTTGGACCTCAGCTATGAGCTCTGAAAATCTCATTTCATCTACATTAGGAGGGTCTTGAACATGCCATCTGCATAGATCTTCTCTCATAGATTCGAAGTAATTTGGATCCGCGGCGATTGCTTCTTCTTCATACATAGTAAAAAAGTAAAAAACGGCTCTTGCTATATCTCCTTTTACAGATTCTCTTGGTTCAAAATCACCAATAATAAATCCACTACTGGTCACGAAACTGTCTAATTCACTGTATTCGTTAATGTGCGCAGTAGGAATATCAACAGTAGACCCTTCTTTTCGAAACCATTTTTTAGTCACATTATCGTCTATTTCTTTGAATGGATGATTGAGTCTCGATGAGTTTACATTTGATTTAGAGGGCTTAAGATGGTGTAGGTCACTAAATGCATTTCCATCTGATGCTCCTTTGCTTCGAGGATATATATGCTCTGTATTGATACCATTTTCAAATGTCCATGACCTAGAGGGTGCATCTTCTGGCAAATAAATTTTGAAGCCAGTATATACCCCTTCAATTGTATCTTTTTGCAATTGTAAGTTTTCATACATATACTCTCGTGCATTGGAATAATTGAGGACAGTAGCAGGTTTATATTCTCTTGCCAACTTTGTAAGCAATTCTTCTCCATTAAGATCAGGAAGAATAATGTCTTGAGCATCTGATATCTGAAATACGAATAGGAGAAGATATAAATGTATATGTTTCACGCTACAAACATATTTAAATTTTTTGCAATATGATATTGTCAACTAGGAGCTTCTGCTTTCTTTTGATTTAATTAAGTTTAGAATGAAGTACACTTGTTAAATACAATTAATAAGGAGGCCTAATAATCTTCTCAATCCAACTTTCTTCCTAATTTTACAATATTCCTCTGTGATATCTAAGTTAATGAACACGATGACTGATCTCGAATTATGGCAAAATATCAAGGCAGGTGACAGACAGTCATTTTCTATTGCCTATAATCAAAATATAGATCAGCTCATTAAATATGGCAGCAGATTTACTCAGGATGCTTCTTTAGTTGAAGATTGTTTACATGATCTTTTTGTATACGTATGGCAAAATAGAGAGAAGCTGAGTGACACAGATTCTATTAGAAATTATCTCATGGTGTCCCTTCGTAGGAGCATTATAAAAAAAGCCAAAAAAGTCTCTCAATCTCAAAATGAGATCAATGATCATGACACGGCATTTGGGACTGAGCTCTCGATTGAAGATATATTGGCCCAAACAGAAATGGATGCAGAGCGTGCAGAAAAGATAAAAAGAGCTTTTGACCAGTTGTCAGCAAGACAAAAAGAAGCCATATACCTAAAATATTATAATGACAAGGACTATGAAGATATATGTGAAGTGTTAGATATATCTTATCAATCAGCACGAAATCTTGTGTCTTCAGGGATAAAGAAGTTAAGAGATGTCATGTCATTAGCAATTGTGTTAATGTCTTGGCTATTTTGGTCATAGCGAAAAAAA
>Ga0055584_100001831_pt1 | contig 20943 bp, 10 predicted proteins | sample OSDHelmetaG_FD_58716 | JGI IMG/M metagenome (GOLD analysis project Ga0055584, IMG submission 58716) | Pelagic marine sediment microbial communities from the LTER site Helgoland, North Sea, for post-phytoplankton bloom and carbon turnover... | ecosystem: Environmental > Aquatic > Marine >...
AATTCAACTGCACTATCCAGAGACCCTGATGTGACGAATGCTAAAAATGCTTCCGGATTAGACTGGGACTCATATTTTGCCAAATCATTCATGGAAAATGAAACTCAGTCGTTTCGAGATGTCTTCATGAACAGCCATTCAATGCTAGCTAATGCTACATTCACCGAATATGCAATTGATGGTCAGCCCGACTGGCGTATAAAATACAGTGAAGCCCGAAAGGTGAATAATCAGATAAATGGTCAATATTACTCAACACCTGATTTCTACCCAAGATGGCCCCATAACTGGAGGTACTGGAGTACTGCATGGCATGGGTGGCAATGGATAGTTGAGTCTAGGTACCATGAATTAGCTGAAGGTGATCGTTTATACTCACCGTTTGTAGCAGCTGGCTGGGATGTTGACCCCGAACAAAACATGAGACCAGGACAGTGGTTAGGCCTTCTAAAATGCCTGAACATGACTGGTGCCGAATTCTTCTACACTGGATTCTTTAGCTTATCGGCTCCATGGCCGGATTCCAGAAACTGGATATGGCAGGCAGTTATGCCTTCTTATGCACAAGCTGTAACTAGCAGATATGAAGACCTGCTTAGAAACGGAAACCTGATGGAGGGTGATATAGGTAACTCTTATGTTAATCCTACACAGCCAGGATATGCATTCTGGTCAGGTGATCTTAGAAACCTTGTAGTGATTAGAAAACATAATACACAAAACAAGTATGCTATCACCGGAACTGTTCAGCCAAATACAAATATGACTGGTAATACAGATCTCGAGAACAATGCCACCATCACACTTGATGGGCAAACGGTTTCTTTCAAAGTAAGGAGACAGGGAAGTACATACTATTATGATAACACCAACCCTTCTGATCCCGTATTCTATCAACTTGATAAGTGGCATGAGCGTACACATCCTTCAAGATGGACTGACGACTTTATCCTAGATGCAGAACTGTTTGACAACAACAATTCCCAAGTAACAATTAAAACTGAAGTTCCTTCAGGAACAACAACAGGAGATTTTACTGAATTTACCAGTTATGTTTCCTGGCCTGATAACGTCACTACACCTCAGGCTGTGCAATACAATTTTCATCCAAGAAATACATCAAACAATACATTCTATCTATGGGTAAGAGCACGCTCTAGAGGCGGAGTATCTACTTCTATGAGCATTGAACTTGACAATGGCGGATCTCAAACCATAGGTTGTATCGTGGATACCAACTGGACATGGTACAGGTTTGATGCTTGTAATCAACAAGCTATAGAATATAACGGTGTATCACTTCAGGATCACGTCCTGAAGATAACACCTGACAATAAAAACCTTGAGATCGATGAAGTATTACTTACCTCTGATGCAGGTTTGATATTGAACAATGCTACTCCTACATGTGGAGTAGCTACTGCTACAATTACTCCAAACGGAAGTACTACTATTTGTGCTGGTGACGACGTTCAACTAACAGCTAATACTGGCTCTTCATACTTATGGAGCCCGGGTGGTCAAACTACACAAAGTATCACAGTGAATACTGCAGGTAGCTTTTCAGTAACTGTTGGAACTGGCTCCGGATGTTCCTCAATTTCGAATCCAGAACAGGTAACGCTACTTATAGCACCTTCAGCATCGATTACACCTTCAGGTCCTACCACATTCAATACGGGTCAATCGGTAACCCTAACGGCAAGCACAGGAACTTCATACTTATGGTCTACGGGTGCTTCTACTCCATCTATCGTAGTAACAACCTCCGGGAACTATGAAGTAACTATTACTGATGGAAACGGTTGCTCAGCAGTATCAAATACTGTTACAGTTACTGTTAATCAGGTTCAACTTCCGCCAGCTGCAATAACTGTTGGAGGCGACACAGAGATCTGTCCAGGAGAAAACGTAACACTAACAGCAAACTCTGGTGATTCTTACCTATGGCAACCAGGTGGAGAAACTACCCAAGCTATCACAGTTAATATTGGTGGAATATATACAGTTGATGTTTTTGATGTTTCTGGAACAAATTCAAGTCAAACATCTGTAACCATCTCAGCCATTGATCCACCAAATACACCATCAATTAGCACTTCATTCATACCGAATTCAGCATATCAGTTGACGGCATATGAACCTGCTGCACACAGTTACCTTTGGTCAACAGGAGAAACAACCAGCAGCATCACAGTTACTACCGCCGGAGTATATAGCGTAACTGCATTGAATGGCGAAGGCTGTAACTCATCTGCTCAATCAATGGGTGTAAGTCAGCCAACGGCATCACCCTGCCTCAGACCTACTATGTTATCTAATTATAACATCACTGATAATCAGGCAACACTAGCTTGGAATCCAGCAGTAACTGCAGATACCTTCAGAGTTGAGTATAATGTGGTTGGTAGCTCCACCATTTTTGCTCAGGATATACCGGGAAATATGTCATCATTAAATATCAGCGGACTACAGGCCGGAACAAGTTATAAATGGAATGTGATCTCAATTTGTAGTGGTAATCTTCAAGTTAGCACTTCAATGACATTCAGCACCATGTCGGGTCCATTACCATGTGGTTCAACACCTCAGAATTTAGAAACGTTGATGTTAAACAGCATGTTCACAAAAGTTGGATGGTATAACACAACCGCAAGTAAATTTGTAATTCGTTACAGACCGGTTGGCAGTTCAATCTGGAAGAAACGTAGAGTATTCAATTCTACAACAGAAGGGATCATTCAAGGACTGTCGCCAAATACAACATATGAGTGGCAAGTAAGAGCTCATTGTGCTTCACAAGTTAGTCTGTATAGTACATCCGCATTCTTCACTACTCTTGCACCATGTCCTTCACTTGGACCGATCTCGGTCATTGATCTTGCATTTAACAAAGCTTTTATAAGCTGGAATCAAAGTGTCACTGTTGATACTATACGGATAAGATATGCACGGGCCGGATCAAATCAATATACTACAAAGAAAATTTCAGGAAATCCCAATCCAGGTGAGGCTTGGATCTATGGCCTTGACCCTTCTACGACCTATAATGTATGGGTAAGTACGATATGTACAGATGGTGGATTTGCGCTTTGGGGAATACCTGCCACATTCACTACAATGGATCCACCTACACCAAGGTATGCTCCAGAATCAGGGTTGATACATTTGAATGCATATCCTAATCCAGCAAAAGAAAAGCTTAGTTATGTATTCGATTCAGAAGATGACAGGGAATATGTAGTTAAGGTATGCGACATGGCTGGTAGAGTAGTAATTTCAAAATCAAGGATGTCGAATACAGGAATGACAGGTGACCACTTGAGCTTGATTGGAATGCCTAGCGGATTATATATGCTAATTGTACAAAAAGGTGCTTTAAGTGGAAGATTTAAATTCAATATCCAACAATAAAATATTGCCTCTTTAATGAACGAAACGCCTCACCTTGATATGGTGGGGCTTTTGTTTTTCTAATACAATTCATATTTACTTTTGGCAGCTCTGAATTCGGCAAGACCTTTTTCCCAACTTTCTCTGATCTGACTTTCAGTTTCACCATTCTGGATCTGTTCACGAAGTTCATTCGTTCCGGCAAGTTTGTCAAAAAAAGGGTTAAAGAAATTATCCTGATCCGGAAAATTATCATAGGCATCCAACAGCATTGAAAGATCCAGTTTTCTGTTTGCCCTTATCCAGTCAACACGTGGGGTAGCATCGATGCCGTTGCACACCTCACCCTCAAAAGGAGGGTTCCTGGCTACGCCTTCAATGGATTTTGGCACGAACACCGTATCATAAGGAGTCATATGAGGATAACCAAATACTTTGAATGGAGATGAAGTACCTCTTCCAATACTCAGTTTTGTGCCTTCAAAAAAGCAAAGAGAAGGATATAAGAGAATCGCATCCATATCCTGTAAATTTGGAGAAGGCGGGATAGGTAAATCGTAAATTTTTTGCTTTTCATAACCCTTCATATCAATCACCGTAAGGTTAGCTTTCAATTTCTCATTCAGCCATCTCTCACCATTAACCATCTTCGCAAACTCACCTATCGTTAAACCATGTACAATAGGTAATTTACAAATACCAACAAATGACTGATATTCGATATCAAGAATCGGCCCATCTTCATATCCACCATGGGGGTTAGGCCTATCAAGAATGATTAACGGAAGGTCCAGTTCTGAACATGTCTCCATTACATAAAATAGAGTTGATATGTAAGTATAAAACCTTGCTCCTACATCCTGAATATCGAAAACTATCACATCCAATCCAGAAAAATCATTATGAGTAGGTTTTTTATTTTTACCGTAAAGTGAAATTATAGGCAGACTGGTTTTCTCATCTACCTCCTTTCCTACAACATCTCCTGCACCATGACTTCCCCTGAAACCATGCTCAGGTCCAAACACTTTTTTGATGGAAATTCCGGAGCTCAATAAGGTGTCTACCAGATGAACTCCGTTTATCATCGAAGTATGATTTGAAACTACTCCTACAGACTTACCTTTCAGTAAAGGCAAATATCTGTCACTTTGCTCAATTCCAAGCACAGGTTCTTCATCATGACCTCCGGATATAGGATTTTTAATGCTGCTACCACACCCTATAGTAGGGATCATCAACACTAATATCAAATACAATTTGCTTAAGGAGTAGTTGATATATGTAAAATTAAATACATTCATGTCCAGTATAGGTTTGGTCAGGCTAAGATTGTAAATTTGACATGTAGTAACAAGCAAGGGTACATGTTTTTTGAAAGATTTATATCACAAAAGATCCTCAGTTCAGGCGGAATCCGCGGTGCATTCAGAAACCCTTTGTTAAGGATCGCAATGATAGCCATTGCTCTGGGTATGACTATCATGGTTATTTCCATACTGGTTGTGACAGGATTCAGGAATCAGATAAGTGATAAAGTAATCGGTTTTGGATCGCACATTCAGATATCAAATTTTGATAACAATAACTCATACGAAGAAACTCCGATCAGTGCCACACCACTATTTTTGAAATCAATAACCGATCATCATGAGGTAAAATCTATTTTCCCCTATGCATCAAAAGCAGGTATTATTAGAACAGATGATGAAATAGAAGGTGTAATACTAAAGGGTTACGGCACAGAGTATGGTTGGGATTATTTCAGTGATAAGTTAATTTCAGGTTCACTTCCAACCGGAAATTCAGGAGGTCCCACAAAATATGCCATGATTTCAAGTTCAATCGCCAAAAGGTTAGAACTTGGTGAGAATTCTGAAATGATAGTCTACTTCGTAGAACAGCCACCCAGAATTCGGAAATTCATTATCAGTGGTATTTATGAAACAGGTCTTGAAGAATTTGATAAACTATATGCCTTCTGTGATATCTCAATTATTAGAAATCTAAATTCATGGAATGACACCCTAGTTGGTGGGTTCGAGATCCAGATTAAAGATCCTTCAAAGATTGACAAACTCACACAAGAAATCTATCAAACTGCAGGCTATCAATACAACACCATGAGTATTAAAGAACGGTTTCCTCAAATTTTTCATTGGCTCGATTTGCAGGATATGAATGTGTTCATTATTCTGGGATTGATCATTTTGGTGTCCGGTGTCAGCATGATCTCCATCCTACTGATCATTATCCTCGACAACGCCACAACGATTGGGGTACTCAAATCATTGGGGGCTACTAATAAGTCAGTAAAATCCATATTTATAAGGGTCGCTCTACCCATTATTTTTTATGGCTTGATACTTGGCAATGGTATTGGACTGGGATTGGGCATGTTGCAGTACCATTTTGGCATCATTAAACTACCAGTCGAATCCTATTATGTAGCTCAGGTACCGATTCATTTTTCATTTTCGATGCTTATTTTCCTCAATTTGGGCACTATATTCTGTTGCTTTTTGATGCTGATCTGGCCCTCCTCTGTAATCGCCCGGATCAGGCCTGCAAGGGTATTGAAATTTGACTAGTAGGAATTTACTATTAATTAAAGGGTTATCTGGCGATTTTGTACCTTTGAGACCGCAATTTTTAAAGCTAACTCAATGTATTACAATAACATACTAGAAACAATCGGCAACACCCCATTAGTAAAACTTAATAAGTTGACCGAAGGTGTTGAGGCAACCGTACTTGCCAAAGTTGAAACATTTAATCCCGGCAACTCCATTAAGGACAGGATGGCTCTGAAAATGGTTGAAGATGCAGAAAAAGATGGGCGATTAAAACCAGGTGGAACCATTATTGAAGGAACTTCAGGGAATACAGGCATGGGTCTAGCTATTGCTGCAATCGTAAAAGGGTACAAATGCATCTTTACTACCACTGACAAACAAAGCCAGGAAAAAATTGATGCATTAAGAGCATATGGAACAGATGTTATAGTTTGCCCAACTAATGTAGAACCAGAAGATCCAAGATCTTATTATTCTGTTGCTTCAAGACTGAACAGGGAAATTGAAAATTCATTCTATCCAAATCAGTACGACAACCCATCGAATGCTCAGGCCCATTATGAAACCACCGGGCCAGAGATATGGGAACAAACTGAGGGTAAGATCGATCACCTTATTGTTGGAGTTGGAACCGGAGGCACTATCTCTGGTACAGCGCGCTATTTAAAAGAGAAAAATCCCAATATTAAGATCTGGGGCATTGATACTTACGGCTCAATTTTCAAGAAGTTTAAAGAGACTGGTGAATTCGACAAAAATGAGATCTATCCTTATGTTACAGAGGGAATCGGAGAAGATTTCTTACCAAAAAATGTAAACTTTGATCTGATCGATCATTTCGAAAAAGTAACTGATAAAGATGCTGCCCTTATGACTCGTGAGATCGTAAAGAAGGAAGGTATATGGGTTGGGAATTCTGGTGGTTCAGCTATTGCAGGATTGCTTCAACTAAAAGAAAATTTTAAAAAAGGGGAAACAGTGGTGGTCATATTTCATGATCACGGCACCAGGTATTTGGCAAAGATCTTTAATGACCAATGGATGAGAGAAAAAGGATTCATTGACAAGAAAGGACTAACTGCCGACGACTTGGTCTCATCAGGAAATAATGGAGAACTAATAACGGTGGATGTAGACACAACACTGAATGAAGCATTAAAACTTATTACGACCCATGATATCTCACAACTTCCGGTTACAAAGGAAGATAGAATTGTCGGCTCTGTGAATGAAGATATCGTATTCTCATCAATAATTAATGATCATGATTCCCTTTCAACTCCAGTTAAAGACATTATGCTAGAAGCGCTACCATTCGTGGATTCATCTACACCTATTGATGTTCTTGCAGGGATGGTGAAAAAGGCAGATGACGCAGTGCTAGTAAAAGATTTCAAGAGAGACAATACATACATTATCACACGATATGATATAGTACAGGCGCTGGCGCTTTAAAATTAAGATGAAATACACGGACCAACTAAACAATTCTCTATACTTCAATGAAGTACCGAATAAAATAGTTTCATTGGTTCCATCTATAACAGAATTACTATGTTCATTAGGCTGCGAAGAACAGCTTATAGGAGTAACTAAGTTCTGTGTTCATCCTGAACATATCAAGAATTCAAAAAAAAGAATCGGAGGAACTAAAAACCCCGACCTTGAGTCAATACGTAAACTAGACCCTGATCTAATAATAGCAAATAAAGAAGAGAACAGACTTGAAGACATTACTTCTCTTCAAGAAAATTACCAAGTATACATCAGTGATGTTATTAATATCGATAGTTCCTTATCTATGATTAGAGACCTTGGATTCATAACAGGTCATGCTAACAAAGCAATGGAGATTGAAAGTAAAATCAGGTTTATTATTGATAATATTGTTCCATTAAGGGGAACTACTGCGCTGTACATAATTTGGCAAGATCCTATAATGGCAATTGGAGCCCATACATATATTGATTCCATCCTGACACATTGCGGAATAGAAAATGCTTATAAAGGGAGTTCAAGATATCCCGAGTTAACAGATCAGTCAATAAAAAAACTCAGTCCTGACTTGATCCTTCTTTCCACTGAACCTTATCCTTTCAATGAAGTTCACTTATCACAATTCAAGAATAAATTTCCAGAAAGTCAGGTATCGATCATTGATGGCGAAGTGTTCTCCTGGTATGGCAGCCGACTGATTCAGAAAAATCAATATTTAAATCAGTTCACTGAAAGTTTGCGGATATTAAATTAAGAGTGCAATTACTATATGATTAAATATATCGTAACATTATTCACACTTTTATGTCTTTGCGGAATGGTAGAGGCTCAGAAAGTGGGCCTTGTACTCAGTGGTGGTGGTGTGAGAGGTATGGCACATATTGGTGTTCTTAAAGCCCTTGAAGAAAACAATATACCCATTGACTATATAACCGGTACATCTGCAGGTGCACTTGTTGGAGCAATGTATGTTACGGGAAGGTCTCCATGGGAGATGGAAGAGATCGTATCTTCTCCCAAATTTCAGGAGTGGGCAACTGGTTTTATCAATGAAGACATCGACTTTTACTATAATAAAGATGAACCTAATGCTTCTTGGGTGACTTTGAAATTCTCTATCGATTCCACAATTCATACCCACATACCTACAAGTGTTGTGAGTTCAGCTGTAACAGACTATTCTCTGATGGAAAGAATGTCATCAGCTATTGCAACTGCAAATTATGACTTCGATAGTCTGTTCATTCCATACAGGTGTGTTGCAGCAGATATAAAGTCCCATCAGCAAGTAGTATTTGATTCAGGTGATTTGCCACTGGCGGTTAGGTCTTCAATGGCATACCCGTTGTACTTCTCTCCTATCAAGTTGAATGATATGATACTTTTCGACGGTGGTATCTATAACAACTTTCCTGTTGACGTTATGTCAAATGCTTTTGAACCTGATGTCATGATCGGAGTAAATACAGGAGGCTATCAGGATATTCCTTTTGAAGACAATATCTTTTCGTTATTCAAAACCATGGTAATTCAAGCAACCAACTACTCAATGCCTGGAGAGAATGACATTCTGTTAAACCCACGAGTGGATAATATGAATGTTTTCGATTTTAAAGAGATCAAAGCGGCAATTGATTCGGGATATGTTACAACGATCCGTAATATTGAAGTGATCAAAGAAAATATCTCAAGAAGAGCAAATCATGAGGATATAAAGAGGAAGCGTCAGGAATTCAAAGACAGAGCCCAGCCAATTGTCATCGACAAGATAGCTGCTTCGGGGATAAACACTCGTCAGGAAAAATATGTGAAAAATATTCTTAATCCTAATAACGATTGTCTGGAAATAAGTGATTTAAAAGATTCATACTTCAAGCTGGTAACTGATCATAATATTAGTTCATTATTTCCCCGTTTAGTTTATAATAAGGAAACTGGCTATTATGACATGGATCTGTTAGTTAAAAAAGAAAGAGACCTCAAAGTAGATTTTGGCGGTAATATTTCAAGTAGCCCTATCAATCAAGCCTTTGTTGGAGCGAAATATAATATATGGGGCAAAAATTCGCTATCCTTTAACGGTAATATATACTTCGGTAAGCTATATAATTCTGCTTCGATCTCGGTACGACACAATGTACCTTCAAAACTGCCTTTTTTCTTTGAACCATATGTAACGATAAATCGATACGATTACTTTAAAAGTAGCTCTGCGTTCTTTGAAGATATCAAACCCGCATATCTAGTCACCAATGACAGGATGTATGGAGTCCGGTTCGGCATTCCTGCCAGAAACAAAGGTGTGGTTACAGTTTCCGCCGGAGCATTTAATTTACTTGATCAATATTACCAGAGTCGTGACTTCAGCACAAAAGACTCCCCAGACGAAACCAAATTTAATGGCGGTACAGCTGCATTGCATTTCGAAAGAAACACACTCAATAGAAGAATGTATTCAGACAAAGGCACCTTTTTTTCCCTAACCACCAGGTACATCATTGGTAATGAAAGAACGAGTCCAGGTACTACAGCAATACATCCAGACACTATTAAAAATGACCATAAATGGTTACAAATGCGGGTAGTTTATGACAACTACTTTAAAAGATTCGGACCAATAAGAATTGGATTCTACACAGAAATGTTCCTTTCGTCACAACCTTTCTTCGCAAACTATACATCATCAATTTTATCCAGTAAAGGCTTTGAACCAATACCTCAAAGCCAGACATTATTTCTTGAAAAATATCATGCTCACAACTATATAGGTGGTGGGCTAAAGCTCTTAACGAAGATCAAATCTAACATTGATGCCCGTATTGAAGGGTATGTATTTCAACCTTTTCAGGAGATCGTAGAAACTGAAAATCTACAGGCCAAGTATGGCGGTGCCTTTTCGGATCGCTCGTTCATGGCAACTCTTGCAACTATATATCATAGTCCTTTCGGACCAGTTAGTTTAAGTGTGAATTATTATAGTGAAAAAGAAGAACCGATAACATTACTATTTCATTTCGGATATATCATCTTCAATAGAAAAGCACTTTATTAATATTAAGCCTGCGCAGTTGGGCCACCAAAATTCATTGGTATTCCAACACTCTCTGTTTCTTCAATTGTTCCGTGGAGTGACTCAAATTTATCAATATTATCGTTCAGTGCACTCATCAATCTTTTTGCATGCTGAGGTGTAAGGACGATCCGGGACTTAACTTTTGCTTTTGGCACTCCAGGCATCACTTTAACAAAATCAATAACAAATTCGCTGTTGCTATGAGTTATGATAGCAAGATTGGAATAAGTTCCCTCTGCTACCTCTTCTGAAAGTTCGATATTAAGTTGATTCTGTTGCTTTTCTTCCATGATTGAAAATTTTGATTGTATAGTATAAAGGTATGGAAAATGATACAATCACAAAGAAAGCCGGAATCACCCGGCTTTCTTTGTGAAAATTAAGTAAATGGCTTACTCTGTACCAGCCAATTCTTCCTGACTTGATTGCTTTGATGCCATAAGAAGTTCATACTCCTCCATAGATCCAACAATCATTTTTTCATACTCACGTAAACCAGTTCCTGCAGGAATCAAGTGACCCACAATTACGTTCTCTTTGAGACCTAAAAGGTGGTCAATCTTACCATTTATAGAAGCTTCATTAAGAACTTTTGTTGTTTCCTGGAATGAGGCCGCAGATATCCAACTCTTCGTATGAAGTGATGCCTGAGTGATCCCTTGTAACAGTGGTCTTGAAGTTGCAGGTATCGCATCTCTAGCCTCGATTGGCTGAAGATCTTGTCTCTTCAACATTGAATTCTCATCACGAAGTTTCCTGATTGTAAGTATCTGACCGGCTTTAGCTTCCGCAGAACTTCCTGGATTAACAACAACTTTCTTATCAATGATGCTGTCATTCTCCTCCATAAAGTCGATCTTATTAACGCTCTCCTTCTCGAGGAACTTAGTATCACCTGGATCTTCAATGATTACTTTACGCATCATTTGACGGACAATCACCTCGAAGTGTTTATCATTGATCTTCACTCCTTGTAAACGGTATACTTCCTGTATCTCATTCACCAGATATTCCTGAACCTGTGAAGGCCCTTTTATACTTAATATATCTGAAGGTGTGATTGCACCATCTGACAATGGTGAACCAGCACGCACAAAATCATTATCCTGAACAAGTATATGTTTAGAAAGAGGAACCAGGTATTTCTTTACATCACCATCCTTTGAGGTTATGATTATCTCGCGATTACCTCGTTTTATACCTCCATAAGATACTACTCCATCGATCTCAGAAACAACCGCTGGATTGGATGGATTTCTAGCTTCAAAAAGTTCAGTAACTCTTGGAAGACCACCCGTGATATCGCCAGACTTACCTGTTGATCTAGGAATCTTAACAACTATCTGACCAGCAGTGATCTTAGAACCTTTATTCACAACTATGTGTGCTCCCACTGGTATATTGTATGCTCTCAACACTTCAGCATCTTTTCCTTTTGTATCAGCAACAACTTTAATAACTGGATTCTTAGTTTTATCCTTACTGTCGATGATAACCTTTTCTTTATACCCGGTTTGCTCATCTGATTCCTCACGGAAAGTAACGTTCTCCTCTATATGTTCATAATCAATCTTTCCATCAACTTCAGTTACAATTACAGCATTATAAGGATCCCAATCACACATCATATCACCCGGCTCAACAGATTGACCGTTCTTGACATAAAGATGTGCACCATATGGAATGTGATTTGTACTTAATACTGCATTTGTTTTTGGATCAACAATTCTTATCTCACCAGAACGGCCAAGCACAACATTTACTTTTTTACCCTCTACTTTGTATGGAATAGTTCTGATCTCTTCAAGTTCAACCTTACCGCCAAACTTAGCCATCATTTGTGACTCAGAAGCGATCTTGGATGCAGTACCACCAACGTGGAAAGTTCTTAAAGTAAGCTGAGTACCTGGCTCACCAATTGACTGTGCAGCAATTACACCAACGGCTTCACCTTTCTGCACCATTCTGCCAGTAGATAAGTTTCTACCATAGCATAATCCACAAACTCCCGTTTTGGATTCACAAGTCAATACTGACCTGATCTCTACCATTTCAATTGGTGATTCCTCAACTGTTGTTGCTACCTCTTCATCGATCTCAGAACCGGATTTGATGATCAATTCACCAGTTAATGGATGATATATATCATGCACAGAAACACGTCCAAGTATCCTATCATAAAGTGTTTCTACAACCTCTTCATTATTCTTAAGTGCAGTTTCAGCCAAACCTCTCAATGTTCCACAATCAGGATTCTTAATTATTACATCTTGAGCAACATCAACAAGTCTTCTTGTTAAGTATCCTGCATCAGCCGTTTTTAAAGCTGTATCAGCAAGACCCTTACGTGCACCGTGAGTAGAAATGAAATACTCGAGAATTGAAAGTCCTTCTTTAAAGTTTGAAAGGATCGGATTTTCAATGATCTCTCCACCTGAAGCACCGGATTTTTGTGGCTTAGCCATCAGTCCTCTCATACCACCAAGCTGACGAATCTGTTCTTTTGATCCCCTCGCACCAGAGTCAAGCATCATATATACTGCGTTGAACCCTTGCTTATCGGCTGTTATCTGTTTCATCAGATTATCTGTGATTCTGGAATTAGTTCTTGTCCAGATATCAATGATCTGATTATATCTCTCATTGTTAGTAATGAATCCCATGTTGTAGTTGTTACGAACTTCTTCAACTTCATCATGAGCCTTGTTAACCAACTCTGCTTTTTGCGCAGGAATCATAACATCGTTTAGGTTGAACGATAGTCCACCCTTGAATGCCATTTTAAATCCTATATCCTTTATATCATCAAGGAATGCTGCAGCTTTACTGGTACCTGTTAGTTTCAGTACGTTACTAATGATGTCTCTCAAAGACTTTTTAGTGAGCAACTCATTGATATAACCAACATCGGTTGGAACTACCTGATTGAAAAGTACTCGTCCAACAGTTGTTTCCACTAAATCCATTTTCAATTCCCCAGCTTCTCTTACCGGTGTCTTAACTTTTATCCAGGCATGAAGATCAACTCTCTTCTCATTGTGTGCGATTATCACTTCTTCAGGAGAGTAGAATGTTAGTCCTTCACCTTTCACAACTGTTTCCTTATCGTTCCTCTTGCCCTTGGTCATATAATAAAGTCCCAATACCATGTCCTGTGAAGGAACAGTTATAGGAGCCCCATTGGCAGGGTTAAGTATGTTATGTGAAGCAAGCATTAACATCTGAGCTTCCAATATGGCTGCGTTGCCTAATGGTAAGTGAACAGCCATCTGGTCACCATCAAAGTCAGCGTTAAATGCTGTACAGACCAATGGATGTAACTGTATCGCTTTACCTTCAATAAGCTTCGGCTGGAAAGATTGTATTCCCAATCTGTGAAGAGTAGGTGCTCTGTTAAGCATCACAGGATGACCTCTTAATACATTCTCAAGTATGTCCCATACAATTGCATCCTTACGATCAACTATTTTCTTTGCAGATTTTACAGTTTTAACAATACCACGCTCGATCATTTTTCTGATGATGAACGGCTTAAAAAGCTCTGCTGCCATATCTTTCGGCAAACCGCATTCGTGAAGCTTTAACTCAGGTCCAACAACGATCACTGATCTGGCCGAATAATCAACCCTCTTTCCTAAAAGATTCTGACGAAATCTTCCTTGCTTACCCTTAAGACTGTCTGACAGGGATTTCAACGCTCTGTTTGATTCAGTTTTAACAGCATTCACTTTACGCGAATTATCGAACAAAGAATCAACCGATTCCTGAAGCATCCTTTTCTCATTCCTAAGGATCACATCAGGTGCTTTAATTTCAATAAGTCTTTTCAATCGATTATTCCGAATGATAACTCTTCGGTAAAGATCGTTCAGATCAGATGTTGCGAAACGACCACCGTCCAATGGCACTAGTGGACGTAATTCAGGTGGTATTACCGGAACCACCTTTACGATCATCCATTCAGGACGATTTTCAATGTGGGTATTAGCCTGGCGGAAAGCTTCAACAACCTGAAGTCTTTTTAGAGCCTCATTTTTTCTTTGTTGAGAAGTTTCATTGTTTGCCTGATGCCTTAATTTGTATGAAAGTTCATTCAGATCAAGTCTTCCAAGAAGATCATACAATGCATCTGCACCCATTTTAGCGATGAACTTATTTGGGTCGGAATCATCAAGATGCTGATTATCTTTAGGAAGTGTTTCTAAAGTATTCAAGTATTCCTCTTCGGTAAGAAAATCCAAATAACTGATCTCGTCCGCCTCTTTAATACCTGGCTGAATAACTACATAACGTTCGTAGTATATGATAAGATCAAGCTTCTTGGTAGGTAAGCCTAACAGGTAACCTATTTTATTTGGAAGAGAACGGAAATACCAGATATGAGCAACAGGCACAACAAGCTGGATATGACCAATACGCTCACGACGCACCTTCTTCTCAGTTACTTCAACTCCACAACGATCACATACAATTCCCTTATATCTGATCCGCTTATATTTTCCGCAATGGCATTCCCAATCCTTTACAGGCCCAAAAATCCTTTCACAAAATAAACCATCACGCTCAGGCTTATATGTTCTGTAATTTATAGTTTCAGGCTTAAGTACTTCTCCGCTTGATGCCTCAAGAATGTTCTCAGGAGACGATAAGCTGATGGTGATCCTTGAGAAATTACTCTTTGCTTTTATATCTTTTTTATTCACCATAATGAATTTTGATCTTAAGAATTAAATAATAGAACTGGTAATGAATCTTTAATTACTAATTATTCCAAAGTTACTTTCAAGCACAAACCTCTTAATTCGTGCATCAGTACATTGAATGATTCTGGAACACCTGGTGCACCCAGATTTTCACCTTTAACTATCGATTCATAAGCCTTGGCTCTTCCCATTACATCATCGGACTTAACCGTAAGTAATTCCTGAAGAATATTAGCTGCTCCAAATGCTTCGATCGCCCAAACTTCCATCTCACCAAATCTTTGTCCACCGAACTGAGCTTTACCTCCCAACGGCTGTTGGGTAATGAGAGAGTAAGGTCCAATTGAACGAGCATGCATCTTATCATCAACCATGTGACCAAGTTTAAGCATGTAAATGATTCCAACAGTTGCTGGTTGATCAAATCGCTCACCGGTACCACCATCAAACAAATAAGTGCTACCATACTGAGGGATTCCGGCTTTCTCAACATACTGCTCAAGGTCATCAAGGCTTGCCCCATCGAATATTGGAGTAGCAAACTTAAGTCCTAGCTTCTCTCCGGCCCATCCAAGAACGGTCTCATAAATCTGACCAAGGTTCATCCGTGATGGCACACCTAGTGGATTCAAAACAATATCAACCGGAGTTCCATCTTCGAGATATGGCATGTCTTCATCACGTACTATCTTAGCAACAATTCCTTTGTTACCATGTCGACCAGCCATCTTATCACCAACTTTAAGCTTACGCTTTTTAGCAATATAAACTTTAGCAAGTTTCATTATTCCAGGTGGCAGTTCATCTCCAACCTGAATAGCAAACTTAATACGCTTATAATGACCCAGGATCTCATTTACCTTAATATGAAAGTTGTTTAGGAGCACCTTTATCTTTTCATTCTTATCCTTATCAGTGGTCCACTTTGCAGGGTTTACATCTGTGTAATTTATTTCAGTAAGAAGCTTCTGAGTGAATTTGGTTCCTTTTGGAATCAAAACTTCCTTGAAATTATCATTCACACCCTGAGAAGTTTTTCCACTTACAAGGATGAATAACTTATCTACGAGTTTCGATTTCAATTCAGCAAGATCCTTTTCCTGATCAGCATCGATCTTTGCAACCTGTGCTTTCTCTTCTGCTTTAGCTCCTTTTTCCTTTATAGATCGGGCGAATAGTTTTTTATTAATAACAACCCCTCTTACTGAAGGTGGAACTTTGAGTGAAGCATCTTTTACATCACCTGCCTTATCTCCAAAGATTGCCCTCAGGAGTTTTTCTTCAGGTGAAGGATCTGTTTCACCTTTTGGTGTAATCTTACCAATTAGAATATCACCTTCCATAATTTCAGCACCAACTCTAATCAAGCCATTCTCATCAAGCTCTCTGGTTGCTTCTTCACTAACGTTAGGAATATCTGCAGTTAATTCTTCAAGTCCACGTTTCGTATCTCTAACCTCAATACTATATTCATCAATATGAATAGAAGTAAATACATCCTCCCTTACCACACGCTCTGAGATCACAATGGCATCCTCAAAGTTATACCCTTTCCAAGGCATGAAAGCCACCTTCAGGTTTCGTCCTAGTGCAAGTTCTCCATCTTGAGTTGCATATCCTTCACATAATACCTGACCTGCCTTCACCTTTTGACCTTTTGTAACGATAGGCTTAAGGTTAATTGATGTATTCTGATTAGTCTTCTGGAACTTTGTAAGATTATAAGTCTTTAGATCCTCATCAAAACTGACTAACTTCTGCTCATCAGATCTGTTACTTCTGATCTTTATTTGCTCTGAATCTACATACTCAACTATCCCATCCAATTCTGCATTGATCAGAACCCTTGAGTCCTGAACAACCTGCTCCTCCAGACCAGTACCAACAATAGGAGATTCTGCTCTCATCAATGGTACAGCCTGCCGTTGCATGTTTGATCCCATCAATGCACGGTTTGCATCATCGTGCTCAAGGAATGGAATAAGTGAAGCAGCTATTGAGGCTATTTGGTTTGGAGCTACATCCATCAGCTGGATCTTCGTCGGCTCAACTTCAGGAAAATCACCTTCATATCTAGCTTTAACACGATCCGGTTTGAATTTGCCTTTTTCATCAAACTGTGCATTTGCCTGTGCTATAACTTTAGCGTCTTCCTCTTCTGCAGTAAGATAAACAACCGGCTTCTCAACTTCAACTCGTCCGGCCTCTACACTTCTGTATGGAGTGGCAATAAAACCGAGATTATTAATCTTAGCATAAACACATAAACTAGAGATCAATCCAATGTTCGGTCCTTCTGGTGTTTCAATAGTACATAAGCGACCATAGTGTGTATAGTGTACATCACGAACCTCAAAACCTGCTCTCTCTCTGGAAAGCCCACCAGGCCCAAGTGCTGATAATCTTCTTTTGTGAGTGATCTCAGCTAATGGATTGGTTTGATCCATGAATTGCGACAGCTGATTAGTACCAAAAAATGAATTGATAACTGATGATAGCGTCTTCGCATTGATCAGATCGGCAGGTGTGAATACTTCATTATCCCTTACATTCATCCTTTCACGAATCGTTCTTGCCATTCGCGCCAATCCGACACCAAACTGAGTATATAATTGTTCACCTACAGTTTTAACACGTCTGTTACTTAAGTGATCGATATCATCAACATCAGCTTTAGAATTGATCAGCTGGATAAGATATTTAATGATACAAATGATATCTTCCTTGGTAAGTACTTTAGTATCTTCTGGTGTATTAAGACCCAGCTTTCTATTGATACGGTATCTTCCAACTTCACCAAGATCATATCTTTTGTCGGAGAAGAACAACTTATCGATGATTCCTCTGGCAGTTTCTTCATCCGGTGGCTCAGCGTTACGAAGCTGGCGATAGATATGCTCAACCGCTTCCTTTTCTGAGTTAGAAGTATCTTTTTGTAAAGTGTTATAGATGATGGCAAAATCGGCAGAATTGGTGTCTTCTTTATGAAGGATCACCGTTTTCACACCTGCATCAATAATCAGTTCTATATGCTCTTCTTCAAGGATCGTTTCTCTCTCTAACTGAACTTCGTTTCTTTCAATTGAAACAACTTCACCAGTATCTTCATCTACAAAATCCTCAACCCATGACTTCAAAACCCTTGCTGCCAATTTCCTTCCGATAGATTTTTTAAGGGCAGCTTTACTGACCTTCATCTCATCGGCAAGACCAAAAATCTCTAAGATGTCTTTATCTGTCTGATAACCGATAGCTCTCAATAAGGTAGTAACAGGAAATTTTTTCTTCCTGTCGATGTAAGCATACATCACATTATTGATATCTGTAGCAAACTCGATCCATGATCCTTTGAAAGGAATTACCCTTGCACTATACAGTTTTGTTCCATTTGCGTGACGGCTTTGTCCGAAAAACACTCCTGGTGATCTGTGAAGTTGAGAAACAACTACTCGCTCGGCACCATTGATCACAAACGTACCTTTAGGTGTCATATAGGGAATGGTACCTAGGTACACATCCTGAATGATTGTTTCAAAATCCTCATGATCAGGATCCGTACAATACAATTTAAGTTTCGCCTTCAGCGGAACGCTATAGGTCAATCCACGTTCAATACATTCCTCCAGGGAATATCGTGGTGGATCGATAAAGTAATCCAGAAATTCAAGAACAAAATTGTTCCTCGAATCAGTGATCGGGAAGTTTTCACTGAAAACCCTGAACAGACCTTCCATGTGTCGATTGTCTGAAGTGGTTTCCAATTGAAAGAAGTCTTTAAACGACTTCAACTGGATCTCCAAAAAGTCAGGATAATCTATGGCCTTCTTAATTGAGGAGAAGCTTATCCTCTTTACTATATTTTTCTGGGGTGTATTTTGAATTGCAGCCAATGGTATTTTGATTTAAGGTTATACTAAAACACACTAAATCCGGGAGTGAAAATCACACCGGTTTATAACGAGAGAAACCTCTGCTTCATTTTCATGAAGCAGAGGTATTGATTGTACAGGGTTGAACTGAGGAAATTACTTAACCTCAACTTCAGCTCCTGCTTCTTCTAGTTGTGTTTTAAGAGCATCAGCCTCATCTTTAGCAACACCTTCTTTGATTGCTTTAGGTGCACTATCGACAAGATCTTTTGCCTCTTTAAGACCTAAACCTGTAAGTTCTTTTACAAGTTTAACAATTGCCAATTTGTTGGCTCCTGGGCCTTTAAGAACTACATCGAAGCTGGTTTTTTCTTCAGCACCAGCACCATCACCGCCACCGCCAGCAACCATAACTGGTGCTGCAGCTGCAGGTTCGATACCATGCTCATCTTTAAGAATTTGGGCTAATTCGTTAACTTCTTTAACAGTGAGGTTTACTAACTGTTCTGCGAAAGCATTTAAGTCTGCCATTTTTATCTGTTTGTTTTAATTTACTGGTTAATAGAATGATAATTATTGATTGTGAGGTTCTTATTGGAAGCTTAAGATCCTCGCTTTTCTAATGTTGTTAAAATGCCTGAGAGGTTATTACCACCACTTTGAAGTGCGGAAATAACATTCTTGGCAGGTGATTCAAGTAATGAGATAATATCTGCGATAAGTTCATTCTTAGATTTAAGTGCTGATAGCATTTCCAAGTTTTCATCACCGATATAGATAGATTCTTCAATCCAGGCACACTTGAGAATAGGACGGTCACTCTTCTTACGGAATTCCTTTATAACTTTTGCAGGTACATTTCCAGCTTCACTATACATGATAGCAGAAGAACCTTTAAGAGTATCATACAAAGGACTGTAATCATTCTCAAGCTTTTCAAGTGCCTTCTGAATGAGCGTATTCTTGGCCACATTGAGCTTCACATTTTTCTTGAAGCACATGCCGCGGAGCTGACTTGTTTTCTCAGATGATAGATTGGAAATATCAGTTATGTAGAATGTACTGGCAGCCGAAATATTGTCAGCCAGTGTATCTATGATCGTATTTTTTTCTTCCCGTGTCATGGTTTATTATCGTATTTGATATTGATTATTCGGAAATAGATTTTGAATCAATTCTAATTCCGGGACTCATTGTACTTGACATTGAGATACTTTTGAAGTAGGTACCTTTTGCAGAAGCTGGCTTCATTTTCTCAATAGTACTAAGTAACTCATGAGCATTTTCATAAATCTTAGTTGAATCGAATGATGCCTTGCCAACAGAAGCATGGATGATACCGGTTTTATCAACTTTAAAGTCGATTTTTCCGGCCTTAACCTCAGTTACAGCTTTACCAATATCGTTGGTAACTGTGCCTGTTTTTGGATTTGGCATCAAACTTCTTGGACCAAGGACTTTACCCAGCTTACCTACTTTGGCCATTACAGCTGGCATCGTGATTACTACATCTATATCGAGCCATCCTTTTTGGATCTTTTCAATGTAGTCGTCTAACCCTACATGGTCAGCACCAGCATCTTTTGCTTCTTGCTCCTTATCAGGAGAGCAAAGTACAAGCACTCGAACTGTTTTTCCTGTGCCATGTGGCAAGGTCACGACACCTCTGACCATTTGATTGGCCTTACGAGGGTCTACACCCAGGCGGATAGCAAGATCTACAGAAGGGTCAAACTTTGTGAAGGAAACTTCCTTCACCAAATTAGAAGCTTCCTTCAGTGAGTATTGTTTTGCATTCTCAACTTTTGCGAGAACACTTTTCTGATTCTTTG
>Ga0055584_100001832_pt1 | contig 20942 bp, 19 predicted proteins | sample OSDHelmetaG_FD_58716 | JGI IMG/M metagenome (GOLD analysis project Ga0055584, IMG submission 58716) | Pelagic marine sediment microbial communities from the LTER site Helgoland, North Sea, for post-phytoplankton bloom and carbon turnover... | ecosystem: Environmental > Aquatic > Marine >...
TCATCAACGGTCACCGCGACTGAAGCGGGGTCAATGGCATCGTCCCCATCAAGTACGACCGACGAGAACAGAATGGTCAGTTCATCGTTGGCACTGCTGATGTCGTCGATCCGACCTTCAGCGGCGGTGGCCGGTGCGACGTTGAACAGCAGGGCGGCCAGAGCCGCCAGCAGGCCTACTAGCGTTTTCATCGCTTCCTACCCCGATGCTCGAAAGCGAAAATGGCTGGATCAATCGTGACTCCGGAGGCCTGCAACTTGTCCAGGAACTTCGGTCGTAGACCGGTGGATTGCAGTTGGCCTTGAATCCGGCCTTCGCTATCGACGCCCGCCTCTTCATCCAACAAGAACAGGTCCTGCATGGTGATGACGTCACTTTCCATACCAACGACTTCGCTGATGTGGGTGATCTTTCGGCTGCCATCCCGGAGCCGGGTCTGCTGAACCACTAGGTCAATCGCACTGGACACCTGTTCGCGAATCGCCCGTACCGGTAGTTCGACACCGGCCATCAACACCATCGTCTCGACTCGACTAAGCACGTCACGGGGTGAGTTCGCGTGCACCGTGCAGATGGAGCCGTCATGGCCCGTATTCATCGCCTGCAACATGTCCAAGGCCGCTCGGTCTCGAACCTCGCCCACCACAATGCGGTCGGGGCGCATCCGTAGTGAGTTCTTGACGAGATCTCGAATCGTGATTTCGCCGCGGCCTTCGATGTTCGCCGGCCTAGCCTCCAGTCGAATCACATGCTCCTGGCGTAACTGCAACTCTGCGGCATCCTCGATAGTGACAATGCGTTCATCACTGGGGATGTAGCCAGACAGCACGTTCAACGTGGTGGTCTTTCCTGCGCCAGTTCCACCCGAAACCAGCACGTTCAGTTTGCCGCGTACGCATGCCTCAAGGAAGCTGGCCACCCGCGGGGTCATGGTGCCGAAGTCAATCAAGTCGAGGTCGGTGAATGGATCGGCAGCGAACTTACGAATAGTTAGCACTGGGTGATCCACGGCCAGCGGCGGGATAATCGCGTTAACGCGGCTACCGTCCAGCAGTCGCGCGTCGACCATGGGGGACGACTCGTCAATCCGCCGCCCTACCCGCGAGACGATCTTGTCGATCGTTCGGCGAATGTGCATTTCATCAGCGAACTGTGCGGCGGACAGTTCTAGCCGGCCATTACGCTCCACGTACACCGCATCAGGCGCGTTAACCATCACTTCAGTCACATCGGGATCACGCAAGAGTGGTTCGATTGGCCCGTAGCCCAAAATATCGTCCGAGATCTCCTGGGTCAGCCGAGTGCGTTCCACCGCCCCCAACGGCACCGAATCCCGCTGTAAGACGTCCTGTAACGCGGCCAGCACTCGCTTGGACAGGTCATCCCGAGTGATCTCCATGCCGTAAAGTTCGGGCCCGAGCTGCTCCAACAACTGCGCGTGCACCGCATCGCGCAACACCTTGGTGTCAGCCGTCGAAGCTGCGCGCTTGGGCCCTTCCGCCAGACTCTCGTCGGCTACCTTGACGCCAACTGCATCCGCTGGTGCTGCCGACTTTTCTCGAGTGACCTGGGCCAGTCTGTCAGCCAAACTCATGCGACTTTCCTCCGCTTCCGAAATATTCTTTTGCGCGGTTGCGCAGCCACCGGTGCGACTCGACCGCCGATTAACGCTGCCGCAGTTTCCTTGATGGCGCGGCTTACCGCGTGATCTGGTAGTTCAGCGGTGATCGCGGCACCGCGATTGGTAAGGGTGGGCACATCCCGAGAGGAGGGAATCCAACCCACCACCGGTGTCTGCAAAACTTTCTGAACATCAGCTGCGTCCAAACCGACCTTGGAATCAGCCCGGTTCAGCACTAGTCCGAACCGATCTCGCGGATACTGCAGCGCTTCCACCGTCCGCAGCGTGATCTTGGTGTTCTTAAGAGCTGGAATATCCAGGCTGGTCAACAGCGCGACATGGTCACTGTGATCAAACGCTGCGAGTACCACGTCACTAAGTGCCGGAGGCGAGTCCACGATCACGTAATCGAACTGCCGGCTTAGCGCAGCAAGCAACCCACGGACCGTCTCGTCACCCACCGTCTCGGCGAGGCTGGGATCATCGGGCGCGGTCAATACCTGCAGTCCGCTGGGATGACTAGTCAGCAGAGCGCGTACCCCAGCGTCGTCCCAGTCTTGGTTCAGCTTCACCGCATCTGCGACCGAGCGTTTCGGATCAAGTTGTAGCGAGATGGCCACATCGCCGAAGGCCAAATCCAGATCAAGCAGCACCACTGAGCCTGCCCCGGATCGGACGAGATCCACGGCGAGGTTCACCGCAAATGTGGTCTTACCCGTACCGCCCTTAGGGGAGAACACTGTAATCACTTTTCCGCGGGGACCAGTCGGTGCGACGTCCCCCGCCGAGTGATGCAGCAGTTGCGTAATGTCTTGGCTACGGCGTACCGCGGCAGAGATTTCCGCAAGATCGCGCAAGGCGACAACCTCTCGCACTCCGGATCGCAACGCCTCGGACAAAATCGAGGTGTCCACGCGCTCGCGAACGAGCACGAAACCAACTAGTGGCGTTGCCACCCGCAACTCTGCGACCAACTCCAACGCTGCCTGCTGATCCACACCTGGACCGAGGACTACCGTTTCATCGTTTGAATTTTCGATTGCGGTGCGGAGTTCCGCTAGCGAACTCAGTACCTGCGGATCGTTGCCGGCAGCCGCTACTAACGCGGCCACGCGATCAGCATCAGGCTCAACAATGCATGTCATGGTCTTATCCCTTTCTGTGAGTTAGGCCGGGCTAGTTGAAGAGATTGCCGGCGGTGGCGCCGCTCGACTGTCCGAGTTCAGAGCTGGTGTTCTGCAAACCGAGGTACAGGTCTCCGTTCGCCTGAGCGAACACCAACTTCTCCGCCTGACGCTGCGATAGCGACAGGGTCAAGATTGCCGTCGGGATGCTTTCCGCATTTCCATCACCGCTAGCGGAATCCTTCACTGCAGTTGTCGGGCCGACGGCTGCGACATCCACATCTGCCAACAGCAGTTTGGTCGCGTCATCGGTAGTTGCGAAGACCGCCACCTGCGAACCCGGCTGAACAAAACCCGCAACTCGCTGCGGATCACCAAGTTGGACACTCAGGGCGATGTCGCCCTTCTCCAGCGGCAGCTGCCCGTTGATCGCTTTCTCTCCGAACATGGATTGCTGGATCACCTGTCCAGGCAGAATCGTCGTAACCGCGACATTCGACGCCACTACCGAAGCGTCTGCTACCGAGTCGGCCGGTACCGCACCTCGGGGTAGGACCTTTTCTTCGAATGAGCCGCCGTTGACGGCAGCACCGCCAGACGTACCCACCGCGACTGCCTCCTTAGCAACCAGGACCGTCACTGGGTCCTGATCCGCGTAGGAGTTCTGTTGAATGCTCTGCACATATAGGTACACCAAGAAGGTGCCCAACGCGGCTATGGCTACCGCCGCCGCCAACAATGCGCTTCTCCGCGACATCTGAAAACCTTTCACTCTGTTCCAGTTCGCATCAACGATCTGGATCGCTTGTCGATCTCTTCGACCTGGTTGCCGCTCTCAACGGCACGTCACAAAACTACGAATGCCATGCCGGGTTACGGATCGTCCATTACGCCCAGCCCATTCACACATTTAGGTACCTTGCTGGTCAGCCAAACGGTTGACAGCGGCGCATCATTCGCTTTGCAGTCCAGAGTTGGCGACCAAACGTCCATGGCGGGGTAGACCATTCGGCTGATCCGCGGCGATAGCAGCCCTACTTACGCTGCCGCCAGGAGGAAGTTGTGATGAACGAAAAAGAAGACACCAGCCGTCCAGGACGACGTTGGGCTATCGCTGGCGATCGCGGCGCAAGTGCCGTTGAATTCGCGTTAGTCGTACCGATCTTGCTAGTTGTCGTGTTTGGGATCATTAACTTCGGCGCACTCTTCAGTCAGAAGCTCGCTCTCAATAACGCAGTTCGTGAAGGGGCACGAGCCGCAGTTGTCGCCGGGAGCGGACCGACCGCGGACGTGTCCGCCGAGGTCCGCAGCGCGTTGGTGGGGACGCTCGCCATGGATCCAGCGAACGTCATGGTGGTTGATGATGCCGCCTGTGCAGCTGATCCTGGGACTGGCCAGGACCTCACCGTGACTGCTTCCTTCTCGGCAGATTTGCTTATCCCAATGCCCATTCCGGGATTCCCCGGTCGATTTAATCTTGACGGCACGGCTGTCTACCGCTGCGAGTGGTGAGTTCGATGACCACACCACAGCCAAATGAGCAGCGCCGTAACCTCAAGCAGGAAGTCGGCAACGATGACGGAGCAGTCGCGATCCTGGTCGCCGTGCTGTCTTTAGTGCTGTTCGGCATGGCGGCTTTCGCGGTGGACCTTGGGTACGCCTATTCCGTGAAGCGGCAACTATCAGTGACCGCCGATGCTAGTGCACTCGCAGGTGCCCGAGCGGCCGGTCAACAGTTCAGTAACGATCGATTAGCGGGTGTGGGGTGTGACCCTGCCTCACTGGCTCCGGTAGCGACCGCAGCTGCCACTGAACTTCACAACGAGAACGGACCCAAGGGATCCGATGGCGATCCGGCCGTGGCCGTCTCCTGCCAGCCCGACAACAGCATTTTGGTGGAAGTGCAGAACTCGAGCACGCTAGACACCTTCTTCGGAGCAATTCTTGGTGTCGACACGCTCAATCCCGGAACTGCCGCCGTAGCCCGGGTATCGGGCTCCCCCGGCTATGCCGGATTACGGCCATACGCGGTATGCGAGACCGAGATCGCTGGCTTGACTGCCGGAGACACGTATCAATCGCTATACGGCGGTGGCAACGCCCAAGAAGATCAGCCGTGTCAGTTCACCCCCAGCGGCAACTGGGGACTGGTGGACTTCGACGATGGCAGTAATCCCACCACGGACATCGCCGACTGGACCGCTTTCGGCTACGACGGCACCGTGACCATCCCTGATGCTGAAATGTCCGGCGATCCCGGCGCCAACTTCAACTCCGTCAGCATCAAGACCGCACTCGCCAACATCGTGGACCAGACCGTACTGCTGCCAGTCGCTAGCACCTGGCAAACCGACGGCGGAAATAATGCGAACTTCGCTGCAGTTGGGGTAGTGAGTGCCACGATCTGTGGCGCACAGGTCGGGAACTGGCAAGCCACCGGTGCCTGCTGGGATCAGTCGCAAGCCGACGCTACTGAACTGAAGCCCAACGACTTGATTCTGCAGTGGCAGTTCCAGGAGTATGCCACCAGTTATAGCTCGATTGGCAGTGGAACTGAATGTGATTTGGTATCCGCGAATTGCGTGCCCACGGTGCGCCTCTGGCAGTAGCGGCGCACTTCGGCAGCATCAAACATCAGCTAGTGATGGCTAAGGTGTGCCAGCGGCGCTAAACGCCGACTATCCTATGGATAGTGGCTACTGCAGAAGGAACCGGCGTGACAGCGGAATCCCCTACCCATCCGTTTGGTGCAAATGAATGGCTCGTTGACGAGCTATACCAGCAGTACCTCAAGGACCGCAGCAAAGTTGACCCTGCTTGGTGGGACTTTTTCGCCGATTACCAACCCGACTCTTACACCGCGACTCGCGATGAGGCGCTGCAGGATCATGCAACGCTGACGGATGCCGCCACCGGAGAGCAGCACGCCAGCCCCACATCGCCAGCAGAGGAAATGCGTGAGTCTGGCGCTCCCGCCGCAACTGCCGCCCGAGCCTCTGCCGATGGATCGGCGACCGAGGCCGCTGCCGCCAAATCGCCTGCCGCGCCTACCACCTCCCCAGCGGAGGACTTTGAGCCAGTAGCCCAACCACCCATGGGCGACCGTCATATTCCTACGTCCGCCATCCTCAACACACCGGAAATCAAGGAAGCCCCGCCAACAGCCAAAGACACCACCTCGGCACCGATCAAGGGTGTAGCGGCCAGAGTGGCGAGCAACATGGCGGAGTCGCTGACGATCCCCACCGCCACCAGCGTGCGAGCAGTCCCAGCGAAGCTTCTGATCGACAACCGGGTAGTCATCAACAACCACCTCAAGCGAGCCCGAGGCGGCAAGGTCTCGTTCACCCATTTGATCGGCTACGCAGTCGTTAAGGCTCTCAAACTGCTCCCGGAGATGAACCGCTCGTTCGGAGAGTCCGAAGGTAAGCCAGTACTGGTGACTCCAGCTCACGTGAACTTTGGTCTGGCCATTGATTTGCCTCGGCCCGATGGCAGCCGACAACTGCTGGTGCCCAGCATCAAGGCGGCTGAATCCATGGACTTCGCTGAGTTCTGGGTAACTTACGAAGATCTGGTCCGCCGGGCTCGCACCGGAAAACTCGCTATCGAGGATTTCGCCGGTACAACCATCACCCTCACTAATCCAGGAACCATCGGAACGGTCCACTCGGTCCCGCGACTGATGTCCGGACAGGGAGCCATCGTCGGCGTGGGCGCCATGGATTATCCCGCTGAATGGCAGGGCGCCAGCGACGAAACTCTCGCTCGCAATGCAGTCTCCAAGACCCTCACAATCACGTCTACCTACGATCACCGCATTATTCAGGGCGCACAGTCCGGTGACTTCTTACGTCAGGTGCACCGGTATCTGTTGGGTGAGGACGGCTTCTACGATGAGGTCTTTCACGCCTTGCGGATCCCCTACGTACCGATCCGGTGGTCCAAAGACATCTCCGCCACCCACGACACGGACCTCAATAAGACGGCACGAGTGCAAGAGGTGATTCACGCGTTCCGAGTTCGTGGTCACGTGATCGCCGATATTGATCCACTGGAATATCACCAGCGGTACCACCCAGATCTGGAGGTCATGGAGCACGATCTGACCCTGTGGGACCTCGATCGGGAGTTCGCCACCGGTGGTTTCGGCGGCCGGCCGCTGATGAAGCTGCGAGACATCTTGGGTGTGCTGCGTGATTCCTACTGCCGCACCGTGGGTATTGAATATATGTACATCCAGGACCCAGAGCAGCGGGACTGGATTCAAGAACGCGTCGAGGCCCCGCACGAGCGAGTGCCTCGGGAAGAGCAGTTGCGTATCCTGCGCAAACTTAACGAGGCAGAAGCGTTCGAGACCTTCTTGCACACCAAGTACGTCGGGCAGAAGCGATTCTCCCTCGAGGGCGGTGAATCCGTCATTCCGCTGCTGGATGCCGTTATGGACGCAGCGGCCCGTGACGATATTGAAGAGGTCTGCATCGGGATGCCCCATCGCGGTCGACTCAACGTACTCACCAACATCGGTGGAAAACAGTTCTCAAACATCTTCGAAGAGTTCGAAGGCAACTACGGCACCGGCTCCGTACAAGGATCTGGCGACGTCAAGTACCACCTGGGAACCTCGGGGAAGTATGTCGCCGAGGACGGCGCGGCAACCGGCGTCTACCTTGCCGCCAACCCGTCCCATCTGGAAGCGGTGGACCCAGTGCTGGAAGGCATTGTGCGCGCCAAACAGGATCAGTTGCCCAAAGACCGGCGACATCAAATTCTGCCCATCCTGATGCACGGTGATGCGGCGTTCGCCGGTCAGGGCGTTGTCGCAGAGACGCTGAACCTGTCGCAACTACAGGGGTACCGAACCGGCGGCACCGTCCACATTGTGGTGAACAATCAGGTGGGATTCACTACCTCACCCCGGCACAGTCGCTCTTCGGAGTACTCCACCGACGTTGCTCGGATGGTGCAGGCGCCGATTTTCCACGTCAACGGTGACGATCCCGAAGCGGCGGTATGGGTGGCGAAACTTGCATTCGAATACCGGCAGCGCTTCGGTCGGGACGTCGTGATTGACCTGGTGTGCTACCGGCGACGAGGCCACAACGAAGCCGACGACCCGAGCCTCACGCAACCGATGATGTACTCGATCATCGATCAAAAGCGCTCCACGAGAAAGACCTATACCGAGCAGCTGATCGGTCGCGGTGATATCACCGTTCAAGAAGCCGAGGAAGCACTGAAGCACTTCCAGCAGCGACTGGAGGATGTATTCCAGCAAACCCGGGACTCACTCGGGCCCAAGGAGTCCTTCACCCCCACGTCGGCCGAGGTAGAACGAGAAGGTACCCAGGCGCTCAAGCCGCAGCGACCCGCTGCCGAAGTGGACACCTCCATTACCGATGATCAGGTGCAGTTGGTGGTGCAATCACAACTTCAACTGCCGGACAACTTCCATGTTCACCCGCGGTTGGCGACCCAGCTCAAGCGTCGTGCTCAGATGGTCGAGGACGGCTGGATCGACTGGGGTATGGGCGAGGCGCTAGCCCTGGGCTCCTTGGTGAATCAGGGCCGGGTAGTTCGGCTCGCCGGACAGGATTCGCGCCGCGGCACCTTTGGGCACCGACATGCGGTGATCGTCGATAAATCCACCGGCTGGCACTACAAACCGCTGAAGCGCTGCTACGCGGACGGCGGCAAACTCTACGTCTACGACTCATTCCTCAGCGAGTTCGCCGCGATGGGCTTTGAATACGGCTACTCGGTGGCGCGGCCGGACGCACTGGTCATGTGGGAAGCCCAGTTCGGTGATTTCGCGAATGGTGCGCAAACGATTCTGGATGAGTTCATCTCCTCTGGTGAACAGAAATGGGGGCAGCGTTCGAGCGTGACGCTGTTACTGCCGCACGGCTACGAGGGTCAGGGGCCGGACCACTCCTCTGCTCGTATGGAGCGATATCTGCAGATGTGCGCTGAGGACAACATGACGATCGCGATTCCGTCCTCTCCCGCGTCCTACTTCCACCTGTTGCGTTGGCAGTCACTGTCACGCATGATCCGACCACTAGTGATCTTCACCCCGAAATCACTGCTGCGCGCAAAAGCAGCTACCTCACCACTAGCTGACTTCACTTCCGGAACCTTCAAGGCAGTAATCGGCGATAAGCACGTGATCCCAGATCGCGTGACTCGGGTCATCATGTGCAGTGGCAAGATTTACTACGAACTAATCGCTGAGCGAGAGCGCCGCGGGGCTGACGATGTCGCGATCGTCAGAATCGAACGGCCCTATCCGGTACCGGTGCGCACACTGCCCGAGGAGTTGGATCGCTACCCAGACAGCGCTCGCTTCCTATGGGTGCAGGAGGAACCGGCTAACCAGGGAGCGTGGCAGTTCATCTCCATGAACTACCCGCAGATCACGCAGCACGTGATCACACCGATCTCCCGACCCGCCTCGTCTTCACCCGCAGTTGGCTCTCACCATCGGCACGAGCGCGAACAACGCGCGATCATCGAGGAGGCCTTCTCCTAATCCGGGTATGACCGGGGAGAATGGGAACGTCGGCCGCTACTAATTGTCGTCGCCGCCGCCGTCGCCCCCGGCGCCGTCACCGTCCGGCGCACCGTCCCCGTCATGGTCGAATCCTTCGGGGTCCGTGCTGAAACCTGTTGGCGTCCTCTTCGACTGATCCATGGGCCGATGTTTCTTAGCCTGACTTTCCAGCACCTTCGGTACATCTTCATCCCCGCGAACCCATACAGTGCGCTGCGGGAAGGGGATCTCGATTCCATGTTCGTCGAATGCGTACTTGATCCGCTCCAGGAGCAATCGGGAGGCTGTCCACTGCTCGCCTGGCTTTGTGTTCACAACCAATCGGATCAAGATCCCGTCAGCCGCGAGTTCTTCGACACCCCACACCTCCGGAACATCCAAGAGCAGGTGTCCGTGTTCTCGATCCCGGTACAAGTCAGAACCGACTTTTGCTAGGACTTCCTTAGCGTGCGCTAGGTCAGTTTGGTAGGCGACGCTCACGTCCAACACAGTTCGCGACCAGTTCTGACTCTTGTTGCCAACCCGGACGATTTCACCATTGCGGACGAACCACAGCACCCCGTCTACCGAACGAATCTTGGTGATTCGCAGCGTGACTTCTTCGACGGTTCCGATGGCATCGCCAACGTCAACTACGTCCCCAACGCCGTACTGGTCCTCCATGATGATGAAGATGCCGCTAAGGAAATCTGCCACTAGCGATTGAGCACCGAATGCCAGCGCCACACCGAGAATTCCTGCGCCGGCCAATAGCGGTCCGACGGGGAAACCCAGTACGGAAAGCACCATGAGGGACGCAAAGGTGTAGATGATGATCGTGGCGACGTTTTTGAACAGCGATCCCAGGGTCTCGGAACGCTGCATTGCTCGCTTGGCATCGATGACTGCAGTCGTGCTCGGGGAGGACTTTCCGTCGACCCCGACTCTCTTCTTGTGGACTTTGCTCTTGACGAGTCGATTAATCGCCTTGACAAGAATTCGGCGAAAGACGATCGCAGCGATGATGATGACTGCTGCTCGGAAAAGGTGTGGAACTACTACGTTCCACCACCAGTTCACATCGCCAAGGTTGTCTTGGAGGGTGTTGAGCGCCTCTTCGACGTCCTCTTCCGAGGGAACCGAGACTTCCGGAGACGGTTCTTCGGATGCGAACGGAACAGAAATTTTGAGGAGTAAATCCATGGGCCGCAGCATTAACTCACCGAGCAACGTTCCTCCCAGACTATGAGGCAGCCCACACAAGTCTCGATGTGATCGGAAATCCAGGAAATCTGCGGGGCAACGCCATAATAACGTTCGCATTTCGCTGTGGAAAGACGACAGTCCGTCCGCGTACTACCCGGGGTACGACTCCTGCTGGTCTATGAGGCCACTGGCCAAGGCCTAGGAGCACTACTCCGAGTGCGATGGCCCATTGGGATGACCAAGGGGAACTGACTGGCCTAATCGTCTGATTCTCTTGCGAGGAACGAGGCCATTCGGCCAATGGCATCCTCCCACTCCGGATAGAGGTCAACGAAAGTTCGCATCTGGTCCGCCAACCACTCAACTGCCATCGTCTCGCCGGATAGTCGTTGCTGCAGTTCTTCAATGCCACGGTCACTGTCGTACATGTTCAGTATCCCTTTTGAGGTCAGTCCCGAGTCAGCACGAGTTTGCCGAAAACATCGCCAGCAGCGATCCGAGCAATGGCATCCGCGGCCTCCGACATCGGCAACTCATCAGCAACGATGGGCCGCACTCCGGTGCTGTCACACAGCGAAATCAGCCGCTGCAGTTCGTGCCGCGTCCCCATAGTGGAACCCACCACTGCCAATTGTTTGAAGAAGATCCGTGCCAAATCGGCCGGCGGGTTTGGTCCGGAGGTTGCACCGGAAATGACAAGTCGGCCACCCGGCTTGAGTGACTTCAGCGAGTGCTCCCACGTCGCTGCTCCCACCGTCTCCATGACCGCATCTACTCGCTCTGGCAACCGAGCTCCCGCCTCAAAAACTTGATGTGCCCCGATGTCGAGAGCCGCAACTCGCTTTGCTTCCTCCCGAGAAGTGGCCCACACCCGGTAGCCCATAACTCGCCCCAACGTGATCGCCGCCGTGGCAACACCGCCACCAGCCCCCTGGACCAAGACGGTGTCACCGGGCTTCAAGTCAGACCTCACCGCGAGCATCCGGTAGGCCGTCAGCCAGGCGGTTGGCAGGCAGGCAGCCTCCGCTAGCGTCATCGATGGCGGCAACGGCAACAAGTTCCGCTGCGGCACCATCACCGAATCCGCAAAGGTACCGGGATAAACCTCAGACAATAGGCTTCGCTGTGGATCCAGCGATTCGTCCTCGTACGACGGATCTGCCACTACCGGGTAGACCAGTACTGGATTGCCCCGCTCGTCTACGCCGGCAGCATCACAGCCAAGAATCATCGGCAACCGATCGGCAGTAATCCCCACGCCACGCAAAGTCCACAGGTCATGATGATTGACGCTGGCAGCACGCACCTGAACTTTGGCCCAGCCTGGTCGCGGTTTCGGCTCCGGCTGCTCGCCGACAACTAGCCCGGCTAGTGGGTCTTCCGCGTTGAAGGATTCGGCGTAGACGGCAAACATGCGCTCTCCTGCCCGTTGTCAGCCCAACACTCAAGCCCGACCGGGACTGTCTAGTTGAGCTACTCCATCAAACTGCGCGGCCTCGGCAACCCGACGAGCCACTTCAATCGCAACTCGCGGATTGAAAGGGCTGGGGATGATGTGGTCCGCGGCTAGGTCTTCACCCACTACCCCGGCAATCGCTTCCGCTGCTGCAACCTTCATCCGCGGAGTGATCCTCGTCGCGCGCACATCCAGCGCACCGCGAAAAACACCAGGAAAGGCAAGCACGTTATTGATCTGATTGGGATAGTCGGATCGTCCGGTCGCCACGATTGCGGCGTACTTTTCCGCGATAGTGGGGTCTACCTCGGGGTCCGGATTTGCCAGCGCGAAGATAATCGCTTCCGGCGCCATCTGCGCTACCGCAGCTTCAGCAACCTTGCCAGCGCTAACACCCACAAATACGTCTGCGCCAACCAAGGCCTCTTCAATCGTTCCCGTAATGCCAGCTCGATTGGTGCTCTCCGCGAGTTTCCGCTTGACCGGCGTGAGATCCGCGCGCTGCTGATGTATCAGACCACGCGAGTCAGCCACGACAATGTCACCGATACCGCTGTCGAGCAGCATGTTGGTGACGGCAACGCCTGCCGCACCAGCTCCGGAGACCACAACGCGCAGATCAGCCAGCGTGCGACCGGTTACCTCAGCCGCGTTCATCAGCGCTGCTGTCACCACGATGGCGGTTCCGTGCTGATCATCATGGAAGACCGGGATGTCCAACTGCTCTTGAAGTTGCTCTTCAACCTCGAAGCACCGCGGCGCGGAGATATCTTCTAGGTTCACACCACCGTACGCAGGCGCGATGCGCCGCACCGTTTCTACGATTTCGGCGACGTCGCCAGTGTCCAGACAGATCGGCACGGCGTCGACATTTGCGAATTCTTTGAAGAGCAGTGCTTTGCCCTCCATCACCGGCAGCGCAGCGGCGGGACCAATATCGCCCAGACCCAGCACCGCAGTGCCGTCAGTGACCACCAAGACGGTGTTGCACTTCCAGGTCAGATCATGAACCAAGGCAGGATCGGCCGCGATAGCTTGCGAAACCCGAGCTACGCCTGGCGTGTAGGCCAGCGACAAGCCCTCCGCGTCTCGAATACGCACCGTGGGGCGCACTTCAATCTTGCCGCCGTGGTGAAGCGGAAAGGCGGGATCAGAAGATCGTTCATGATCCGCTGTCGGAAAGTCGGACGACACACATCCCCTCTCGCACGCAGGTGGGTCCGGCAAACAGCTGGAGTAACTGGCCGGACGCATGAAATTGCCGCCTTAATCCTCGCATATCACCGTCCACGTGCCGAATCCGCTGCCTTGAAAACGGTCTGATCGGCCCGCCCGCTAGCTCGCGACCACCGATCGCCGCAGGGGGTAGTAGCGCAGTAGAACTCGACCCACCACTAATTCTGGCGGAATCGGTCCGAACGTTCGACTATCAGTCGAGGCGGTTGGGTTGTCCCCTGCTACCCACCAACCGGAAAACTCGCGGCGGATGACTCGTTTGATCAATATCCGGCGGGTCTCGCGGGGATCCCGCACCGCGGCCACAGCACCAGGTTGTAGTCGCTCGCTGCGAAGCACCAACACCCAATCCCCGTCGCGATAGCTCGGATTCATGGAATCTCCGGCCAAAACCGCGGTAAAAAGTGGCCACTTGATTCGGCGGAGGTATCGCGGGCCCATGCCAGTGAGGGTAGGGTCAACGAGAGATATTGTGAACCCGGTTTTTCGGCCAGCCCGGCCATTGCGGAAAGGACCATGATGTTGCTAAACATCTTCGCCCCAAAGAAGACCCTGCACGCCCACTGCGATCTCCCCTGCGGCGTCTACGATCCGGCACAGGCCAAGATCGAGGCCCAGTCGGTCAAAGCATGTATGGAAAAGCACAACGCTTCTGATGACGCCGACTTCCGCGCTCGGGCGATCAGCATCAAGGAGGACCGCTCCAACCTGGTGAAAGAGCACCTGTGGATCCTGTGGACTGATTACTTCAAGCCGCCGCACTTCGAGGCACACCCAGAACTCAACACGCTCTTCAATGAGGCAACCAAGCTCGCTGGTGCTGGCGGTACCAAAGGAACCACCGATGTCGCCATCGCCGATGATCTGCTCGCCAAGATTGACCAGATCTCCGATATCTTCTGGGAGACCAAGAAAGCGTAGCTAGTGGCACAGCAATCACACGGGCCAGTCGTCCTGCATATACCCGCGGCGAGCGCCTACCTTGCGCTGACTCGGGCCACGACAGCGGCTGTTTGTGCCCGGCTCGACTTTCCCGTCGATCTGCTAGAAGACGCTGCGCTGGCAGTCGATGAAGCGGCCTCACTTCTGCTGCAAGACGCTGTCACGGAATCCGAACTGGTATGCCGTTGGACACCTGCGGGCGACAACTTGATCATCCAGGTCTCGTCACAGAGCAGTTCTGGGCGGACCCCCAGAGAAACCACTTTCGCATGGACGGTCTTGACCGCCTTGGTCGACGAGGTGACAGCTGAGCTTGCTGAGGGCCGAGTGACGCTGTCGCTGACAGTGAGCAAGGTAGGGGCAATCGCATCGTGAGCTCCACCAAGCGATGGACCGACGCGGACCGCGAGCATGAGCACGAGTTACTGGCTCGGATGGCGGAACTAGATTCCAGCGATCCTGAGTATCGGCGGGTCCGCGATGAACTCGTCACGATGAACCTGCCGCTAGTGGAATATTTGGCTCGCCGTTTCCGAGATCGGGGCGAGCCGCTGGATGATCTCGTCCAGGTGGGCACTGTAGGGCTGATCAATGCGGTTGATCGATTCGATCCCACCCGCGGCGTTGAGTTGTCCACCTTCGCCACGCCCACCATCGTCGGCGAGATCAAGCGGCATTTTCGGGATCGGGGTTGGGCGATTCGGGTACCACGTCGTCTGCAGGAGCTGCGCATCACCATCGGTCGCGCGACCGCTGATCTGTCTCAGGAACTCGGGCGATCGCCCACCGTCGCTGAGATAGCAGAACGACTGGATGTGTCACAGGACGAAGTATTGGAGGGCTTGGATTCCGCCCAGGCCTATGCCACCGCTTCCCTCGACGGCGGCGCTGGCGACAACGACGATGATCAACACCCTGGATCGCTCCAAGACGTTCTGGGTTCGGTGGATACCGCCATTGCGGGCGTTGACAATCGAGAAACGCTCAAGCCGCTACTAGCCGCACTACCGGAGCGAGAACAGGCCATCTTGATGATGCGGTTCTTCCAGAACAAGACCCAAGCCGACATTGCAGCTGAACTTGGGATTTCGCAGATGCATGTTTCCCGCTTGCTCAACCGGACGCTGGCCAGGCTGCGCGCCGAGATGGGGAACGACTACTAGCCGTTCTCAGACAACTATTCGCAGCGCTCGCGGCACCGAGCGGATGCACAGTTCGGTCATCTCACCAAGACCTTCGCCATCGAGTTGAACCGCAGTGGGTCGATCCGCGACGAGACTCAGGTCCCCAAGATCACGTCCCACATACAGCCCATTGGCAGAACCGGCACTGCTGCCCATGAGTAGTCGTCGAGTCCATCGCAACGACGGAATCACTCGGAGATCGCGGATGGCAAAGACGTCCAGATTACGGTCAAAACTGGCTTCTGGATTGGGATTCACCGGCAGCCCCCCGAAAAAGGTCCAAGGGGCGGCGTTTTGCACGATGGCCAAAAAGACATGATCCATGTCTTCCTCGCCTTCGCGCTGAATCGTGATCGCTGGTTCTTTGCGATCCGTGCGAGAAAAGTACTCCCGCAGGGTTGTCATGAAGTATCGAGTGGGACTAGCCCGTTTCCCCCGCCCTCGCGCCTCTTCCATACTCGCGATTATCTCGGCGTCCAAGCCCATGCCAACATTCATGGTGAACCAACGATCATTGGCAGTCGCGGCGCTGATCGTACGGAATCGTTCGTCTTCGATTCCGGCGATCAATACGCCGGTGGCCTCCACCGGATCGCGGGGCAGTCCTGTTGAGCGGGCCAGCACGTTGGCTGAACCACCCGGAACGGTGGCCAACACAGGCACCTGCGGTCCCGGCCCGTCAGCCAGGATGCCGTTGACGACCTCGTTGATTGTGCCGTCACCACCCAACGTCACTACGACATCCAGCTTGTCGCGCAGCGCTCGTTCGCCAAGTTCCTTCGCGTGTCCGCGGTGGTCAGTAATGGCCACGTCGAGATCTACCGTGGCAGCCAACGCATGGATGATCACTTCCCGGACTCGATCGTTGGTCGTCGTCGCCTTGGGATTGACTACTAGGAGTCCGCGCATGCACTGACCCTATCCGCCCGTAGCCTAGGACCGTGGCAACAGTCTCGGGATTGACGACAAACCGGATCACAGCAATCACTGCCGCGATACAAGCAGCGTTCTTGTTGGGGTACGCCATCACGATCGCAGTGCTGGCGGTAACTCGTGGTGCCGAGGGTCCGGAAGCGGTGGCCTCAAGTACTGGAGTCGTGGCAGAGATCATCACCTTCGCCCTGTTGGGGGCTGGCATCGTTGTCGTTGCGATCGGCCGCTGGCGGGGAGCCTCGTGGAGCTCTGTACCTTTTGTCGTTATCCAAGGACTAGCGCTGGCGGCTGCGCTGCCGGTGCTCTTCGGCTCATCTGCTACCGAGCCTCGGCTGGCCGCTCTTGTGGCGTGCTTGTCCGCCGTTGTTGGGCTGCTGGCTCTCATCGCCGGCCGGAGCGCACCTGACACCAGCTCACCGCCAGACGCTCAGCCCGGGGTTGATCGCTAACAAGCGACTGGACAACCCCACCGACGGAATCTGGGTTTTCTGCGGGAAAACGGACGCAATGCGCCACAAAGAGCACGCAGAGCGAGGTAGGTGTGACGAACGCGACACTCATCTGGGCGAACCACCAGACCTAGGCCCTTGTGGCGACCGGCGTCTCCTGACAACCTTAAGGCACTGGAAGTAAGCCCCAGTAGATGGGCCGGGTTCCGGCTTCTGAGCGTATCTCACCGTAGATATCTGCTTGGCAGCGCCCTGCCCACTGCAACGTCAGCAGCCGCTTGTGCGGCAGAGGAGGCCTCATGGACTGGCGCCACGTATCGGCATGTCGGGATGAAGAGCCCGAGCTGTTTTTCCCGATTGGGAACACCGGTCCCGCGCTCGCTCAGATCGAGATTGCAAAGCAGGTGTGTCAGGACTGCAAGGTGCAGGAAGTCTGCCTCAACTGGGCGATCGAGACCGGCCAAGATGCTGGTGTCTGGGGTGGCATGTCCGAAGACGAGCGTCGCTCGTTGAAGCGGCGTCGCGCCCGCGCTCGCGCCAAGCTGGCCTAGTTACTGGCTACAACGCCAGCGGGCACACCACTTTTACCCGCGTCGTTGCGACCCGACTATCACTATCCAACTCCGCTGTGAGCGGCCGCGGCCAAGGTGTCTCGCCAGCGCTGCTGATCTCGAGTTCACCTCGCAACTGATCCATCACTAGGGTCCGAACGATTTCCAGACCCAGCCCCTGTGCCTGCGCGGGATCAAACCCAACGCCATCGTCCAATATGGTCAGCCCGACTACGCGATCCAAGCGGCGATACTCCACCCAGATCCGTTCAGCGCCGCTATGCTCCATCGCGTTGAGGAGCAACTCCGACAGCACCATGGCCAACGGCGTGGCGAGTTCCGACGGCAGTACGCCAGCAGAACCTGAGACGGCTATCCGCGGCATCGGCTGATTGTTGGCTGCGGCTACATCTCGGGCCATAGTCAGAATCTGCGGGGAAATCTCATCGAAATCGACCTGTTCTCCCGGGCTGTGCGCCAGCGACTCATGAACCAACGCGATTGTGGTCACCCGAGTCATGGCATCTGAGAGTGCCGCCCGTGCGCTACCGGGAGGCAAGCGACGGGCCTGCAGCCGCAGCAGCGCGCCGACGGTTTGCAGGTTGTTCTTGACCCGGTGGTGGATTTCTCGGATTGTGGCGTCTTTTGACAGCAGTGCCTGTTCTTGACGGCGCAGTTCCGTGATGTCACGCAGCAGCACCACTGCCCCGCCACCAGATCCAGCTCCTCCCAGGGGTACCGAACGCAGTGAGGCGGTGGCGACGGACGTGGCCAACTCTGCTGCGCCGACCTCTTCCCCGCGCGATATCCGCCGAACGGTTCGTGCCATCGGTCCATAGTTTCGACCTAACCGGCCGAGTAACTCCGCAAACGAGGCCCCCTGCAGTTGCTCCGAGACCCCTAGCCGCCGCAAACAGGTTCGGGCATTGGGGCTGGCGTAGCCCACTCGTCCGGCAGCGTCGAGCCGGACAATTCCATCGCCCACCCGCGGAGCCGCCGCGCTCATGGACTCACTATTCGGCTGGGGAAAACTCCCGGCCGCCACTCTTTCCAAGAGCGCATCGCAAGCCGCCAGATAGTTGCGTTCCATCTCGCCGATCTGCTGCTGCTCGATGCCCGAGTACTGGGCTAACACCGCAATCCTGCTGTTGCTGAATGGCACTGGAATCGTGGCAATGGCACCAACTTCCGTTGCGTGATCTAGTTGTGCCGGCGGACTGCAGACAACTGGTGCCCCGGACTGCAACGCTTGCTCAAGCGGGGCTGCTCGGGATCGTGGCACGAACAGCCCCACCGGATCCTCAGCCAGCATTGTGGGAGCGGTTGTCGGCCGAACATGAGCGATGGCGATCCAGCCGGCTCCGTCCCAGGTCCGCACGAAGAGCACAAAGTCAGCGAACCCCAGATCTGCCAGCAGCGACCATTCTCCGATCAGCAGTCGCAGTCGCTCTGTCGCCGCCGTACCGAGTTCGGTACGGGAGCGAACGATGCTCTCCCAGGTAGCCACAATCCGAGAATAAGGCCATCGGCGGTCTGCTAGAACCTTGCCGAGATAGCTGCCACGAGTCGAGCTAGTGCAGCAGGTGACTGCTGCAGAAACAACGACGGCTCGATCAGTTCGATCTCAGCGATGAGAGGTTCATCCGCTGAGTCGCGGATGAGGTCCACTCGCCCGTAGAGCAACTCGTGGGCTACGGTTGCTAACGCCTGCTCAGCTACCCGAAGTTCATCCGAGGACATAGTGAGCGCATCAGACACCGACTCCTCGGCGTCTCCTAGTCGAGGATTCTTTCGGACCGCATGAGTGAACTCACCAGCAATCCAGATAAGACAGCGCTCGCCGTACTGAGCCACCGATGGCAGATATGGCTGAACCAGCAGCTCTCGTTGGGCTATCGCGCGCGACCAAAACTGTTCACCAGCCGCCGCCGTCGCCACATCAAATCTTTCGGTCAGGTACGAACCCGCACCAACCGCAGGCTTGACCACCACATCATCCCAACCCTGTTCTGCCATCACCGCCGCCAAACTCACATCAGCACCTTTCGGCCAATAGCTCGTCGGCACGACCGGCAGACCACGATCAGCTAGCTCGATCAGGTAGCGCTTATGGCTATTCGCCAGCACCACTTCCGCAGGATTCAGTAACTGCGTCAGCTTCGATGTGTGTCGGATCCAATCGAGGAAGGCCGGCAGATCCTGAATGTAATTCCATGTGGAGCGGAGGACAGCCAGTTGAAAATCCGCCCAGCGGACGTTGGGATCATCCCAGGCAACTAATTTCGCGTCGACGCCAGCGGACGCAAGGGCTGCCAGCAATAGGTCCTGATCGGGATCAGGCTCTGGCAGGCTGACACAGGTGACGATCGCGACTGAGCCGGCAGACATACCAATTAGGCTGACACAGTAAACCACCGATTCGCGACTCACTGCAGTCTTATGCCATCCCCCTAGTAACGTCGGATCATGGCAGAGCAGCGCGATTCAGCGGTTCCTTCCGAAATTAGTGGACATGGCGGCAGCCACGCCGTCTCGGCAGCGGTCGCTGCCGGTCAGCAAGTGATGTGGACGCTCTCCGGTGCCCATGTGTTCCCGCTCTACGACGCAGCAGTGGGCGGCCGGGACCAGATCTTGACGGGAGGCGCTGGACCGATGCGGTTGCTGGACGTACGGAATGAGGCCACCGCCGCCTTCGCAGCCGAAGCGACCGGAAAGCTCACCCGTACGCCAGGGCTAGCCGTCGTTACTGCTGGCCCCGGCGTCACGAATACCGTCAGCGCCATCACCGGGGCCTGGTTCAACGGTTCCCCCATGGTGGTTGTGGGTGGTCGGGCACCCGGGAACCGCTGGGGAAGTGGAGCGCTGCAGGAACTCGATCATCCACCTATCTTGGACACGGTCACCAAACGCGCTGCCACCATCGTCGAACCCACCCTCATTGGCCAAGCGGTCACGGAGGCCTTTCAGTTGGCCAATAGCCCCCATCGCGGACCCGTGTTTCTGGACATCCCGATGGATGCGCTCTTCACAGAGAGCACTGCGTCGGTGACAACGATCGACAGCCCCCGGCAAGCCACCGATGATGAGCAGGCGAGTCGGATTGCAGCGCTGCTTGCCAGCGCTGCACGACCGGTACTGATCCTCGGCTCTGATGTCTGGATGGGTAGGGCGGATAACACCGCCCGCGACTTTGCCACCGAATTAGATCTTCCCGTGATCGCCAACGGCATGGGGCGCGGAATTCTGCCACCAGATCATCCGGGACTGGTCACTAGAGCTCGTAGCACTGCCTTGGCCGAAGCAGATCTCGTCGTTGTCGTAGGTGCCCCGTTGGATTTCCGGCTCGGGTTCGGGTCGTTTGGTGGTCGTGCCGGCAATCCACCTGCCGAGGTTGTCCATATCGTGGATGCCCCCAGCCAAATTGCTCAGCACGTCGATCTTGTGGCTTCGGCTGCCGGCCCCATCGAACCGACGCTTGCGAGTATCCGAAGCCATTTCTCAGGTCAGATCGAAGCCCGGCATCCCTGGCGCACCCGACTCCGAGAGCAGCACCTCGCCGCAATCGCTGCCGATGCCGCCCTACTCGCCAGTGATGCTGATCCCATTCACCCGGCCCGGATCTACGGCGAACTCATACCGCGGCTGACCGATGACACCATTGTCATCGGAGATGGCGGCGACTTCGTCTCGTTCGCGGGCAGATTCCTC
>Ga0055584_100001833_pt1 | contig 20934 bp, 20 predicted proteins | sample OSDHelmetaG_FD_58716 | JGI IMG/M metagenome (GOLD analysis project Ga0055584, IMG submission 58716) | Pelagic marine sediment microbial communities from the LTER site Helgoland, North Sea, for post-phytoplankton bloom and carbon turnover... | ecosystem: Environmental > Aquatic > Marine >...
GGTACTGAGCGAGGGAGCGCGTTTGCTAGTCGACTCCAAGACTGCTTTATACCTGCGTGGAACGACCTTAGAATTTTCCGATAAGCTTGTGGGGGGAGGATTCAAATTTTCTAATCCGAACGCCAAGGCAAGTTGCAGTTGTGGTGAGAGCTTCAATTTGTGAGTGTTACTATGAAATTAAGGCTTGCCTAAGTAGTTCGATGATTTCATTTAGGTAAAGTTTGTATTCATTTACTAATTACTATTTTGACCATTCCTACCCTCAGATAACCACATGGTAAAGAAACCAGGTGGAAAAAACAAAAAGCGGTATCACAACCGTGATTATATAAGGAAAAACGACAAGATACGGGCTCGTGAGATTCGTGTTATCGGTCCTAGCGGAGAAATGCTGGGCGTTATGCCGCCAGAGGAAGCCCTAAAAATCGCAAAGTCACACTACCTTGATTTGGTCGAAGTTGCATCTTCCGCTCATCCGCCTGTTTGCAGGATACTTGAGTTTGGAAAGTACAAGTACGAACTAAGTAAAAACAAGAGAAACAAGGAAAAAACCTCCAAGAGAGTTAAGGAAGCCAAGTTTCGTCCACGAATTGAAGAACATGATTATGTGACTAAAGTCCGTCGATCAGAAAAGTTTCTTCATCAGGGAAATAAGCTGAAAATTACTTTGATGTTTCGGGGTCGGGAGATGGAGCACATCAATCTAGGTATGAATTTGGTCCGACAAGCTATCAAGGATTTGGAGGGAGTTGGAAAACCCGATGATCAACCGAAACTCAATGGTAGATTCATCATTGTTACCCTATCCCCCCTCCCTCAACATCAAAGGGTTCTACGGTTCAATTCGCTTGAGGAAGCGGAGATTGAAGAACCAGACGATGAGGCAGATGACGAAACTGATGATGATCAATCGGAAGATTTCAAAGAGGATGACGGGGATGAAAGTGCCGAGGGTGAAAAATCCGATAGCACGGGCGAAAAAGAGTCCAAGTGACCCTATTTGCCGAGTAGATTTTAGTCTCTCATGGTGATTAAGTTCTTCCTTCTCGTAGCGGCGGGGGGGGCATTTGGCTCCGTTTTTCGGGCCCTAGTAGGCTTGCTGATGAAACCCTTTCCGACTTGGTCAACTTTGGTTGTCAATCTGTTGGGAGCTTTTCTGATCGGTTTGCTCATAAAACTTTCAGAAAACTCGACGAATTCGGAATCTTTTCGGGCCTTCTGGATAGTCGGTATCTGCGGGGGGTTCACAACTTTTTCGACTTTTGGCTTAGATGTAATGAATTTCATCAAAACGGGGCAATGGACTAACGGTTTCATTTACATGAGTCTAAACATGCTTGGTACCTTGTTTGCGATTTTTCTTGGCTTTCGGATCTATTCCTTTTTGAGCTCGTAGGAGATTGTCTCTTGCTACTTTCTCATCTATTTGTCAGTGTGTTATCATGCACTGTTCAAATCCCAGCGTGCTAATCGCCTTATTTTTTATAATGGGGTCGGGCTACTTGTTTTCACAGAAACCTTCACCCTTCAAAAACCCAAATACTCAGGTTCGACAGCGCACCTTTCCTAAGCCAAAGTTTAGCCCTCCGAATTTAGCTCAGAAACCAAATAAGCAGGAAGATCACTCAAAAGAAGTGGAGTTTCGCGGATATTTCTATTTGAACGGGAAGCCTCGGTTCTGCCTTTTTAATGTCCAAGCCCAATTTAGTGAATGGGTACCCCTTGGTGGTGCAACAGTTGAGGATTTCAACGCTATTGGTTTTCACGAAGAATCCGAAACTCTTACGGTTGCTTACAAGAACCATCCTGAGTTCAACCTTAACTTGTATGGTCCGAGCAGTTCTCCATCCCTCACTACTCCTTCCATACCTCGACGTGTACCTTCGGTAGGAAGGCAGCCAGTTCAGGTAAGTAGGCAACCAAAGGTGATGCCTCCTGTTCCACAATTCAAGCCCGCCTTACCTCCTTCCGTAGTCGGCACAAGATCGCAACTCCAGACTGTTGGTTCTCCCCGCTCCAGTAGCCCCCCATCGCCCTTTGGAACAAGGGTTCCAACACCTAGTCGATTCCCTTCTTTACCTGGTCCAGGATTACCTCGATTTACTACCGGCCAACGGGTTCCTGCCCCAACAGCACCCTCATCTCCTTCCAGCCCATTTTCAACAAGACCTGCAATTTCAATCCCTTCTTCATCGGTTCCCGGGTCGAGCCCTGATACCACTCCAAGCTCAAATCCGAATCCCGTAACCGAAAATGAGTTGGACCTTCTTAATCTTCCACCCCCTCCGCCACCCCCAAACATTTTACCCCCCAGTGCTCCGCCGAATATCGAGCCTTCCCGAGAAGGGGAGTAAAATCAGATTGCTTTGGTGTTTGGCTCTATCGAGCTGGCTGATAGCTTCATCGAACGCAACCACACGCAGGATAGGAAAGTTAGATACCTCGACTTGGTCTCCCTATTACGGTTTGGGTGTCAATGCCTCTCCATTCGAATCTTCCGGGCAATTTCCAGACTTCTCTCCAGTCGGTGCTCTGATTTCAGTAGATGGAGTCTTTGGGACGGGCACCTTAGTTGCTCCTTCCGTAGTTGTGACCGCAGCTCATTTGTTTAGGAACAGTCTCTCAAGCCCGATACCTATATCAGAGGATTGGCATTTTATTTTGCATTCCCCTTTTAATCAAGCACTGGAATCCCAAAAGTATGCTGTTTCTAAAGTCATTTTACATCCAGGCTGGGTGGCCCGACTGTCCCAATTCGGGGGGCAGGGTGATGGAGATATGCTTGGGGTTGATTTGGCTATTGTTTTACTGCGGGAGGAAGTCGTGGGAGTTTACCCTGCTAAATTACCCTCAGATGGCATAGAGCCGCTTGGGGCAAAAGTGGTATTGGGTGGTTTTGGAAATTTGGTTGACGGTAAGAATGGTTCACTAGGCACTGGTAACAAGAGGAGAGTCGGCGGGGTCAACATTCTTGACCGAGTTGTCGTTCAAGTTGAGGATACAAGTATACCCAGCGAATACTTGGGAGGGCTTTTGGCCATTGATTTCGATTCTCCGCAGTTGAATTCGAATACCCTGGGAAGTGGGGAACCTGCTATTGACTATATCCCGGTCGGTTCCAGTGATGCTACACCTGTAGAGCTTGAAGCCAGCACAGCGGTGGGCGATAGTGGAGGACCAGCCTTTATGAAAATTGCTGATGCATGGAGAATCGTTGGTTCCGTTTCCTATGGATCTTCCGATTCCACTTACGGGGACGTGACGGTGTATACGCGAATAGCCAACCACAAAAGTTGGCTAGAATCTTTTATTCCCGCTTGGAGCCAAGCACGAAAGACTAGCTACAGGGGATGGCTGGAATCGGATTGGTTTGGTTTTTTCTTCCCCGGAGCCTCAAACTGGAATTATCATTCAACTCATGGCTGGTTGTATTTACCTCAAACTAGTCAGGAAAGCTTTTGGGCTTGGCAGCCTAACCTCGGATGGTGGTGGTCGGGTTTATCGGTTTACCCCTTCATTTACTCAAGTGAACGAGGGGGTTGGCTTTACTTTGGGCGATCAGAATCAACACCTCTGAAATCCGTTTTTTTCGATTATGCAAATGGTACTTGGGTTGAGGTGCCTTGATTCTACTGGATTGCTCTCGTACTTCTTCAAGCTATTGGTAAGGTAAGAAATTTTATGGATCCCATCTTTAGCTTATTCAAAAAAAGAGAATTGCTTTGGCAATTTCTCTTGAGGAATATCAAGTCCCGTCACCGTGGAAGCGTTCTTGGAGCTGTTTGGTTGGTTGTTAATCCCTTGCTTATGCTGAGTCTTTATGTCTTTGCCTTCGGGGTGGTTTTCGGGGGTAGGTTCACGGATTCTTCGGATGAGTCGACTTTGGACTTTGCTCTCGGGATCTTCTTGGGTTTGAATGTGCTTAGTTTAATCTCTGGCGTCATTGGAAGTGCGTCTTCGGTCATTGTCAGTAATTCCAATTTTGTTAAAAAAGTGGTGTTTCCATTGGAGATCTTACCGGCGGCGATGACCGGAGCCTTGCTTTACGATCTATTTATCGGTTTTGGTCTGTGCTTGACCGGCATAGCCATTTTGGGAGACGGACTAACTCTTTCCGTTCTTTATGTTCCAGTCATTTTGGTGCCGGTCTTTTTAATGGCTTTAGGCCTAGCATGGTTCTTTTCCGCCTTAGGCGTCTTTATTAGAGACATCGGCCATATTAGTTCTTTTCTTGGGTTGGCTCTTCTTTATGCAAGCGGAGTTTTTTATTCGGCTGAAAAGGCGAAGGATAAAGCCCCCGAGGTATGGGATTTCTTGCAATGGAATCCCCTCCTTCAAGTCATTGATTCCTTAAGGAAAGTTACACTTTGGGGAGAAGATTTGGATTGGGGCAAGGTAGGGTATGCCTGGGTTTTTGGGATTACCGTTTTCGTCGTCGGAGCTTGGTTTTTCAAACGACTTCGCCCTGCTTTTGCGGATATTGTTTAGCTTCCTGAATAAAGTTGCATGGCAATTTCCTCCCAAGAATGAGAACTTGCCCACTTGATACCTTCGTTCCCCATTTCCTCTCTTAGCTTAGCATTCTCGATGAGTTTGCCGATGCATTCCGAAAGTACTTCAGGTTCGTCAGGATTTACAAGGAAGCCGTTTTTACCATGTAGGACAGCGTCTTTTACTCCGCCGGTTTCGTGGGCAATGACAGGTATTCCGTGTGATGCTGCCTCGAGGTAAACAAAACCAAATCCTTCTACGCTTTTTCCCCGCGGCATGGAAGGCATGACAAAAAGGTCGGCCCCCTGATAAACGGCTTTTAATTCTTCATCATGAAGATCGCCAAGAAAAGTAACTTGGCAACTGAGGTTGCATGCGAATTTTTTCAACTTGTCGTAAAAGTTTGGCTTTACGACTGGACCGACTAGCAAGCATTGTATTTTGCTCGACAGTTTATCGGGAAGTTTGGAAATCGCTTCAAGTAAACGGTCTTGACCCTTTCTCGGATGGATTCGCCCTACGCACAAGACCTTGAGTTTTTCATCTTTATTGAGAGTTTTCTTTTTGCCTTTTCCCGTCAATCTTCGGGCCGGTGCCCCGGGGAAAAGAAGAACTTGATTCTCCAACTCGGGGACAAGCTTCAAGAGCGCTAATTTGTTATAATTCGAGAGGACGTGAATCTGCCGACTCTTCATCAATAGACGACGGAAAAGAAACTTCCCTAATGGGTTTGCACAAAATTTGAGCAATTCAGACCCGTGAATCGTGACGATTAAGTCAGGAGTTTTACGTAGTAGCCAGCCGAATCGGAGGAAGGCACGTAAACTACCGGGTTCGGCCAAATGTAGAGTTACTTGATCCGAATCCCGCTTCAATTTCTTGGCGATCGTCCAAAATGATTTGATTGAACAGCACCAACCTTGAGTGCCCTTAATTGGTAGAGTTTTGAAAGTAGCGGATTTTAGCTTCTTAGCATATCTGGGAACCCAGACATCGATAAGTATGTTCATTTGATCGCAGGCATAGACCAATTCTTCACAGTAAGTTCCGGCCCCTCCGCGTTTAGGAGGGTACTCATGAGTTACGAGTACTACGATTTTTTCTGTCATTAAATGGAATTACAATATTCGTAATCTTCAGCTTGGCTGCAAAGCCCAAATTTTGGTAGTCTATGAACAGATGGATAACAAGACAGCTATTGTAACCGGTGGTTCATCGGGTATCGGTTTGGCGATTTGCGAGAGATTAATCGAGCGGGGCATGGAAGTTTACTCAATTTCAAGAAATCCTCTTAGGGTTCCAAAAATGAAATGCCTACATCCGGTGCAGTTAGATCTTTCGGATTTGGATGCTGTGGTGAGTTTCTTGGATTCTTTCGTAAAGGAAAAGGGAACGCCAGATCTTTTGGTAAACAATGCTGGGTATGGTGCTTTCTATGAGTGGAAAGAATTTCCAGAGAATGAAATTATTAGGCAATGCACGGTTTTGTTCTCCGCACCCGTCCTTTTTTGTAAAGCCTTTGCACCTCTCATGGCAAAATCATGCAAAGGACAAATCGTGAATGTTACTTCTTTGGCAACTCTTTTCCCCTTGCCTTACATGCCGCTTTACAACGCTGGTAAATCTGGGCTCTCGAGTTTTACCCAATCGCTTATGCTCGAATACCACGAATATCCGAGATTAATTGATTTTAGACTTGGTGATATACGAACTTCATTTAATCGTGCTGCACCCAAGCAGTTGGGCCCTGAGCAATCCCATTCCATGAGGCGTGCGTGGAAGAAGATAGAAAGCCAGTTAGAAGACTCGCCCGTCCCACAGGTTGCTGCACTTCAGATGTTGCGTGTTTTGAAAAAAAACAGGTCGGGTGTGTTTTACGGAGGAGGGTGGTTTCAAGGACGCATTGCACCCTTAATTTCAAGAATTCTGCCTCCTTCGCTACTCAAATTCGTCTTGAAGTCAAGGTATGGATTATCTTGATTTTTATCTTTTAAAGGAAGCAATGTTTCTTTAATTTTGGGTTGCTTTAGCTTAAAGACTGAGAATATATTTATCATTATGTCTATGCCCCTAAAAACATTGTTCTTCCTTTTGGGACTTTTTATTTCTTTTTCATTATTCGGTCAGTCCCCGATCGAAGATTACAATTCAAGTAAACCTTACGCAACGGGAGCTTTGGTTTTGGTTGGAGAGGAGTCGTATATTGCGACAAATGCATCAACAGGGATGAATCCGCCCGACAATTCGTCTTTCTGGACAAACCTCTCTGTCGCTGCAAGTGCTCTTAATACACCCGTAGAAAATGTTCCAACTCTTTCGACTGCTACTATCTTAGGCTCCCTTCCGGGCTCAAATCCTCCCTCTACCGGTTCTCTAACTGGAGGTAAACTTATGAATCTCTCGACTCGCGGGTTTGTGGGTGATGGGACTCAAAGGCTTATTGGGGGATTCAAAGTCTATGGGGGAACTTGTAAAATTTTAGTACGTGCCTTTGGACCTTCAAGAAGTAATTCTGATAATTTAGATAACCCATTTCTTACTTGGAAGACTAACCCCACTTCTTTGATGTCCAGTACCTCTGGTGTAGTCAGTGAAGTCGATAATGCATCATCTAACTCTAGGCTTATTGGACAGGATGCTGCAACTACTGCCTTAACAGACGCACTCGTTTCCCTCGAATCTGCTGACATTCAGACCATTTCAAATTGGGAGAATAATTATTCTTCGGGATATACGGCTTTCGTAACCCCTGTTAGCGGAACTGCAGCGGGTATTGGCAGAATTGGTATCAATGACGTCAGTGATGGTACTGGTGGCCAATTGATTAATATTTCTTCGAGAGCATATGTCGGTAGCACAAATGCTGAGTATCTTCTTGCTGGTTTTCAGATCAGGGATGGTAATGTTTCAATTTGTATTCGGGCGTTTGGGCCATCCCGTACTAGTTCCGATGCACTTTCCGATCCAATTATCGAACTTATTCAGCAAGTTTCAACGTTTCATAGTGTCAAATCCACCATAGCCATGAATGATGATTACCTAAGTGATTATTCTGGTTTTTCCACTGAATCTGGTGAGTCGGTTACAACCCCCAAGTCTTCTATTCCGACCTATCTCAACACTTTACTTGCCAAAGAATCGGCCATCATTAAAACTCTTCCTCCTGGTGATTATACAGCTAGAGTGTATGGTGTAGGTGGAGTTTCTGGGATTGGTCGGGTTGGTATAGACAAGGTGATTGAGTAAGGGTTCCCTTGTTTCTTTGCTAAACTGAACCATCAAACAAAAACTGCCTATGTAGTGGCTGGCCCGCATCGAAGCGGGACCTCGTTAGTTGCTGGTTTGTTAGGTTCATCTGTGGGGTCTTTGCCTGTAGACTTGATGCGACCCGCTCTGAGCAACGCCAAGGGATTTAATGAGTCCTGGTCTATTGTTCACTTGAACGAATTTATACTTCGAGAATCTGGGCTCACTTGGGACAGCGTTGAGCCAACGGGCAAGCAAATCTTTAAGGAAAGTTTCCAAAAAAAGTTTTATGCCAAGTGTCTAGATTGTTTTCTAGAAAACTTTCCTAAATGTAGTCCAGATGGGTCTTCGTCGGTCGTTCTAAAAGACCCACGTTTTTGCAGGACTTTTCCGATTTGGAAAAAGACACTGCTTGAGCTTGAATATAAGATAAATGTTGTCATTCCATTGAGGTCTCCTGTCGATGTCATGTATTCTTTAATGAAAAGAGACGACATTGATCCTGCTTCTGCGGTATTAATTTGGTATTGGCACATAGTCGAAATTCTTATTCATACGGAAAAGATGGATGTCCGTTTTGTCGTTTACGATCGATTACTGGAGGATCCTTCAGAGCACCTTCGCCTCGCATTGGGAATTAAAATCAGTGACAGTACTGCTGACCTAATCGATGGGAAACTGAATCATTCCAAGCAACATGATACATTAGAACGGACTTACTTTGAGGAAGAACCTTTTAATTCTTCACTTCTGCTTTATGAAAATCTTCTGGATTCGCCAATGCCTGATACAGGTGTGATTTCAAAAATAAAAAGTAGCTACTTTTTTAATCATGTTCTAAAAGCTCATATTGAGAGGAAAAACACTCTTTTTCAAAAGAGGCTTATCAGGGAAATTACTAGCTTAAATGGTTTGTCGGAAAAAGAGAATATCAAGAAGTTTAGGAACGGTTCTCTTTCAACTGATTCCGTTTCTTCGGGTGAACCTAATGGGCAGGAAAACGAAACAAAGAAGCCCAGTAATTTAAGCAATTTGCTCAATATTTTTAAAAAATCTTAACCTATAAAAAAGAATGACTTCAGAACCAAATAAAACTCCGATTTTCATCCTCTGTGGTGGCTTGGGAACGAGAATGAAGGAGGAAACTGAATTCATGCCTAAACCAATGGTACTTGTTGGAGGTGAGCCTATTTTAATCCATATCATGAAAAGTTACGCTTTGCATGGTTTTACTAATTTTGTGTTATGCCTTGGTTTCAAGTCGGACTATGTGAAGAAATATTTCCTTACTCGTAGGTATTTGGCGAATGACTTTTTGATTGATGGTGATTGTGAACCGGAAATCCTGTCATCTGCACCAACAGACAAATGGACAATAAGGCTTATTGATACGGGGGAAGACTCAATGACAGGTTGTCGGATTGCCAGAGCTATTGATCGTTATGATCAAGATTATGAAAACTTTGGCGTCACTTACGGTGATGGTTTGTGTGATGTAGATATTTCTTCTGAGTATCAATTCCATTGTGATCATGGTTCAATTGGAACGATCATGGGTGTTAATCCGGTTTCTCGCTTTGGTCAAATTGATGCAGATGGAAATACGGTAGAGAAATTCATGGAAAAGCCTGTATTGAACGACGATTGGATAAACGGGGGATATTTTTTCTTTAAAAAAGAGTTCCGCTCCTACCTGAGTGACGAGTCTACTTGCGTTTTGGAAAAAGAACCTCTAATGAGCCTAACCGACGATCGTTACCTCCGGGTTTACAGACACTCCGGTTTCTGGAGATGCATGGATACTCAAAGAGATAAAGAGGAGTTGGATGGAATGTTTGCAGAAGGCAAAATTAATTGGTTTTAGAAAAAATAAAGTGAAGAAAAGAATATTGATTACTGGTTCCGAAGGATACATCGGACAACACTTAGTAGAGCATCTGCTAAAAAAAGATTTTGAAGTCATAGGATGTGATCTTTGTTGGTATGACGAGGCATTTGTTTGCAAACGAGAAACTGGGTACAAACTCTTAGATATTGATTTTGATCATCTGACCCAGGAAGATCTTAGTGGAGTCGATTCAGTATGCCATCTTGCCGCAATTTCGAATGATCCAATGGGAGATCTTGACCCAAGTATAACCTTGGACATAAATGAGGAAAAAACGATTTCTTTTGCAGAGAAATGTTCATCTTGGGGAGTCGGCCAATTCATTTTTTCCAGTAGTTGCTCGGTATACGGTGAAGCAGTTGAGGATATCGTAAATGAAAATTCTGCTCTTAATCCAGTATCACTTTACGCTGAAACAAAGTGTTCGGTCGAAAAGGCTCTTGCCTCTTTGAATAGCGATTATTTCTCTACAACTTCTTTGCGCAATGCTACTGCCTACGGCCATTCCTCCAATCTAAGGCTTGATTTGGTTATCAACGATTTCGTTTCGACGGCCCACTGCACAGGCTCAATTAAGATGCTCAGTGATGGCGAAGCACATAGGCCCTTGGTTCATTGTCGCGACATTGCTCATGCCTTTGTTTCCTCCATAGAAGCAAGCCAAGAGGATACGCACGGACTAATTGTCAATGTGGGGCCGCTGGATGCAAACCTCAAGGTCGTCGACATGGCCAAAATGGTCCAATCGGAGTTTGGGAATTGCTCACTGGAGATCGGTGAGGGAGCGGGTAGAGATGCGAGAGATTATGCAGTGGATTTTAGCCTTTTTGGGAAAGTTTTTCCTGAATTCAAGTTCGAATATTCTCTTGAATCTGGAATTCAAGCTCTGAGGAAAAGCTTGGACCAAATCAATTTTTCCCAATCAGACCACAGTGGAGGAAGATTCAAAAGATTAGCTCTTTTGCGTCGAGCCTTGTCGCTATAGGATGGCCTTATGAACTTCTCTGAAACAAATTTGCAGGATTGCTTGAGAATTAAACTTGAGCGTAGAGGAGACGAGAGAGGTTTTTTTGCTCGGTTTTTTTGTCTTCAAGAATTCAGCGATGCTGGTTATCCAATTGAGATAAAACAGGCCAACGATTCTTTGTCTGCTGAAAAGGGTACTCTTCGTGGGATGCATTATCAAATTGGGGACGCCTCGGAGACCAAGATCATTAGGTGCTTAAAGGGTGCTATCTTCGATGTTGTACTGGATCTGAGACCAAACTCCAGAACCTATCTCAAATGGGAGGGGTTTCATTTGGATGCTGAGAATAGGGATATGGTGAGAGTGCCCCGTGGTTGTGCCCATGGTTTTCTTACCCTCGAAGCTGATACGGAAGTTTTTTACCTTGTGGATAATGATTATTCTCCGGAAAGTGAACGAGGAGTGAGATGGAATGATCCTCTCTTTGGTATAAATTGGCCCACCAAGCCCCAAGTAATCTCAGAAAAAGATAATTCTTGGCCTGATTTTGAGCCCTGACAATTGTTTTGATTTGAGCAAAAGAATATTACTCACCGGAGTTTCTTCCTTTACAGGTTGTTGGTTTGCAAAAGTACTTCATGAAAGAGGCTACCAGGTTGTTTGTCCCGTACCGCGTGAAAAAAAATTTTACGATGATTTAAAAAAAGAACGACTAGATTACCTCCCTCCGGGTGTACAAGTTGTTTTTAATTGCCCGTTTGGATCTAGTCTATTCATAGACCTTCTTGCCAATCAATTCGATTTACTATGCTTGCACGGCAGTTATGTACTCGATTATGCCAAAGATACCTTTTTGTATAGCGAAGCTATTCGACAAAACTTGTTTCGCGTCGAAGATGTTTTAGGTAAGTCATTGGAGTTTGGTGTTAAGGGAGTGGTGTGGACTTCGTCTGTCTTTGAAAATGCAATAGAATTAAAGATCAAGAACCCTCAACCACCTCCTTGGTACAGGTACGCTCTGTCGAAGAAAATTTCTGGTATCTCGCTCAAGCATCTTTGCTGGGAGAGTGGGATAGAATTCGGACGTTTTGTCATCAGTAATCCTTTTGGTCCTTTGCAGGACCGAAAACTTGGGCATCACCTCGCCCGAAACTTTTTGGAAAAGAATGCATTTGAGTTAAAGACTCCACATTATGTTAGAGATATGATTCATGTTAGGCATCTAGCTAGTGCATATCATAAAATGGTCGATTCATTTTTTACTCCAAAGCCCTTAAGCTATCTTGATCCTTGTGAGTATGTGTCTAGCCTTCTAGATTTTGCTAGAACATTTTACGATGAGTTTTCCAATCGACTTGGTTATTCTTGCGGGGTTTCTGGTTGCGATATGGACTTCATTGAACCTCGCACGCTTACCAACGAAACTGAGGTTAGCAATCTGATTGAAGATTATAATCCAGCATCTTGCTGGGATGAACTTTTAAGATACTATGAGTAAAAGTATACTAATTGTATCTCTCGCGAGGTGCGGATCTTCTGCCATCTACGAATGGGTGAAGAAAAACCTAAGTAAAGACTGTATTGGCTTCTTTGAGCCTACCAGCGATATTTTTGTTACTGAGGTATTGCCCATTCTCGAACAAAACACGGATATATGTACAAAAGTAATTCTTCGTCCTTATCTCGCCTTTAAGAAAAAGCGAGAAGACCAGTTCGACCAAGTGGTAGGTTTGGTGAGGGACCCTCGAGATAATCTAATTAGTAGGTTGCTTTTTCGAATGGTAAGTCCGAACTTTGTTGCAAACGGCAAAGTCTATGAGGACTTATTGCCACTTTTTGAGAAAAAAGTCGCTGCCCCTGATTCAATATCAGTTTGCGAATTGTTTAAAAGAATGGAGCAAACAGGATTGATGGAACCGATGATTGAAAATCGAGTTCAAGAAAACCTAGAATTGTTCATGGATTGGCATTCGAATTGTAATAAATGTACTATCTATAAGTACGAGGAGTTTATAAAAGGTCATTTCGAGAAGATATCTTCTATTTTAGGCACTTTCCCATCTAGCTCGAATGGTGATGAAGTTGTTAATCCATCGATAAAAAGATCTGCGAAATCTGGAGAGTGGCGACAATGGTTCACTCCCGCTGACATAGATTTCTTTCGACCCCGCTTTATCAAATATATGAATAACTATGGTTATGATGACGACTGGAACTTGGAGGAGAAACAATCCATTTCGCATGAGACTTCAATCGAATATATCCGGAAATATGCTAAATTGTAGTTTTTTTACGCTTCATGTGATACCATTGGATAAAATTTAGGTAAGAAGCATAGAATGCCCGAGGAAATCAAATTAAATACAAAGGAAAGTGTGATCAAATCTACTTTCCGAGGGAAAGAAGTCACAGCTCCCTATGGATGGTATCGTGGGGAGAAAATGATATTTCACCCAGATAAGGATTCGTTGCTGGATCTGGATGACATCTTCGCAAATTTTATAGGAAATGACATTCTCAACGATATAAAAGTAGATTGTGATACAAACCTAACCACATTTGGAAGTTGTTTTGCTGCCCATATCTCGGAATGGTTTTCTCGGAAGTACCCAAAAAAGTCAGAAAGCGAGACTTATGTCATTCGTTTTAACGAGGGATTTGTTAATACGTTCTCAGTTTTACAACAATTTGAATGGGCTCTGAACAAGAAAATACCTAGATCTAGTTTGTGGTTCGATAAAAAAGGAGAAGCACTCGAATACGATGAGGAAATTAGGCTTAAAACGAGAGAAGTATTTAAGAAAGCAGATTTATTCATCATCACATTGGGCTTGTCTGAGATTTGGTATGATGACGAAACCGAAGAAGTTTTTTGGCGAGCGGTGCCACGAAAATATTTTGATTCATCGAAACATAAATTCAGATTAAGTACAGTAGACGAAAACTTTGAGAACCTGCGCAAAATATGTACTACAATTAGCGACTCAAACCCAAACGCAAAAATAGTATTTACACTTTCCCCCGTTCCATTAATTGCATCGTTTAGGGAATCTCCAATAATTCAGTCAAATTATATTTCAAAATCAATCTTGAGAGTTTCTATTGATAAACTTGTTTCAGAATTTAAAAATCAAAATATCTATTATTGGCCATCGTTTGAAATCATTAACACTCTCTTTAAGGATCCTTATTTAAATGATTGTAGGCATATAAAGAAAGAGATTCTTGATTTCAATATGGCGCTTTTTGATTTTTGTATTACAGACACCCTAGATTTCGATAAACTTGCTCATTATTATAAGCAAGCGAGGGATGTAAATTAAACCAATACATTATCTCTAAATCTAAGTAATTATTACCGATGGATTTTGCCATAAAGAGTACGAGCTTAAGTAAGGTTTATCCAAAGGGGGTAAAATCGCTTCTGAGCACCAAATTATTTTCGAAGCCCGCAATTGGTTTTTCAGCATTAAAAGACATAACTTTTGATGTCCCTAAAGGATCATGTTGTGCAATAATAGGAATGAACGGCTCAGGCAAAAGTACTCTTCTTCAGTTATTGGCAGGAATTCTAGAACCGAGTGGCGGATCTATTGAAGCGAAAGGAGAGATTTCTGCGGTTTTGGAATTAGGCAGTGGTTTCAATTCCAATTTTACTGGGAGGGAAAATATCTCCCTATATGCAAGCATTATGGGTATGCCTCGTTCAGAGATTCAAGGCATTGAGCAGGATATAATTGATTTTGCTGAAATTCAGAACTTCATCGATAAACCGTTGTCTACTTACTCCACTGGTATGGTTGCAAGGTTAGGTTTCGCAACTAGAGTGTTCCTGGATTTTGATATTTTAATACTCGATGAAGTGTTGTCCGTAGGTGATGCCTATTTTCAGAGAAAGTGCTTTCGTTTTCTTGAAAATTTGAAGTTATCAAAAAAAACCATAGTTTTCGTGTCTCACAGTATTAATCAGGTCCTGGAAATATGTGATTATGCAGTGGTTCTCGATGAGGGAAGAGTAGTAACAAAAGGAAGTCCATCAACGTGTGCAACCAGCTATTATGAGCTAATTAATAAAAAACATAAATCTCATACAAATTTCGACCAACCAAAAGAAAATTCTGAATTCCATAGTTCTTACGGGGAAGGCAGATGCCTTTTGGATTCTTTTAATACCAATTGCGTTGTCGGGCAGAACGGTCTTTTACTTCAATGTTCCTCAAACTATGAACTCACCTTTGATTTTTCTACCAGCGATAATTTGATTGAATTGGATTTCGGGCTCCAGATTCGATCAATAACAGGGGTTGTTGTGACCGGGTTTAGGGCTAAGGTAGACGATGTTCTAAAGGGTACATCTTATCAATTAAAAACAGAACTAAACTGCCAACTTAATCCTGGGAGTTACTTTCTTACTTGTGGTTTCGGTTCTACCTTTAATGATGTAAGAACTTTTGAGAGTCGCTATGTAGATTTTATTCAAATGACCGTAGAAGACGATATCAACAATAAGATTGAACGAACCGGTATTGTTTCTTTGGTAAAACATAAACAAACAAGAGAAGTTTCATGAGCTTTTCGTTTTTTGGCTCATCCTACTCAGCTTTAATTTTCAGAATCATATGAACAGGGAAAAATTTTTTCAAAGAGGTATTTCAAAAACTGACTTTGTTCTCGAGATTGGACCCTATATAAATCCTTTGTTTCCAAAACGCGATGGATGGAATGTTATTTCAAATGATGTTTTTTCTTATGATGAATTGATTGTAAAGGCTACGGGAGATGATAACCTAGATAAAGAAGCCATTTCACGCATCGAATTTGTTGATCATGTTGGAGAACCAACAAAGATATTCAATAGTAATTCTGAATTGGACGAAAAGATCGATTATGTCATCTCATCACATAATTTGGAGCACATTCCCAACCCGATAAAGTTTCTTAATACATGTGAGAAAGTTCTAAAAGATGAGGGGCTTCTAATTTTGGCCCTTCCTGATTACAGATGTTGCTGGGATCGCTTCAGGTCGCTCACTTGTAGTGGTGATTGGTTGCAAGCCTTCTATGAAGAAAGAACCAAGCCAACTGCAACGCAAATCTTCATTCAGAATTCAATGCATTGTAGATGGAATGACAACGGTATACTAAGACCGACTATGCCAATGGACACAGAGACAAAAGATTTGATTCCGCTCGAGACTTTAGAAAATGCATACGACAATTTTGTGTCAAATTTCAACAAAGGTGATTCGTTAGAATATATTGACACTCACTGTTGGACATTTACTCCTGCTAGTTTCTCTTTGATGTTATTGGATTTGTTTTTTCTTAAACTGACTAAATTCTCGATAAGAGAGGTTGAATCACGAAATAGTTCTGAGTTCCTTGTCAAGTTGGGAAAAAATAAATCGAAAGAAATGGAGAAAAATGAATTTTTTCGACAACGGAAACAACTGTTTTATCGCATTGCTTCATTTTACTCCGATCAGATCTAAGGTATGTTGAAACAATTGTTTCTTACCGGATGCATTCGCAGCGGGACCAATTGGGTTTTCGATATTTTGTCTGAGCACTATCGCGACCATCACTCAGAGTATTTCGACTATTTGGATTTGGAAAAGCGAAAAACTGCCTTCGGCGGTAATGATTCGCTACTGTTCAAGATCAATGAGGATATGAGAAATATTTGTTCCCTTTCATCCTCTTTTCCGGACGCAAAAATCGTCATTATGGTTCGCAATCCATTGGAAGTACTGCATTCAATTTACAATCCCAGTAGGGAATCTCTTCCATACAGGCCCTTTCATGACTTAGAGTCTAAATGGTCTAGGGCCGGCGACGAGGACCGTCTTCCTGCCGCTATTAGACGATTAGAGAGTTATTTCCCCTCCGAAGCTCTTGATGTTATTGCGAAGCCAACTTTGCGTTTTCATATTCTCAGGTACGAAGACTTGTTGGCGAGATTCAATTCCACTTTGAGCCTGCTGTTTGATTTCTGTGAAATAAATGAAAAAGAAAGGAAGACTTTCTGCAAAAAGCCCCTGGAAACGGCTAATCAAGGAATCAGACTCCAAGACTTTTCTGCCGAGCATCAGAAGATAATCAGTTTAACTAAAATACCCTTTCTTAGTCAATTTATGGGTTATTCAAATATGTGATTTTCCCCATGGAACTCTTTAATAATGGAATAATTGGTGTCAATTTAGATCAAACCTCATTGAAGAGTGAGGATAAAACAATATTGATCATAGGCCAAGCGAGGGCAGGGACAACTATGCTTGCAACATTGCTTAACGAAATTGGTATTCACATTGGAGCAAACTTTGGCCCTGTTCATGAGGATAATGATTTGGGCAAACATGTAGCACAATTAAATGCAAGCATTGTGCCAGAGATCTTTCTAGAAGAAATTAAGAACCGAAATCATTCCTATCAGAAATGGGCGTGGAAGAGGCCCGATATGTACCTTTACCTCGCCCAATTGCTACCCTTGCTTAGGAATCCACAAGTTGTATGCATTCTTCGGGATGCCGTGAGCATTTCGCGTCGGAATGAAATTTCATTAAACCAGGAAGCGGGTGTCTCTCAGAGCATAAACAATAAAGTCGCCGAAGCTTTGGAAGAGCAAAGAAAACTAATTGAAGCGGTCGAGAACTGCAGTGTGCCAGCATTATTATTATCCTATGAGAAAATCATCACGAAGCCCAAAGACTTTCTTTTAGGTTTTCTAGAATTTGTAGGAGTAAACAAAAGCGAAGCTAGCATTTCCAAACTGCTGTCGATCATTACTCCGAACCATACAGGGTACTCCTTACGAGCACGTACAAACGAATATGTTTCCAATAATGGCCATGCTTGTATCGTTGGTGTTTTCGACGGGATCCTTTTTGGTATGGTAAATCATGATAGTAAGATTGAGAAAGATTCTTTTGCAGAGATTAGAATTGATGGTGTTGTTGTGAAAAGGGAAGTGATCATTTCCTCCTCCCAACATGGAGTCTTTAAATTCAAGGTCGATTTGAAGAAAGATTTGACAAGGAAATCTCACCAAGTTGCCTTGTATGCACCCTTTCTTAATACCAGTTTTGAAAATAGTCCATACATGTGGTTTAAGGACTAAAGTGGACCTAAAAACGTTTTATTTACATCTTTTAAGATGCTTTAGTAGTTTTTTCGATAAATCTTCATTTTTTGATTTAATATGTCCAAATACTTTCTCAATTTCTTGAATTTTAGAAGGATTTATTCGTAAGAGCTCGATCTTCACAAAAGGGAAATTGTATTTATCCAGTAGTAAATGAATAAATTGATGTGTTGGGTTTACATGCAGTTCCTTTGATAGCAGGTTATACCCAAGGGACTTTTGTTCCAGTGTATCGGCAGTTAACTTTTCATAGTCATAATATGCCTCGATATTAAATCCGTACCTAGTGAAAAATAGTGAGAATCCTATTTCATTCTTGTAGATAATTTCATCTTTTTCTGCTTGATAGTAAAAGTTACGCCAAAAATGATCGAATAGTTTGTGAGTACATAAGCTCTCCTTGCATAAAATAAAGTAACTTTGCAAATGGTTTCCGTATTGAAGAGAGTTCGTCATCCCAACCATATCTGCCTTTGTGTTTTCACCAAATTCAAAAAAACTTCTGAGGTCTCCTATCGGTCCATATACACTGTCGTTTGCAAGTAGAAGGTTCTTGATTGTCCCTCTTCTTTTGGCACTTGCATATCCCATGGAATAGTTGCCCCAGTCACGACCTTCACCATGAGTTCCAATCACTACTGATGCCAAGTGATTCAATTTGTTCCTTTCCTTCTCGTTTAGCGTTCCGCAACTAGTAACAAACACAATAGACCAATTGCATTTTTTAATGGCTCTTAGATAATCAATTACATGATCATCAACGATATGATCGGGGTCAAAATGAGAAAAGACACAAACCTTGTCGAACTTTAGAGGTAATGCAGTTTCCCATTCGTTTAACGGAGTTCTTTCAGGTGCGGCACATGGCATGTTTTCTCTCCAGTAAAAACCATTACCGGGAGGATAGGCTAATTCGTTGTGGGGTGTTTCCCTAGAAAGGTTGATTGAGTAGTAATCATCTTTTTTTGTGTGTTCAGCGTACCTTTCTAAGAAAAGGGATATTTCCTTTTGGAATGTTGCTACTCGTTCTCTGGAAAGCGGGGGGCCGACATTTACTGATTCATGATGGTAGATTTTGGATTTTGCAGATAGGACAACATTCTTCCCCATTGCTCGCGCTCTGAGGCAAAAGTCGACATCGTTGTATGCCTCCGCAAAGTCTTCGTCTAGGCCTTCGAGTTTGTCGAATGTATCCTTGTGGGTGAGGAGGCACGCTCCGGTTACTGCTGTAACGCTGCGAGTGTAATTTGTGAGGTGATTAGTACTTGGGCATCTCAGTAAATTGAATCCTTTCTCGGTATGCTCACAAATTCCGTTAATACCCAGAGTTATTCCAGCATGTTGAATCTTTCTATTAGGATATAGCAGTAGGGCACCAACTACTCCGATATTTTCAAAGTCAAGCCACCTGAGCATTTCTGATAACCATGTTGGGTTCGTGAACACTAGATCGTCGTTTAATAGGCAAATATATTCGCCTTGGCAGTGTTTTAATGCGTTATTGATTATCTTGGAATAATTAAAAACTTTGAACTTATGCCGTACGATAACAGTGTTAGGCAACTGCAGCTCATCCAGGTGTACTTTGGACTTTACCCGTTTGAAATTATCTTCCTCGATCGTCAATATAAGCTCCAAATTCTTATATGCGGTTCTTTTGGAAAGTGAGTCCAAAAAAGGGAGCAAGTAGTCAAGGTTTCCGGCGGAAGGCACAACCAGACTGATCAGTGGGAGGGTACTGGGCAACTTGGGTTCCAAGGCAATTGCTCCACGATTATCTTGAAATTGTAGATTCAGTTCGTGTATCGATTTAAGTTCAGCAAGATCGGCTTTGTCGCTAGTGTACTCGCAATTAAACCTTTTGAGCTCATGTAAGATTAAAGGTAAATGGCATATTCTGCCTGCTTGAATCAAAGCTTTCTCGCTTATAAAATACCTGTAAGTATCACTGAGGGAATGAGGGTCGAATTCCTCGTTCTGTTCGAGCAGTGATGATTTTATGAGATAGGAGGACCCAATGCAATTTCGTTGTAGTGCGTAAATCTTGTCAAAATTATGCCTGAATTCGTAAGACGAATCGTCACCCTTGGAATAAATCGAGTCGAAATAAACAAAATCATAGGCTTTCCCATTTAGTCTTTCATTTATTGCAACAAAGAAATCTTGTGGAATTTTTATTTTGGCATTAGTCCAAAATGAAAATTCATATTCCCGGAGAAATTTTTTTTCGATTTTTCTCCATTCCAATCGAAAGTCACTGCAGTGGACGAACTTGATTTTAAAATCGTAAAAATGCTTTTTAATTTCATTACATTTACTAAATAGAATAATTTTAAAATTTTTGTGAATTTGTTTGGAGTAAAGCTCCATGCAATCCATTATTTGCTTACAGGTACAGTTTGTTGCATCAATTATTATCGCGTATTTAAGATCAGAAACAGGTATGTTTACTTTCTTATTAATCTTGGAATAAATGTTATTCCATTTCGAGAAGCTATTGAAATGACTTGGGTGGAGTTTGGGATCTGATAAAAATTTGTTTCGGATGGCCAATCTGAAAGCAATGAAGGTTTGGTTTGAATCAGAGTCTATTGAAAACAACTTTATAAGTTTGAAGCCTTTTCCTATGTTTACTGCGATATCCGAATTTTGATCATGTGTATCATAAATTTTTCTGGTCTTTCCAACTGAAATTAAAAATTTCTTTTGCTCATTGCTTTTATCTTTGTGAGTAAGTCTAAATTCCAAACGATTCCTGTTTGTCATAATGAGCAGTGACTCAGGCTTTATGGAGATCGATTTTTTTTCCCAGAATCTATAAAAAATTGGTATAGAAAGATTTAGGTAGATAATTATCTTCTTATGGAGTAATCGCCTACGGGTACTGCTTTTAACATAAAATTTAACAAAATTAATCGTCTTACTTAGATTAATAGATATATCGTATAAATCGTTTTCTTCATATGTCCGATAAGCATACTTTCCGTTGCATTTAGTTATAATATAACTCGGTTCGATGTGATCAAAATCGGACTTTGCAAGCTTTGCTTGAAAGGTTCTGCTTCCCGTTATAATTATGGGTCTTGTTGAGATCGTAAGCATATGTTCGTGATGGTAATGGCCATTCCATGGATACAAAAAAAAGGCCTCGCGATGCGAGGCCTTTTTTATTGAGTAGAGTTAAAGTCTTTATTCGACCTT
>Ga0055584_100001835_pt1 | contig 20911 bp, 27 predicted proteins | sample OSDHelmetaG_FD_58716 | JGI IMG/M metagenome (GOLD analysis project Ga0055584, IMG submission 58716) | Pelagic marine sediment microbial communities from the LTER site Helgoland, North Sea, for post-phytoplankton bloom and carbon turnover... | ecosystem: Environmental > Aquatic > Marine >...
TAAAAAATATAATAATGTCTATACCTATTTAAAAAAAAAAAAATTATAATAAGTGTATGAAAATTAGTGCTCTAATTATAGCTCGTAATGAGGAAAAAAAGATTGAAAATACTCTTAAATCACTTAACTTTGTAGATGAAATAATTGTAATTCTAGACAGAACTACAGATAAAACTGAGTCAATATGTAAAAAGTATACAAAAAAGATATTTAAAGGAAGTTGGGAATCAGAGGGTGAAAGAAGAAACTTTGGTATTAAAAATTGTAATTTTACCTGGGTCTTGGAAATTGACGCTGATGAAATAATAAGTCAAAGTCTATCAGTAGAAATTAGTAACTCAATTAAGAGTAAGTCATTTGATTATTATTACATACGGATGATGAACTATATTGGGAAAAAAGCAATAAAATTTGGTTGGATGGCTTGTATGGCGCCCGATGGAAAATTTTGTTTATTTAAAAGGAAAAATAAGCATTGGATGAACGGGAGGGTGCACCCTAGCTACAATATTCTAGGGAGAAAAGGTAAACAGTTGGACAATTATATAATTCATAATATGTCGAATAATATATCAGATTTATTAAAAAGATTTAACAGAAATACATCATTTAATGCTGATGACTTGATAGATCAAAACTATAATTTAGATAAGCTATTTTCTATTAGAAAATTATTATCAAGATTTCTGAAATGTTATGTAACTAGGAAAGGCTTTTTGTCTGGAAAAGAGGGTTTAATTATTAGCCTGCTAAGTGCAATTTACCCTTTTATCTCAGCGATGAAAGCTAAATATGATCAAAGTTAGTTTTGAATTTTAAAGCTTATTTTCTTTTCCTTTAAAATTCCCTCAAAATCACCACTTTCGGCCATGTCTTTTAAAATATCAAACCCACCTATAAACTCTTGATTTATATAAATTTGGGGAATGGTTGGCCAATCTGAAAATTGTTTTATTCCTTGTCTTAATTCATCATTTTCTAGAACATTATAACTTTTAAAATCTACATTAAAATAATTTAGAATTGCAACTGAATTGGCAGAAAAACCACACTGTGGGAAATCTGGTGTTCCTTTCATAAAGAGAACAACATTATCGGTATCTATAAACTTTTGTATTTTATTTTTAATATCTTCCATTTACTTTCCTTTCTCTAATCATTGTTTTCTTTTGTAGTAAGCATTAATGCATGCAATGTTGTACCCATATGTTCGCCGAGAGCTTGATAAACTAACTTGTGTTGGTTAATCTTTGAAAGCCCCTTAAATTTTGAAGATACAATTATTGCATGATAATGATTATTATCACCTTTCAAATCAGTAATATTTATTTCTGCGTCGGGTAAGTTTTTTTTTATAAGGCTTGTAACCTCATCAGGTGTTAAAGTCATTTCCAATATCTATATAATTTTTAAACCATTTCTTATTATAAGTTATAAGATCTTTTAACGCAATTTCAAATTCATTTCTAATTTTAAATGAATATCCTTCCACTTTACCAATTTTTTTAATAAATACACCCTTTTTTTTTGCATATTTCAATAATTTTTTTTCATTATTTGTGGTTAAAATATATCTTGAAGCATCCTCACCAAAAAGCCAATTTTCTTTTTTTATTTCTTTTGGAAGATTTATTTGTATCCCAAGTTTGTTCCTCACACATAGTTCAGCCAAGGCCATTATGATTCCACCTTCAGAAATATCGTGACAGCCAGAAATACCAATTTCTCTAATAATATTATAAACAAAATTACCATTTTTTATTTCATCATCAAAATTAATAGATGGAGGCCTTCCAAACTCATTTCCACAAATCTGATTATATACGGATAGTTCAAGATGCCCTTTTGTATGTCCAATTACATAAATAAAATCATTCATTCTCATGTTGATTCCAGTAACAAACTTTAGATTCTCTATTAACCCTACACCTCCAATTACAGGAGTTGGAAGGATAGATTTACCTTTTGTCTCATTGTAAAGAGATACATTTCCTGACACAACGGGGAATGATAGTTTTGTACAAGCAACTTTAATACCTTCAATAGCTTTTTTTATTTGATACATTATATCTTTTTTTTCAGGACTCCCAAAATTAAGATTATCGGTAATAGCTAAAGGTTTAGCTCCAGAAGCAATTAAATTTCTCCATGATTCAGCAACGGCTAGTTTTGCACCTAGTTTTGGATCGGAATAACAATAAACAGGGTTGCAATCACAGGATATTGCTACTGCTTTTTTTGAGTTATGGATTCTTATAATTGCTGCATCAGACTCTTCAGAAGAAAAAATAGTATCACACATAACCATATTATCATACTGGCGAAATAACCATTCTTTTGATGAATGATTAGGGCTAGAAATCATGTCCAAAAAAGCACTTTTAAGTTGTACTTTTTTCTTCTTCACTTTGAGAGCTTTTAATTTTTTTTTCTTTCTTGGTCTATCATATTCTGGTGCTGAATCAGCTAATGGTTTTATAGGAAGTTCACCTACAAGATGATTGTTAAAGTACATTTGCATTTTTCCAGTATCTGTCAGGTGACCAATTTCTATCGCTTCTAATCCCCACTTTTTAAAAATATCAAAAGTAATTTTTTTTTTATCAGGTTTGATAACCATTAGCATTCTTTCTTGTGTTTCTGATAACATCATCTCATAAGGTATCATTTTACTTTCTCTACAAGGAACTTCGTTTAAAAATAGTTTAACTCCACAATTTCCTTTTGATGCCATTTCAAATGAAGATGATGTTAGTCCAGCCGCCCCCATATCTTGAATAGCAATTATAGCATCCTCCTTCATTAGTTCCTGACATGACTCGAGTAAGAGTTTTTCCATAAAAGGGTCCCCTACTTGAACCTGAGGTCGTTGATCAATTGAGTTGTCATCAAATTCGGCTGATGCCATGGTTGCTCCATGTATTCCATCTCGCCCAGTTTTAGACCCAACGTAAATCACAGGATTTCCAATACCTTTGGCCTCAGAATAAAAAATTTTATTTTTTTTAACCAAACCAACACACATAGCATTTACTAAAATATTGTTATTATAAGATTTATGAAAAGAGCACTCTCCACCAACTGTTGGAATCCCTACGCAATTACCGTAATCACCAATACCTTTAACAACACCCTGAAGTAGGTTCTTTGTTTTAGCGTTAGATGGTTCTCCAAATCGCAATGAATTTAGATTAGCAATTGGACGAGCCCCCATTGTAAAGACATCTCTCATTATTCCTCCGACTCCTGTTGCAGCTCCCTGATAAGGTTCAATAAAAGAAGGATGATTATGACTTTCCATTTTAAATACAATTGCGTCATTACCTCCGATGTCAATGATTCCAGCATTTTCACCTGGACCACATATTACATGCTCCCCAGTCGTAGGCAAAGTTTTTAACCATTTTTTGGTAGATTTATATGAACAATGCTCACTCCACATTACTGAGAATATTCCTAATTCTAATAGATTAGGTTTCCTTTTTAGAATTTTTAGAATCAGTTTATATTCAGATTTGCTTATTCCATGATCTTTTATAGTTTTAGCATTTATTAAACTATTTTTCAGGCTCATATTACTTCGCTTAGTCCTTTAAAAAAACTTATACCATCCTTACCACTAAACTTATCGATTGCTCTTTCAGGATGAGGCATTAAACCTAGAACATTCTTTTTCTTATTTATAATTCCCGCTATATTTTGAATAGAACCGTTTGGATTATATTTATTACTTATATCACCAGTTTTAGAAGAGTATTTGAACATAATTTGGTCATTATCCTGAAGTTTTTTTAAATTATAATCATCTATATGAAATTTACCTTGTGAGTGAGCGATTGGATATTCCACAATATTCTTGTTGATATTTTTAGTAAAATAATTTTTTTTATTTTCGATTCTTAAGAACACTTTTTTACAACTGAATAATTGACTTGAGTTTTTTATTAAAGCCCCATCTAATAATTTACATTCAGTCAAAATTTGAAAACCATTACATATACCAATTATAGGGACACCTTTTTTTGCATGTCTAATAACTTCATTAATGGCTGGAGACTTTGTTGCCAATATTCCTGCTCTTAAATAGTCACCAAAAGAAAAACCACCAGGAATAAATATTATACCTGGATCTTTGATATGACTTTCTTTGTGCCATAAAAATTTAGGTTTCAATTCAAGACAATTTTTAATTGCAATTGCTAGATCTCTGTCACAATTGGAACCTGGGAAATGAATTATAGATACTTCCTTATTCACAAGTTTATTTTTTTACTACTTTAAAGTTTTCAATTACAGGGTTGGATAAAAGCTCTTTACTAATTTTTTCAATATCAGAGAAACTATCATCTGATGAGATTTCAATATCAAAAAATTTACCTTTTGAAATATTTTCTATATTTTTAAATCCTAGCTGATTAATTGTTTTTTTTATTGCCTCTGACTCAGGATCAAGTATTCCAGACTTAAACTCAACATATACTCTATAAATCATTTTTAATCACTTTCTTAAATTCATTTTCAGATAAAACTCCAAGTCTATATGCAACCTCCTGGTAGGCCTTATCAACATCACCAAGATCTTGTCTAAAACGATCTTTATCAAGTTTCTTATTAGTTTTTATATCCCATAATCTACAATTATCAGGACTTATTTCATCTGCTAACATCAATATAGATTCGTCGCTATCCCAGAACCTTCCAAATTCTATCTTAAAGTCAACTAATCTAATGCTTTGCGAGAAAAAGTAACCAGTTAGAAAATCATTTACTCTAGATGAAATGGATATTATTTCTTCAAGTTCTTGATGGGTAGCCCATTCAAATACGATTATATGTTCATCGGAGATTATAGGGTCATTTAAATTATCATTTTTCAAATAGAATTCGATGATAGGCCTCGATAGGACCTTTCCTTCTTTAATCCCTAGTCTTTTGACTAGCGATCCAGTTGCAACATTTCTTACAACAACCTCTATAGGAATAATTTCAAGTTTTCTTACTAACTGTTCCCTCATATTGAGTCTTTTAATAAAATGATTTGGTACATTTATTTCAGATAATCTTGACATCAATAACTCAGAAATAAAGTTATTTAAAACTCCTTTTCCAGGGATTACTGATTTTTTTTTATTATTAAATGCCGTAGCATCATCCTTAAAATATTGAATCAGTGTATTTGGTTTTGTTCCCTTATAAATGATCTTAGCTTTTCCTTCATAAATTTTTTCTTTATTTTTCATTTAGAACTCTCTTAAATATCTCGTCAATATTCTTGAGGTGATATTGTATATCAAAAATATTATCGATTTCTTTTTTATTAAGGACCTTGGATATTTTTTTATTTTTTTTAACGATATTCTTAAAATTTTTATTTTTTTTCCAGGATTCCATTGCTGAATTTTGAACAATTTTATAAGCATCCTCCCTAGAAAAATTACCTGTTTCTATTAATTTTAGCATTAATCTCTGGGAATTATAAAGACCATTAGTTTTTTCTAAATTTTGTAGCATCATTTTTTTGTCAATTACCAAATTTTTAATTACCGATGATATTCTATTGAGTGCAAAGTCTGCCAAAACTATAGAATCAGGACCTATGGTTCTTTCTACCGAGGAATGAGAAATATCTCTTTCATGCCATAAGGCAATATTTTCCATAAAGGGAATTGCACTAGACCTTATTACTCGAGCTAAACCTGTAAGATTTTCACTTAAAATAGGATTTCTTTTATGGGGCATTGCTGAGGATCCTTTTTGATTGGGAGAAAAATATTCTTCAACTTCTCTTACTTCACTACGTTGAAGATGCCTAATTTCAATAGCTAGATTTTCTATTGATGAAGCAAGCAAAGCTAAACACGAAAAAAAAGACGCATGTCTGTCTCTAGGTATTATTTGAGTTGATATAGATTCAATTTGTAATTTGAGTTTTTTAGCAACATAGGATTCAACATAAGGTGCAATGTTAGCGAAAGTGCCAACTGCCCCTGAAATAGAACAAATAGATATTTCTTTTTCTGCAAAATCTAATCTTTTCAGGTGTCTCTTGAATTCACAATATTTACCCAACAATTTCAAACCAAATGTAGTAGGTTCAGCAAAAATCCCATGACTCCTGCCAATGCATGGAGTTAATTTATGTTCATGTGCCCTGACTTTAAGCATTTCTAAAAGATTTTTTAGTTCTTTTTTTATAATTTGTGAGGATTGTTTTAATTGTATAGATAATGCAGTATCAATTATATCTGATGAGGTAACTCCCATGTGGATGAACTTAGAGTCTGCACCGACATTTTCAGCAATATTAGTCAAAAATGCAATAACATCATGCTTTACCTCTTTCTCTATTTGATCGATTCTATCAACACTGAAACATGAATTAGTTTTAATATTTTTGAGTGCACTTTTTGAGATCGCACCTTTACTTGCTAGGGCTTCACATATAGCAATTTCTATATCTAACCAGATTTTAAATTTATTTTCTGGTTCCCAGATTTTTCTTATTTCTTTTCTAGAATAACGTGGAATCATAATTAAATGTAAGGTGGATAATTAAATTTTTTTTTGGAGGCTGTGAAAATTTCAAATCCATTGGAAGTTACTCCTATTGAGTGTTCAAACTGAGCAGATAGTGATTTATCTGATGTTACAGCAGTCCAACCATCAGATAAAACTTTAACATTATAGTCTCCAATATTAATCATTGGTTCAACTGTAAAAAACATCCCTTCCATTAATTCAACACCCTCTCCGGGATTTCCAAAGTGGAGAATGCTTGGTTGATCATGAAAAATTTGCCCTAGACCATGCCCGCAGAAATCGCGAACAACGGAATAATTCTTTCTTTCTGCAAAAGATTGTATAGTATGTCCAATATCACCAGTTGTAACGCCAGGTTTTATAATTTCTATACCTCTCATCATAGCCTCATAGGTTATTTCAACTAATTTTTTAGCTTTTAGTTTAACCTCACCCACATAAAACATCCTACTTGTATCACCATGCCAGCCATCTAGTTTAGGTGTAACATCAATATTTATTATATCACCTTCACCAAGAATCTTTTCACTTGGTATGCCATGACAAACAACATGATTTACTGAGGTGCAAATAGATTTAGGGAACCCTTTGTAATTAAGTGGAGCAGGAACAGCTCCTTTAGATACTTGGAATTCATGGCACAGTTTATCTAACTCTGAGGTCGAAACACCAGGTTTTACATATTCTGTAATATAGTCCAGGCAATCTGCTGCTAAGCCTCCAGCTTTTCTCATAAATTGAAAGTCTAATTCTGTATGTAATTTAATATTATTTGTCATTCAAGATGTTAATTTATAATATAATGATAAAAACTTACAGTAAAAATTTTAATGAAAATAAAAAGAAAAACCGCAAGCATAATTATTATAGGAAATGAAATTCTTTCAGGTAAGACTCTTGACACAAATTCAAACTATATTGCCAAAAAACTTAGATTGAAAGGTATTAAATGTAACTCAATAAATATCATACCAGATGATGAAAAAGCTATAATTGAAAAAGTAAATGAATTAAAAAAGTATAATGATTTCGTTTTTACAACTGGTGGAATTGGTCCAACTCATGATGATATTACATCAAGCTCTATCTCTAAAGCTTTAAAATTACCGCTTGAAATAAACATTGAAGCTAGGGAAAGGTTAGAAAAACATTATTCAGACGAAGAGTTTACAGAGGCAAGATTAAAAATGGCATATATGCCTAAAGGGTCAGAGTTAATTGATAATCCAGTAAGCGTAGCTCCAGGTTTTGTAATTCAAAACGTACATGTTTTCCCAGGGGTTCCCAAGATTTTAGAGGTAATGCTAGACGAATTCTTTAAAAAAATAGATAGCGAAGTCTTATTTTATAAAAAAACAATTTCAACCATCTTATCTGAAGGTATAATTGGCGGTTATCTGAGTGAAATACAAAAAAAATATAAGGATTTAGAGATTGGTAGTTATCCATATTTTAAAAAAAATGCATTTGGAGTGTCAATTGTTTTTGTTGGAGATAATGAGGAATTAATTAATCAGTCGACTCTTGAGGTTTTTGATTATTTAAAAATTAAAAGAGGGAGGCCTCAGTTATTTTAGTCTATCCTTCAAGCTTTCTTTGACAATTTCCTGGTAAATATTTTCTGTTAAATTTTTTAAATTACTTTTCTGCCAATTATTTAGCGAATCCAGAAAAACATCCCTAATATGATCATCAGAAAAGTTATGTTCAAGGTTGTGTTCTTTAAGGTTACTGTTACTAGAAATATTTAGATCTTCAGTTAATTCAATTTTTTTGAATTTTAAATCAGACCAATCACCATCTCTATTTTTTGGGCTGATTACTAACTTTTTTTCAATTAAATTTTCAGGAGTATTAACAGAATTGTTTTTTTCTATAACAAGGTTATTCGGAATTTCATTACCTTTTTCAGATTCTTTTAATTCGTTATGTGCATCTTGAATTAAATTAAAAATGGATTCCAGAACATCATCAATTTTTCTTTTTTTATTCATCTTATAATTTTTTAAAAATTTAATATATAATAACCTTAAATTTTAATAATTTACAATCTTAGTTTATTTTGACTTTTATGGATATTTTAATAATTTTTGAAGACAACCTATCTTATTTAGCTATAGGAGTTGTTTTAGTCATCTTTTTATTAGGTTTTAAAAAAGATAAAAAAAAGCCATTGCAATTAGTTGAAAAAAAAGTGGCTATTGATATTGATGTTTTAAAAAAGTATGAGGATAAACTGATAGTACTTAAAGATTTGTATAAACAAGAGTTAATTGATTCTAATTTATATAAAAAGAAAATTGAGTTAATAGTTAAAAGAGTAGAAGATATATTTGGAAAAGATTTAAATACGTTTCCAAGATTTCAACAAAAAATAGTTATGGAATCACTTAAAAAAGATATTAAATCAAAAGTAAAAGTACATTCCAAAGCTGTCGATGAAAAAAGTATAGACAGCTTAATTGATGCTGTTGATAATAAAATTAATAGAGGTAAAAGAATATGAAAAAAAAAAATTCTGATATTATTAATGAAGTAAGAAAGTCGGTAGGGTCGAAAATTTCGAATGTCGTAAAATCAGATGAAAAAGAATTATTTACCGACACAAACGATAAAGATATGATAAAATCAATAGTTGAAGATTGGCTTGAAAAAAATGCAAAAGAAATTACGAGGGATATTCTTCACAAAGAAATAAAGGACTTATTTAAGTAAAAATTATTTAACTTTAAAATTTAAATTTAAAGATAAAACCTTTTGTATATTTGTTTTTAGTTAAATGCTTTTATATTGTTGTCTAAATAGGACTTAAAATCTTTACCTAATTAATAAAATTTTTATAGACTTGAGTTTGTTACTTTCTTCACCAAAGATCACCTTTCATAAAAAATTATACTTATTCTGATGAAGTACTTATTTCTTTTGGAGAAATAGATTGTAGAAAAAATGAAGATATCCTTTTTTACGTAATCAAAAAAGATAAAGATATCTCAGAAGTGTGAAAGAAAACTATTGATGGTTATTTAAATCATATGGAGCTCTCTCTATCTTTCGAATACCCAAAAAGATTTTATTTTGGTGTTTCAGCACCAACAATTAGAGAAGAATCACAGGATGAATTAGACAAAAAAAGAATTGAGCTAATCAAAATATATAATTTAATTCTAAAAAAAGAAGTTTTATCTAGGGGAGTACATTTCTTAGATATTTATGATTTGATTTCTAACATAAATGGAGAAAATAATAATAAATATGTGTGCGATAAAATTCATCTTTCTCCTGAATGCCTTTCTATTTTATTTAAAAATCATCTATACATACCTTAGATTTTATTCATAAAAATTTCTAAAAGGCAGTTATGTTTCTTGTTTAATTCATTGTTCATTATGATATAAAGGATTTAATGTTAATAAATTGACTAGGAAAGAACCGATAAAATGAGTTTGACTTTAATCACATTCATAATTTTCAAAATCGTTTGTAATTTCCAGTTAGTAGGACTTGCGAGCGTGCTGAAATTGGTAAACAGACAGGACTTAAAATCCTGCGGGTGGTAACACCCTTGTGGGTTCAAGTCCCACCGCTCGCACCATTGTTATTATGCTTAGAACTTATATTTTATCAGTTACTATTTTAGTATTCTTACCTCTTAATGCTTTCTCACAGGAGTTTGAGGAAAAGGTAGAGAAGTTTTTACTTGAAAATCCAGAAATTATCTTAAGATCTTTACAAAATTTTGAAGAAAAAAAAGCTAAAGAACAGGAAATAAGTAATCAAAAGATAATCAGTGAGAACTTAGATAGTTTAACAGACAGTAGTAATGGTTTATATGAGGGAAATATAAACTCAAAAAAAATAATCGTGAAATTTTTTGACTATAATTGTTCTTATTGTAAAAAAGCGCATAGTGATATTCAAAAATTACTTAAAAATGTAGATGTAAAAATTATATATAAGAATTTTCCTATATTGTCCGAGAATTCAGTCTACCTAGCCAAACTAGGAATCTTTATTGCTGAAAAGGATGTTGATAGCTTTAATAAGTTTTACAAAATAGTTAATGAAAATAAAGGACGTATAGGTAAAGAAAAACTATCCAAAATTACTAAAGAATTTGGTGTTAATTTAGATGAACTTAATGATGTTCAAGTGAATGATAGGTTGGAAAAAAAACTAAAAATTGATATTGACTTAGCAAATAAGCTTGGGCTTAGAGGCACTCCAGCATTCGTAGTAGGTAATGAGATAATATTTGGTTATGTGCCTGCTGATGAATTAATAGATAAAATAAATTAGCAATATAAATTATTTTTTGTATTTGTTTTAAATTTTGCTGCAAATCCGTTACTGTATAATATTTTTTTTCCATATTGACTGAGAAAGATATTATGGTTCACAAGAGCATCCATTTCTCTCATGTGCTTCTTTGTTCTTAAATCGTAATCGGAAAACATACCCTGTTCCTCTTGTAAAACATGAATTATTTCATGCATTAACACCGCTCTATGACAGACATCATTCAATGGGTCAAGGTTATTAGATAAGAAAATCTTATATTTTGGTTTATAAGGTGTGTATGCGAGGATTTCACAATCCATTTTGCAAGCTAACTGAGAAAGTTCTTTTTGATCGATAAATTCTATGACTGGATATTTAATTGGATTTTTGTACTCAGTATGACTTGTTATCCAGAAAAGTAATGCTACTATTAACTCATTTATATTTTCAAACTTTTCCATAATGGTATTTATTAAATGATCAACAAATTATTTACTCACAAATCTCTTCCTGAAATGTATCATATTGAAGTAGATAAGCATAACAAATTATATGTTGAAGTGAGTGGAAAAAAAGAAGGTATACCTGTTATCTTTGTTCATGGAGGGCCAGGCGGACAGTGTAGGAGTGAACATCATTCTTTGTTTGATCCAAATATATTTAGATCAATAATCTTTGACCAACGTGGCTGTGGTAAGAGTACCCCATATAGAGTATTAGAAAATAATAATACCGAATCTATTGTAGATGATATTGAAAAAATCAGAGTTTTTTTTAATATTGACAAATTTTTAATAGTTGGAGGCTCATGGGGATCAACCCTCTCAATAAAGTATGCACAAAAGTTTCCTCATAATGTTATTGGAATCCTTTTAAGATCTGTTTTTCTAGGAACTATAGACGAAATAGATTGGGCATTTATTAATGGTCCAAAAACATTTGCACCTAATCTTTATGAAAGTTTTATTGGTTTATTTGGCAATGAAAAAAATCTTATTGAATCTTATTATGAAAAGGTAGTAATTGAAAATTCCAAACTCCATTCATGGATCTGGCATGATTACGAAAGAATGTTATCACAAATTAATCCAGAAAAATATTATTTTGAAAATGAAGAAAAAATAATGAAAAGAAGTGGGTTACCAAATTCGCCTTTTATGGAATTATATTATATCAAAAACAATTTCTTTATGGAAGATAATGAAATCTTGAAAAATATAAACATAATATCGCATATTCCTTCCTATATTGTTCAAGGAAGATATGATTTAATTTGTCCACCAATAAATGCATATAATTTGTCCAAGGATTGGAAATCGTCCGAGCTAGTTTTTGTTAATACAGCAGGGCATTCATCTTCAGATGAAGGGATAATAAACACCATGCTTAAAGGGTTAAACAAATTAGTTAAAAACATTTAATTCAAATATTACGTAGGAATTATTTTCCGTTTCCAGTAATTTTTTTTTTAAAATTTTAAAATCATTTTTTGAAAGAAGCTGACTTAAGGACCAGACAGAAGCTCCTCTAATTATAGGTTCGGCATGACATGTATAATTAATCAAACTATCTCTTAAAGCTTGATTAGCACTATTTCCAGCGCATATTATAACATTTCGTAAAAACCTGATCCATCCAATTCTCTTGATTGGTGATTTATTAAAAAGATTATAAAAATCACTTTCGTTCAATTGCAAATAAAATGAAAGCTCGTTAAGCCCTTTTCCAATTAATTTTTTTTCTTTAGATTTAGAAGAAAACTTATTCCAGGGACAAATTGAAAGACAGTCATCACACCCATATATTTTGTTACCAATTTTTTTTCGCAAACTGAGTGGAAAAGGTCCTTTATGTTCAATGGTCAGGTATGATATACATTTTCTTGCATCAATCACATTTTCTTTAAGTATTGCTTCAGTGGGACAGACCTTAATACAATCATCACAACTACCACAATGATCATATTCTTTATTATCATTAGGAATGTCAATCGGTAGAAATATTTCTGAGAGGAACAACCATGATCCATGTTTCTTAGAAACTAAATTTGTATGTTTACCTTGCCAACCTAACCCAGCTAATTGTGCTAGTTGCTTTTCAAAAATTGGTGACGTGTCGACAAATATCTTCGAATCAATGTTATACTGATCAGATAACCATTTTTTAAAGATTTCTAGTTTTTCTTTAATTACTGTATGGTAATCCTCATTTTGTGCATAAACACTAATATTTCCAGATTCTTTTTCACTATTATGTACAAGTGGATTATAGCCAGGGGAATAATTAAGACCTAAAACTATTATAGTTTTTACTTCATTCCATATTTTGAATAGATCTTTTTTAAGTTTCTTATGATTTTCTAACCAATGCATATCACCATGATATTTTTTTTTTAAAAATAGATTATAATTATTTATTGTGACTTTATTTACTTTTGGTTTTGTTATACCAACAACATCAAATCCTAAGCTTTGAAGTTTTAAACAAATTTTATTTTTTAAATCATTCATTTTTGCTATTTTATAAATATTATAAATCTAAGATGGTTAAAAAATCAAATAAAGCGGTATTACTTCTTAGTGGCGGATTAGATTCTGCCGTTGTATTATCCATTTGTAAAAAACTTGGATATGAGGTTAATGCTATCACATTTGACTATAACCAAAGGCATAAGGTTGAATTAAATTGTGCAAAATGGCAAGCTGATTATTTTCAGTGTATATCACATAGAATATTTAAGCTTGATTTTTTTGGAGGCTCATCATTGACTGATAATATTGATGTGCCAAAAAATAAAAGTGTAAAAAATATTGATACCGAGATCCCAAATACTTACGTACCGAGCAGAAATATAATTTTTTTATCCTTTGCTTCGGGTTTTGCTGAGTATAAAAATATAGAGAAAATTTTTCTTGGAGTTAATGCAGTGGATTATTCAGGCTACCCTGATTGTAGAAAGGAGTTTATTGATGGATTTGAAAATTTAATAAACTTTTCAACCAAAAAAGGCTTAGGTAATAAAAAATTTGTTATTGAAACTCCACTTATAAATTTAAAAAAAAAGGATATAATCAAGATTGGTTTTGAAAATGGGGTGGACTTTTATCATACATCTAGTTGTTATGATCCAATCAATGGAAAAATTTGTGGTCGTTGTGATTCATGCCTACTAAGGAAAAAAGGGTTTGAAGAAGCTGGAATTGAAGACCCTCTTTGGAGAAAGTAATTGTCATATAAAGTTAAGGAAATATTTAAATCAATTCAAGGCGAAGGTTATCATGTTGGAAGAAATGCAGTATTTGTAAGGTTTTCAGGTTGCAATTTATGGAATGGGAACATTCATATGAGAAAAAATGCCATATGTAATTTTTGTGATACCGACTTTGTTGGTACTGATGGTTTGAATGGTGGAAAATATAGTTTAGACCATTTAGTAAAAAAAATTAATACGGTTTGGAATTTAACATTTTCTAAAGAGAAAAAGTTTGTTATTTTTACCGGAGGTGAACCTTTGCTTCAAGTAAATCAATCCCTTGTGAATGAGCTTAAAAGTTTAAATTTTTATGTTGCGCTAGAAACAAATGGAACAATATGTACAAATATTAAATTTGACTGGGTTTGTGTTAGTCCAAAAGAAAATTCAATATGGAAGCTTAAAAACGGTGATGAGCTAAAAGTTGTATATCCACAAAATAAATTTAATCTAAAACATTTAGAAAAGTTAGATTTTAAATTTTTTTTTCTACAACCAAAATATGATGCTTTAAAAAGGGTAAACCTGGTTAAGACGTTAGATTATTGTAAATTAAATGAGAATTGGTTTCCGAGTTTTCAGATTCATAAAGTCCTAAGGATCAGTTAATGATACTATACAAAAAATATTATTTTGATGCAGCCCACTATATTCCAAATTTTGAGGATGGGCATAAAAACAGAAGGATTCACGGTCACAGTTATGAATTAAAGGTCTTACTTTCTGGAAAAGTAAAAAAAAAAAGTGGGTGGATTATCGACCTTGATGAACTAGACCCTTATCTTGAAAACATTTTAAAAAAATTAGACCATTCTTTACTTAATGACATTAGAGGATTACAAAACCCAACATGTGAGAACATTGCCAAATGGATTTGGAAAATCTTGAAGAAAGAAATTAAAAACCTTCATAGTATAGAAATTTATAGACCAAGGGTTGGAGGGTGTATTTATTCAGGCTGAGATTTTATCTTCCTTTATAAATATTTGTATTAATACCTTGAACAAAAACTTTTTTGGGAACTATACCTTCTTCAAAACAAACATCAATCGGGATTCCACCTCTTGGATTCCAAATTGACACAATTCGTATCCACTTTGGTTTAATGTAAAAAATAATTTTCTTTGCAATCTTTATTGTACAATCTTCATGAAACCCACCATAGTTTCTAAATGAGAAAAGAAATAACTTCAGAGATTTACTTTCTAATAAAAGATTTTTAGGAATGTAATCAATAATAATATTTCCAAAGTCAGGTTGTGAAGTAATTGGACAAATACTTGTGAACTCTGGACAAGAAAATCTGACAGAATAGTTTTTATCAGGATGAGGGTTGTCAACTGGATCCAAGATAAATCTATCGGGATTATCTTGATTTAATATTGTTTTTTTCCCCAAGTATTTAGGTTTTTTTGAATTTTTCATTTTCATTTAAATATAGATTCTTAGTTTCTTCGAAAGTATTTGTCAATATTGATTCTCGAATATCACACATCATTCTTTTGTAAAATGCTATGTTATGTAAACTTAGAATCATTGATGACAGTATTTCGTTATTTTTTACTAAATGATGAATATAAGATTTTGAGAATTCATTAGAGGCAAAACAATTAAGATTTTTATCAAGAGGAGAGTCATCGTTAGAATATTTAGAATTCCTTAGGTTCACCTCACCTGCCATCGTAAATGCTCTGCCATTTCTTCCAAACCTTGTCGGAAGTACACAGTCGAACATGTCCACACCTTGTTCAACCGATCTTATTATATCAACAGGTCTTCCAACCCCCATGACATATCTTGGTCTTTTTTCATCCAAGTAATCAATAACACACTTAATAACATTTATCATTTGATCATGGGTTTCTCCGACAGATAGTCCGCCGAGTGCATAACCGTCAAACCCTATTTTGCACAATTCACTGGCACTCTTCTTTCTAAGTTCTTCAAACATACCACCTTGAACAATACCAAAACATCCATATCCATCCCTAGGTTTAAAAATATTTTTACATCTTTTTGCCCATAACATTGATAGTTCCATGGACTCCTTTGCTCTTTTAAATGAAACTGGAAATTCAGTGCATTCATCTAAAACCATAGAAATATCAGAATTCAGATTAAATTGAATATCAATTGCTTTTTCAGGACTGAGAAAAATTTTGCTTCCATCAATGTGAGATCTAAAATTAATTCCATCTTTGCTTATCTCCTTAAGTTTTGATAATGACCATACCTGGAAGCCACCCGAGTCAGTTAGGATAGGTTTTTCCCAATTAATAAATTTTTGTAAGCCACCCATTTCTTTAATTAATTTATCTCCCGGTCTTTGCATTAAGTGGTAGGTATTTGCAAGAATAATATCAATATCAAGATTTTTTAATTCCTTTGGAAAAACGGCTTTTACAGAGCCAATAGTTCCAACTGGCATAAAAACTGGAGTTTTAATTGTCCCGTGATTAGTTGATATTTCTCCTGCTCTAGCTTTTTTTTGCTTTGCAAGGATAGAGAACTTTAGATTATTCATTCTTATTCCAAATAAGGCAAGCATCACCGTATGAGAAGAATCTCATTCTGTATTTAATTGCAAAACTATACATTTCTTGAGTTCTTTTTCTACCCAAAATAGCATAAAGAAGAAGAAGAAGTGTTGATTTAGGCGTATGAAAATTTGTTATTAATGCATCAATAGTATTAATCTTCCAACCAGGCTTTATATAGATATTAGTTTCACCATCAAATGCTTTAATTTTACCCTCATCATCTTTAGATGATTCAAGAAGTCTTAGTACTGTTGTTCCAACAGCAAATATTCTTCCACCTTTTTTTTTCAAATAATTTATTTTATTAGCTGATTCTTTCGTAATAATTCCTTCTTCATAATGCATTAAGTGATCTTCAATAATGTTTGATTTGATTGGTATAAATGTCCCTCCGTTTACATGTAATGTGAGTGTGATAATATTTATTCCTTTTTTTTTAATTTTATCTATTAATCGTTTTGTAAAGTGTAAACTTGCAGTTGGTGCAGCAACTGCTCCAATTTTAGTTGCAAAAACTGTTTGATAATTTTTATAGTCTGAGTGATTTAGCAGTCTTTTCTTTTTTATATAAGCAGGTAAAGGAACATTTCCATGAGAGTTTAGAAATTCAATTAGATCTATGTATCTTAGGCTGAACTTTATTATATAGCTTACATAATTTTTTTCTTTTTTAATCTCAATTATTTTACAGGAAACCTTATCTTTTATATAAATATTTTGTTCTAAGTATATTTTTTTATTAGATTTTATAAAAGCAGACCACAGATCTTTTTTTTTATCAGCTATCCTATTAAGATTAATTGAGATTTTTGATTCATCGATATACCCAGTAATTTCAGATCTAATAACTTTGGTATCATTAATTACTAAAACGTCACCGGGTTTAAAAATTTCAATTATATTCTTAAATTTAATAATTTTTAATGGATCTTCAGAAATTAGTAATTTTGATTCGTCCCTTGGTTTCTTAGGTCGAAGTGCAATTAAATCACTGTTAATATCAAAGTCTAATTCCTCTAACTTCATATTAATATTGGAGCTCAATCAGTTTGAGAAGAAATTTTCTACATTTATTTAATTGTTTGATTTCTATAAATTCGTTAGGTTTATGGGCTTGCTTAATACTCCCAGGTCCACATACAATTGTTTCAAATCCCATTTCATTAAAAATACCAGCTTCGGTTCCGAAACTCACAGCAGACGTTGAGTTTGTTTTTAGTGCTTGCAGACATAATGATATTAAATTAGAAGAGTCATTTGTTAAAAGAGGTGGAAAATTATTTTTAACCTCCAATTTAATTTTGCAGTTTTTAAATTTTTTTTTCATATCCTTTTCTAATTTGTTTAAAAATTTTTTTATTTTGCTAATAAATAATTCACTTTCCATTTCTGGTGTATCTCTAATTTCAAATTCCATCACACATTTGTTTGGAATTATATTAACAGCTAAACCTCCATTTATTTTTCCAACATTTAAAGTGGGATAGGAAGGGTAATATTTATTATTTTTATATTTTTTAATCAGCTCGTTCTGAATTTCTGATAAATAGTTAATAAATTTACTGCAATAATCTATAGAGTTAATTCCATCTTCAGTTAAGGATGAATGAGCTTCATGCCCCTGAAATGTGACTAAAAAGTTTTTTTTACCTTTATGTTGATTGATAATTTTCATTTCGGTTGGTTCTCCTACTAAGCAAAAGTTTGGCTTAGGTTTCAATCTTTTGAGGAATGGAATTAGTTTTCTTATACCTACACACCCTATTTCTTCATCATATGAAAAAATAAAGTGAATTGGTTTTTTTAACCTTTTTTTTTTAATTTCGGGAACTAATGAAAGGCATACAGCAATAAAACCCTTCATATCGCATGTGCCTCTACCATAATATTTATTATTTTTCTTTAATAATTTAAATGGGTCTGAGACCCAATCTTGCCCTTCAACAGGAACAACGTCTGTATGACCAGACAAAATTATACCACCATCTATATTAGGACCTATCATACAGTGATAGTTAAATTGATTTTCTCCCCCTTGAATTAATCTTCCTTTAACATCAAATTCTTTCAGATATTCATCTATATATCTAATAATATTTATATTACTAGACTCGCTAATTGTTGGGCATTCAATTAATTTTTTAAGAATATCTTCCATATCAAAGTTTAATTATCAAATTGTTCAGTAATAATCCTTTCTTCTAGGTTATGTCCAGGATCAAATAGAAGATTCATAAATAACTTTTTTTCAAGTTTTATTTCAAGTTTTCTTATATCTGTAAGTTGCATAAAATCAGCTTCTGCTCTTACTGGTCGTCTTTCTGAGTCAATTGCTGAAAGAGTTATTTTAACATCATTTTTTAAGAGTGCTCCTCTCCATCTTCTTGGTCTATATGGACTTATAGGCGTCAAAGCTAAAACTTGAGTGCCAACAGGTATAACAGGGCCTCTCAATGATAGATTATAAGCTGAACTTCCTGCAGGTGTTGAAATCAAACATCCATCACCCAAAAATTCTTTAATTCTAATTTTATTATTTATTTGTATTTTTATTTTTGCGATTTTAGAACTATTTCTGATCATTGAAATATCATTAAATGCTAATGAATTTTGAATATTTCCGTCTTCATGAAAACTTTTTATTTTTAGTGGATGTAGTTTATATGAAATGGCTTCAGATAATCTTTTATGTAAATCTTTTTCAGAATATTGGTTCATTAAAAAACCAACATTTCCCCTATTCATACCATAAATTGGTTTTTTACTTTTTAAGAAACTATGTAATGATTTTAATATCGTTCCGTCACCACCAAGTGCCACGATTACATCTGCTTTTTCGGGAGAAACATTTGTATAAATTCTTCTAAGTATACTTAAGGAATTCTTAGCTTCGGGTTTTTCTGAGGAAACAAATGCAATCTTGGTCATTCTACCCTCCAGTCGTATTCATGAATCTTTCTTTGATATAACTTCTTTTATTGACATCAAAATAATGTTTTTCAGGTTTATTGAAAATCACATTAGATAGAATTTTTTTTAATTGAATTTCTTGACCTGTTCTTAAATAGGGAACTAAGTCCTCTGAGCCATTATCACCAAGGCAAGGAAAAATTTTGCCATTGGAAGTTACTCTCAATCTATTACATGTGGAGCAAAAATGATTAGAAATTGGTGAAATAAATCCAACTGTTAAGTCAATGTCTTTACATTCAAAATATTTAGATGGACCAGATGTTTTATGATTAGATTTAATTAGACCAAAATTTTCCTCTATTATTTTTTTTGCAAATTCAACCGATAGATATTGATTCTTTCTTTTTTCAACAATGTCGCCTACAGGCATAACCTCTATAAAACTAAGTTTAAAGTTATTTGAGGAACACCATTTTACCATCTTAATAATTTCGTCGTCATTAACATTTTTTAGCAAAACTGTATTAATTTTTATTTTTACACCTAAATCACTTGCTTTTTTTATACCATTCATAACATCTTCTAAAACACCACCATTAGTAATTAAACTAAATTTATTTGGCTCAAGTGAGTCAATTGATACATTTATTCGTTTTACACCATTTTTAAAAAGAAATTCTGCATATTTTGAAAGTTGAGTTCCATTAGTGGTCAGCAAAATTTCTTCCAAATTTCTTTTTTTCTTCTGAGAATTTAGAAATTCAATATAATCTGTTATTCCCTTTCTTATTAAGGGCTCTCCCCCTGTTATTCTAAATCTTTTAATCCCTAGATCAATAAGACTTTTAGAAATAGTCGTAAGGTTTTCAATGGTGAGAATTTCTTTTTTTTTGATAAAATTTTGATTATTCAAAGGCATACAATAATTGCATCTCAGATCACATCTATCAGTTACTGAAACTCTTACATAATTAATTTTTCTACCAAAACTATCAAGCATTACTTTACAAAATTACTATTAATATTACTGATTAATTAATATATTTATTTCATAATAAGTTAAAATTCAAAGAAATGATAATAAAACCCAAAATTAATGACACAAATCTCACAAAAAAGATTTTTGGATATGATGAAAACCTAAAAAAAAAATTAATCGACGTTATTGAAGAAAAACCTCTAACTTTATACTTAAATGACCAAGAAATTGTAACAATGATGACAATTAATGATTTTCCTAAATTTTTATCGATAGGTTATTTATTGAATCAAAATATGATTTCCAGTAGGACTAAAATAGAAGCTGTAGATTATGACGCAGATTTGAGAGTAATAGTTATTAGAACAAAAAAAAAAAAAAATTTTGAAACTAAACTAAAAAAAAAAA